>Ga0209666_1004229_pt1 | contig 10185 bp, 5 predicted proteins | sample SaaInlV_125m_DNA_FD_184679 | JGI IMG/M metagenome (GOLD analysis project Ga0209666, IMG submission 184679) | Marine microbial communities from expanding oxygen minimum zones in the Saanich Inlet - Saanich Inlet SI037_S3LV_10m_DNA (SPAdes)... | ecosystem: Environmental > Aquatic > Marine >...
TAAACCCTAAACCCTAAACCCTAAACCCTAAACCCTAAACCCTAAACCCTAAACCCTAAACCCTAAACCCTAAACCCTAAACCCTAAACCCTAAACCCTAAACCCTAAACCCTAAACCCTAAACCCCAACCATAGTTCTCCGAACCCTAGTTCTCCAAACCCTAGAATTACCCCGCCCCACCTCCCGTACTCCAAAACCCAAAACGAGTATCAACAATTACTACAAAAAACCCAAACCACACCACACGCCCGCGACGACGTAAAGGTCCGCGTCGCCGCCGGCGCCCAGAGTTCCGCAAAACGCGCTCTCACAAAGACGCAAATGCGTGTTTCCTACACATCCGCAAAATTCCAGCGTCGTCGACCGCCATTAAAGTGGTTTCGGTGACCCCTTTACTCGCGCAACTTTAGGGCGCCAAAAGCGTCATGTTCCAGAGACACTGCTAACCCTAGTTTTTAACCCTAGTTTCTAACCCTAGTTCAGGGAGGCGGGTTCGAGCGGCGACGCGCTGGGAGACGACGCGGTACGACGACGGCGACGTGGGTGAATCGTTTTGCATTCCTATTTCTTCTGTTTCTAGAGCGCGATCGTTCGTTTGCGATCCCTGCGTGGTTCGCGCATGTGTATCTACGCATCCCGGCTTTATCGGCGATTTTTTTCCGTCTGGCAAGCGGCACGTCTCTCTTGTGCGCTTCGACTTCTTCGATTTCCCTCGACGCGATATCAACGGCGCGAGAGACAACGGATTTCGGGCGCTCGTCGACGGCGGATTCGGCCGAACGCACGAGTACTGGACGCCTACTTTCTCATTGCTCTAAGTTCGTCATGCATTTCACCCAGTCGTTCGGCCTCAGCCGTCAGCTGCTTCACGTCGCCGATCGACAGCGCATCCGCTTCAATTTTAGGAAGCATGACGACGCGTCGCGCCTTGTGAAGCGCCTCGATGGCGTGCTTGAACTCGCCTTCGGGCTTCGGAGGAATCCAGGCGCCACCGGTACGGGTACGTACGGCGAGCGACGCAACATCCTCGGCGAGCGACGCGACGGCGCGCCGGACGTCGGATACAAGCGTCTGGTCGGGTGTGTTCAACGCTGTAGGCATCGGCGGCATCGCGTACGGCATCGCCGCGGGCGGCTGGTTGTACATCCACCATTGCGGCGGCGGCGGCGTTCCGACGAACTGCGCGGCGTTCGGAGTCCTCGGTGGTTCCGGTGGTTGAGGTGGTTCCGGCGCTTGCTGCGTCAGTGCCTCGGCACTCGAATGCGCGACTCGCGCCGTTCGTTCGCTCATCGCGGTTGCGTCCGTGAGGTGTTCGTCAACGCTCTTCGCACCTGAAACAGCTGCCTCTTTTCCATCTTTAGCCGAAGGCTTCTTCATTCGCAAAACCGTAACGTCGTAGAGCACAAAGTCTGTTTCAGTCTCGGGCGCGAGGATCAGTCGTCGACAGTCTTTTCGACAACCGATGATACCGCGTGCGAGCGCTTCGGGTAAGCCCGAATCGTCGTCGCCGATTCGTTTCACTTTCAAACCCGCGACGCGCTTCGACGTTTCGTCGAACAACTGCAACGCCAAAAAGTCATACGGCTCGCTCGCCGGCGGTAAACCACCTCGGACGGCTTCATAGTTCAGCTGCACGCTATCACCCTTTTCCAAAGTCGCACCACCGCTTGAAGAAGATTTCTCTGTGCTAATATCTAAGACGATTGCCTCGAGGCTCTCGCGACGCGCGACAAACTGCGCGATGGTGATTTGCGCCGCCACCGCCAGCCAATCGCTCTCGTCACGCGTTAAAGCGCTGAATAAAATCGCGTCGTCGTGATGAATCGTCACGTAATTATCTCTCTGCAGCTCGCACGTCAGACGCGCGTCGATGACTCGTCGTACGAGCGGTCGTTTTTCGACGTCGTAAACGAGCAAACTTCGCTTGCTCGCCGACGCGCAGTCTAAAATAGCCAATCCGGCCGCGCCCACGGCGACGTACTCGCCATCTTTGAATCGGTAGACCTGCGACAACGATGTTCCGAATCGCAAGCGCTCGGCTTCGGTTCCGCTCGCCGACGCCGAGACGGACGAACACTCTCGCGCCGAGTCTGAACGGGCGTCGTCATCCAAGACGACCGCGGAGGACGATGAAGCCTCGTGAACGTCGTCATCCGTATCAATCGCGTCGTGCATGACGTTCGCTTCACCCTCTGCGACAGCATCATCGACGACTCCGCCGATTTCGTCATCATCGAGAACACCATCATCGTGTGCAGCTTCGCCGGCCGTCGTCTCCTCGTGCGCAGCGTCGCTAGCCGTCGTCTCCTCGATCGGGACGGCATCGACGTCGACATCCTCGTCGCCGAATAATCGCGATCGACGCTTCGAACGCTCTCGCATCTTCGTCCTCGGACGCGCCCGTCTTTGACGTGAGCGGCCGCAAAACTTGACGCGGGTTCGCCCGTCGACGGCGGCGGGCGACGGTGATCGCGTACACCGGCACCACGGCACCGCGGCACACTCGGCGCCAACGTCGCCGCGCGCGACGCGTTCGCGTCGGCTCCTCAATTACGCCAGTCGAACGATTGGAGTAGTGTCGTCGATTCAAAAGCTTCGTCCAGCGGCATGGCTGGCGATGACGTGGTGGGGACGAGTGACAACGTCGACGTCGACGTCGGCGTCGGCGTCGAAGCGTTCCAGTCGCGCGATCGCGTGAATTGGGCCGACGACGGTGACGCGGCGAGCTCGTCGGACTCGGACTGGCTCGAACACGACAAAGCCGACGAAAGCTCCCTTGGAATCGATGTGATTCGACGATTGATGACGGCGAACGAACATGACGAAAACGCGGAATGGGCGCGCGTGAATCAGTCGGCTTCACGGCTCGGCACAATGCGACAACAAGAGATCCTTGCATTGGAACGTGCGACCGCGAAGAAACTGCGTAAACACAGGCGGAGGACGAAAGTCACAAGCAAAAGCAAAGCACGAATCTTATCCTCCGAAACGTCAAGAATGGAGCTTCCTGAATCCACGGTGTTGACGTTGACGTCGGCCAAAGAGTCAGCGAAGAGGATCGTATCAATCAGGGACGATATCGAGGTGGTGATTCACGACGTCCAGACCAGCGGCGGCGTGTACAAATCATCGCATAAAAAAACGTTTGTGGAAATAGCGTGGAAGGAAAAACGGAATGCAACTCGCAAGGTCAAGACACGGAGAATAGAGGGCACAGAGAATCCGTCTTGGGACGCGCAAGGGAAGTTCATCTTTCAGAATTGGCGGGCGACTGCGGCTGGCAGCAAATTCGTCATCAAACTAAAGGAAGTGCGCTGGTTTAAAAGAGAAACAGTCGTTGGTTACGCAAAGATTCCGAGTACTTTGGTTCCATTGGATGGGACGAAGTTGAAGCTTCGCATCGCGCTCGTGACGAAAAGGCACAGAGCCAAGGCTGTGCTGAGCATGACAATCGGAAAAGCGACGTTTGAGGAGCCAGCGCTGGGGGAGGGTGGACACTTTCCCGTCGTCACCGGCGCCGAACAAGAACTCGTCTCATTCGAAGGAGACTTTCCCTCCAGGCGCGAAAAATTAGACTTGATGGTTGTTAACGTGATGAGCGCTCGCGGCGTATTCGACGCCGATGGGTTCGGTACGAGCGACGTGTTCATCAGACTCGGTTTCGACACCACGCCCATCGAAGAACGCTACCAAACTACGATCAAGTACCGCACTCGCAATCCTGAGTGGAACGAGCGTTTCTTGTTGCGTGTACCAAGCGTCGATGCAGCTAGGGGCGAACCCAAAGCAATCGTGTTCACGGTGTGGGACAAGGACAGATTCTCGCCGAGCGACTTCCTTGGGGCCGCCGCTATTCCACTCGACCGTGTTTCGACTACTGGCAGCGTCGCGGATTTGGACATGGATTTGAAGGCTAGAATTGCGCCGGACCTCGCGGGTGAGGTGTGCTTCATCCATCCACGCGCACCCGCAGATTTGGGTAAACTTCGAGTCAAGGTTTCGGCGCTCATCAGTGACGCCGCCGAAACAATCGCAAAGACAGTCAATTTAGGAAGAATAGATCCCACTGAAGGCACAAGTCTGGCTAGGAGTGTACACGTCGCCGTCATCGCGGCGAGACAGTTGTTCCATGTTGACACCAAAGGGTCCTGCGATGCTTTCGCGTACGTGCGAATGGACAATGCGCCCAAGAATGAATTCTGCAGGACAGATACAATCGCAAACACGCTCCATCCCGTGTGGAACAACGGCATGGGAAAGACCTGTTCTCTCATCGCTCGTCCGGGCTCTGGAGATGTCTTGTTTCAATTGTACGATCGCAACCTGCTTAGCAAAACGCTCATGGGAACTGCGTCGGTGTCGTTGGCGTCTCTGCCTCCAGATGGTTCATGGACACAAATCGCAACTCCAGTTTATGGCCAGGACAAGAATCGAAACACTCTCGTCGGCGGTTCGGACAGTTCCATGGCATGGAACGCTCCAGAGAGAGTGAAGGGTGAACTCATCGTTCGCCTTAGCGCAACAAGAGAACCTTTCGCGAATGCTCCCAAACCGCCGCCCATATCCGAAATTGATAGATACGTCGTACATCACGAAACCAACAAATACTTGTACGTTCAGGGCATGACATACGAAGGGCTACCGATTCGTCACGGCGCCAAGAGCACAAATATGCAGATCCGCATGTCGCTCAACACGCATAAGGATATAGTCTACGGAAGCGTGCAAAGGGGTGTGATGTCTAACTTTCACTTTGATCCCGAAGTCGCGGTGTTGCCGAAGACGACTCTAAGTCGGACATTGACGATTCAGGTTATCTCAGAACTGAAGAGTGTGTACGGCTCGCACACGTTTAGAAAGGCCGCGCGGAAAGTATTGAACTTGATGGGACTTGAGAAAGAGAAAGAGGATGATTTGTTCACGTTAAACGAGACGAATGGAGACGTAAACGTCAATCAAAGCGATGACGATGAAGACGCAGACATTCAGTACGCGCAGAGTGATGAGATTTTTGTGAAAGGGAGTGCCATCGGTTACGTGCAGATTCCCGTCGAAGACTTGCTCGTCGGAGACTTGGTGCGAAAAAAGTTGAAACTCAAGCCGATGATGATGACAAAGTCCTGGCTCAAGATGAAGGAAGACCAATTGGGCGAAATAGAAGTCATGATTGGCTGCGGTTACTCGAAATTGGCACCGAAGGACTTGAAATTGATCAGCCAAGTCGCAAGACCGACGATCGGGAAGTTCTCATTCAACATCGCCTCCGTCGTTGGCGATCGAACGCCGTATCAACATTTCGCACCGATCATCGACAGCGTGCTCTCCATGACTGATGAAAACGAGAAGTTTGGACGACATGTATACGCGACGGTGATGTGGGATGGTCGCGAAGAGAACATTAAATCTTCGCAAGAACGTTTCAACTTTTCCATAACGGAAATTTCTGGCGAAATCAGGGTACTTTTCAAGTGCCCGGATGCGATCAGTGGTGGCGAGCAGATTCTAGGCGCGATTTCGATTCCAATCTCCAGCGTTCTCAAAGCGCAGGATAACTCCATCGATGCTTGGTTTAACATCACGCCTCCAAATCCAGCATTTCTGACGGAAAATGAAATGGCTGACCCGAGTCACGCCATGTGCGTGTACGCGCGTTCGAGTAAAAATCCAAACGACTGGCAAGGTTTCGCTCGCATCAGGCTTTCTTTCGTACCAAAGGGTGGTAGCGCGCCGTGGGAGTGGTATCTCAAACAATCACCGATGGGGGTGAAGACGGCGCACATACCGGATACCATCGATGGTGTGCTCTTGAGTCTGCGGCATTTCGTCGAGTCTGTGCTCCTTCCCGCCAAGACGTTTGCAAGGGCGGCGATTTTCTACTCAAAGCCAGAGAGTCGATTGCTCAAGCTTTTATGGTTTGCGTATCATACCACGTGTTGCGCAGTGTTTCAAAGTAAAATGGTGAGTACATTCATACTTTTATGGATAGTTCCTGGCTTGTTTTACACTGGTTTCTGCTCAAGCATCGTCGTCAGCGAGATTTGGTCAAACGTGTCTGCGTTTAAAGATGATGACGATGAGCTTGAAGCGTTGCGCGTTGAAGTCAATAAGATGGCTAAGATGCGAAACAAAAAGATTCGCGAATTTAGAGATAAAACTTTGGAAAAGTGGAGATTGAAGAAGTTGCTTAGCCAAGGTCGCGACGTGACCATCTCGAGCGACGCCGTGAAAGAAGGTGTAAGACGTCGCAAAGCAAAGCGCGCTCGCTTGGGTGTCGACGACGAACTTCCAGCGGTGGCGACCATGTTTTTGCCGCGAAATATGATGAACTACGTCATTGCTGTGGTCACGTCGTCGAATCCCGCAGAAATCGTGTTGAGGGCTATCAAAAAAATTGTTTGGAAATTACTCAATGTGATAAAAGGCGCAAGCGTCAAGTTGGTGCGAATTGACAAGGTACTCGCGTCTGGTGGCCCTCGAGTCATGCCAGGTCTGTGTCGGCGCGTGGGTGTAGAGTTGGAAACACTCGCAGATAAGTTTGGCCGACCCACACAGTTGGTTTCGTGGGGAAATACCACTTTGACCATGTATTTCTCGCTACTCACGTGCGCGCTGACGTTAGCGTTCTGTTGCGCGCTCTTTGCGTTGCAGCAATTCTTTGCATTTATCGACCATTACTCTCCTCTGCGCATCTGGCACGTCATCTGGTTCATCGGAATCGCGCCTACTTTACCGTTTTTGAGTGAACAAATGTTGCAAGCAGCGGTAGCGCTCGACACGGGCATGCAGCTCTTCGTCGGTCTGTACGTGCCTGTGCGGCCAATTTCTCTCTTCACCATAAAAGCGATCAAACAGTCGCTCGACATCCAACTCACAGATAACTGTAAAGTTTTGTACGAAACGGTGAAAAAGGAAGTGAATGCGGAAATCACGAACCGAGAGCTTTTGAGACGAAAGCAAGAGGCGGAAAAACTGGGCGCTTCGCAGAGAAATTTCTGCAAGAACAGATCGAATCCGATCGCCTGGCTAGCTTCGGCAATTCAACGCGCGCCGACGGAACGGGACATGATGCACGAAGCACGTATGCGCGCGCTCATGGTTCCTGGGCACGCACACCCACCCGATGTATCGATTTTCCGAGAAAATGTCGACGTGAGACGCGCCTCCGCCCACGCGCTCGGAAAGCTGCTCGCGTTCGCCATCGCCATTCCCATCAGAGCGCTCAACGCGCCCATGGGCGTGATGAAAATGTCTAGCGAGAAACGGTTGGATGCATATGATGCGTGCAAGCAACTGTGCGCTCTCCATTGGCTGCGTTACGAGTCCCGAGGCAATCTCCCCTTCGGACACCGCAAAACCGTCGTCACACCGATGGCCGCCGACGGCATTGAACGCTCGCCCGCGGGCGTTCGCATCGTCGACGTCGTCGACGAAGACATGATGAAATCAAGCATCGAATCGACATAATATACTTCTACGATTACAATTCTTGATACATTTCTAGTAATGCGGCAAATAGTACAAACTTGTAACACCACGCACGCACGCACGCACACGCGCGCCGCGAACCACTCATTGCACCTCGTGGTTCCAAGAATACGAGTCGTCTTCGGACGGCGGAAACGGTTCCTCCCACGCGCGCACTGTCGGCTTCATGACGCTCCGCCTTCGTCGTCCCTGCGTGCGCAAGCCCGCAATTTGAGCTTCAATTTGCGCCCGCATCTCCGGCGTTCCCACCGCGTTGTTTTCCTCATAATCGTTCGCGCGCGACGCCTTTGCCTGTTCCCGCTCTCTTCGCAACGCTCGCAACTGTTCGCGCCACTTTGATTTCCACGCCTCAGTCTTGACGTCGTTCAAATTCCCGATAGTGCTCGACGTCAGCATTTCGTACGCCTTTTTCGCCCGCAAAAACGTCATGATGCGTTCATCCTTCTCCTCCTCGCTCGCGTCCACGCACGCGTTGACGACGTCTGGATGATTCAACTTGGCGCAGCGCTTGTACGCCCGCTTACACGCGTCGCGCGACGCTCCGCGCGCGACGCCCAGTGCGTCGTACGGGGACGACGACGAAATCGACGCGAAGAACGCGTCGGCATCGAACGACGCCCGCGCGTGCGCGGAAACTTGGCGTCGACGACGACGCAGACACGCTCGACGACGCGCGCCCGTCGTCGTCGTCGTCGCCGTCGTCGCCGTCGTCGAGCGCGCGTTGGACATCGCGATCGCGCGAACGACGCGCGCGTCCGTTTCCACGCCGCTCGGGACGCGCGCGTCGGCGCGCACCGACGCGCGATGTGCGGACGCTCGCGCGAGCGTGACGAGCGGACGCTCGCCGCGCCATTCGCCGTCGCATGCGCGTGCGAGCGACTGACGTTGCGCGCACGCGACGGATCGCCGCGCTGAATTTGTCGGCGACATTGCGAGCGCGAGCACCGACGCGCGCGCGCATGGGCGCCCACGCGTCGTCGGCATCGGCGTCGGCATCATCGGCGCTCGTCAGCGCGGACTGGCTGGACGCGCACCGCGATGACGTGCAGATCGTCGATGCGTCGTGGCACATGCCGGATTTGAAGCGAAACGGTGCGCGTGAACACGCGCGCACGCGGTTGACGCCGCAGACGGTGTTCTTCGACGTGGACAAGGTGAGCGACGGGCGAAACCCAGCGCCGCACATGCTGCCGAGCGCGAAGGCGTTCGAGGCGGCGTGCGAGACGTTGAAGCTGACGAAAACGAAGCCGATCGTGGTGTACGACACGAATGGAATGTTCTCAGCCGCGCGTGCGTGGTGGATGTTTCGCGCGCACGGATGGGAAAACGTGAAAGTTTTGGACGGAGGGAAACCTGCGTGGGACGCGCGCGGGTACGCGAGCGACGACGCCGAGCGCGCGGAGGAAGACATCGCGGCGCACGTCGATGCGTGCGCGCGCGCGATGCGCGCGCTCGGTGACGATGTGCCGGGTGATTTCAAAGGTACGCGCGCGGAGTTGGTGAAAACGAAAAGAGAAGTCGTCGAAAACATCCAAACTAAATCGTTTCAAGTCGTCGACGCGAGAGGCGCGGCGCGCTTTCGCGGCGAGACGAAGGAGCCGCGCGAGGGCGTGCGTTCGGGGCACATTCCTGGAAGTAAAAATGTGTTTTTCGGCGAACTTTTGAACGAAGACAAAACGTTCAAGCCCGTTGAAGCGCTTCGCCAGGTGTTCGAGACGAGCGGGTTAGATTTGAGCGCCTCGGCGAAACCCATCGTGGCTTCGTGCGGCACCGGCGTCACGGCGGCCATCGTAGCTCTCGGATTACATGAATGCGGCGTCGAGGCCGCGGTGTACGATGGATCTTGGACTGAGTACGGTGCGGACGCGCAGTGTCCACTCGCCACGGGACCAGCGGCGTGAGAACGCGCTCGTTCTCACGTTCTGTGACTCGTTTGCACGTTCGACTCGCTCGGCTTCCAGTCCGCCTTGCGCGGCGGAAAGTTCTTTACGCTGGGTTTATACCTCGACTCCTTCCCACTCGATCGCGCCGCCGGGTGTATGCACCCTACAGTGGTGTGATCGATGTCCCCCTCGCGATCGGTCGACACCGCCTGAGCGAAGAAATCGTACCACGCGTGTTCTTGGCCCTGCTTTTTCGCCTCGTCGGGTCCAAACTCGCACTCGTACAAGGAACCGCGTCGTTCGGGTTCGCTCTCGCGCGCGCCGCCGGCGTGAATGCTGTATCCCATCGTTCGATCGGTGTATTCGAATCTCTCGCGCCGTGTTGTGTTGTAACGCCTCCAGAAACGCCCGCCTCGATTTCCGCGCCGGCGGTAGTCTCGCCGCCGACGCGACATGTGGATCAGATTTCGAGACGCCGCCGCCACCCACGCGGCACTTTACGACACGACATGGCGACCGAACGCACGTACATCATGATCAAGTGCGTGTGCGAACGCGACGCGCGCGAGGCGCGATCGTGAACGATCGACGCGCGCGAGACGTCGTGCTTCTCGCGCGGCGACGCGACGCGACGCGACGCGACGCGACGGCGCGATCGAACGACGACGGATGATTGGACGGATGGATGGATCCGTCGGACCGCGCGAAACCCATTCGGCATCGAATCGATGACGAAAGTGCTTCACACGACTGAACCGCGCGCGCGCACGCGGTACAAAGACTGACGGATCACGCGCGTGCGCTCGCGGTGCAGGC
>Ga0209666_1004230_pt1 | contig 10183 bp, 8 predicted proteins | sample SaaInlV_125m_DNA_FD_184679 | JGI IMG/M metagenome (GOLD analysis project Ga0209666, IMG submission 184679) | Marine microbial communities from expanding oxygen minimum zones in the Saanich Inlet - Saanich Inlet SI037_S3LV_10m_DNA (SPAdes)... | ecosystem: Environmental > Aquatic > Marine >...
AATCACACCTCCACCTCCTCCTGCAGAAGTGCGGGAAGTAGCAGCTCTGGAAGCATCAGTGATTTTGAAGAATAATCCTGATATTCGGCTTTTGGATGTACGTACACCTCAGGAGCGGGAAGCTGCTTGCCTGGAGAATTCCGTCCTGCTTGATCAGGAACTGGTAGAGAAAATGCTGGACACATGGGATCAAGATACAGCAATGATGTTTATTTGCCATGTTGGTGAACGCAGCCGGCAGGCCGCACAGTATTTTGCTGCTCAGGGCTTCCAACAAGTGTATAATATTTCTGACGGCATACATGGTTGGTCAAATAGTGTTGATTCTGCTATCCCTCATTATCAGTCTAGTTAATTATTATTCTGAGAAAACAATATGATTACGGAAACAGAAAATGTGCTTCCTGAAGTCATTCTTACTGAACGGGCAGCACAGGTTTTTAAAGAAGCATGTGAAGCAGAAGGTTCAAGTTTGGAAGATACTTTTTTACGTATCGGCGCACGTCCTGGAGGATGCTCCGGATGGAAATATGAACTGGAATCCAGTACCCGCGAAGAGGTAGGTCCAAATGACGTACAAATTCTTTCTAAGAAAGTTTCAGTTGTAGTTGACCGTGAAGCACTTACTGATATTTTAGGACCGATAAAAATCGATTTCTCAGACAAAAATTTAGTTGAACAGGGATTTGTCTTTGAACAGTTGAAAACTGGTCATCAATGCGGTTGCGGGGAATCTTTCACTCCCGTAAAAGATTTGAAAAGCGGCAAAAATAATGGTCCAATTTCTTGAATGGCTGGCCGGAGCAACCTGCTTCGGACTGTTTGTTTACAAATGGATCATCATCGCCGCAGTGGTAATGACATGGGTCAGCGCTGATCCGCATAATCAAATTGTGCAGTGGATAGGGAGAGTTACACGTCCCTTATGGGTTTGGTGCGAACAGCGGATGCCGGTCATGATGGCTCATTTCAGTGCCTATGCCTCAATTCTGGTGGTGATATTTGCCCAGATAGTCATTCCGGCAGAGATACGTTCACTGAGTTTGTTTATTCAGGGACAGTCAGACGCAGCCGGTTTACTGCTGCAGAGCGGAGGTCACTTGCTGCAGGGTACAAGTATAGTAGTGCAAAGCTTGTTGTTTTTTTGTATGTTTGTGCTGATTGCCTGGTTTATCCTGGGATTAGTGAATCCGTCTTTAAATAATCCGCTGGTGCGGATCATTCATGTTCTTGCCGATCCTCTGATTACTCCACTGCAGCGTTATCTTCCCCGAACACGTACAGACTGGTCACCTTTGGTTGGAGTCATTTTATTTTATTTGATCAGCTCAGCTATAATTACTCCAATAGCGTTTTACGGCAGCACGCTGTCTTTCCCTGTCTCTATCTGCATTTATTAACGTGATATGCTATTCACATTACATGTAGTCGCCATTGGAACAGTAATTGGTGTAACGGCGCATTTTGCTTTTTCTCTGGGTAAAAAAGACGGCCTGCGAATTGCCCGCAGAGAGCAGGAGCTTAAAACGAAAAAAGAAGACCCGCCTAAAATAGAATCTCAATAAGCTCTGAAATATTTTCAGTATCTTATTTATTTTCCAAACGTACACGAATTGCCTCTGCGTGGGCAAATAATCCTTCTTCCTCAGCAAAATGGATGATTTGCTCACCCTGACGCTCCAACCGTTCCGCAGAATAACTGATGACAGAACTTGTTTTAACAAAATCCTGTACTCCAAGTGGTGAAGAAAATTTTGCACAGCCTGAAGTAGGTAAGGTGTGATTTGGGCCTGCAAAATAATCTCCAACAGGTTCTGGAGAGTTTGGACCTAAAAATATTGCACCTGCATTACGAATACGGTGCAGGTCTTCAAAAGGATGTTCTGTCAGGACTTCCAAATGCTCCGGTGCAATTTCATTAACTGCCTCAAATATTTCTTCCAGATCATCTGCCACAATGATGGCTGAACGGTTTGCGAAAGAAGCCTCAATTATTTCACGTCGTGGTAAAGTTGGAATCAGATTTTTAAGACGTTTTGCAACTTCTTCAGCCTGTTTTGAGGAAGTTGTAACAAGTATAGCTCCTGCGTCAGGATCATGCTCAGCTTGTGATAACATGTCACGAACAAGGTATTCCACAGGAATGTCGTCACGGTCACAAACAATCATAATTTCGCTCGGCCCTGCAAATGAATCGATACCGACAGTGCCGTAAACCTGTCGCTTTGCTTCAGCAACAAAAGCATTTCCGGGGCCTGTAATTTTGACAACTTGCTGAATCGATTCCGTACCATAAGCCAACGCTCCGATTGACTGTGCTCCACCGACCGCATAAAGCTCCTCAAGTCCCATCAACGCAGCGCTTGCCATCACTAATTGGTGCGGTAATCCGGAAGGTCCGGGGGGTGACACCATCGCTATTCTGGATACTCCTGCAACTTGAGCGGGAATAACGTTCATCAACAATGTTGAAGGATAAACCGCTCTGCCGCCAGGAATATATATACCTACACTATCAACAGGTGTAACTTTCCAGCCCAATACAGTTCCATCCGGACTGAAATCCAGCTGGCTGTCGGTTTTCTGCCTGTCATGAAAAAACATGATATTATCGGCTGCTTCTTCCAAAATGTGAAAAAGATCATGCTCCAGTCCTTCAAGTGCTTCTTCCAGTGCAGACTTTGGTACCAGCCAGGATTCAGGAACTACTTGATCAAAACGTTCTGTATATTCACGCAGGGCCGCATCTCCGTTTTTACGCACACTTGCCAGGATTTCCTGAACTGTAGCTGAGACGTCATTAGCTTCTTCTTCTTTAAAGGCTTTGGCAAAATCTTCAAATCCTTCAAATATTTTTATTTGCATTGTTTTGTGTTGAATTAATTAGGTTATACTGAACCAGTAAAAAGTCATAAAAACGTGTCATTGCTTACAAAACGAGAAATCAATTTTATGTTACGTACTGATATTATTAAGATCTCTCTCTTCGGTCGAGATAACAAATAATTAGTTTAAGGGGTTTTTACGAAACCATCAGGTTATAATAAATTTTTATTGCTTGACCACAAGGGATTTATTGCTACCTATGTTCAGTAATTGAACATAGGATCAAAAAGTTTATGAATGATAAATCACGCAATCAAGCGGGATGCTTCATTGAATTCTACAGAAACAGTTTTGGAAATACCTGGCTCTTCCATGGTAACGCCATACAAAAGGTCTCCAATTTCCATTGTTTTTTTATTGTGGGTGATAAGAATGAATTGGGAATCATAAGACAAACTTGTGATTAAACGGTTGAAACGCACCACATTCACATCATCCAAAGGTGCGTCAACTTCGTCCAGAAAACAGAACGGGCTTGGTTTTACCAAAAAAATAGCAAAGATCAGTGAAATCGCGGTCAAAGCTTTTTCACCACCGGAAAGCAGATTTATGTTTTGCAGTTTTTTACCTGGAGGTTGAGCCACGATATCAACTCCCGCACTTAAGAGATCTTCTGATTCAGTCAGTACCAGTTTAGCTTCTCCTCCCTCAAACAACGTGCTGAAAACTTTTTTAAAATTTTCATTAATCAACTCGTACATTTCCCTGAAACGTCTGCGGGACTCGATATTGATATCCTTGATTGTTTCTTTCAAATCATCCAGTGCTTTCTGTAAATCATCTGACTGAGATTTCAAAAATTCAATCCGTTCTGTCAGTACAGCATATTCTTCAGGTGCAGAAAGGTTTACCGCACCCATTGTATTCAAACGTACTTTTAGTCCGCGTAACTCCTGTCCCATTTTTTTAAGATCTGCAGTCTCAACATCCATTTCCGCGAGGATATCTTCCGGAGATTTATCTGTTATTTCCGTAATTTGGTTTTCCAACTGTTCTCTTTGAATACGGAATTCTGTCAATTTTATTGACTCCTGATGGGAGACACTTACGGAGTTTTCGAGTAATCCCTGTCGTTCTTGAAGTTTTTGAGTAAGCAAAGTCTGCTCCTCACTTTTTTGTTCATGCAGTAGAATTTCATCTTCCATTTCAAGTTTCAAGATTGTACGTGACTCCAGCATACCTACAAAAGATTCATCAATTTCAGTTATACGCTTCCGGCTTTGCTCAAGTCTCAGTCCTGCTTCACTACGTGATGCTTCAAGTTGTTTCAGACGTAGACCTGTTTCAGTACTTTCACGTCGCAAACGCTCCGCTGTTTCCTCAGTACTCTTTTGTTGCTCCGTAATCTCTGTCAAAGAAACTCGATGGGTCAATAATTCCTCTGCACTTGCATCTGCGCGACTTTGCTGTTCGAGTATACGTTCCTGCACTTCTTTTGTTTTTTCTTCCAGTTCAGAACGTTCTACTTCCAGAGTCTTAATTGAGCTAGTTGCAGTATTTTCTTTCTGACGTGATGTTTCCATTTCGCTCAGGATAGTGGCTGAATCTTGAGCAATTTGTGAAACCGTTTGCTGGGTTCGTCGTTCTTCCAACTGATGATGCTCCAGTTCTTTGTTGCAGCTCAACAACTCAAATTCAAGTTTTCGTGTTTCTTCCTCGCAGGTTTCCTGTTCCTGCTTCAAGGTTTTGTATTTTATTCTCAGAGTCTCCTGCTCACCTTCCAACTTTGTCAGCTTTTTGTTCAAATCTTCAGCATATTTTTCAACATCTACAATTTGCTGCTGCCGCTGCAAAAAACCCAACGAACCGGATTGTACTTTGCCGATGTTGACATTATAATTTGTAAGACGGAGTCCGGACGACGAAAGCCACTCATGAGGTGCTGCAGGCTGGTTATTCCCATATTCATTCCAAAAATCAATTTCGTCTTTGAGCAGCGTAAAACGTGAAAAAAACTTTTCTCCCCATTCTTTCAAAGGAGCTTTAAACTCAAGAATCTCCGGAAGGGGGGTGCCCTTTTTTGTGATCTCCTGCGGAACCGAAGAAGGCCGATCCAAAGCCACAAACTTAAGTTGCCCCAGTTCATGCTCCTTAGAAAATTTCTCCAGTTCAGGAAAATCAGCGGCACGTTCTATCACCACCCAGTCTAATACTTCAGCCATCACTGGAGAAACTGCCGTTAATATTTTTTCAGAGACAGAAATATAGTCTGCAAGCAGTCCTAATACTCCAAGTTTTTTCTTTGTCTCCTGATTCTCCTGCATCAACTGCATAAATATTTTTACACTGTCACTAAAACCCTCATACTGAGTCTGGATCTGGTGCAGTGACTCAATGCGTGACTGTGCTGTGCTGTGCTGATAGCGTAGATCCTCGAGCTCTGATTCTGTTGCTGTTAACTGCGTGTGCTGACTTGCAAGTCGGCTTCCAAGGTCTGCCAGCTTTGCTGAAAATTCTCCTTTCTGCAGGCGGATGCTTTCCAAGCGTTCTTCGCCGTCGGAGACCTGGAGGGTTGCTTCCTGCAGCAGATTCCTGTGTGACTGCTCCTGATCCTGAAGACGTTGCTGCCGTTCAGTCATATTTTCTAGACGTTCATCAAGAAAATTCTTTTGATTTGTTTGATTTGTTAATTCTGTGTGTACTGTCAGCAGTCTTTTCTGCAGTGCTGACGCATCTTCTGAGGCCTGCTGAAGAGAGCTATTTTCTTTAGTTCGTAACTCCTCAATATTAACAAGTTTTGCCTGTAATTCACCTAAACGTTCCGCCAGTTCCTTAAGACGTGATTCTATTAGCACTCTTTCTTGTTCGCGTTCAGTCAAACGTTGCTGAAGTTCTACAAGTTCAGTTTCCTGAATCTGCTGCTGTTCACTCACATTTTGCAGATTTTGTTTTTCAAGTTCACGTTGATTTTCTGCTTCCTGAATTTTTTGTTCTTTTTGAAAAAGCTGTTCTCGGCGTTCGCCAACCTGTGTACCACGTTGAACTTGCTCCAACTTCAACCGTTCCATTTCTGTTTCAACAACAGACTTTTCGATTTGCAGGTCTTCCTGCTGTTGCTGGTGTCTCTGTACCAGTTCTTGTGCATTGTCTTCATTAATTGTTGCCTGATGCAAACTCAGCGATAGATGTTGCCGTTCAAGCAATCCGCAATGTTGCTGAAGATCCAAATATTTTTGTGCCTTTTCAACATGCTCCTTCAAGCCATCTTCCTGCTCGGAGAGTGCTCCAAGCACATCTGTTACACGGAGCAGATTTTGTGTCGTTTCCTCCAGCCGCTTTTCAGCTGTTTCACGTTTGAAACGAAACTTAACAATACCTGCCGCATCGTCAATTAATGTTCGTCTTTCAATCGGTTTTGAACTAACAATTTCACCGACACGTCCCTGTTCTATAATTGAGTATCCTGTACCGCCAACTCCTGTATCCATGAAAAGTTCACGCACATCTTTTAAACGCACCGGAGTTTTGTTGATCATGTAAACGCTTTCTCCCGAACGGTAAAGTCGGCGCGTTACAGCAATCTCAGTGTAATCTGCATATTGGCGAAGAGTATCGCCTTTGGGATTAGAAAACGTCAGGGAGACTTCCGCCATTCCGGAAGGTTTGTGGTAGGAGCTGCCGGCAAAAATTACATCCTCCATGCTGCTGCCGCGTAGGTGTTTTACACGCTGTTCACCAAGTACCCAGCGAATTGCGTCAACAACATTGCTTTTACCACAACCGTTTGGACCAACAACAATCGTAATCCCGTTTTGTTTAAACTGCAGATTAACAGGATGGCAAAATGATTTGAATCCTGAAACTTTTATGTTTTTGATTCGCACAATTTTTTTACAACATTAACTTGATATTTGTTTTAAAACAAATTCGCGTACATTATTTTTTGAGCTGCATGATCTAGCAGGCTTGGATGCTATTTGCCCTGCAATTATGACGGAATTACTAAACTGTGCAGCTCTTTACGACAAAGTCTCCAGTCAGGATAGAACTGATCCATCAAGGCTTTGAATCTACTATTGTGACTGGCCTCAAGCAGATGTACCAATTCATGGACAACAATATATTCCAGACATTCAGGGGACCTTTTTGCCAACTCAAGATTAAAACGAACTCTACGTGTTTTAGGTGTGCAACTCCCCCAGCGGGTTTTCATACTGCGAATGTGAAAACTTGCTACAGAAACGTTTAAAATATTTTCCCATTTATTTATCAACGGCGGGATCAGCCGCATTAACTCTCCGTGGTACCACTCATTTAAGACTGAACGCCTTTTTTCAGTCCCGGCATCCGGAGGCAGGTTAAGTATAATTTGCTGATCGACCAAATCCGCAGAATGAAAGTTGTTGTTTGCTATTATTTTTAAGGGATAGGCCTTACCGCTGAAGTAATGATTTTCATTTTCCAGAAAGCGGTCCTGCAAAGGACGTATCTGATTGTGCATCCTTTTGCGCTGCTTCCGGATCCATGCCAGTTTCGAAAGTGCAAATTTACTGATTTTTTCCTGACTCACATGTAATGGTGCAGATATTTTGACTTTTCCGTCAGGAGGACAAATCCGTAAATTTAGATTCTTGATTTTTTTCTGTATAACTTCTGCATCAATATCATCAAGTTTTAAGGTAAATTTCATGCTTTTTTGAGTGTTTTTCCGGACAGCACTTTTTTCAGTCCGGAATGAGTCCAGTTTTATGCTTTCCAACAATGTTGCGAGATTTGCTTTTTTGAGCGAAAAATTTTTGAACGGCATAACTGCGGATCTTTTTACAGATTTTTTTCTTGCTCGTAGGGACTTTGCGAGGTCGACATTATTTATACCGACCTCGCATTACTTAGGCGAGTTAAAGGGCCTTAATTATTTCAAATGCGTGAGCCTCTTTCTGTATTTTTTTCCGGCTGAGGCTGAATTTGTCTCAGCAAGCAGGCCCCTCTTTTTACTTTAAAAAGGGATATCATCTTTAATATAATCATCTCCCTGCGGAGCTGCGTTTGATTCAACAGGAGCAGTTGGAGCAGGGTTTGATTGTGGAGCAGCAGGTGCTGTTGAATATTCTGTGTTAGTGCCGCTGTCAGACATTTTAGCATCAAGAAACTGCATAGTTGTGACTACAACTTCTGTTTTGTAATGCTTCTGCCCCTGTTGATCTTCCCAGTCTCTTGTCTGCATACGTCCTTCAACATAGACCTGTGAACCTTTCTTCAAATAAGACTGTGCGAGGTCAGCAAGTTTCCCCCATAACACAAGACTATGCCATTCAGTACGTTCCTGTTTCCCACCTTGTTTATCAGTCCAGTAATCATTTGTTGCAATGGTCACATTCGCTACTGCACTGCCGGACTGAGTATAACGGATTTCGGGGTCCTGCCCCAATCTCCCTATTAACATAACTTTATTAAGGTTTGCCATTTTTCTCCTGTTTCTTAGTTATAGATATTATCTTCTGTTCTAACGCAATGGAGTCAATAATGAAAGTGCTTTTTTCAGTCTAAGCTCAAAAGGCTCTTCTAAACTGCCGGATTCACGAAGAACAGCGAGGATTTCTTTTTCCGAATATCCAAGGTTTTTCAAAGCAGAAAAAACCGTATCAACTTCCTTTGACGTTGTAGTACCTCCTGTTTCAGAACCTGTCTCAAGTCCACTTTCAAAGCTCAATATTGGATGACGTTTCAATTGATCCTTTAAATCAAGACACAACTTTGCCGCAGTTTTTTTGCCTATTCCAGGAACCTGACTGAAACTGTCTGCATTCCCCTGATGGACTGCGTTCACGAGTTGTCTTGGAGAAAGCACTGAAATCACAGCCAATCCCAACTTTGGACCAACACCGGAAGTTTTGATCAGCATTGTAAACAACTCTTTTTCATCTAAACTCAGAAAACCGTACAAGGACAAATCATCCTCCCTGACATTTGTATAAACATGCAAGGTCAGGAATTCTTCCGGAGAAACCTTAACAGAAAGGTGCTTTGAAACGTGAACCGCATAACCTACACCACCTGATGTTTTGAGAACAATTAAATTGTCTTCGGAACGTAGTACATGTCCTTCAAGGTAGGCTATCATGAGAGAAGTTGCATAATGTGGTTTCCGTTCAGGCTGCTTTCAGTTTAAAGCAACTGATTTTTGGAAAGCCCTAAATGCGCATGAGTGATCGCAACTGCAAGTGCGTCAGCCTCATCTTCCTGAAGACTATTTTGCAAATTTAACAGAATCTTGACCATGTGCTGGACTTGATTTTTATCGGCTCTTCCTGCACCTACCACTGTTTGTTTGACTTTCAGGGCTTGATATTCGTGAACAACTAGCTGACGTTCAGAAAATTTAAGTAGAATAACACCGCGGGCATGTCCTAAAGTAAGAGCGGACTGGGCATTTTTGGCAAAAAAGATCTTTTCGACTGCACCGCAATCTGGCTTGAATTCCTCAATCAGTTTTTCCAGTTCAGTGGAAAGCTGATGTAAACGCACAGCAAGTGATTCTTTTACATTAAGTTTGATACATCCACTCGCTAAATGGCGCGTCCGGTTACCAGAATGTTCAATCAATCCGTAACCTGTTTTTCTGCTTCCTGGATCTATACCTAAAATACTAAGAGAATCAACCAAGTTCCGCCATAACGTTTTCGCTGATGTCAAAATTGGAATGAACACTGTTTACATCCTCGTCATCTTCAAGGATATCAATCAGTTTTATTACTTGTTCTGCTTTTTTAGCGTCATCAATTTCAACACGGTTTTGCGGATTCCAGATCACTTCCGCACCCAGCATAGCAACATCCTTTTCTTCAAGGTAGGAACGAACATGATCAAATTCAGCAGGCGAAGTTATGATTTGATATGCTTCTGGATTTTCGTTGTTGATATCTTCAGCGCCTGCTTCAAGGATTAATTCAGTTAGCAAATCTTCTTCGATCACTGTCTTGTCGATCATGATTGAACCAATCCTGTCAAACATATATTGAACAGAATTCGCTGAACCTAAATCACCGTTGCATTTATTAAAAGCATGCCTTACCGATGCAATGGTCCGGTTTCGATTGTCAGTCATTACTTCAACAATTATCGCAACATTGTGGGGGCCATAACCTTCGTAAATAATTTCTTCATAAATTGCGCCGTCCAGTTCACCAGCACCTTTTTTGATAGCACGGTCGATATTGTCTTTAGGCATACTCTGACTTTTTGCATTTGCTACCGCAGTCCTTAAACGTGGATTTGCATCTAGTTCACTGCCTCCCATCCTTGCCGCAATGGTGAGCTCTTTAATAAGTTTTGTAAATGCTTTTCCTCGCTTTGCATC
>Ga0209666_1004231_pt1 | contig 10181 bp, 3 predicted proteins | sample SaaInlV_125m_DNA_FD_184679 | JGI IMG/M metagenome (GOLD analysis project Ga0209666, IMG submission 184679) | Marine microbial communities from expanding oxygen minimum zones in the Saanich Inlet - Saanich Inlet SI037_S3LV_10m_DNA (SPAdes)... | ecosystem: Environmental > Aquatic > Marine >...
CACCTGGCAATCATTGAAAGATATAAATCAAAAACGGTTACACTATAATAGTATAACCGTTTTATTGTTTTAGTAGCGGGAATTGGACTCGAACCAATGACCTTCGGGTTATGAGCCCGACGAGCTACCTACTGCTCTATCCCGCGATTTAGACTGCAAATATAAGATAGTTTTTAAGTTCTACAAGGTTTATTTGAATATAATTTAGAAAGAGGAAGGTGTTTTTAGTTCAAACACAAAACCTGCATTTGATGGTAATTCATAGGATTCTCTAGCACAAAGATCTAGCACAGAATCGATGTCTATTTTGTAAGTTAAATTCTAATCTGTGGCTACTTTCATTTAATAATCAACATGAATTTATATAAAAAAGACCCAAACAATTTCTTTGAGTCTTTTCTAATGTTTTATAAAATATGGTTAAATTTGATTAATAATTTTTTATAAAACTGTTTTTTTGTAAATCTAACCTTTCGAACTCATGAAAAAAATTACTAATCTATTCACAATATTATGTTTCACATTTCTCAACCAAACACATGCCCAATTCGCATCGTATTCGTTTGACACTGATGCAAGTGATGCTATCAATGGTTATCATCCGAATTCTTATGGAGATGTTGACTATATTATGGATAGTAATCACTCAGTTATCGAGTTAGAAGATGATGAGTTTTTGAATTTCCCATATGAGATGAGTAGTAACATTAATTCACAACAGGAATTTATGTATAACATTCGTTTTAAAATTTTAGAAGAAGGAAGAAGAGTCTTGGTGTCTAATAAATATGATAGCCGACCAGCTTTAGGTTTTGATTTGCATTATGGTCATTGGGGAAGTTACCAATTGATGGCTACTTATGGTGATAATAAAAGTGAAGGCCAACTAGATTGGATAACTCCATTAGAAATAGATGTTTGGTATGATGTGACCGTGAAAATGTTTTTTAACGTAACAAAACCCTATGTACAATATACAATAAACGGTAACGTTAGCATATCCTTTTTTAGTGATTTTCATGTTGATCTAGAAACGTTTAAAAGTTCACTTGATAGTCAATCAATATGGGTGGGGACTGATAAATATAATACGATGTCTAACGGGGAATCAGGTGTGTATGCCAAAGTAAATATTGATAAGCTCTCATTTTATGATGCAGTACCCCCAGGAGACCCTTCTATTATTAATACTGTATTGACTTCCTTTACAAACCACATGAACGGTACTATTTCACTGAGTAATGCAGAGAAAGAGGATCTTTATAGTGATTTTATAGACAACTGGGACGAAGGTAGTTACGCGCCAAATGAAGGCATTGTTACAAGTTATTTAGCTGTTTATAACTCACAGAATGGCGCTATTTTTGATTCTGAATATAAGATTAAGGTAAGTGATATGTTTATAGAACAACGCATACAATATACTCTGCAACAGTGGATCATTGACAATTTATACACCACTTCCAATACCTCAAATATGGTTGACGTTACTTTTTCAGACCATGTTGTTTTTCCGGGCGCAGTTGATAGTAATGCACCAAGAGTGAGTGATGTTAGTTTTAATGTCGATGGCTTTTACAAAACAGATCCTGGTTTTACGCTCAATGATCAAGGTAGTGTGATACGCCCCACAGGATATTACGCAGCACCAGGTGAGTTGGTAACGCTTACTCTTCCGAGTAACACTGTCAATCAGGGAGTAAAGATAAGGGTTGGGGCCCATTTAGGGGATTTAGAAGTGACTTGGTCTGAATTTAGTCGTTTTCCTAGAATCTACACAACTTACGATGTGACTTCCACTTCCTTAGTAGTTGCCAATCCTTTTGGTGGAGCGATTTATATTATATTGCCTGATGGTTCTGACTTTGGAACTATGACTTGTCAGGTTAGTGGAGCGGTAAAATCACCCTATTACAGTAACAAGCCAGGATTTGAAAGGTCGCTTTCAGAATACCAAGTTGACCTTGCAAATAATTATGTAAAATGGGTGGATTGGGAAAGTCCAAAATTCATGACTACATTTCCAGCGCCAGCAGCAACTACTGTAGATAACCCTAATGATGTTATAACGCTTTGGGATCAAACTTTTGATTCTTTTAACACTCATCTTGGAAGACCTCTAGAGCGTTTTAGGGCTGAGTACATTTTGATTGACTGTCAAAATAATTATGCTGGAACTGCTGCTCCTGCAGCAAACCCAATGCCTCTTGAGGTGACCGGAGCTAATTTATTTAATGCAACTCCCACTATGACTCCTATTAATGTTATTAATGGCGATGCTTTTATGACAGGAGATGGTAGTACACTTGGTACAACACATCATGTAATACTCCATGAATATGGCCATTTACACAACCCACCAACATTACATGAAGAACATGAGACTATTGTAAATCTACCAGCAGTTGCAGTGTATAATCAGGTATTTGGACAAAGTATGGAGGATGCTTTGAGATATTCTAATCAACAACGGTTGAATTTTGATGAGGCCGCCTTAGATTGGATACTTTCACCACCATTTAGATCTGGAGAAAGAATGGAAATAGACTTGGTTAACTATGACAATTATTTAGACGGTAGACAGTTGGCTTACCAAACTAGAGGTCATGCCAAATATGCGGATATTGCAAAGTTGTATTCATGGGAAAAACTAGGAGAGATCAATGGTTATTTTTATCAAGAACGCATAATAAATCCCTTCGCTAACAATAGTTACCAAGATGATATTTATATTAGTGCTGCTTCTGAGAAAATGAATATCAACATGGCACCTCTTTTTGATTTTTGGGGAGTTCTTGCTTCTGATAACTTGGTTAGTGAACTAGAAACCAGACCTACAGACGATAAAATTAAAGAACGTTTATTACATTATCGCTCTATTGTACCTTTAGATAATGACGCTTTTCAAGTGGTATATGATAATATGACTCCAAGATTAGAACCACATCACGATATAAGATATAATAATATGCTTAGTAATTATGATGAGTCAGTTGCTGCTTCTATTTTAGCTCGTATAGATGCAATTTTATGTAAATATTATAATACGAATTGTGTTGCTGAAAATAATGACGGTAGTCCTACCGTTACATTTGCTTTAAGTTCCAATACGATTGATGAAGATTCAGCGACTGATGTAATTCTTACTGCCACTTTGGATGTATTGTCAAGTGAAACAGTTACTATAGATTTTGACTTATCCGGGACTGCTGTTCAAACTACAGATTATACGGTGAGCAGCTTGAGCATCACCATAGCACCAGGAGTTCAATCAGGAGCTATTTCTATTAGCACTAATGGATTGGATGATGATCAAATAGAGGTATTACAAACCATTATATTAACACCAACAATTACCAATGCGACGACTACTGCAGATTTTGTGAGTTTAAACTTATTGAGTGATGACAATCCAAGGGTAACTTCTATAACTAATACTGAGACTAGTATTGAAGAGAACGGTGGTATTTCAGTGATTACGGCAACCTTAGATGCGCCAGCATCAAAACCTACGCACATTATACTAGACGTTACAGGAAATGCTGGTCATGAGGTTGATTATGCTACAGATTATAGTAGCAAAGGTGAATACACCATCAGTACAGTTGCCGGAGGTAACGGTGCTGGTGCTGCTAATGATCAATTCAATTTTGCAAGTGGCCTCTATGTAGATACTTCCGGGAATGTATACGTTGCTGATTTGTTAAACCATCGTGTACAAAAATGGGCTAAAGGAGCTACATCGGGAATTACTGTGGCAGGAGGTAACGGAGCAGGAATTGCTGCGAACCAATTAAACAAGCCACATGGTATTTTTGTAGACTCATCAGGGAACCTATATATTGCAGATTCAAAAAACCACCGGATTCAAAAATGGGAGTCAGGTGCTACTCAAGGGACCACTGTTGCCGGAGGTAATGGGATCGGTGTCTCGGCTCACGATATCAACGTCTTTGATAAATTAAACAATCCTCAGGGCGTTTTTGTAACGGATGATGGGAATGTTTATGTAGCAGACACAGGAAATAACCGCATTCAAAAATGGACACCTGGCGCTACATCCGGAATTAGAGTTGCAGGAGGTGGTGAATTTGGAGTCAATCACAATTTACTTGCGCATCCTAATAACGTTTTTGTAACGCCTGCTAGAGATATCTATGTAGCGGATTCAGAGAATAGTCGGATTCAAAAATGGCGAGAAGGAAGTAATGATATTCTCAATGCTACCGGATGGCATAATGAAGGGTACGAAGCCCATCAGATGAATTTTTCTATCGGTATTTTTGTAGATCCTTTAGAGAACATGTACATCGCTGATTATTACAATCATCGGATTCAAAAATGGAAAGTAGCCAAAAAAGACATTTCTTTTGTTGATGGTGATGCTACTACAGTTGCAGGAGATCAAGGACAAGGAACTGCGGCCAATCAATTCAATGGTCCTAAAGCTATTTTCGTGGATGCCATAGGTGATTTGTATGTGGCTGATATGAAGAATCATCGAATTCAAAAATACCACTATGGACCTCGAATTACCATTCCTGCTGGTGAAACCACTGGAAATCTTACGATAACAGCTCTCGAAGATACTTCAGATGATGATGATGAAAAGATTGTAATCACACCAATATCAGTAATCAACGCCATTTCTGACCATACCAACGAACATACTATCACTATTGTAGATGATGATGCACCACCTGTTATAAGTTTTGAGTGGAGTGCTGAAAATATAGAAGAAAACTCTGCTAAAGATGTAGCACTTGTTGCTAAACTAAGTAATACTTCAAATAAAGAGATTATAATAAATTTTTCTGTATCTGGCACAGCGACCCAGACGACAGAATATATATTAAGTGAAACGAGTATTACCATTCCAGCGGATGTAACCTCTAGGGAACTTACGGTTAGCACTAAAGGATTGGATGATGATGAGATAGAGATTAAGGAGACCATTATATTGACGGTTAGTTCAGGATTGACTAATGCGACCACAGCTTCAGATTCAACTACCCTGAATTTATTGAGTAAAGACAATCCTATTGTCACTTCAATTATTGTTGATGAAACAAATATTGAAGAGAATGGTGGGGTTTCAATCATTACGGCCACAATAAGCGCACCAACTTCAGTGCCAACAAGGATCGAAATTGATGTATCTGGATCAGCTACATTTATAGATGATTATGTTGTTGATTTTAGTTCTAAAGGTGAACCTTTTACTGTTGCTGGGTCTGTACAGGATATCTCTACTGGTTCAGCAGGTTCCAATCATTTCAATGAGCCTGCAGGTCTTTTTGTAGATACACAAGATAATGTTTATGTAGCAGATCAATTCAATCAACGAGTTCAAAAATGGGCATCGGGTGCTGTAAATGGAGTCACTGTAGCTGGAACCGAGGAAATGGGAGATACTCCGAATGCATTTGTCGAGCCGAGAGGTATTTCTGTAAGTGCAGACGGATTTGTATATGTAGCTGATTCAAAAAATCATCGGGTTCAAAAATGGAGATCGGGTGAATTTTCAGGAATTACGGTAGCTGGAGGTAACGAGGAAGGTGAAAGTTCAGATCAATTAAACAATCCGATAGGGCTTCATGTTGACCTATCAGGAAATGTGTATGTTGCAGATACTTATAACCACCGGATCCAAAAATGGACTCCAGGCGCTACATCAGGAATTACAGTTGCTGGGGGTAACGGACAAGGTGCTGCTGCCAATCAATTAGATAATCCTTATGGAGTTTATGTAGATGATTCTGGAAACGTGTATGTGGCTGATACAGAAAATCATCGAGTTCAAAAATGGGAGCCAGACGCTAGCCAAGGAACTACGATTGCTGGCGGTAACGGACAAGGTGCTGCTGCGAATCAATTAAATCATCCTGAAGATCTTTTTATTGATGGTTTTGGGAGTATTTATATTGCAGATACTTATAATGCACGTGTTCAAAAAAAGGACGCTGGCGACACAGTATGGAATACAATAGGTGAGGGAAGTTTAAGTCAAGCTCGAAATGTTTATGTGAGCGCTAAGATGAATGTATATGTAACAGATAGATATAATAACCGTATTGAAAAATATCAGTACTTTCCAGAAATTACGATTCTTCCAGGAGAAACTACAGGTAAGCTGACAATTACCGCTTTAGATGATACTTCAAGTGCTTCCAAAGGAGTCTATTCCCGAAAAAACAGTTCTGATGATGGTGATGAAAGTATTGTGATTACACCCGTTGCGGCTAGTAATAGTATTTTATCAACTGAAGCTACCGAAACAAGAATAAATATCACTATTTCTGATGGTTCAAGTCTTGGTATTGAAGATGTTGTGATAAATGACGTAGACACTATACTGGCATATCCGAATCCGAGTGATGGCATTTTTGAAATAGCAGTACCTATTTCAGAGAAGGAAGTGTCTATTGTCATTTACAATATTTATGGGCAACTAATTTCAAAAAGAACATATCCTGTAAGTTATGGGAAAGTCAATTTAGATATCAAAAACCAGCCAGTAGGAATTTATTTGGCAAAAGTACACTTGGAAGTACCCGTAACTCTTAAGATTATTAAAAAATAAAAAATATCATGAAAAAAATGACCATCCTGTTCACAATATTATGTTTAATAAGTAACTATTAATATAACTTTAAAATGGTGTAAAGTTGTTACTGACACATGAGGTCATTATACTTATGGTGTGAAAGGTAAAGTAGTTGATGGGAAACTAGTTGACCCATTAACCAACAAAGAGATCACTGCCTAATTTAATTAGGGGTTAATTAGGTTCAGTGAACAAGAAGGGTGCATTCGCCCCCCTTTTATATAAAAACCAAAGATAGATGAAATTCGGAAAATTAAAAGTAGACAGTAATTTAGCAAAGGGGAAAAGTAGATTCCTTTAAAAAATTAAAGACACACAGAGGTTTACTTTCCTTACAGTGAAAGACCCTAAATGGTTTACTAATTTGGGGTGTGTGAATCGAGAGCCTTATACAGATACATGAATGTCTGAGGTGCAGGAGCGAGTAAATTAGAAGAACTGATATTAATTACCATTTTCAAGCCCTTACTATGTCAGCAAAATACGCTGGCACTGATGAAAATGACTACAAAGTACTAACATTACGTGAAGTCAAAACCTCTTTGTCACAAAATAGAGTTACTTGTCACAAAAACTAAAAGTTAACTGAAAATTAGTTTTATTTTTGACTCAGAAATTGAATAGAGAACATAGAAAAGATTATAATTACTCTGCTTAAAAACATCTATTATCAAACAAAAAAATCACATGTTAAAAAAACGTTTTTTATACAGCCTTATGTTGTCATTTTTCTTTTTTTCTTGCTCTTCAGATTCAGAAATTATTGAAGAAGATCCAATAGCTATCGTTAATTACTATTCAAGTGGTAAATTGGTTGAAAACAATAATATCTCGGCCTGGTTTGACAGATCATTAGATGTGTATAGCATTAGGTTACATGCTGCTGGAGCTGTTGGAGGACAACTTGCAGTCCCAGATGAATGGATTAAAAAAACAGCACAAACATTCAAACTTTTAATGGATAAAAATACTACCGGCATTAATGAAAATGACCAGCTTAATATGTTAAAAGTACTTAAAGGCGAGATTGGTTTTCATAAAGGATACATAACAGGTCAAAGAATTGCCTACGGTGGTGGTGATGAATATTCACCAAACCCTCTTACTGATGATGGGAGGAAGAGTTATTCAGGATTGGAAGCTTTACAGGATGAGGTTGCTATGGTCGATATGGTATGGTACAAAAACATTTCTAGTGTGTTTACTGGAGATGATGATATTGTAGAAATTTTAGAACACACTCTACACACCCTTCATGTGCTTGGTGCAAGAGGAGCTGTAAGTGGATCAACAGATGCATTAAACCCGGAATCAACTACAAGTCAATTATATCTTTCCATGGTTGAAGCGGTTGATAATGGAGTGTTTGGAATAAATGGATATGGAGGCACTTATACTAATCAAGAGATTATTCCAGTTTTATTAACAGAATATCAGTATTTATTGACCTTTGCTATGTGGGGGTTTGGAAAGGAGTTTTGGGAAAATTCATCACTCGCTCCGGAATGGAATGACAATTCGCTTAATGCGCAAGATGTTCTGAACAATAACCCTTTAGGGTATGCCTTGTTTAATAAATATTATGCTCCTGTTATATCAAAACCAAGTATCATAGACCTAAGGACTATGTTCCAAGACAATGATGGCGGAGTCTCTGGATATTTAGAAGACTAACTTTTTATGTCAGTATTTTATTTATTGACATAAATATAAAAAACCATTACATCAATCCACTTTTATTAAACGTTGAAGAAGAGAAATTAATGAAGGTTAAAGTCTTTGGATAGTCGTATTTTATCTAACACAAGATTGCAGCACGTATAGCCCTATTTGTCTTATAGGTTCTAGACTCTTGTGTTCTATGGTTTAGTTTTTAATGAACTTTCTATTGATTTGACTTGTACCATCATAAATTTTTATAATATACACACCTTTTGGTAATACTTTTACATCTATGTTGTTAGTGTTTATTTTTGAAAGTACTTCTTTACCTAAAATGTTATAAATAGAAACGTTCATTGAGTTTTTATTCCCTTTTATAAATAAGATATTATCTGTTGGGTTTGGATATAATTTAAGTGAATTGTCTAATATTTCATCATCAACGCTTAATTGAGATCCAGATATAGTCGTAAAGGAACTTCCATTCCACTCCCATCTCCATGCTTCTGGTAAACAATCTGTCGTTGGTAAGCTTCCAGCCTTATATGTGGTTTGAGCATATTCAGTTAAATCTAATTGACCATTTTGGTCAATATCTTTAAGAATGATCCACACGACAGTACAATATTTAATATTATCTGGTAACCATTCATCTGTAACATCTGTGAAGTCCGTATTTGAATTCCCCTTCATAACTTGGTAATAATGTGACATAGTAGTATCCCCATTATTATCTGGGTCATTGTCTATTTGTCTAATATACACAAGAACCACATCTAAATATCCATCATTATCAATATCTGCAAAAGAAAAATCATCATTATTGTCAACATTTGATCCATCTGTAATTGTTGGACGTTCACCAAATCCCCAAATTTCAGTTTTATTATTATAATCATAATTAGATGTACCATCTCCCCATAAAATAGTTGGTCCCATCAGATGAGGATCAGAAGAATTATTTGCATAACTTCCTCCAATTACTATATCTTCATCTCCATCGTTGTTTACATCTAAAATTTCTATCGTTGCCATTCCATATGGACCATGTTCAGGTTCATCTTCAAAAAAATTGCTGATTTTTTCATCAACTCTAAACCATGTGAAATTTCCACTACCATCATTCATTGCAAACCCAGCATCTGGAGATCCAAAGAATAGATCTAAATCTCCATCGTTGTCTAAATCACCAGAACCAAAACCATGATACTGAGATTCAGGTACAACGTCTAGTTCCATAAAAGTGTACTGATCATTTCCACTCATTAATATATTTGATTTTCTTAACCAATCGTGTCCCCCAGCAATTCTAACCACATCTGGCTTATTGTCTCCATTGAAATCTCCAACTATAGTTTTTCTAGACATGTAAGTTTGAAAATCAGTATTGGTTATTAAAGTATTATCCATACTGAAAGTATCATCCCCATCATTTATTAACATAAAGTGTTCGCAAAAATCTCCGTCAGCACCTGGGTTGAGTAATAAATTTATATCAATGTGTCCATCGCCATTGAAATCCGCATAAGCAACACCAGTATCATAACCTCCATATGCTGGCCCTCCAATTCCATGATTTTCAACAATTTCAATTAAGTCAAAATAAGGATTCATCTCATTTTTATAATGATGGGAATTGACATTATAATTGACTTGGCTACTTAATTTAATGGAAATCATTAAAAATAGAAAAAACAGATTTTTCATTTGGTTTTTTTTCAAATATAAGAAACAAAAGTCTAACCTATTTAAGAGGTTTAGAACTCCCTGAATTAAAAGAAGAAGATATTATCATCTCACACTTCAATGAAGGTATTAGAAAACCACTACATCAATCCACTTTTATTAAACGTTGAAGAAGAGAAATTAATGAAGGTTAAAGTCTTTGGATAGTCGTATTTTATCTAACACA
>Ga0209666_1004232_pt1 | contig 10180 bp, 4 predicted proteins | sample SaaInlV_125m_DNA_FD_184679 | JGI IMG/M metagenome (GOLD analysis project Ga0209666, IMG submission 184679) | Marine microbial communities from expanding oxygen minimum zones in the Saanich Inlet - Saanich Inlet SI037_S3LV_10m_DNA (SPAdes)... | ecosystem: Environmental > Aquatic > Marine >...
GAGGTGGTCGTGCGCGCACGCCTCCGACGCGGGCTCCGTCGGCCCGCGCTGGCCCACGAGCCCGCGCAGGATGGCCGTGTCGATCCAGGAGTCGCCCGCAGGCGCAATGGTTACCATGGCGTTCGGATCATCGTCCAACTTGGGCGGGTTTCCGCCGGCCCCCGCGTCCGGGTAGAGGGCGTTGTAGTCGTAGTCCTGCAGCGCATCCGCCTTCTGGACCCCCTGATTGGCGAGCTGCTTCTGTAGCAACTCTTTTGCAATGGTGGCTCCCTTCTGAGCCCGCGCTGCAGCCTCCAATGCATTCCTAGTGGTTTGTATCTCCTTTTGCTTCTCGTCGTCCTGATGCTTCAGCTCGGCTTGCAGCGCCCTGAGCTGGGCCTCGTGCTGCTTGCGCAGCGCCTCGCGCTCCCTCTCTGCGACCCTCCGTGCCCCTTCCAGGGCCGCCCGAGCTGCAATGATCTGCGCCTGGTCTTTCTGTGCTTGGGCATTGGTTAGCTCTTGTGTCAGCTCGCCTAGCTTCTGCTGGTGTTGCTCTTCCAGCTGCTGCTTCTCCTCCTTACACCTCTCCTGGGCCTCAATCTGCTGTTTGTCGAGGTCCTCCTGCCACTCGACCTGGGCCTCGGCCAACTCCTCGTCGTGTGCTTTTTTTGCTTCCGCAAGCTTTGTTGCCACCAGTTGGTTTGCTGCTTCCTGTGCATTGGCAATGGACTTGCTCAAGTTTGCGTTGCAATCGGCCAGGTCCGCCTTGGCCTGTTCGAGCTCCTCCTCCATCTTTTGGTTGGCCTCTGTGAGCGCGCTGATCTCCTGGTTGAGCTCCTGCGTTGCCTCCTCAATGTCCATCTTTTTTGCTTCCTTTGCGTCATTGATCGTCTCGATCCGCTTTGCCTCGCACTCCTCCACCTGCTTTTGCGCCGCGGCTAGCTTACCCAGCGTGTCAGCCAGCGTAACCTTCAGCACATCCACAGACTCCTTTGATGTCTTGGCCATGCTGACGGCAGTGTCTTTTGCCGCTTGCAGCCGCTTGTCCAAATCGGAAATCTCGGCTTGCAGCGCGGCCACCTCGTCGGCGTCCGCCGTGCCGGCCGCGGCCTGTGCCGCGGCCAACGCCTTCTTGAGCTCCTCCAGCTTCGTTTTCAGAGTGGCCTCCTGCAACTCCGCCGCCTCCTTCTGCGCTTGCCCAGCCGCCAAGGCCGCCTGCAGCTCGCCTTTCAGCTTTGCCTCCTCTGCCTCCAGCTGCGCCACGGTGGCGCTCAGTGCACCGATCTGAGCCTGGAGCTCGCTCACCTGCGCCGCCGCCTGGCTTGCGATCGCTTGAAGCTCGGCCAAGGCCGCCTCCTTCTGCGCCTTGAGCTTGTTGCACTCCTTGAGCTGCTCCGCAACCAGGTCGCGTCGCTTCTTGAACGACGCAAGGTCCTTGGACACCTCAGCAAGCTGCTTACGCAACACCTCGGTCTTCTCTTTGCACTCCATCTCGGACTCCACCAACGCCTCCTGCGCCGCCTCCAAGGCCGCCTGGGTGGCCGCCTTGTCCGTTTGCCAGTCGTTGGCCGCTGCCGCATCCGCGTTCTTCTTGGCCATCTCGGCTCTGATCTTGTCCAACCCCAACCGGTTCTTTTTCTCTGCAGCCTCGTACGTTTTTTGTTGCTCAAGGAGCGCCTTCTTAATCCCCTCAAGCTCCGCCTCCCGACCTTTCAGATCTTCCATGAGCTGCCTGTTGCTGCTCGCAAAGTCTTTCTTCTCCTGAGTGACCTTCACCAGTTCAGCCATCGTCTTCTCGAGGTCTGCGCCCAGCTTCTCGGCAGCCTTGACCTTGTTGTCGCGCGCTTCCAGCGCCTTCTCCAGCGCCTTGATCCGCGCCCGTCGCTTTGCGCTGTCCGCCTCGACGTCTTTGGTGTGGCGGATCGCGGCCCTGCGGTAGTCGTCCGCATTCTTCTCGAGCTGGTCGGCGTGCCGCTTGCGCATGTCGTCCATCTGGCCCTCCAGATGCGCGCTCTTCTGCTCCTCCGCCTGCAGCCGGCGGATGCGCTCCAGCGACTCGCGCGAGCCCGCGCGGGAGCCCTTGAGGATGCGGCGCGCGAGGTTGGTCTCCGGGTCCTCGGCCGAGTCGCCCGCGTCCGCCATGATCAGCTTGAGGTTGCGCAGGAGCACGAGCAGCGTGGCGCGCTCCTTGGCGCTCGTGACCGTGCCCTTGCGGATCAGCGCCATCGTCTCCTTGGGCACGTCGGGCACAAAGTCCACGACGGTCGCCAGCACGCGCATGAGCATCGGCAGCACCCTGGGCGCCTCCTTCTGCGCGTCCGCGTTGCGCCGCTCGAGCGCGCGGATCAGGCCCTGGCGGATGCCGTTGACGGCGTCGGGCGCGTAGAGCGACGCGGGCGCCAGCGCCAGCTCGGCCTCGCCCGTGGGGTTGTCGGCGCCCACCGTCGACCATACGCACGCCAGCCCGCTCGCGAGGTAGCTCGCGTCGTCGCCGCCCAGGATGAAGCGCGCCTCGAGGACCTTTTCCGCGGGGCTGCGGGGCACGCCCTCGCGCGCCACGAGCGCGTCGTGCACCTTGCGCTTGCGGCTTCCCCTGTGCGCATTGTCGAGCTGCAGTCCCAGGCGCACCTCGCGCACCGACCGGTCCACGAACCGCGAGTACAGCGCGGCCTCGGGGACTTGCATGGCGCCCCGGGTGGAAAAAGAAATGCGAGCGTACACACTCACTCACCCACGTTCCTACCCAACCACGAATAAGACACTGTTATGATTTGCCCCGCAACGCGTGTCCGCATCACGCGCGCGCGCCCGCAAAGACCGCGTCCACGACGCTGGTCGAGCCCGCGCTACTCTGGACTCTATTATTGTTGAGGTCCCGGATGTTCGCGAGCTTGAAGCTGCCGCGGGGAGCCCCTTGATAGAGAGGGTGGCGATTGGCATTGTATGCCCTGACGGTGTCGAGGACGGCGGGGTAAAGCCTGAAATTGAGGTCGTCTTTGTCGGCCTGCGCAAACGGGTGGCCACGACGGTTCCGCTCCTTCATTTCGATCAGCTCCGCCATCCACCCGGCCAGCTGGCGCGTGTTCGGGGGCACCATATGGGCCGCCATTTCCCAGATGTTGTTGACCAGGCGTCTCATCAGAACGGGCTCGTTGCCTTGCGTTGCGTTGAATCGATCGACCATCTTTTCGATGCGCCAGGTCGCCGTGGCCAACAGCCGCGCGAGGTGGGACTTCTTGTCGAGGCTGCCCACCTCCTTGAATTGGCGGTACATTAACGCGACCCCGTTGCCCAGGAAGTAGACTTTGAAGAGCCATTCGTAGTACTTCTGGTTTCTCTGAAACCGCCTGAACCGCTCCCTGTTTGCGCGCACGTGCGCCAGGAATGCGGCAAGCTCACGTGCGTGCTGGCGTTTCTCCACGTACCCAGCGGGGGTGAACGCCTCCAGGTGATACGCGTCCGGAAGTTGAAATTGCAGCTCTTGCGTCTCCCTCCCGTGCTCAGGGTAGTAGAACGACCTGAGCTGCACAAAGTCCTTGCGGTCGATCCCTTCCCAAAACCGCGCAAAGGTCTGTGCGTCCCAATCCGTTTTGTCGTACTTGTGAAGCACCTCCAGCATCTCGCTCGCGTGGGGGTGATGAAACGCATAGTCCGAGTCGGCGCACTGGGCGGCCCTTTGGACCGTGTCCACGATCGGGGAAGCCAGCCGCTTCAGCGGCAGTGGCACGGACGCGTAGTAAGCGGGGTCGCTGGCTTGGATGGGAAACTGCATCTCAACGGCGCGACTGTAGTAGGTGAGGCACAAGATGAAGCAAACGAGGTCGCCCAAGCGCTCGGCGGTCACCATGCCCACCGTGAACGGCGACACCGACTTCGTCCGCCTGTACTGCTGCACAAGCCCTAACAGCAACCGGCTGGTGAAGAAGGCGCCCGCCATCAGCGCCATGTAGGGCGCCTCCTTGGTCAACGATTTGAGCGTCCCTTCCATGCCAAGGAGCTCGTCCATGCCCGTGAGCATGTCAGCGCCCGTTGGCGCCACGCTTGGAACCGTTCCATCGCGAAAGATGGCACCCAGCGAGACCCTCCCAAGGCCGTCGGCCATCTTGTCAATGTCCCTGGCGCTCGGATACTCGCGTAGGGCAACGTTGGACGCGTCGCTCTCGCCCTTGGCGCGCTTTTCGATCTCCTTTTCGATATCGGGCCCCAACACCCCCAGCACCGCCTCAGCAAACGCGCGCTCGGCCAGTTGCGCAAATTCGCTCGTCTTGGCCAGCTCTGCAAACACCTCCATCGGAAAGTCCTCCTCGATGCCCGGACACCACCCCTTGGTCACGCTGACTACGGCGGCCAGCGCTCCCGCCACGCGCAACCCGACCGCGCTCGGCACCACTTCTGGGTCTGCCTTTGCTTCCGGATCCGCCACGACGCGGTAGAATGCCGCAAACATCTCCGCGGCGTCCGCATCCGCGTTTGCGTCCAGCTGCGCGGCTTTGGCACCCCTCAGGATTGCCTCCACGTCCATGTGGCCAGCACTTTGGGGAACACGCTCGCCCACATCAAACGGTGCGGGCCAATGGACTTATTGTCCCAACCAAGGTCACACAAACACGCTCACCAACACAGCCACCAGCTCACACAAGGGCACGGCCGCCAGGCCTTGCGCACGCCACGCGGCCACCGCCTTGTCCAGCGCGGTCGGCGTGGTCGGCACCGGGCACGGCCCGGCCGGGACGCTCGCAAACAGAACGGGTGGGTCGGTCAGCAGGCTGCGCGCCACCGCGTTCGCCACGGCCACGACGTTGGGCCAGGCGCCTAGCTCCCAGCAGCGCGCGGAGTAGTCCTCTGCGTCCCTGTGAGCATTCTCCAGCCATGCGTCCTGCCACGCAAGCTCGTGCGCTCTCACCCGGTCTTGAAACTGGCCCAGCGCGGCCAGTTGCACCTTCTGAAAGTAGCCCTCGCGCTCGGTCGCGCGCTTGCCATACGTGCTTGACTTGTCCAAGGGCTGCTGCCGCGCCGACGCCGCTGCACCCTCGAGCCATTGGTACAGCGCCTCGTCGTACGCAAGCTTTGCGAGGAGCACCTCAACCTTCTTGCCCTCTTCCGTCCCCGAATCGTCGTATCCCATCTGCGCCTTGAGGTCCACGACCTGCGACCCGGCCGCCGTGCTCATCATTACAGAGAGCGCATTCACGCGCATCTCCGCGAGCAGCAGGCGCTCCGGCTTTGCGGGCGGGGAAGGGGCGTCGATCCGCTTGCGCTGGGGGCTGCTCGGCGGCGGGACGGTCAGGTACGTGCAATCGGGGCTGGTCGCCGCTGCGAGGAGCACACACTGCACGAGCCGCTCCACGTTGAAGAGGAAGGCGCTCGCGGAATCCACGTCCACGCCGCTTGTCGTGATGCGCAGCTGCGCATGCGCATCCTGCAAGGTCTCGGGTGGCGGCGGCAGCCCGCCCTCCGAGCGCGACTGCGTCAGACTGGCGAGGGCGACGCCCAACCTGACCGTTTCGAGGGGGTCGGCAGAGGTCGTCGTGATCACCAGGGGGTGCAGGTTGTCCACGGGGTCGTGCGCAAGACGGGGCACGATGGTCCCCTGCAGCATCTCCTGGGGCGCGGTGCCGCTGGTGAGCAGCAGGTCCACGTAGACGGGCAGGCTCTCAAAGAAGCGGCTCATCAGCGGGTAGTGGCCCTTGACGGCCGCGTCGCCAAAGGAGACGAGGTACTGCGCGACGGATGTGCCCACCCGCAGCTGGGCAAACGCCTTTTCCAACGGCGTGTCCACCTCGAGCGCGCGCTCCCCGGCCAGGCCCCCGAGGTCCAGCCGCATGGCGGCCGTCCTGGCCTGGAGCACCGCGTGATTCAGGTGGTTGTCGAGGAGGGTGTGCGCGCTGGGAGCACTTGGAACGCCCGGCTGCAGCGGCGGCCCGCGCAACGCTGCAATCTGCCCTGTAAACAGTGCCAGCGAGCCCACGCACGAGGCGGGGGCCTCATTGAGTGCGGCGCCCGCAGGCGCGCACGCCAGCACGGGTCGCGCTCGCGCGCAGTCGCGCAACAGCGCCGCCCTCTGGTCCTCGTCCAACCCGAGGCCCGTCGCCATTGCGTGCAGCCGCTGCGCCGCAAAGAAGGCGTGCTCAAGCTGCATCGCCAGCCCCGTCCACGCGCGATGCGTGACCGTTGGCGAGGACGCGTTGTGCGTCTTCAGCACCGCCAGCGCGTCGGGAGTGTGCGTCACCAGCGTTTGCGTGGCCAGGAAGGGGAAGCGGTCCAGTGGCATGACGGCGTCCTCCAGCCGCTCGATGGACTCCAGGAGCTCGTTCAGCGAGGCAATGCCCATGGGCGCGGCAACCGCCATGGACGCGCGCATGTCCTGGCGCCACTCGCTGGTGTGGGCCTCCCATGTGGCAGCCTGTGGCACCTGCCAGTTGCGCCAGGCGGCGCTTTCGCGCAAGAGCTTGAGGAGCGTGCCGCCTTCCGGGTAGCACACGAAGAGCGCGTCATTGTCGTCGAGGCGCAGTGGCAGGGGCCACTCGCGGAACGCCGCCTTGGCCAGCAGGCCCGCCACACGCAAGCGTCGCACAGCGCGCCCAACGGAGCTCGCCATGAGCTGAGCGCGCGTCGGAGATACGTGCAGCCCCGTGGGCGCCCGCTCCAGTGCGTCGTCCGTTGCCAGGTCTGCGATGACGCCCAGGGCCAGCTCGCCCGCGTGGGAGACTGGCACGCCAAACACCGCGGCGATCCCTGACGTTTTGGGGTCGCCGAGCGGTGTTGCCAGCCACGCTATTTCGAGCTGCTCGCGCAGTTGGGCGTGCTCCGCCCGACACGCCACTGCGTCCATGACGGGGAGCGGCATCCTCGGCGCGTATACGTGGCGCGTGTCGAGCCTGCGCTCGCGCCTGTCTTGGTCCACAATCGGAGCAAGTCCATTCCGGGCGGGATCGAAGCGCTGCGCACCCATCATCAGCTGCGTGCGCATGCGTGGCTGCGCAACGCCCTCGCGCTCCACAAACTGCGCCACGGCCTGGCGGACCACTCTCCCAATCTCATGAGCAGCAGAAATGGCGTCCTGCAGAACGGTGCTGCTTAGGGCCGCAGGGCCGCCCTCCTCCGCAATCGCAATGTTCCTGTCCTCTGTGCCGATTGCAAAGCTCGCCGCGCCAGCATTCTTGATGCGCACGACGTGGGGAAGGTACCTGACCACCCGCGTGGACCGATCGAGGGGGGTGCTCGGAATGGCTGCGTTTGCAGTGCTCAACAGCTTGTCCAGCGCATCCTGGGCGCCATCGACAATCATGGCCAGCGGCACGAGCATCTCCTTTTCGGATGGCAGGGCAACGTCCTTGTTTCGGGACACCCACCAATTCGCCAGGTCTTCTACCGGGTTGCCCGTGATCTTGGCCTTGCGCCACAGCTGCACGAGTGGAACGGTGATCAGGTTTGAATTGCCTTCAAAGTTTGCGACGATCGCCTTCATGGTTTCGTCGAGCTCCCTTTTTAGCCGTGCGTATCCGAGAGCAAGCGCGCCGGCGGCAAACGACTGCTTGGATGCCATGCGGAACGTCTCCCGCAACGCACTCCCGTTCCTGCGCGTGTCCACCACCTCAACGTTCAGGGTCGCCTCCACAAAGCCGCCCGCTTTGATGTCCTGCACGGATGACGCGTCGAAGCGCATCGCGTTTGCATCCTTCTGATCGACCCTGGCCTTTTTGAAGAGCGCAATCAAATCGTCCGTCTCCCTGCGCAGGTCTGCCTTCTCGGCAGCCGTGACGCGTGGGGGGACAAACGTGGACGGCTGGCCCCTTTTGGCCACCTCGTAGTACGAGTCGACGGTTGCGTCCACGATGACGTCCCTCAGCCTATCCTCGTCGGTGCCATCGGGCGTGTTGAAGAGTATGTACTCCATCACCGCAATGTCATCGGTCCGCTTTGCCCTTTTCAAATCCTCAAAGGTCCACCCCGCCCCCACCAAGTTGGAGTAGATGCCGCCCGAGGTTGATCCAGCCACGCGCTTCAAGATGGCCGGAAGGTCAAACAGCGACACGGTGACGTCTCGTGGCTTGTTCTTCTCGTCGATCTGCGCCTTCAGGTCCCTCGCGTGCCACATCCCACCGGCAACTGTGAGCCCCTTCAGGACCCAGGAGCCGTAGTTGCGCCAGTTGAGGACGACGCCCGCAACGGCTGTTGCGTTCATGACCAGGTCGAAGTAGGCGTCCCCCAACACCGTAAACGCACCCGAGATGTCTTGAAGGAAATACGCACCGGCAACAAACAGCGCCTTTCCCCAGTGGTCCATCAACATCTTGCCAACCGCTTTGGCTGAAAACCTGTTGCGGAGGGTTGCGGCCGACCTGATCAGCATGCTCGTCCACTGCTGCTGCTCCTTGAGGGCCGCAGCGCGCGCCCTGGAGTTGTCGACAAAGGTGACCTCGAGGAGCATTCCAAAGGCCATGGGGTACGCCACGGCGCGCGCCAGGCTGCGCGCGCTTCCCGGGAGCGTCGTGCGCAACCAGGTCTCGTTGACCATTGGCTCGCGGCCCTCGTTGGTCTGCACGCCGGCCACGTAGGTGCGCTGCTTGATCTGCAGCACCGCGCTGTTGGGCGCGCACGCGCCGTCCTCTACGAGCACGGATACGACCACCGGCGCGGGCACCTCGCGGCCCGTGGCGTCCTCGTGGATCGTCTCGTCGGTGCGAAAGCTGGGCAGTACGTGGTAGCCGTCCGCGCCTGCCTGCGACTCGCACCCGTTGAGGAGCAGGCGGTAGCTGCCATCGCGCGCCTTGTGCACCACCACCTGCGTGCACGCGCCCTTTTCGACTGCAACGTTGACGTCCGGGTCGTGGGCGCGGAAGCCGGGGACGTCCAGCGCTGGCAGCGCGTCCTCCGGCGTGGCCGCGTAGCGGTCGGCGCCGTCGACGACCCACTCCGAGGTTGCGGGACCGATCGTGTCCATGGCGCGTGTTCCTCCCTTGCCCTTTCCCATAAGCCACCCGAGACGTGCTTATGAGTGGAGGGCGTCCACTTGCCACCATGAGCGCCGCCGAGCGGTACGCGCAGCAAGTGGAGAAGGTCCGCGCGCTCCAGGAAGAGTACGAGCAGCAGGTCAAGGCGCACAAGCACGCCATGGAGGCCGTCGAAATGGCGCGTGCGTCGATCCCCAAGTCGTTGCGCGAGCGGCTCGAAAAGGCCGCTCGAGGCACTCGCGAAGCAAACAGCGATTCGCGGAGCTTCCTTGCAAAGCTGGACAGCGAGTACTCCGGCCTGGTCACCAAGATCAAGGAAGAGGCCAAAAAGCCCAACACGTTCCTCGCGGAAGAGTTTTACCACGCAATCGAGAACCACCTGGACAGGCGCGAATTCGCGTGCCTCGAGAAGTTCTTTGCGCTCTACGACCTGTACCTCGGCTACCACAACAATGCCCCCCCAGTTCCGCCGCACCACTGGTCGGGCGTGGGCTCCGTCACCTACGCGCCTGCGTCCAGCGCGAGCGTAGTGGATGCCGTGTTTGCCAAGCTGGGCGCGTGACGCACCAAGTGCGTACCATAAGTCTCGAGTGTGTGCGTGTTTAACATGGAGCAATGCTTCGCCCCCAGAGCGAGGTGGAAGCCAAGCTGCGCGAATTCGACCGCCAGATTGAGGCTGCGCTGGAGCGATCGCGGAAGGCTGCGGAGCGCATTGCCGAGGCGCGCAGTCGGCTGTCTCCCGAGGTGCGGGCGTTCATCGAGGTGAGCGCTCAGCAACCGAAGCCGTACACCGCCAAAGCGTTCTTCAAAGCGATCTACGACCGGTTCCCCAGCAAGACGCAAGTGGTGCAGACGTTGGTAGAGCTCTTCCAGCTCTACCTGGCCACACGCGCAATCGTGTGGGCCACGGAGGCGGATGCGGTCGAGCCAAGGCCGGACTGGCACTTTTCGGGGGTGGGCCCCAACCCCGTCTGGTCGCCCCCAGAAGAGCCACCGCTGGCGCCGTCGTACATGTGGGACTCCCGGGCTCCTGCTCCGGGCAACAACCGCAGCGTCGTGGACGCCGTCTTCGCCAAGGAGGCGCGCGAGCGCCAGTGCGCGTCCAATTGATGCGTCGTCGATCGGAGTTCCTTCCGAGCACTTGCCCCCCTCCCACCAGCTGTGGTCACAGCAGCTGTGGTCACCCCAGCCTGACCGGTTAGGGTGCCCACTCGGCCATTAATTGGAACCCACTGAATACGTTATTA
>Ga0209666_1004244_pt1 | contig 10158 bp, 6 predicted proteins | sample SaaInlV_125m_DNA_FD_184679 | JGI IMG/M metagenome (GOLD analysis project Ga0209666, IMG submission 184679) | Marine microbial communities from expanding oxygen minimum zones in the Saanich Inlet - Saanich Inlet SI037_S3LV_10m_DNA (SPAdes)... | ecosystem: Environmental > Aquatic > Marine >...
GTGGAGCAGCGAAGCGCCGGCAGGTTCAGGCGGCACGTGGTGTTGGGCAGCGAGTTTGAGGATGCGTGAGTGTTTTGGCTTTTTGGCTTTTCAATTAAAAAGCGGCGGCGCCGTCGACGTCGCCGTCGACGGGGATGTTAAATGTTAACTGTACAATGCCGCTGTTTATCTTCTCGCGCCCTCTGCTCCCTCGATGTCCTCGCCGAACTTATTCACCGCGTCCTCCACCTCCGGCTCGAACCCAGCCTGCACGCCGTTGAACACCAGCTGACCCGGGGGCGGGCTGGGCGGCGACGGCGGCGGCGGGTGCGGCGGCGCCGTGTACATAATCTTCTTCAAAGCGTTCTGCTCGTTCGTCGACGCCCAGTCAATCGCGCGTTGCTTCGTGTCAGTGAACACCGTCTTGGCCGCCTCGCACTTATCCTTGTCCTCGCGGAGAGAGCACTCGTCGGGGAAGGGTCCCGCGATGATGTCGAAATCCGCGGTGAACGCGCCGCTCTTAAACGTGGTGAGCAGCGCATCCTCCTGGAAGGTTGGTGCGCCGTCGAAGGGGATGCCCATGCCGCGGTTGTGGTCCACGAGGGACTTGATGGGCATGCCGGCGAAGTGGTAGTGGCCGGAGAGGGACCAGTCCTCGCCGGTTCCGTCGCCGTGTTCGTACTTGTTGCACGAGCCGTTGTCGCTCTTGCACCAGAGCTCCGCGGGGACGTGGTGGTACATGGGGTAGTGGGGGACGTGGGGGATCTTGTCGTTGTTGTTGACGACGCGCCAGGTGCGGTGCCCGAGGACGTTGGCGTACGCGGACGCGAAGGACTCGGAGCCGACGCGGGGGGAGCCGAAGGTCCACACCTCCTGGACGTTGAAGCCAGAGGCGGTGAGGTCGTACGCGGCAAAGGTGGCGAGAGCGCCGCCGAGCGAGTGGCCGACGACGATGACGGGGAACTTCTGGTTCTTCAGGATGTAGGACTGGTCCGCCATGTTGCGGATGATCTTCTTCTGGTACAGCTCGTACAGCTTGAAGAAGCCCGGGTGGACGTCGAGCTCGGTGGGGAGCCACGAGACGGATTGCTTGTTGCCGAATTTGTCGTCGGTGTTTTCGCCGATGCCCTTCGTCTTGGTGTAGAAGAAGTCGAGGTCGGAGGTCCACGTGGCGGCGGACTCGAGCATGGTACCGCGGAGGGTGAGCACGAGCACGCCGTTGGGGTGCGAGTCGGTCTTGACCACCGAGGTGTAGAACAGACCGTCGGCTTCCGGGATGGTCTGCGTGATGATGTCTTTGGGCTTGATCTCAGCCGTCTCGCACGGGCCGCAGGTCCAGGACGTGAGCTTGTCGACGGGCCTGTACGCCGCGGACGCCATCGCGGCCCACTGCGTCGCCGGGTCCTTCTCGAACGCGAGCTTAACCTTGTTGCTGCCGCCGCCCGCCGGGACGACGAGGAAGGTGAGGCAGAGGTACACGGCGAGGACCACGAGGACCACGCCCGCGATCCAGGAGCCGTACACGCCGAGCACCGCCTGGCACGAGCCGACGCAGCCGGAGCACGCGGAGAAGCACCCGCTGAAGGGGTTGCCGCAGGACATGCCCCAGCTTCCCTTCGAGGCTCCGGCGCCGTCCGCGTTGAGCAGCGGGGTCTTCTCGTCGCCCGCCCCTTTCTTGCCGCCACCCTTCGCCCCACCCTTTGCGGCCTTTTCCTTCTTCGGGGTCTTGGCCGGGGACTTGACGGTCTCGGTCTTGGTCTCCACGGTCTTGGTGTTCATGGCCAAGAGCCGCTGGACCTCATCTTCGAGGTCTTCCTTGTTGGACATTGCGTTCGGTTCGCGACTGGGCCGGTGTGTGCCGTCGCGACGCGCGCAATGCGGGACGACGCGGGTGGCGTGAAACAGAAAAACGGGTTGTACAAACTGCGTTTCGTACACCGTAGTAGAAGTCGTAACCACCATTTTCCTTTTTCGTATGAAGACCAGTCATGAATGCAGTGGTGGTGTTCTGCAACGCACTAACTCCGTGTAGTTTAGTTTAGGACGTTCGCGTCCAAAAATCCTCGGATTTCATTGGATAGGAATCAGGCCTGTACCTTGATGAAGCACAAGCAAATGGAAACCCGAAAATTGCCAGTTGTTCCAGCTCGGCACAGCACTGGACTTTCAGTCTCCCATTTTTGGTTTTGAGGTTTTTCAGAAAGAGAAACTTCAACGCGATTGGCAGTTGGGCCGAACTTTTTACGCTACGAGTTCGTTGAAGCGCCGGAGATGCCATACGGGGGGACGTAGGGGGAGCATGGCGCGCCCCCAGATGGGACAAAACGGTCACCACAGTCACCAGAACGGGCACCCCAACGGCGCGATGAGGGCACCCCTCGCGGGTGAACGCCGGAGGTCGCATGACCCGCGTCATGGCCCGCCGAGGAGTCAGTTCCCCCGAAACTCGTGGGAGAGGGGGGGAATCGCGGGGAAAGGCGGGGAGCACGAGGGGAGCGTGGATCTCGGGGATGCCGAGTTCGCACACCGGATCTCGACGTTTCGGAAGGTCACGTTCCGGCTCGTCTCCTCGATCGGGCTGGTCGTGGGCATCGCGTCGTTCTACGGCGCGGTCATCTCGACCGCCGAGGGATGGAAGTTTGAGAAGGCGTTCTTCCTCGCGTTCACGGTGTTGAGCACCATCGGATACGGCAATTACGGGCCGACGGACGACGGGTCGCGGGTGTTCCTCACGATATTCACGCTCCCGGGCGTGGTGATCTTCGCGTACGCCCTCGCGCAGCTCGCGCAGGTGATCATCGGCATCATCAAGAGCATCAGGCGCTGGCTCGGTTTAGTGGAGCAAGTCAAGCCCCCGCCCATCGGCTCGCGCGCCAAGGTTCTCGCGGACACGCTACGGGGGTGCGACAAGGACGGCGACGGGACCATCACGCTGGAGGAGATCGAGAGCTCGACCGGCAAGATCTGCGCCATGCTCGGGATGGACGTAGGGAAGCAGTCGGCCAAGGCGCAGGAGGAGGCTAGGCAGTTCATCGAAGACGCATTCAACGAAGCCGACGCCGACGGCAGCGGCGACTTGGACATGCTCGAGGCCATGTGCATGCTCTGCGACCTGGTGAAGGTGCGGGAGCTTCAGCAGAAGGAGCAGAACCAGCGGGATCAGATCAAAGGCGCCACCTACTCACTCATACCGCTGTGCATCATCGGCGCGCTCGTGTTCTGGTCGGTGGAGGAAACGTGGAGCGCGCTGGATGCTTTTTACTTCACCGTCATCTCGGTGAGCACCGTGGGGTTAGGGGACCTGACCCCATCGGAGGGCGGGGGGAAGGTGTTCTGGTACATCTTCATGACCATCACCCTCGGGCTGATGGCCAGCATCATACAGACCCTCGGCTCGCTCCTCGGGTCCATGTCCGCCCGGGAGGACATCGCGGGTAAACGAAAGGAGAACAAAGACGGAGACGGTGAATCCGTGGTGAGCGGCCGGCGGAGCAGGAACGAAGACCACGACGTGGAGGAAGGGGATACCCCGGAGTACATCTTGAGGTTATGATACGTGGGGATCAGTATGATAAGGTACCAGTGAGCGCGAATGAAAGTCCTTCGACGCTGTTGTTTTATTACACCACCAAAGACGTGAAGAGTTTAGTTTCCGTCACCTCCTTCGAGCCGAGCGCCTGACGTTTGACGCGGGCGCCGGGCTTCCAAACGCGCCCGCGCCGAACCCTCCGTTGAACCCTCCCGCCGCGGGCGCGGGGCTCCCAAACAGTCCCCCGCCAGCCGCCACGGGAGCCGCTCCACCGAACGCCGGCGTCGCGGGGGCGGCTCCACCGAACGCCGGCGTCGCGGGGGCGCCGAAGCCACCCGCGACGGGAGCGCCCGGGCTGCCGAAGAGCCCACCACCCGCCGCGGGAGCCGGCGACGCCCCGAACCCCGGCGCGGCCGCCGGAGCGGGGCTCCCGAAGAGTCCCGCGCCCGCACCCGGCGCCGGCTGGGACGCACCGAACATGCCGCCGCCAGCCGCGGGCTGAGACGCACCGAACATGCCGCCGCCTGCAGCTGGCTGAGACGCGCCGCCGAAAAGTCCCCCACCCGCGGCGGGCTGAGACGCACCGAACAGACCACCGCCGCTCGCCGGGGTTGACGCCGCGGGTGCACCGAAGAGCCCGCCGGACGCGGGCGCAGCCGGTGTGGCAGCCGCGCCGAAAAGCCCTCCACCGGACGCGGGAGTGGACGCCGCCGGGGCGCCGAACAGACCGCCACCCGCCGCCGGCTGCGACGCACCGCCAAACAGACCACCACCCGCAGCCGGTTGAGATGCGCCGAACAGACCCCCGCCACCCGCACCCGGCGTCGTCGCCGCGGGGGCGCCAAACAGACCGCCGCCAGTCGCCGGCGAGGAGGCTGCGCCGAACAGACCGCCGCCCGCACCCGGCGCGGGGGCTGCACCGAACAGACCGCCGCCCGCACCCGGCGCGCCAAAGAGACTCGTGCCCCCCGGCGTGGTGAGGCTCAACCCACCCGCGGCTCCCGGCGCGGGGAGCGCGAGTTGCTGCCCGGGAACCCCCGGCTGACCGTACATGCCCGGCGCCGGGAGCGCCATCGCCGGTTGGGGCTGTTCCGCGAGCTCCGCCAGCCGCCTCGCCTCCTCCTCCTCCTTCTCAGCCTCCGCGAAGGGATCCCGGTGGTCCCCTTTCTCCCTCAGCTTGGCGAGGTGCGCAGACTTGGCCCGCGACACGCGCTCGTGCAGCTTGGCCAGGTCCCCGCCAACCTTGTTGAAGTACCGCCTCGCAGCCTCCACCGCGGCCCTGTGCTCGGCGGGTCCGCCGGTTCGTGACGCGCGTAACGCCTTGAGCGCCGCGACGCCGCCGTCAAACTTTTCCATCCCGTCCTCGCCGCCACCCGTCCCGATCGCCGGGAAGGAAGTCGCGTGGCCGTGGAGCGCCGCGGTCAACGCCTCCATACCCTGGCCCCCGCCTCCGGCACCCGCGCCCAAGACCCGCCCCGTGGTGCGGAGGTTGTGCTCCATCTCCAGCGTCCCGCGCTCGAAACCCTCAGCCGTGGCGTAGAGCTTCTCCACGGTTTTTTGAAGGTAGGGCGACGGTCGCTGCGGCGCGGGCAGGTAGACGGGCGCCGCGGCGGGCGGGGGCGGCTGGTTGGGGTGCGCGAGCGCGTGGGACCTCGCGAGTTCGTCCGCCGCGTGCGCATCCTTGAGCCGTTGGAGCCGCGCCTGCGCGTGCTCAGTGTCGCGGAGGCACTCGACGACGGCCTCGGTCAAGCCACTCAGCCTGTCGTTGTCGCTCCACAGCTGCGTCTCCAGTAGCTTCAGCCTGTTGCCCGTGGCCTTCGCCGCGCGTTCCAGCTCGCGCCGTTGGATCTCACCCTTCGTGAGCTTGCCGTTCGTGGTGGTGCCGGGCGACGGTCGGGCCGCCGCCTCACCTTTCTTACCCGTACCCTTCTTCACGGGTTGGTACTCCGCCAGCCGCTCCACGCCGTCCAGCAGCTTGGAGTCCTCCCGCGAGGCTATGATCATCGCCTCGAGCTGCTTGAGCTGCTGCTGCGACTGCGGGGTGAGCTCGCCCCACTGCGTGTAGTGGCGCACGGGCTGGCCGTTGGTGGTGCTCAGAAAGCTACCGTGGGGCTGCGCGAGGGCCAACGAGTTACCGGGCTGACCCGCGCCGGCAAAGAGACCGCCGCCGGGTTGAGCCGCGCCGCCAAACAGACCGCCGCCACCCGCGGGCTGAGACGCACCGAACAGTCCACCGCCACCCGCAGCCGGCTGAGATGCACCGAACAGTCCACCGCCACCCGCAGCCGGCTGAGATGCACCGAAGAGACCGCCGCCCGCAGCCGGTTGAGACGCACCGAACAGACCGCCGCCCGCCGCGGGCTGCGACGCTCCGAAGAGACCGCCACCACCCACAGCCGGTTGCGCCGCACCGCCGAAGAGACCGCCACCCGCAGCCGGCTGAGACGCACCGAAGAGACCGCCGCCACCCGCAGCCGGTTGGGAGGCACCGAAGAGACCGCCACCACCCGCGGGCTGCGACGCTCCAAACAAACCTCCCGCAGCCGGCGCGGGCTGAGAGGCACCGAACATGCCACCGCCCGCAGCTGGCTGGGACGCACCGAACATGCCACCGCCCGCAGCGGGCTGGGACGCACCGAACATGCCCCCGCCCGCCGCTGGCTGAGAGGCACCAAACATGCCACCGCCCGCAGCTGGCTGAGAGGCACCAAACATGCCACCGCCCGCAGCTGGCTGAGAGGCACCGAACATGCCACCGCCCGCAGCGGGCGTCGTCGCCGCCGGCGCGCCAAACAGACCGCCGCCGCTCGCCGGGGTGGACGCCGCGGGTGCACCGAAGAGTCCACCTCCAGCCGCGGGGCTCGCCGGCGCACCGAAGCCGCCCGCCGGTGAGGCGGGCGCGCCGAAGAGCCCTCCGCCGGCGGCTGGAGCCGGTGAGGGCGCGCCGAAGAGACCTCCGCCGCCTGGAGCCGGTGACGCGGCGGGCGCGCCGAAGCCGCCTGTGAGTGGAGGGAGGTGATCGAAGACGTTTGGTCAGCGAGACGGGACGTGCGGGATCGCGGGTCGGGACGCGAGGACGTGCAGGGAACGGACGGAATCATTCGCGGGAAAGGCAACATTCTTCCTCATCCGCGGGGGGGAGACGCGCGCGATGGGATGCACGCACCGAACGCGGGGGTCGCCGGGGTCGCGGGCGCGCCGAACATGTCCGCACGAGATCTAAGTCGCCGAACCTGCGCCTAGGGTTCACCCCACCTGCGTGTGCAGGGCCTCGCCCACTGCTCTGGGCTCGAGGATGAGTCGAGATCCCGCCTTTCCTCCTCGAAGGGTTTGTTTTGAACGAAGTGGCACTCGATTCTCAAATGATTGCACCCTCGGCTCGGATCCGAAAATACGGTCGATGGTGTTCGATGAAAAGCGCGTTCAGGCAAATTGTTCAAAAAACCGATGCGCGAACCCCCAGTTCTCGGTCTATTTTCCCATACATCAGGTGTTACAAAGCCAAAACACGGGCAACGGCGCCGTCACTCACATCGAGCGCGTCGCGATGGCTCCGACCTCCCCGCGCGCTAAGAAGGGCGGAGTCGCGGCCCCCGCGGGCTACGGCTCCATCCCCTCCGGCCCCAACGCCGTCGCCGATGAGATGGGCGACGGCTCCTTCCAGCAGTACCTGGAGACGTTCGGCATGAAGATGGAGAGCGACCCGTACCGCCTGGACATCGCCAAGTTCGTCCTCGTCTCGCTGATCGTCGCGGGTAACTTCGTCCACCCCTTCGCCCAGCTGGGCAACAAGGTGGCGTGCGTCATGGAGAACTTCGTCTCCATCATCAACGTGCCCGCGTACGTCATGCTCACGGGCTACATGAGCGCGACCACGAACAAGACGCGCCGCAGGTACATCATCGCGCACCTCCTCATCCCGTACCTCATCGTGCAGTCCATCTACATCACGCTGTACGTCGCGCTCTACTGGAACAACTCCTTCAGGTCCAGCCCCAACGGCGTGGACAGGAAGCCCGGCATGTTCACCGATAACTGGACCCCCCAGCCCCACTGGAACGGCCTCTCCATGATGACCCCCGTGATGGACTGCTGGTACCTCATCGCGCTCGTCGGCTGGACCATGTGGAGGCCCTACGCCACCGAACTCCGCCGCACCGTCCTCGTGCACGTGGTGTTCGGCTGTCTCATCGGCTTCTCCCCCCTGGAGAGGTTCATGTCCATCCACCGCACGATCGCCATGATGCCCTACTTCCTCTTCGGGCACATGCTCCGCAGGAACAAGGTTTTCATTCCCCCCGCGACGACCAACGCCATGAGAGCCGCCGCGGCGTTCGTCCTGTGCGTCGTGCTCGCGGGCGTCACCACCGCGGTGTACGCCTTCGGCTGGCGCTCCAACGGCGTGTGGGAGCAGCAGATCTCCTACCACGTCACCTGGGAGACGAAGTACAGGTGGGGTCCCCTCATCCAGCTCTTCGCCTACCTCACCACCACCGTCACCATGACCGCGTTCTTCGCGCTCGTCCCCCCCGCGTCCACCGCGGGCGTCAGGGACCTGTCCTCCAGCGAGGGCCACAAGGGCGATTACATGAACGTCAAGGAGAAGGACGTGGCGCAGATTGGCGGGATGAAGTACACCGTCGGTTCACCCGACGACGTCGAGGAGGAGCTGGGCGCGGCGGGCGACCCGCTGCTCGTGCGCGGGCGCCGTATGAACGACGCCGCGGAGCGCGATCAGATCAAGCCGGACGAGCTGGGTGGGGGCAAGAACTGGAGCGCGATCTATTACCTCCGCGTCTCCAAGTGGGGCGCCAGGTCGCTGTGCCCGCTCATCTTCAACTTCCTCGTCATGATCCTCCTCGAGGTTTGCACCTACTACAACGACACCTGGACCCGCAGCTCCAACTCCGTGTGGGTCACGTCGCACTGCGTCATCTCCTTCTTCCTCGCATTCGTCGTCACCACCGCGCTCGCCACCAGGCCCGCGTGCATGCTCTTCGGGTGGATCCTGTGCCCCCCCGTGAACAACGACTGGATCTTTGAAGACGCGGACGTGGCCACCCTGGAGGACCCCGGCACCGCGCAGTGAGTGAGTCGCCGGTGAGACAAACGCGTCGTTCGCGGTTTATGTTCATAACACAGTGAGATGATCGCCGCCGTGAGCGTGTAAAATCAAAGTCGCCCTGCGATCACGGGCGCGAGACGATGAAACCTTCTTTAGCCATTGTTTTGCAATAAGGATTCGTATTTATCACAGCGCCACGCGCCACTCGCGATCCTCCTGGAACGCGCTCGCCATCATCTCGTCGTCGTCGGGCCACAGTTCCTCCGCGTCCCCGCCGCCGAGTAAGCTCAGCTCCGCGATCATGTCCACCGCGCGCTTCAGCTCCTCGAAGTCAGCCTCGTCGTCCGGCTCCGCGTTGCCGATGGCCGACTCCAACGCCGGGTCCACGTTTTCCTGGCCCCCGCCCATCCTCGGTATGAACTCGGCGCCGCTCCCGAGGAAGGCGCCGCGGCTGTAGCAGTGCTGCAGGAGCGAGTGCCAGTGCGGCCAGTGCGTCAGGGCCACGGGGTGACCGACGACCACGTTCAGCGCCTTGGCGCGGGAGATGGCGACGTTGAACCGGCGGGGACACGCGAGGAAACCCAACCGTAGGCTCGCCACCGACGCCTCCCCGGCGCTCCCAGCCGCCGCAGCCTTCGCCGCGGCGGCGAGGTGCTTGGACGGCGCCCTCGACACCACCGTGCTGATGAACATGACCTTCTCCTCCTGTCCCTGGTAGTCGTCCACGGTTCCCACCCGCACGGCGCCGAGGTTCCTGGCGCGGAGTAGGTTGCGAATTCGAATCACCTGCGATCGGTACGGAGCAACCACGCCCACGTCGGACACCTTGAGCCTGTCGCCGAGGTCTCCCGTGCCTTCTCCCCGCGTGAGCCACGCCTCCACCAGGTTCACCAGCTCCTGCGCCTCGACCGCGTTGAAAAACGAGGGAGCCTCGCCCTTGCCCTCGCGCGCCTGCCGTCCGCGCACGCCGAAGAAGAGAACCCTCGCGAGTGGGTTTGACCGAACCGCCGATCCGCCCGAGTGACCGGCGGTGACATTCGTCCGTCTCTTGACAACTGCGGCGAGTGCGGGCTGTGCGCCGAGCTCGGGCGGTCCGTCCACGCCGCAGTTGGGCGGGGGCCACGACGTGTCCGCGGGCATGGACTTGATGTGCGGGGGCAGGTCGTCCTCTAAAATGTGACTAGCCGTTCTGTCCGAGTCGCCGTAGTGCATCGCGCACGCCGCCAGGTACCCGTCGCCGTGATTCGGGAATAAACCCCTCAGCTCGAATATCTTGGACCGTAGCTCCGGGGCCGGGGGTCGGACCCAACCCTGAGCCGCGGCGACGAACGGGTCGTGCCCGCCGTTCGACGTGTGACGGGTGTCGACGGGTGTCAAACTCTGCGCGTACGTGAGATCTTCACCTTCACCCCCTTCGTCGTCCTCGATGAGCGACGAGGGCAACGCGACGGCCGAGTCATCCACGCACGCGACCAAGGAGTTGCGATAGAACAGCTTGGACGGGAGGTCGACGATGTCCTTGTGGGATCTGTAGTTGCGCACGAGCCGCGTGCACCGCGCGCGGACGGTGTCGCGAGCCGACGGG
>Ga0209666_1004249_pt1 | contig 10149 bp, 3 predicted proteins | sample SaaInlV_125m_DNA_FD_184679 | JGI IMG/M metagenome (GOLD analysis project Ga0209666, IMG submission 184679) | Marine microbial communities from expanding oxygen minimum zones in the Saanich Inlet - Saanich Inlet SI037_S3LV_10m_DNA (SPAdes)... | ecosystem: Environmental > Aquatic > Marine >...
AGTTGGTGCAGGTTTAGTATTCACATACTTATATCTAATTATCACAGCGCCGTCTATGCCATTCCCACCAGGAAAGCCAGCTTGCCCCTGAGGGCCACCATATCCCCATCCACCGGAACCTTTACCAGCATTTGCTGTATTACGACTATATTGCCATCCACCATATCCACCAGAAGCATAAGTAACAGCTTCACCAGTAATATATGAAGTATAACCTTTGCCAGGAAGAGATTGTGCTTGACCTGAACTAGACGAAGCATATTCACCTATACTTCCAGCCCCTCCTCCACTACCTGCGTCACTACCAACATTAATTTTACCATCGTGTCCTCTTCCATCTGTATTATATTTAACAGATAAACCATTTACATTATTATTTGCATCAGTAATCATTCCAGCACCACCACCACTTCCACCAGATGTTGCATCAAATATTTGTTCTCCCGCATAATAACCATTACCACCACGACCACCTCCTTTACTATGATAAAATGGAGTATCACCATCGGTACCGGTATAAATACCACTATCATAACCTTCGATAGCTGGGCTTGTTTTCACAAGCTGTCCTAACCCCCCATTGCCAACAACAATAGTATATTGGGTATTCGCAGAAAATGTCATATTATATTTTTCCAATAATTCTCCTGCACCTCCACCACCACCTGCCCGTTCATTATTATTGCCACATCCACCTCCACCGCCAGCAACTACTAAAAAATCACATTCTGTGTCAGTATCGAATTGCAATGTATATTTACTTTGGTTATTGGCGATATCAATAGGTTTATATAAATCATAAACTTCTTCTGCTGATAATGCTTTATTATATATGCGGAAATCGTCAATTTGGCCATCAGCTTCTCTATCTGTTGATGTTAAATCTTCACCAATAGTGAAAAATTGGGTCAATGAAGAAGTGTCAATGTTAGTAAATGAAAAATCACTTGATTTTATACCATTAATATACATATCTAATGTTAAAGCAGATACATCAACAATAATAGCAAAATGATACCATTTATTCCATAGTAAAGTATCATCTTTGTAATAAGTTGTTGAAATAAGTGGATTATAAACATGTATTCTTGATGTACCAGCGCTTCTACCCATAACATAAATTTTTCTATTATAAAGGGTAACCATACGTCCATAATCTTCTCCACCACTATCTAATTTTATCCAAAAAGTAAAAGAGTGTGATGTTGTACTTAAATTAATCAAACTTGTTGGAATATCATATTTAATATCTTGTGTAGTAGTTTCTAAATTTAAACCAGTACCAATGATACCATCACTTGTAGTCATAGGTGATGAGCCGCTAATATATGTTACACCAATATTGGTTTCGGATACTATGTCGTAAAATAAATTATCAGGATCATCAAACTGCCATTGTAATATTAAATTAGCAGCATCATTAGCTAATACGGGATAATCAACATTTTTTAGATAATTCGTATCATAGTTAAAAGTAAGCGTATTATATTGATCGAATTTATTTAACTCAGTTATTACCCCACCCGACAAAACAGGAATATTTAAATCGCTTGTTACTATTTTACATCTAATTATCACTATACCTGAACCGCCGTTGCCACCATTACTATTTGAACTAGAACCTCCTCCTCCACCGCCAGTATTTTCTAATGCAGAACTGCCAACCCCATTTACATTTGCACCATTACCACCACCGCCTTTACCGCCATTTCCAAATGTACCACTACTAGTATTATTGGATTTAACACCACCGCCACCACCACCAGCAAACCAACCATCGTCGCCTAAATTTGTTCCAAAAATATTACCAAAATATTTTCCTCCCCCCCCATGTCTTCCATTAATATTATCATAACCTTGTTCAGAAGCACCACCACCACCTGCACCAGCATCATTACCACTAGCATTTGGACGGGAATCACCACCATCATTGCCAAAGTATGTTCCAATGTCATTATACAATATACCTAAAACACTTAAACCAGGGCCTCCATTACTGGGATCATCAGCACCACCACCACCTGAACCACCTGGAACGCCAAAATAATCATCACCTCCACCATTACCACCACCAATAGCAGTCCATTCAACTGATGTATTATTAGAATTTATTAAACTAGAATTATATCCTCTTTTACCATCTGGGTATACAGATGACCCTTGACTATTTGGATGTGGATTTCTAGGACCACCTGTTGCACTATTACCTACTTTTATGCTATAAGTACCAGCATCAAAAGTATAATTTTCTATAAATATGAGACCTCCGGCACCACCACCACCAGCATTTTGCGCTCCACCACCACCACCACCAGCAACTATTAATACATCACATTCTGTTTCTTCGTGAAAATTAATAGTATATTCTGTTTGTCCATTACCATTATTATTAGAATCCTCATATACAAATGAATAAATCTGATATTCATTGCTATTTGGGATATACGTTGGAGAAATGCTGGGAACAATATCAGGGAAATATTTATTATTTTCGCGAATATGTGTATGCTTATATTTTGGCGTACTTATTAATGCTGTATTTGAATAAAGGTCATCCGTAAAATTAATACCATTTTGAACGTTTAATATTTTAGTATTACTTGGATATGTGCCAATACCAACATTACCTAAATGATACACACTAGCATCAGTATCGCTATACGTCCATTGCGCAGGATATTCAATAGTTTGATAATATGGATCATTGGAAATAAATATACTAGCGCCTCCGCCACCAATATGTAATATTGTAATATTATTAGTATAAAAATATTGTATTAAAGTTGGTGTATTTCTAAAATCATAATCACCTTGACCTCCTTGTCCAAATTCATTCGAACCACACGAATAAACATCACCATTTGTATCTAAAAATATACTATAATTAGTACCACTAAAAAATTGTGATATAGTAATATTGGTATAATTAATATTATTACCATTGGAATCAATGTATGTTTCAATTAAAGTTGGTGTATATTGATCATCATAATTACCATGACCTAATGATCCAAAACTACCATATCCACAAGAATAAACATAACCATTTGTTGCTAAAAATATACTATGATCACCTAAACCAGCAAAAACTTTTGATATAATAATATTATTAGTAGCAAAATGTTGTATTAAAGTTGGTATAGAATAATTTGTAGTATTACCATGACCTAATTGTCCTACATTATTATTACCACAAGAATAAACATTGCCATTTGTATCTAAAAAAATATTATGATTTGTGCTACAAGAAATTTGCGATATAGTAATATTATTATAATTAATATTATTACCATTAGAATCAATGTAGGTTTCAATTAAAGTTGGTGTATATACATCACTAGTATTACCATGACCTAATGGTCCAGAACTACCTGAACCACAAGAATAAACATAACCATTTGTTGCTAAAAATATACTATGATAATTACCACCAGAAGCTTGTGATATAGTAATATTAGTATTGGCTATGGCATATCTGATGATAATAACACCAGAACCACCAAAAGCACCACCTAAATTATAGTTTGCATTACCACCACCACCACCACCCGTATGTGGTTTGCCATCAAAACCTCTTCTTATAGTTCTACCTGTACCATTACCACCACCACCTTTTCCACCCGAACCTGCTAATGATTCATCGTTATTATACCCCCCGCCACCACCACCAGCAAACCATCCATCATCACCAACATATTGTCCAAATATATTAGATACATCAATACCAATACCACCATCACCGGCATTTGCACCACCTACTCCACCTGCACCTCCTCCACCACCACTCCGATGACTAGAATTACCATTACCACCAGCATTACCTTGATTTGCTGTTCCACTACCACCTGCATTATGCGAACCACCAGCCCCTCCACCACCAGAGCCTCCTGTTGCACCATTATATTTACCGGTGCACCCACCACGTCCTCCACCAATAGCCGTATATGTATCAAAAACACTATCGTAACCATCAGTTGCATTTTCACGCGCAGAACCAACGGTTACATCACCGCCTTTACCCCCATTACCTACTTTTAAATTATGTGTTCCTTGTGATAATAAATGATTTTCTAATAATATTAAACCACCAGCACCACCACCTCCACCAAGATCACCAGGAACACCACCACCTCCACCAACGATTAATATATCACAATATGTATCATATGGAAAATAGACATTATATTCTGTTTGTCCACTAGTATCGCGCGTAGGATCATAAGTAAATGTAATATAATTATGTGTCGAATCAGTATTTACACTACTTGTGTTAGTTGTTGATTTGCGTATGAAAACATCATATGTATAAGATTCGGAAACAAAATGTGATATATGGTCAATTGCATCAGCAGATTCCTTATATAATATTTTATTAAGATCATAACTGTCGTTACTAGCTATATATGGCGTGTATGCTCTTCCGTCGTTAAAATATTTATATGTAGAGCTAATGCCATCATGCGATTCAATTGATGTTTGTGTACTCCATGATGGCGCAGACACAAATAAATCAGATTTATTTAATCTCAACCATTGATCAAAATTGCCTTTAATAAACAATATTTCATCCCAATCAATATGGGAATAAGATATAGCCCATTCTTCTGTCTCTAATTTAGTTGAATTATTTAATGTATAATTTCCTGCAAAATTATCATCACCACTATACCAATGTGTTGTTGTCGAAGGCATATGTTTAATTCTTATCCAGCCTTCAACTCCACTAATCACCTCGGCTGCTGTTTGTAAAGTATCAGTTACACTACTGTATATAGGTAAAGCTATAACATTATCTGAAATAGCAGGATTAATATTATAAGCATTTATTAAAGTTGGTGTTTTTTTCTGGTATTGATCACCATGACCTAATTCTCCATAACCACCATATCCACAAGTATAAACATTACCATTTGTATCAATAAATATACTATGGTGCACCGCACCATAAGCTTGCATTATAGTAATATCAGTATAATTAATATTACCATTAGAATCAATGTAAGTTTGAATTAAAGTTGGTGTAGACTTACTATTTTCATTACCATGACCTAATTGTCCCCAATTACCAGCACCACAAGTATAAACGTAACCATTTGTATCTAAAAATATACTATTAGCTCCATTAAAAACTTTTGTTATAGTAATACTATTATTAACAAAATATTGTATTAAAGTTGGTGTAAAATAAGTTGTATTAGTATTACCATGACCTAACGTACTTCCACGACCACAAGAATATATGGTAATATCAGTTACTTTTTCATCATAAGAGCCTTTTGATTTAACAAAATCTACTTGAAAAGTATCTGCCCCATCTTTAATATTTATAGATGTATTATCTAGTTCAATAGGCATATTGAAATGTATCTCTATTTAAATTAATATAAATATTTATATAAAAATATAATTTATTAATATATATATGTTGGATTACAAGTTTTATAGAATTGTTAGTAATTATCATAATATAGTTGTTAATAACAAGAGCAATAATGTTAGAAGCAATTTAATTAATAATTTATTAACAAAATATAAAATCAATGAAAATAAGATTCTCGCTAATAATGTAATGATATATATGTACTCACATTTAATGTATTTTGGATGCCTTTGAGTAAAAATTGACTAATGTTCTAGTTATATTTATCAATAACTATGAATATCAACGAAGATATTATTGAACTTATTTGGAAAAACACCAAGTTTTCTGAATATGCAAAAACCGCATTGATATCTAGAGACTTTAGCAAAAACCTGAAAAATATATCAGAAGAGAATAAGCTCAAAGTAATTTATGACTCAAAAACCACAACAGAATTTATAATTTATTATACTATCAAAATAGCAAACAAATACAATTATAATTTCAAAGAATGCAAAATCTGTTATACAAGAAAAAGTCTAAATAAACACTATAAATACGATAAATATAAATCCATTGAATCTGTAATGATATTTTGCGAATATGTAGAACTTATATTGCATTCTTTAAATAGAAATTATAGAATACTCTATGAAAAACTATGTAATCTCAAAAATAAATTTAACGATATTAAAATTACGAAAGATAGTTATGTCGAAATAATATCATTTATATTAAAACAAAATTTAAAATCAAATAAGCAAGTATATGATACAAAAAAATATAATATATCAACAAATACTTTGTCGCGCGCAGCAGTAATATTGCTTTTATTTGAAATCAATAGAATGGTTTATAATAGAAATATTGATGATAAAAAAAGAAGTAATTTATTGATTACTATGCAGAGTAAAAAAAGCAATGAATTCATCGGTATTTTAAATAAAGCAAACTATCCAAAATATTTAAATAATAAAATTCTAAGCATGTTTCTCGAACATGTTAATATTTGATGTGTTTTTCATTGAGTAATTGCTGTATAATATAATCATACATATTAATATTTTTTGCATTTTCAATATTATAAGTCTTTGTAAATAAAAATTTCTTATAAATTGCTGGAGATATTTTTTCATTTTCTTTAAATTTAAAATTATTAGTATAATTTTGTATTAAATATAGATTAAATGAACTATCAATATAAAGACACATTTTTATGTCATATATATAATTATAGGTTATATCATTTTTATTTAATATATCAATAATTTCCATGAATCTCTTAAAGATTTTTTCCTTATTTTTTTTTGTTATTTTGCTAAAATCATATTTAATTAATGAAGTTAAATCATTATCATTATCATAAACATGTATTAAATATATTAAATCCTTATTTGAATTACATAATAAAGTATAATTAAATTTGGGACACAAATTATTCTTTACAAAGATTTCATTAATTTTATTAAAATTGTCGATTAAATTAAAAGTGTCAGTATATTTGAATATTGATTGTGAAAATACAAATTTTTCTTTACCATTGATAGTATATCTGCGAACATTATAAGTCAAATCATCATTGTTGGCATGCTTATTAGATTCCTTTAAATTATCAATACATTTGCTATTAAAATTGTCATAATCAAAATTTTTCTTAATTTTAATATTTTTCTTTAAACCTTTTATATTATTCATAATGTAAGTTGCAATTTCACTATGGATACTTTGAGATAATATAGGTTTCAACATTTCAATTTTAGCGCTATTAATGGCTATTTTTTTAGGAGCCTTATGATATTCGTCAATAAATTTATAAATATGTTTTGATATTTTTTTAAAATTTAAATCCATTATCTATAATATGTTAATATTAAAGTTTGTTAAAATTTAAAAAAATAATTAATTATAATAGATTAGTATAATATATCATGAATGGAAAATGTGCCATGAATAATATAAATGATAATATAAAATTTATAGGTATTTTATTATTATCATTTATACTTATTATAACGATAGGATTTTTTTGTAAAAATGTAATGAATTCACATAGTAATATAATAGAAAAATATGGCATACATACTGCAAAGGATTTAGCAAACAATTATGGAGGAGGCTACAATTTTCCAAACAACTATAACCCAACTGATAAAAAAACGCTTCAAGACAATAATATTAAATTTAGAAAGTGTCAAGTTTATTTTGTAGGTGACAATAATAGAAATAGAGCATCTCCATATTTATGGAGAAAAATCGATAAAATAGAAGAAGATTATGTTAAACTAGACATGCCTATGATTGGTAATGCCTTAAAGCATATATTAACTTATTCATTAAATGATAAAATTAACAAAAACAATATTGCATTATCTGCAAATTCATTAAATTGGCTAAATAACAAATATGGCAACATTGAATCTAAATTTAAAAATGAATTAACTATTTATAGTTATGTTCAAGATAGTGATGGAGATAATTATATGCCAATTAAAAGTAACAATGAATTAATCCAAGATAGATGCGATAAGCGATATGAAGTTGACAATAAAAATCCATGTAAATATGAATATGAAGATAGTTGGATGGAAATTGACGAAATAAATGGTAGTAAATTCGATAAAAAGATATACAACAAATTATATACAAATAAAATCGAACAACCATATATGAAATCTTGCTTCAAAAAAACTAATGGTAATCCTAAATACTATTATAATAGTAATGATCTTGTTAAATTTGATTATAGTGGTACGAATAATATCAATTCATTATCGTTAAACGAATTATCTGATGATACTGGAATATCTAGAACTGGTAATTACATTAATATGAGATTTAACGAATCCGATAATTTAAGTAATTATAGCAATATCATAAATAATATTTGTTCAATGAAATATCGCCATACTAATCTACAAAGAAATCTCAAATTTATTAGATTTAATTTAACAATAGACAACAAATTAGTGAAAGGAAAAGAAGCAGATATAGTAAGATTAAATCATGATAATACCGGATTTTATGTTGTAACAGATGATAATAATATACCAGCCAAACCTAAATTTTTGAAGGACTCCTTATATGGTATGATGTTATCATCTTACGTTGGCGATACATTAACATTCAATATATTTAAAAATAGTTCGATACCAATTATTGATGGTATTGAAGTATACAAATTCAATTATAATTATTTATGTGATGGTAAAATAACTGAATATTTGAAAATGCAATCTAAATTAAAATTAGCGAATTTAGTAGTACCTCCAGAACCTGCTGTTCAAATTAGTGATAGAAAGATTATTATTCGCAATATTCCCGATTTACGTGGTTTTAACTGGAATAATTTTAAATCTTATCCAACATTATCGGATCCATCATCATATATTGATCAAAAACAAACAATAGTAAATGCATTAAATCTATACAGAGATAAAATATTAGAAGAAATAGAAAATAAATATAATAACTCACAAATTTCTGAAGGATTCAGTAACTTTTTAGTTACAAATAAATATGGCAGCAGATTAAATGAATTTGGAATCATCGAACTTAAAAGTATGAAGAAAAAATATGAAGCACAAGAAGATAGTCAAACAATACAACAAAATAAGGATCTAACACAAACTATACATAAACTTAGTGGAGCAACAGGATTGAAAAAGCAGAATATTACTGACATATGGGGAAATAAACATAGAGTAACTGATACTATACCATTTAACTTTAAAAAGGGGTTTTTTATGAATATTGAATATCCCGAAACTTTATATAATGCAAATACTATATATGGATCCTTAAAAGCATTAAATGAAAATGCAATTAAATATTCTTTGGCCGCTAGTTATAATTTAGGCAACAAAGGTTTACGAAGAAAAACTATTAATACAAATCACCACTGGCGTGGTGATATTCATCCTAGAGGTTACGTTTATAACGGACAAGGGTACTGGGCGAGTTATACATGCTATAGATGGGGTTACTCGTGGTGGAGGAGGCGCTGGTATAGATACAGGTCGAGATGTTCATATTGGAGAAGACGTTATAGTAGTAAATGGAATCTAGCAAAAAATAGAGGCTATGATTACAATTATACTAAAAATACGACAAATATGAGACGCGGTGGCAATTACTATGGCCATTATTATAATGGCAGATTTATTGCTCCTTATACAGGATATTATCAATGGCGTATTGATTCGGATGATGGTAGTCATTTATTAATAAATGGAAGACACATAGTTAATAATGGTGGTTTGCATGGCATGCGTGCTAGATGGAGATCTTACCATATGAAGGAAGGTGAAGTATATACTATTGAAGCTAGTATGGCAGAACATGGTGGTGGTGACAATATGCATATATTTTGGAGAACACCAAAATATAATGGCTATAGATGGAACGCTGCTATATCGGGAAATGTAAATGGACAACAAAGAACATTTTTCTATAATAGCGCCACAAAAATAGCTCAGCAAAAATATACTTCTAAACCACAATGGCAATTAGTGCAAGGGGAATTTGTTGCGAAAATTGAAGCAGCATCCGGAAGAGATATAGATTTAGAAGATATAACTTTTGCTAAAAGAAAATTAAATAGTATGCCACAAACATCTGATGGTGTTAAATGGCAAGAAATAATATTCGATAAATCTTATCCCGAAGATGATTATTACCAATATTATTTCAGAGGAAATTCGAAAAAGATAGAATTTAAAATATCTCAAAAAGGTTTAGCATTAAAAGAGAAAGCCAAATATATTTTAGGAACGCAAAAAAATGAAGAA
>Ga0209666_1004251_pt1 | contig 10143 bp, 6 predicted proteins | sample SaaInlV_125m_DNA_FD_184679 | JGI IMG/M metagenome (GOLD analysis project Ga0209666, IMG submission 184679) | Marine microbial communities from expanding oxygen minimum zones in the Saanich Inlet - Saanich Inlet SI037_S3LV_10m_DNA (SPAdes)... | ecosystem: Environmental > Aquatic > Marine >...
GCGTGCGGAGGTGGACGGCAGAATTTCTGGCGTCGGGAACTTTTCGACTCGACCGACGTGGACTCGAGTCGCCCGAGCACCTCTTGGACGAAGAAGACGTCTTGGCTCGGGTCAGACACTTCCTCTTCGAGAAGGCGGCGCGCGAGGGCAGGCACGGCCTCACCGTCGACAAGTTTCACCGCTTTGTCAACCGGGATCTGCTGCCGAGTCTCGCCAAGGACACTGAACCCGGGGGGGTCGCCGAGCTCCTCGAGCAGATCCTCGCGAAGAATGACGACGGCACGTACACCATCTCGCGAACGGCGGCGCATAACTGGATGACACGCGCGGGGGCGGAGCGCGCGTGGCACAAGCAGGGGACGTACACGGACGTGCACGAGAAGCCAGCGGTGCACGCCGCCCGCGTGGTGTACCTCGTGCTGTGCGCGGCCCTGCAGCTGCGCGAGAAAACTTGGGTGCATTTGCCGAAGGCGGGGTACGAGGCCATGGTCGCCGCGCACAATCAGAAGGTCGGCACGAAGAAGGACGGGCAGGAGGGCTCCGCGACGTGGCGCGACGTGGTGCCGCCGTACGAGTTCGTCGACAAGGACGGGAAGGCGATGGTGGAGGTGCACGTCGACCAGTTCGACGACACCGACAGCGAGGTGTGGAAGTCGCGCCGCGTGGTGTCGGCGCGATTCAAACCCGCCCCCGCCGCGGGCGTCGCGAACCGCCCGACGCCGCGAAGGCAGACGGTCGACAACACGTCGGCGTACGCGCAGATGATGGCCGAGAGGTGCGACATCGGCTGCCGTAAGGACAAGTGTCGGTGTCACATGCCGGTCTACCGTGTCGGCCACGATGAGGCCGTCTTCAAGGCGTTTTGTTTGCCGCACGGCGTGTGGATCATCTGCGGCGTCCGGGCGGGAAGAAGTCCGATGGACCAGGGGTCCGATGGACCAGGGGCGATGGACCAGGGGTCCGATGGACCTGCGGAACGCAAAAAAAAAAAAAATGGCTGGACCTTTCCCAGAGTTGCAGTGTCATCCTTGCGCTGAGATCGAGGAGAAGGTTTCTGGTCAGTTACCGAGCTTCTCAGTCATGGGCTGTGCTAACGTTCGTTAGCTGATGAGCGACTAATTACGCACCAGGGGCCATGCTAATCTTCTCTGTATCGTTCCAATTTTAACAGATGTCCACCGAAGTGGACAAAAAATAATGGTATCGGCGTCGTTTATATCCTGCACAAAACAGAGCGTTGTCTCGACGTACGGGTCCGGTTTTTTTGGCAAGTCGTGGTTTTTCGGCGGATTTTTTTTCGCGTCGGCCACGTCAGGGTTTCCTCCTGTGACCTTTCGCCGTTTCGCGCGTCCACATCGTCAACGACCACTCTCGACCGCACAGGCACGACCCTTCCTTCGTGCGGTCACAAGGCTCGCCATCGAAACTGGTGGAAGTGTCACTCAAAGCTCTTTCCACACCTCCCGCGCGGCGGACGTCTCGCGCGAAACCCTGGTGCGTCCCCAAGCGCTCACCGCCGTCGAAGGTCGACGATCGAAGAGACACTTCGACGTGTGGTTCCCCGTTCGACAAATTCCCCGCGGCGCGACGCTCCAGAGAAGGGTCAGAGAAGGGTGCTCGTTAACGCGCGCGAGAGCGAGCACCCTTCTCTCCATCCGGTGCCATGTCGCAGGCGCAGACCCGTCCGATCGAGCCACGCCGCGCGGCGGTCTCGTTCCGCGAAGACGCGCTCCCGAGGGCATAGCCTGCTCCGAGGAAAATACTTTGTATTTCCGTTTTTGTGGCTTGAGTTTGGCACTTGTGCGATTGTGTTTCCAAACGCCGCGCGACGCTTCCGGTTCAGTTTGCCCGACTTCCGTTCAAGAAACGTCAGCGACGTTCTGACGACTTCCGTTCTTTTTCCACGCCGACATATCACGTCGTTTCGTACACAGACAGTCACTCCGCGGTGATCATCCCGCGCACCCTCGGTACCGCGTCCGTGTCCGCGATGATAACGCGACTGGTCCTTGTCGTCGGCGTGTTCGTCCTCGGGTCCGAGGCGGCGCCGTTCGCGAGCCAAAGCGACCTCATGACCGCCGTCAACAGATGCCTCGCCTTCGATCCGACGGGCGCGCAGTGTTGCGGGTCGGCTCACGACGCGAACTGCAGCGATTCCACGACGGCGCGGTGCGGAGCCGCGGGGTGCGATGAGATGCCGTCGTGGGACACGAGCTCCGTGACACGCATGGATTGGATGTTTGAAAGTGCAAATGCGTTCAACGCGGACATCTCGGGCTGGGACACGAGCTCTGTGACGAACATGGCGCGTATGTTTTGGGACGCGTCGGCGTTCAACGCGGACATCTCGGGCTGGGACACGAGCTCCGTGATAAACATGGGGTACATGTTTATGTATGCGTCGGCGTTCAACGCGAACATCTCGGGCTGGGACACGAGCTCCGTGACAATCATGGGGTACATGTTTGATAGCGCGTGGGCGTGGCTGGCGACGTACGAACGAAAAGACGGGACGGCGTCGTCCAACGGGCCGCCCACCGCTTGGCGTATTTCACCACCACCGTGCACGTGTTGCCAGGAAAAGATGATGAGCAGGGGATTCAACCCTCCCGGAGGACAGTGTAGGCCTCAACCGTAAAACGCGTAGCCTTTGGCTGTGCTCAGTGACAGGCGACCGAAAACAGGGCGATTCTCCTAATTGCGCGCGTACTTGTACAATGGCGCCGCGCGAGTTTTTAATTTCAAGAAGTCAAAATGCACACTTTTTGCGCAACGCTTCAGCGGCGACGTGGTGGTAGTGGTGGTACGTACCTACGAAGCGACTCTCACAGTGAGGCGCGCGTGGCGTGGGTCGCGCGCGCGGTGGGCTTCGCACCATGATGGCCGCGGAGATGTCCAACGACGAGGCCCTGCGTCGCGTGGAGCACGGAGGAACGATCATCATCATGGACGTGCCTCCCGGGACGGAGTTCGGGATCGACTGCACCATCTTCACGGTCGGCGAGAAGTTCCGGGGCGTCAAGATGGTCCCTCCCGGACTGCACCTCGTGTTGCTGGGCGCGGCCGGGAACGACGTGACCCGCGTCGCTGAGTTCGTGCGCGTCGCGCCGGCGGACGTGCACGTGCGCCGGTGGGACCCGCACACCGAGACCTTCGCGCGCGGCACGGGGCACGACCCAGAGCAGACCGCTCGGCTGCAGATGGGCGCGCGGCGACACGACTTCGACAAAGCCACCGGCGCGTACCCCGCGCGCGCGGCGGAGGTGTGGCACAGACTCACGTCGCACGTCACGGAGGACGTCCTGTCGCGATGCGGCGTGCCTGTCGGGACGCGCGTCGCGCCCGGGGACCCGGCCGCGCCCCTCGAGGCGTGCGTGCGCGGCGGACCGGAAGCCGCGGCGGCGGCGCGGGAACGAGAACGAGCCGACGCGACGCCGTCGCGCGCGTCGGCGGATGACTCGGACGAAGGAAACAGACTGTTTTCTTTTGACGTCCCGGTGGCGCCCTCGTTCGGCGATGCCGCGAGTCGCGCTCCCGCCGGTGCGTCTCCCGAGGAGATCACGGCGCTGGGTCACGACCCTGAGGCGCGTCTGCGCCGCGCCGTCGCCGCGGCGCACGGCGGGGATTGGCGCGGCTTCCTGGGTTGCAATCAGACGGCGTTCGTGTTGTTCTTGCTGCTCGGCTCGGAGCCGGCGTTGGCGCACTGGAAAGCCACCACGGCTCTGCTGTGCGACGCGGCGGTCTCGTGCGCGGCGGCGTTCGCGCCGCTCTACGAGGCGTTCACCGCGTCTTTCGCCGCGCAGCTCGACCGAGCCGCGGAGACGCTCTTCGAGGACGAGGACCTCTCCGCGTTTCCGAGCGAAAAAAAAAGCGCCGCCGCGTCCGACGCCTCCGGAGGCGGGCAAAACTTCCTGCGGGTCGCGCTCGTCGCGTTGACCGGCGGATTGCGAGAGGCGCTCGACGCGTTGGTGGAAAACGATACCGACGGCGTCTCAAAGGCGGTCTGCGAGACGGCGCGACGGGGGCGGCTGCTCGAGAAGTGGGCGCTCGCGAAGTTCGGCGTGGACGTCGCGGCGGAGCGCGAGGACGCTTGGAAAAAAACGAAAAATAAAAACTTCCCGTTTGACGACGCGGACGAAGACGCGCCCGTCGTCGTGGAGTTGTCGGAGGGGACGTACGCGCGCATGGACATTTCCTCCGTGTCGGAGGAGGCGGACGTTTTCGTGACCGAGACGGCGGAGAGTGGAGAACCGGGCGCGCGCATGGGGTGGATGGTCCAGTGATCGGTCTCGTAGCGCGACTTTTTGACGAAACCAAAAAAATAGACTTGAGACTTGAGAAAAAAAACGGCGTTTCCCCACCACGCGCGTACAGTAGGTCGCCGGGTGTCGACGCGCGGTGTCACACGCGCGCCGCACGCGCGCAGGTGTCCTCGAGTCGCGTCGCAGGAGCGCGCGACGCTTCCTCTCGCGACATGCGTCTCGCGCAGGTCGCCGTCTTGGTGCGTCCCGCGACCGCCGCGACGCTTCCGCGCGCCACCCAAACCCTCGATCGTGCCAACCCTGATGAACCGACGCCGCGCGCCGCGTCCGTCGTCCTCGCCGACCGTCCACACGCTGACCGTCCATTCGCCGTTCGTACAGGGCGCGTTCATCGCGTACGCGTACGCCAACGCGTCGTCCTTGACCCCCGCCGCGTTGGCGGTGTGGGTCCCCGTGGCGTACTACTTGGTGTTCAGCTACATGGACGGCACGGAGTACGAGCTCGGGAAGCCGTGGGAGCGGTTCCAGCGGTGGCGCCGTCTGCACGTCATCATCGGCTCCGGGAAGCGCTCGTGGTTCAAGCCGCGGATCGTGTACGACGACGAGAAGGCTCTGAAAGCAGCGGAGACGCGAGGTTTGAAACCGGACGCGCTGGGTGGCGAGCGGTGCATCTTCGCGTGTTTCCCGCACGGCGTGGTTTCGTTCCACCACGGCGTGCTCATGACGGACACCGCGGGCTTCATGACCAAATTTCCAACCTTCGTCACCGAGCGGCGCGACCTGGTGGCCTCCATCACGCTCGCCGTCCCCGGGTACCGCGAGCTGCTGATGTGGCTCGGGTGCGTCGACGCGGGTAAGCGAACCGCGAAGAAGTGTCTGAAGGCGAACAAACACCTGTACGTGTTGCCCGGGGGCGAGGCGGAGCAGATGCTGACGCGGCGCGGCGAGCACCGCGTCTTTCTCAAAAAGCGGAAAGGGTTCGTGAAGCTCGCCATCGAGCACGGGAGCTCGCTCGTTCCGGTGTACGCGTTCGGGGAGACGGACATGTACCACACGACGGATTTCCTGATGCGCCCGAGGAAGGCGCTGATGAAACACCTGAGGATCGCGATCCCTCTGTTCTGGGGCGCGTGGGGATCGCCCGTCCCGAAACCGGGGACGCTCGCGGTTGTCGTGGGGACGCCGATGCGGATTAAAAAAGTCGAGCCCGAGGCCATCACGCGCCAGCTGGTGGATGAGACGCACGCCGCGTTCGTCGACGCGTTGAGGGCGCTGTTCGATAAGCACAAGAAACAGTGCGGGTACCCGGACGCGGAGCTGGAAGTGTTCTGAGAAGACACGCGGAGAGGAGAGTCGAAGAAACCCGCGCGCGGAGTTGAAAAAAACTAACATCCTCAGATGCCGGCCGCCTCGCCTCAACCCGCGCACTCACGTCGTCCTCGTCCGCGTTCGCGCCCAAAAAAAAGCAGAAACCCTGTCGCGCGCCGATCTGCGGCGCCAGAAACCCGCGCGCGTCCCTTCTTGACGCCCGCGGAGCGCTTCACTCACCGCCGCGTGGGCGGGCGTGAGTGGTGTGGTAGCGCACTCGGAGATCCCGAGCGGCGACCGGCGGGGTGCGCGCGATCTGGCGGCGAGCGGCGAGGGAAAACGGGGGCGCGATCGCTGTGAAAACCATGGGCGGCGGATTCACCCTCGAGCCCCACCGCGGGTGCAAGCCATGGGCGGCCGTCGTGCGCCTGACGCCCGCGATGCTGGCGTGCCTGGAAGGCCAGCCAGGGCGCGCGGCGATCACGCTCAACGCCACCGGAGACGCGACGCTTCGCGTCGGGGACAACTCCTTCACGTTCGCCTCCATCCCCGAGGATGTGCCCGGTGACCTAATCCGAGGAAGCCTCGAATCCGAGTCGCGCTCTTTGCGCGTCGCGGGCTCGCTGCGGTGCCGCCTTCAGCCCAAGCGCGCGCTCGCGGGGACGGACGGGCTCGCCGCGCGCGTCAAGCGCAGGGTCGAGGAGGAGGCGGGCGAACGGCGCGCGAGGAGGACGATGGTGACGGAGTTTGTCGCGCCGCCCGACGGAGAAAAGAAAACCAAACGACAACGAAAGACGATGAAAGCCGGGAGGGAAACGCACCCTCCGAAGCTCTCCTCTGTGGAGACGAAAACTGACGAAAAAACCGACGAAGAGCCGCGCGCGGATGACGAAACCGAAAACGAAAACGCGCCGCGTCCCGTCGCGGCGCCTCCCGCGCGCGTCTCCGAGCGCCTGGCGCAGCTCGCCGGGTCCGCCGCCAAAGCCGCGAGCGGACGCGCGGCGAACCAGCTGCGCGCCGCCGCTTTGGCGATTCTCGCGTCGCGGCCGCTGACGTTCTCGGCGGTGCACACGGCGGTTTCCTCTGGGCTCGCGTCCGCAGGCATCGCCGTGCCCCACCGCAGCGTCTTCGAGGACGCCGTGAAGAAGCTGGCGATGTACCGCGCGCCGGGAAAGTACCACCTGCTGGACGCGGCGAAAACAGAGGGCGCCGAGCTTCTCGCCGCCGCCGAGCGCGACGTCCCCGACCAGGTCACCACGCCGCCGCTGCGCTTCCCCGAGCCTCCGGCGTTAACCCGGGCGAACGGCCCGCCTCGGCTCGTGGACGATGACGTCGCCGCGGGTCTGACGGACGACGACGAGGAGTTGTGGCCTGACGAAAGAGTGGGTCCTCCCGCGGCGCGCGCGGCGGGGGACGCGGCGCGGGACGGCGAGTGGGAGCGCGCCGCCGAAAAGTGCGTCGAGCGCATGCACCGGCTCGGCGTCTGCGAAACGTTCGGCGTTCGTCCCGGAAAGAAGGCGAATGAAAAAGCTTCGCCTTCTTCGTCGTCGTCTTCGTACCGATGGGCCATCGCCACGGACGCCGCGTTCCGCGAGGCAAAACGCGTGTACCAGGAGCACTACGCGACGTACATGGCGATGCACGCGGCGCTCGAGTCCAACGCCGCCGAGTACGCCTCCGCGTCGCGCGATTCCCGGAGGGCGTTCCGCGAGCGACGCGGCGCGAGGTACGGTGCCATGGCCGAGGCGTTCGACGCGCTGGAACACGAACTCGCGGAGGTGAAACGCGCGGTCTCGGCGTACGCGGAGGGCAGACGATAGGCGGAGGAAGTTTTTAGGATTCGTATTTAAAGCGGCGAAGACCTTTCAGGCGAGAACGTCTTTTTCTCTTCGCGTTCGAATATCGTCGCTTTCGAATATCGTCGTCGTCGCTCGCGCTCCCTCGTCGCGAGGGCGCGCGGCTTTCGCGTCATGTAGAACAATTAAGACCTAAAGACCTACGTTTTCGCGTGTGCCGCGGTAGCGCACGCGCGCTATTAACTTTAGTTGCGCATCACGGCGTTGGAGCTCCCCTTGATCCCGACGTGCTTCATCCCGAGCTCGGGGCCGAAGCTCACCGTGGACGCCATGCGCCCCTCGCCCCAGCCCGAGTTGCGCTGGTACTCGAACACCTTCTTCTTGACGATCCCCTTCGCCGCGAGCTCCTGCTTCTTGATCTCAGCCTCCTTCCGGAGCCAGACCTCCACCGTCGAGAGCAGCGCGCCGGGCTCGCGGTCCTTCAGGCCCTCGATCTCCTCCATCTTGTCGCAGAAGCGGAGCCGCCCGCCCGCCACGAACGCGACGTGCGTGGCAAACTGCTCGAGCCCGTCGAAGATGTGCGTCGCGTACACGATCGTGACCTGGCGCTCCTCGCACTCCTGGCGCAAGAAACCCATGAGGTCGGCGCGGCCCAGCACGTCCAGGTCGACGGTGATCTCGTCCAAAAGAAGCACCGAGTACGGAACCATCAAGCCGTACGCGAGTTGCACGCGCCGGCGCTGGCCGTCCGAAACCTGGTGCATGCGCCACTCGGGGTTGATGTCAAGCACCTCGATGATGCGCTTCTTCCGTTCGGGATCGACGTTGGGAATGCTGTCCAACATCTTCTTCGCGGGGAAATCGCCCGCGAGGGTCACGCCGTACCCGGCGAAGGCGACGTCGCGTTGCCAGTTGCCGCCGATGTACGAGAGCTGGCCGGAGGTGGTGAGGCCGGTATCGTAAAACGCCTCGCGGCCGTGGATCAGCACCTTGTCCTTGGGGACCATGTGCTTGCCTCCCAGGATCTTGAGCAGCGTGGTCTTGCCCGCGCCGTTCGCGCCGAGCAGCAAGCAGCACGAGCCGGGCTTGAGCTTGAGGTCCATGCCCTTGATGAGCGGCTCGCTGCCGACGATGGGCGAGCCGTCGATGCCGGGGTAGGACCAGTCCAGGTTGTTGACGCACACGCCCCACTCCGAGGGCGGAGCGGTCGTCGCGACGGGGGCGTCGGTCGTGGCGACCGCCGCCTTGGCGACGACCGCCGCGTCGGCGGTCACGGTCACCTCCGAGGTGCCCGCGGCCTCCGCGGCCTCGAGCTCAGCCTTGCGTTTGGCGAGCGCGGCGAAAGGGCCGGCGGTCTCCATCACGGACGCGGAGACGTCGACGCCGCCGCCCGCCTCGCTCTTCCAGCCCGACACGGAGACGGGGACGGGCATCGTGAGTGAGAAGTGCGATCGACGAGCGCGTGTTGATGCGCGTGCGTCGGGGTGTGGCGGGTGCAGGGGCGCGCGCGCGCTCACGTCGATTCGCGAAAAGGCGAAAAAAGGCGAGGATGAACGGCGTCCGTGCGTCGACCATCGACGTGGCTTGTTCTCGCCCCCGGTCTGTGAGGACTCGAGTCGCTCTGGTCTGTGAACCCCCGGTTTCCTCGATGAACGGTTCGCGCGCGCTTTTTCGCGTGACATGCGATCGCGTCGAACTGCTTTTTCTCGGCACGCAACAAAAAGTGCGAGACGCCGAGAAAGCGAGCTGCCACACTCGCGGAGGGGCAGTCGGAGGCTGCGCGCGTCTCGCGGAGCGGCTCGCCGATCGCCGGGAACGTCGCGATGTCGTCTCCACGTCGGCTGACCCGAGGCGTGTACGTCGGGGACGTCACGGCGCTCTGCGCGCTTCCGCCGACGGGACACGACGCCGATGCCGCCGACACGCCATCCGATGGCGCGAGACCCCTCGCGCACGACACCCTGTTGGCGGGCACGGGCGCCAGCCTGAAGTGGTACGATCCCTTCAGAGCCGGCGGGGACGTCCCTTTGCTCTCCGCGACGGTGTTCCCATCCGCGCGCGTGCACGGCATCCTCCCCTCCCCCGACCTGGACGCGTTCGTCGCGGGCGCGTCCGGCGCGAGCGGCGGGCGCGCGATCCTCGTCTGGGGCGAGCGCCGGGTCGCGGTCGCGACGCTCCGCGCGGGCGCGGGCGTCGCGCCCGACGCGCGCGAGCTCCGCGTGACGCGCGCTCTTCCTCCCCTCGGGCACTGGGTGCACGACGCGCGCCCGATCCGTCCGGACGCGCGCGTCGCCGAGACCACCGTAGCGGTGGGCCTCGCGGACAACGCCGTCGAGCTGTGGTCCCTGGGCGGCGCGGACGCCTCCGCCTCCGCCTCCGCCGCGTCCTCCCCCCCCGCGTTGCTGCGCCGCGTGGAGTGCTCGCGCCGCTCGATGCTTTACTCGCTCGCGCTGCGTGGGAGCCGCTGGGAGGACCTGCGCGTCGCGGGAGGCACCATCTTCAACGAGGTCCAGCTCTGGGCCCCGGCGGACGCCGACGCGGGCGCGGCGGAGCCAAACGAAACAAAGAGCGCGATCCATCCGGAGACGTCGTCCGTCGAAGCGCGCGCCCGTCCGGCGCCTTTCGCGATTCTCCGCGGGCACGAGGGGAGTATCATGCGCGTCTCATGGTCGGAGGACGGGACGCGCGTCCTCTCCACCTCGGACGATCGCACGGCGAGGACGTGGCGCGTCCCCGATGGAGACGGAAAGAAAAAAGAAGAGGAACCCGCGGAGAGC
>Ga0209666_1004252_pt1 | contig 10142 bp, 9 predicted proteins | sample SaaInlV_125m_DNA_FD_184679 | JGI IMG/M metagenome (GOLD analysis project Ga0209666, IMG submission 184679) | Marine microbial communities from expanding oxygen minimum zones in the Saanich Inlet - Saanich Inlet SI037_S3LV_10m_DNA (SPAdes)... | ecosystem: Environmental > Aquatic > Marine >...
ATAATGTCTCAATTTAGATTAGAAACTGAATTAGATATGGCTGGATATTTAGATATAAATTTTGGTCATGGTGTTTCTGCTGTTTATACAAATAATGGCACTTCCACAACAATTAATGTAATTCTAAATAATGAATATGTAGAACAAGAAGAAGGTATTGGTGTAGAAGCATTGAAACCAATAGCCTATTGCAGAACTATAGATGTACCAAATATTGCATTTGGAAATAGATTAGATATATCTGCAATAAAAGATACAAATGGTAATATACTCAAAGCAGCACAAAGTTATACTGTTGTTAATATACAAGCAGATAGAACAGGTTTTAGTGCATTAATGTTAGAGGAAATATAATGGCAAATCATGTAAGACAGCAAATAAGAGAAAAGTTTGGTACTACTTTAACTGGTCTAACTACAACTGGTTCAAGAGTCTATGAGTCAAGGGTTTATCCATTAGAAACAGTACCAGCATTAGTTATCTACACTAAGTCAGAAACATCTGAACCAATAGTTATAGGTACTGATAGAGTTATGAGTAGAGAATTGTCAGTAGTAGTAGAAGGATATGCAAAAGCTAGTAGTGACTTTGATGATACTATTGATACAATAAGCAAAGAGGTTGAAGAAGCAATAGCAGCAGATAGAACTTTAGATGGATTAGCTAAAGACTGTTATTTAGAATCAACTGAAATAGAGTTTAATGGTGAAGGTGAGAAACCACTAGGATATGTGAGTTTAACCTTTTTAACTAATTACTATGTCAAGGAAACTAATCCTGATGTAGCAGTATAGGAGACAAATTATGAAAATGATTAGTCCTGATGGTAAAGTTTCTATAAAAGCTCATCCTTCTAAGGTTGAGTCTTTATTGAATATGGGCTGGAAAGAAGAAGCAGTCCATTCGCAAGATAAAATTAAACCTTCTTCTAAGAAAAAGTCGAAAGACGAGGTAGAAAATGGCAACACATAAAGGAAGTGAAGGAACTGTAAAAGTCGGTTCTAATGCTGTAGCTGAAATAAGGTCTTACTCAATCGAAGAATCTGCTGATACTTTAGAAGATACTTCAATGGGTGATGCTGCTAGAACGTACAAACCATCATTGACTTCTTTCTCAGGAAGTTTAGATGTATTTTGGGATGAGACTGATTCTAGTGGTCAAGGTGCTTTAACCATTGGTTCAGAAATAACTCTTAATGTATATCCTGAAGGAGATACAGCAGGTGATACTTATTACACTGGTTCAGCTATTGTTACTGGAGTTTCAAGAAGTGCATCATTTGATGGATTGGTTGAAGCTAGCATTTCAGTACAAGGCAATGGTGCTTTAACATCAACAACAGTATAAGAAGATGTCAGCAATAGATAACGCAAAAAAGCATTTTGCAGAGCAAGATGTAAAAGTAATCGAAGTGCCTGAGTGGGGTGAAGATGATAAAGCCTTAAAAATATATAGTAAGCCATTAACGCTAGCTGAAACTTCTAAGCTCTACAAAATGAGTAAAGAAGATGATTTAACGATGATGGCTTATGTTCTTATTTACAAAGCATTAGATGAAAATGGAGATAAACTTTTTGATTTAGCAGATAAAAATGCTTTATTAAACAATGTTGATAGAGAGATATTAGTTAGCGTTGCTCAACAAATCATGGGTCAAGAACCTATTGAGGACACGAAAAAAAACTAATAAAGGATACTAATTTATATGTGCAATATGCACTAGCTGAAAAACTTGGAAAAACCTTAGAGGAACTTCAAGAAATTAGTGTCCAAGAATATCAAGGATGGATAGCTTACTTAGAGTTAGCTGAAGAGAAAAGAAATAATGGCAAATAAAAAGGTAAAGTTTGAATTAACAGCAGTAGATAAGACTAAAGCAGCTTTTGATAAAGTTACTAAAGGTCTTAAGGGTATTGGTGGAGCTGCTGCTGGTGTAACTAAAGGTGTAGCTGGTATTGGTATTGCTGCTGGTGCTACTGCAACTGCTTTGGCATTTATGGTAGATAAATCATTTCAAGCTGTTGACGCTATTGGAAAAACCGCAACACAAACAGGTATAGCCACAGATACACTTCAAGCATTTCATTTAGCAGCTAGAGAATCAGGAACTACTATTGAAGGTGCTAATACTGCATTAATTAAATTTGCTAGAAGTATTGGTGATGCTGAAAGAGGTCTAAAAACTCAGGCTGATATATTTAAAAATATTGGTGTTGAGTTAAGAACAACTGATGGCAGAATGAGGTCTTTTGATTCAATTTTAGAAGATACTGCAAAAGGTATTATGGAGCTTGGCTCACAATCTGAAAAGGCTTCAGCTTTAGCTAATTTATTTGGTAGACAGGGTGTAATTTTAACTGGTGCTATTACAGATTTATCTGAAAATGGTATAAAAAAATTCATAGATAGAGCTAAAGAATTAGGGATTGTTTTAAGTGAAAAAGTTATAAGAAGAACCGAAGAATTTAATGACGCTGTTGGTGTTATAAAAATGCAGATTGGGTCTTTTGTTAATAATATAACAACATCATTTTTACCTTTATTTGAAGAAATGCAAAAAAGGATAGCTAAATTTATACAAGATGCTGTAGATGAAGCTGGTGGAATGGATGCTCTTGGTGTAAAAATTGCTAATAGTATTATTAATGGACTTGCAAAAGCAATAGAATCATTAGGCACTTTTAGTGATTTTTTAGCAAAAACGTTTACAAATATAGGTGCTGAAGTTTTAAAACTTGGTAATCATTTACTAGAACTTCAACAAGACTTTATGTCATTAATGCCAAGGAAGTTTGCAGACGAACTAGGACAATTAGAATTGATGATATTGCACAATGATGTTGCAATTCAAGATTTAAGCAACAATACAACTGATTTTGCTGAAAGAGCAAAAGATATTTCAGATAAGCTAAAAACTTATAAATTAAATGTAGATGATTTAAGAGGTTCTAATGAAAAATTAGATAATGGATTGGATAGTTTAAATAAATCATTTACAAATATAGCTTCACCATTGCAAGTATTTATAGATAGTTTGGGTAAAGAAGGCTTGGCAAAAACAATAGAACAAACAACTGTTGGGTCTTTGAAAAAATTTGAAGACTCTATTGTAGATTCTTTAAAAGCTGGAAAATTAGAATTTAAAAACTTTGCTGATTATGTAGTAGAACAATTATTAAGAATAGCAATTCAGCAAATGATACTAAAACCAATCACAGGTAAATTTGAATCCTTTTTTGAAGGTTTTGGTGATTTGTTTTCAGCAGATGGTGGCGGATATACAGGCATGGGAGCAAGAGCAGGTGGTGTAGATGGCAAGGGTGGATTCCCTGCAATACTACATCCTAATGAAACTGTTATTGACCATACAAAGGGTCAGGCAGTTGGTGGTGCTACAGTCAACTTCAATATATCAACAGTAGATGCTGCTGGATTTGACCAGTTATTGGCATCAAGAAAAGGATTGATAACATCAATCATAAATAATGCCATGAACAATCAAGGCAAGATGGGAGTCGTATAATGTCAGGACAATTTCCAACATCTCCTAATTTTAGAAGTTTAAATTTTAAAGATAATAGACCTACATTATTAAATCAGACTTTATCAGGTAAAAAACAAGTCAGACAAATAGGTAGTCAATATTTTTCTTTTACAGTGCAAATGCCACCCTTACAACAAGAAAAGGCTCAAGAAGTATTTGCATTTTTACAAAAACAAAAAGGTTCTTTTGAGGACTTTACTATAGTTGCACCACTAGATAACTTGGGTGCAAGCAAATTAGAAACAGATATATTAGTTGCAGGTGTACATTCAGCAGGTGATAACACTATAGCTATGGATGGATTTTCACAAACTACAGGTGCATTAAAAGCTGGTGATTATATTAAGTTTGCAAATCATTCTAAGGTTTACATGGTATCTGAAGATGCTAATGCTTCAGGTGGTGCGGTAACAGTAAACATATCTCCTAACCTTGTTTCTTCTCTAGCAGATAATGAAGCTGTTACTGTAAACAAACCTAGTTTTACTGTTTATTTAGAAAACAATGAAATCATGTATTCAACAGATGCTAGTGGTTTTTACAGTATTTCATTTGATGTTAGAGAGGTTATAACCTAATGCCTAGAAGTTTATCTACTGCCTTACAAACTCAAGTATCATCAACAGCAACTAAGACAGCTTTTCTAGTTGAACTTAATCTATCATCTACTATTAGATTAACCGATTGGTATTCTAATGTTACTTATGATTCTAACAGCTATGAAGCTGGCGGTAGTTTTTTAACAGTTGATTCAGTTACAGAGACAGGTCAATTACAGGTTGATGAATTAAACATAGTTTGTTCAAACATTACAAATCAAGTTAGGTCTTTGGTTCAAGACGGCTCTTTTACAGATAAAACAGTAGAAATATATTTGGCTTATTTTGATACTAATGAAACTATTGTAGGTGCTATAAATTATTTTACTGGTGTTATTAGAAACGTTGGTATTTCAGAAAGTATTGATAATTCAAGTTTAAGTATGACTGTTGCATCACATTGGGCAAATTGGAATCTAACTAAAGGCAGACATTATTCAGACGAATCACAACAATCATTTAGTTCAGGTGATAAAGGATTAGAATATGCAACTCAGGTTAAATCAGATGTTAGGTGGGGTTCATAATGTTTAGTTTTTTTGCATCTATTGGTAATGCTATTTGGAATACTATACAAGCTATAGGATATGGAACTTTAAAATTTACTTGGTCGCAAGCATTAAGCGTTGCTACATTAACAGTCGGTGTTAAAGGTTATATGCAAGCAAGACAAATGCTTGCAAAAGGACAAGACATATTAGCCAACAAAACTGCTGCTGGTGGTAAGATTCCTGTTATCTATGGAACTAGAAGAGTTGGTGCTCAAGTTGTCTACATGGACACTGCTGATAATTATTCTATGCACCTATTTGTTGTTTATGCAATTAGTGTTGGTGAAGTAGATGAAATAATGCTTAAAACATTAGAAATAGATGGCAACCCATTAACAGACCCAAATCAATTTAGAGATGGCGGATATATAGGCTCAGATAAAATATCTTCAGGTGCAGGTTCTTTATGTACTGGAGACCAAGTTGTAGGCACAGGAATAGGTTTAGCTGGTGGTACATTCGGTACTGACCCAACAGGAAGAGGTTATAGATATGTATTTAATGCACATCATGGTGCTGCAACACAAACAGCAGACCCAATGCTTACTGCATCTATTGGTAGTAAATGGACTTCAGCACATAAACTTAATGGCATAGCTTATATAGCTGCTTCTTTTTATTATGATGAACACGGAACATTTAGAGGTGTTCCACAAATTACAGTTCAGGTAAAAGGTAAGAAGGTATATGACCCAAGAGATTCAGGGCAAACATTTGGAACTCCATCAACTTATGAATATTCAGACAACCCTTCTTTAGCCTTTTTAGATTACATTACAAATAATGATTATGGTAAAGGCTTAACCGCATCACAATTAAATCTATCTACATTTAGCTCTGCTGCTAATACAGCAGATACTTTAGTTGACCAACCTTATTATAGTGGAACTGCTAAATCATTTACTTGGAGTGGTACATCAGGCAATAACTTTATTGTTGTACCACCATCAGGTTCAGGTGGTTTACACTGGTGGCAAAACAAGGTTGGAGAAATATTTACTCTTACTGATTCAAGTTCTAATGTTGTATTAAATGCAGCACAAATAACAGCAGTTGAAAGAACTCATTACTATGGTCAAGGTGTTAGATTACTAATTTATTTCAATCAGACATTAGGTGCTACTTATTCTTCACAAACTGGTACTTCTTTAGCAAAAGTAAAAAGATTTCATTGTAATGGTTATGTAGATACAAACAAAAATGTAATGGATAACGCTAAAGAGCTTCTTGCAAATATGAGAGGTATTTTTCTTTATATTAATGGTCAATATGAATTATCTATAGAAGATACAGGTTCTTCCACATTTAGTATTACTGATAACCATATAATTGCTGATGCTGGTATATCAGTTGATTATGGCAATAAAGATAAAAAAGCAAATAAAGTTATTATTGAATTTTTTAATGCAAATAAAAAATATGAATTAGATACAGCTACAGTTTTACATGATGCTTCTCCTGAATATTACTCAGATGATAATGATGAAATATTAGAAATAAAAGCAGAATTTCCTTATGTATCTGACCCTTATATAGCATATAACATGGGTAAAGCTATTCTTACTAGAAGTAGAAATCAAACTACTATGCAATTTTTAGGCACTCCTGAAATGTATAAATTAAATGTAGGAGATATAGTAGATTTAACTTATGCAGGTTTAGGATTCTCAGGAAAGGTTTGTAGAGTTGAAGCATTAGAATTGCAATCTAATGGTTTGGTTGCAGTTAGCTTAATAGAATATTTTGATGTTTATACATGGGAAGTACCACCTCAAGAAGAGTTTGAAGAAATATCTAATATACCTTCTGCTTATTCGATTGGTAAGCCAACTAATGTTATTTTTATAGATACAGATTCTTCTAATATAAGTAGACCTAAATTAACTTGGGATGCACCAGCAGATTATCCATCAAAAGAATTTAGAGTAGATGTTGTAGATAGTTCTGCAAATCCTGTATTTAGTAAAATAGTAGATACTAATTCTGCTGACTTAGCATTTATACCAAAAGCAAATGACTATGTTGCAAGTGTTACATCTATTAATACTTTAGGTGTTGAATCTGATGCAACTGATTTAACCTTTACTGTTGGAGATGAGCCTGTTGCTCTTGGTGATGTTCAGGCAAATGCAATTACTGCAAATGAAATAAATGTAAGTAATTTATCTTCTATATCAGCAGACTTTGGAACTATGACTGCTGGAACTATAAATGCACAAAATGTAACAGTTAGCAATTTTACAGCAGAAAAAATATCAGGTGATATAGATAAACTAGAACCTGTAAGCCTTACACCAAATACAAGTATAGGTACAAGTTATACTCAAGTAGGAGTAGTTGTTCTACCTATTCCTGATTTAATAACAGCAGGAAATGGGCATACTCCATTTTTTAGTTTGGTTATCTCAGCCACATTAACAGGTGGTGGTGCTCAAATGGATTTAAAGGCTGAATTATTTGGAGCTACATCAACAGGTGCAGTTACTTATATAGCTGCCGAATCAGGACAAGACCACAATTTTAGTGGTGGTTCTATATCACAATCATTATCAGGCTCTTTTGATGAAAAGGTTTTTTCTTCTTGTTTTTTAACTATATATGCGAAAAGAAACGCAGGAAGCATAACTGTTAATAAGATACAGGGTATTTATGCAGGATTAAGAGGTGGGTAATATGTGGGCAACATGGGATTATGAAAACAACAAGATTCTAATTGGTGAACAAAAGAATAAAGGTGATGATACTAATAATTGGATTCCTGTTGATAAACAATTTACAGATATAAATTTAGATACACATAAAGTACAAACAACTTTTGATGAAGAAAATAATTTAATTACAATAAAAGCTATAGAAAATTCTGAAGCTGAACTTATAGAAGTATCGTTGTTTAAATTAAGAAATATAAGAAATAATAGACTAGCATCTAGTGATTGGACTCAAGTTAGCGATAGTCCACTATCAGATGCTAAAAAACAAGAATGGGCAACATATAGGCAATCATTAAGGGATTTACCATCCCAACATCAAGCAACTAATAATATTGATGATGTGATATTTCCAACTTACCCTGAATGATTTAAGATATATAAAATAGGATTTTATTATGGCACAACACGATTACAACTTAGCAAACCAATCAGGTGCAGACTTTAGAGCAGATTTAAACAATGCTTTGTCTGCTATTGCAACTACAAATAGCGGTTCAACTGAACCATCAACTACTTTTGCTCATCAATTATGGGTAGATACATCAAGCAATGTATTAAAAATAAGAAATGGTGCTGATAGTGATTGGATTACTACAGGTATTAGTATCACTACATCTAATATATTAACAGGTGCTTTAACAGGTGATGTCACTGGGAATGTTACTGGTAATGTTACTGGTAATGTTACTGGAGATTTAACAGGTAATGCAGATACAGCTACAACACTTGCAACTGCAAGAACTATATCTTTATCAGGAGATGTAGTAGGCTCTGCTTCATTTGATGGTAGTGGTGATATTAGCATATCAACTACAGCACAAATTAATTCTATTGCTTTAGGAACTGATACTACAGGTGATTATGTTCAATCTATGTCAGGTGGAACTGGAGTAACAATAACAGGTGGAACTGGTGAAAGTTCTACTCCTAGTGTTGCTATAGGTCAACCTGTAGCTACAACTGATAATGTTACTTTTAACTTAGTTACTGCAACAGATGAATTTGTTGGAGACTTAGATGGTGCTGTTAGATTTAGTGCAAAAGCTGGTGAAGCATTAACAAAAGGCGATTTAGTTTATGTTTCAGGGGTTTCAGGCGATGTTCCAGTTGTGTCAAAAGCAAAAGCTGATGATACTTCTAAAATGCCTGTATTTGGTTTAGCTGTAACAGATGCTAATAATAATGCAGGATTACAAATCGCAACATTTGGTACGCTAGATGGATTAGATACTTCAGGCGTATCAGAAGGACAAATTTTATATGCTTCTACAACAGCAGGTGCTTATACAACAACCAAACCAACAGGAGAATCATCTCAGATACAAAACATAGGTAAGGTTATTAGAAGTCATGCTGCTGCTGGTTCAATAAAAATAGGTGGTGCTGGTAGAAGCAATGATGTTCCAAACCTAAATAATGGCAAGATATTTATAGGTAATGGTTCTAATCAAGCAACCACTTCAACACTTGATACTTCTATAGTTGTTGAAAATACTAATCTTTACTATACAACAACAAGAGCAAATACAGATTTCGATACAAGATTAGCTACAAAAGATACAGGTGATTTAACTGAAGGTAGCAACTTATATTACACAACAGCTAGAGTTAATTCAGATTTTGATACTAGGCTTGCAACTAAGTCTACAACTAATTTAGCAGAAGGCACTAATTTATATTATACCCAAGCAAGATTTGATTCTGCTTTTACATCTAAAGATACAGATGATTTAAGTGAAGGTACTACTAATTTATATTACACAACTGGAAGATTTGATTCTGCATTTGGTAATAAAACAACTGCTGATTTAACAGAAAATACAAATTTATATTACACAGATACAAGAGCTAATTCAGCTATAGATGCTAGAGTAACAAAAGCATTTGTTGATGCTCTTAATATACAAGCAGCAAGTGTAGATGCTAATTCAGTAACACTTGGAGCTGATACAGTGGGCAACTATATTGCAACAGTAACAGGAACAGCTAATAAGATTACAGTGTCAGGAAGTGGTAGTGAGTCTGCAGACATAACGCTAACACTACCTGATGATGTTCAGATTGCAGATAGCTTAACAGTAGCTGGTAATCTTACTGTTAATGGAACTCTAACGTCCTTAGACACAACGAATCTTGATATAGAAGATAACCTATTCCAGCTTAATGCAGGTCTTACAGGAAGCCCTGTAAATGACTCAGGTATGCTTATTAATAGAGGTACTGCTGACAATGGCATCTTTATGTGGGATGAATCAGTTGATAAATTCACACTAGGATTAACAACGGCAGATGGTAGTGCTACAGGAAATATTACTCTTAATTCACTTGGTACTTTAGTTGCTAATATAGAAGGTGATGTTACAGGTACTATACAAACAGCATCTCAACCTAATATTACAAGTCTTGGAACTCTTACAGGCTTAACAACTACAGGTAATATAAATCTTGGCGATAACGACAAAGCTATCTTTGGAGCAGGTTCAGATTTACAGATTTATCATGATGGTAGTCATAGTTATATTGAAGATGCTGGTACTGGTCAATTAAGATTACAATCAGACCTTGTTGCATTAAGAACTACAAATGGAGAAACTTCAATTACTGCTACACAAGATGCAGGAGTTTCTATTCGTCATAATAATATAACAAAACTAGCCACCACCTCCACAGGCATAGACGTAACAGGTGATGTTTCATTAGGAGATAATGGTAAAGCCATCTTTGGAGCAGGTTCAG
>Ga0209666_1004257_pt1 | contig 10137 bp, 6 predicted proteins | sample SaaInlV_125m_DNA_FD_184679 | JGI IMG/M metagenome (GOLD analysis project Ga0209666, IMG submission 184679) | Marine microbial communities from expanding oxygen minimum zones in the Saanich Inlet - Saanich Inlet SI037_S3LV_10m_DNA (SPAdes)... | ecosystem: Environmental > Aquatic > Marine >...
CGGATACGAATCGAACCTGAAAGTCTCACCTGGGTCGGTACGCGACGACCGAGGTGTCGTTCGAGTCGAAGCCGCCGCCGCCGCCGCCGCCGTTAACGACGACGACGAGACACCGCGTTCGGCGGATGACGAAAAGAAAAGAAAAAAGTACTGGTACCGCGACGACGCCGGCGCGTGGCGCGGTCCTTACTCGTTCGACCGCCTACAGTTCTGGCGCGCCTCGCTTCCCGCGCTTCTTCCCGTCGTCGACTTCGACCCGGACGACAAAAGCACCGTCGATCGCGAAGAAAAAGGAGACGTCGAATCCCGCGCGGTCGCCCTGGCGAACCTCTTGGGTGATGAAGTAGTGTTCGCGCGCGCCGCCGCGCTCGGCATCGCCGCGCACCCGCGAGCCACCGCCGCGCAGGTCGAGCGCGCGATCGCGGACGTTCGCGCGCGTCCGCTCGCGGCGAGGGAACGCGACGACGACGACGACGACGACGCGACGAATCCGCGCGCATCGCGTGATGCGCTCATCACCGACCGCGCCGCCGCGCGACGCGCCATCGACGCCCTCCCGAAGACGCACCGCGACGCGATCCTCGGCGGCGCTTTCGACCCGTCCGAAGCCGCGCGCGCGGTGGCGAACGCGGCGTTTCGGTCCGTTCCCGAGACCGCGACGCTGAATCGCGTCACCGGTCGTCTGAGCGTTCGTTCGAACGCGGTGCCCGCGTTCGATCGCGGCGGCGCGGATAAGCGTACGGGCGACGCTCGGAAGAGCTCTCGGCCGACGGCGGGTCCCCGTCCCGGTCCCGCCGAGGTGGCGGCGTACAAGGAACGGAAGAGAAAAAGGCGCGACGCGTGGCTCGACACGTAGCTCTCGGTCGAAACTCCGCGCACGCGTCGCGCGGCGGTCGGCGGAGCGCCGCCAGACTGCCGCCGTACCGTCGTGTTGAATGCCGCGGGTGTTGACGTTTGTGAAAACCGCAAGAAACGCGCGTCGATTTTCCGCGTTTTCGCCATCCGCCTCCTTCCGGAAAGTTCGACTTCGAACGAAACGCCCGCCGGGAAGGAGATGTCAACCCGAAAAACGCACAACTGGCGAGATTTCTTCGAAGTCGCACAACGACACAGCCGCACAACGACACGCGCGCGACTTCCCCGACAATGCTCGCGCGGCTTCAGGCCGCGGCGGCCGCCGCGGACACGACACACGGCGCGTCGCAGCTTGACGAGCTGAGACGCGCGCAGCGCGAGCGCTGGCGCGCCGAGCAAGCCTCCTCCACCGCTCGCGGCGAAGAGGACGGAAACCGCGCGAATGTGGCTTCTCGGAACGTCGGAAGCGACGAGGGCGAGGCTCGGCCCGACGCGCAGCGCGAAGCGCCAGCGCGCGCCGAAGCGCCTCGCGCTTCGCATATGGACGACCGCGGCGACGGCGGCGCGAGCCGGGGGTTCGTATTCGGCGCCGCGCTGAGCGCCGGCCTGCTCGGGTACCGAGCCGCGCGAGCGCTTCAGGATCTCTTTCGCGCGGAGGAGACCTCGTCCGGGCCCGAGGAGGAGGAGCGCAGGAGGAAGCGCGCGCAGGAGGCTGCGGATGCCGCGCTCGCCGCGCGTCTTCAGCGCGAGGAGCAGGCGGCGCTCGCGCGGGAGCAGGCGTCGCGCGCTCGTCCACGACCTCAGACCGGCGCGTTCGACCCGGCCGACCCGTTCGTGAACCATCGAACCATCTCGCTCGGACCGTTCGGCGTGATTCAAATCGAGACCACCTCGTCTTCGCGCGCTTCCACCTCGGACCCGGAGGAGGACCCGGAGGCGTCCGCGTTCCGAGACTTCCGAGACGCGTTCGCGGGAGACGCGACGCGCGCGCTCGATGCCCCCTTCGCGGCGGCGCTGGGTGCGGCGCTTCGCGCGCACACCCGCGCGTTCGCGCCCCCGCCCGGTTTTCCGCGAGCCACGCCGGTCGGCGAGTCGGCGAGTCTCGGTTCCGGTCCCGGGCGAGACCCGCATCTCGGGGTCTTCGAAGAGCTCTTTTCGCACTCCGGTCTCGAGCTCGAGTCTCTTTTGCAGTCTATGCGCGGGGACGGAAATGGGTTCGCGCCGGCGGAGACGGGCGCGGGAGACGACGCGCTCGCGCGCATGCCCGTGCGGAGATTTTCCAAAGCGAGTCGCGGCGACGGCGACGGCGACGAGACCTTCGCGCCGACGTGCGCCGTCTGCATGTGCGACGCGGAGGAGGGCGACGCGCTGCGTCGCTTGCCGTGCCGCCACGAGTTCCACCAGTCCTGCGTCGACCGATGGCTCGCCGACCACAGGACGTGCCCGATGTGCAAGAGCGACGTCGTCGAGGGTACGCGCGGCGCGTGAACTTCACGCCCGCCGACGCGATGTCCGGCGGAGAGAGAGTCTGACGAACGAAGCGAGGCGAGGAGACGCCGAGGAGACGCACGGACGCGCGCGACGACGCGAACGCGCGTTCGTGTTACTCTATAGACTCAGAACGCGTCGTAGCTATGAAACGCACTATTTCCAAAAAAAAAACAAGTCAGTCACGCTCGCGCCGCGCGCGCGTCGGCGACGCCGTCGGCGACCCAGCGCGGGACGTGCCTCCGTTTCTTTTTCTTTCGCGCCGTTTCTTCGTCTTCGGCGTCCGCCGGCGCGCCTTCACCTTCGCGTCTCTCGACGCGCTCCGCCGGCGCGTCCGCGCCTCGCCTGAAGCCGCGCGCGCGTTTCGGGAACGCGCGGACCAGGCGCGAGACCGCGTCGACGTACGTCTTCGTCAGGATCGCGAGCTCCGACGCGAACGCGACGGGAGAGTTGGGCGCGCGAATCGCCTTCTCCTTCTCCTTCGCTCTCACTGGACTTTTTCCCGCAGAGGCGGCCTCCGCGGGAACCGCGGAGGGTATCGGCGCGTCGTCCACCTCGTCCCGCGCGCGCGCGTCCCGCGAACGAGCCGTGTCCGCGCGCGGCTTCAGACGCAAACGCCGCGCGGGCGCGTCGTCGACGTCGACGACGTCCGTTTTGTCGAACGCGTCGAACGCGTTGAACGCGTGCGACACGAAATGGCCGCGCGGAGCCAACGCGCGACGCGCGCGAGCCAAAACGTCTCCGTTCGCCGCCATGTCGGTCTCGCGCTTCGAAAGGAGCCGTTCATGCCGAAACGCCACCGACACCGACGCGTCGAAAGGCGCGTCGGAGGTCTCGTCGCCGCCGCCGCACAAGTCTTTGAAGTGCGCCGCGACGTCCAGCGTCGGCGCGCCTGACATACGATTTCGCGGCGCGCGCGTGTTCCCGACAACCGCGCGCGGGCGCAGCGCGCGCACGAGCGCTTCGAGCTCGTCGTACGACGCGTGCAACGAGTACGGCACCGCGTGCACGACGGGGAGTCCGTCTGTCGTTTCCGAAACAAACGCCCCATTTGCGAAAGTAAAGTCGTCTCGCGCCTTAGTCGAAGCCGAAAGCGAAGCCGCGTTTTTGTTCTTTTCGCCGCAGAAACTCGCCACCGCGCGCGCGAACGCGTTGGGCGCTTCGGTCGCCGTCGCATTCGCGACGGCCCAGCCGGTGGGCAGGATCCCGACGATCTCGCGCCCGGTGTGCGCCGCGACCGCGGCGAGCTTCTCGCGCGTCACGCGCTGCTTCGGGAGCGCGAACACTCTGCAACTCGACGTCGACGCGCACGTCAAGGAACCGCGCGGCGCCGCTCCTAAAAACGGGTCGCCGTCGCTCTCTTCGGCGTCGTCGTCGTCCCCGCGTTTCACCTCGTCTAAACCCTCCTTCGCCGCCTCGAGCGCGGCGATCGAGGCGTGGAACCGCTCGGGTGTGACCCTCACGGGCTCGCCGATGGCGCGCGCGATGGCCGCCAGGAGCGGCTCCTTGCCGAGCGAGTCCACGCCGACGTACACGTCGGCGTTTTCGTTTTTTTCGAGCGTCTGTTTGATCAAGCCGCAGACTTTCGACGCGGCTTCGTGCCTTGTCGGGAACACGTACGACGGGTCGCCGTACGTGTTATCTAACAGCACCAGGTCTAAGGGCGCGCGCGTTAAACAACGAGGGAGCGCGGTGTTTTTCGCGACGCCGGAACCTCTGTGTTTTTTCTCGTTCGGACGTTGCGGTTGGTTCGTCAAGGTGTCGTACCCGAAGGGCGTCGACGCCTTACCGCACCAGTCCTCGCGTCGCCAGTCGCCGGTGTGGAACACGCGGCCGCACTTCCCCTCGAACAGAAACGCGACGCTCCCCGGGCAGTGACCCGCGTCCAGCGCGGTGACGGTCAACAACTCGTCGTTTTCGTGTCCTTCCACGTCGTCGTTCACAGAGTCGTTTGGAAGCAGCGTCTCGGCGACGGTCGTTTGGCGCTTCGGCGTTCGCGTCGAGGCGGACGATCGATCGGGAAGCCTGAGCACGACCGACGCGTTGGGCGCCAGCGTCTCGATGCGCACGTCGCGACGCGTCGCGAGTCCCGGAAACTTGCGGAGCAACAGCGCCTTGGTCACGGACGAGCAGTACACGGTCCGCCCGTCGGGCTCCCACGCCTCGGACAGGCCGCACAGGTGGTCCGCGTGCGCGTGCGTCAAAAACACCGCGCCCACGCACGGGTTGCGGCCCCAGTAGTCCACCGCGAAGCCCGACCGGCCGCACCGCAGCACGCACGACCGGAGCTGCGTCTGCGACGAGGCGGGCATCGCGGCTCTAGGGCGGAAGACAAACGCCGCGCCCTCCCGCCTCACTGCCGCCTGAGGCGAACCTCGGATGTTGGCACGGTGCCAAGTTTAATGAAACGCAAAGCGACTGAGCGACCTCGGAAAGCTGGAATCATCGAGTCAGTGGTTTCAAACCAGTCTCCCTCCCGTCACGCTCGACGAAAAACTTTCCCGTTTGGACGCTCGTCGAGATGACCTAGCGGGGTCGCGCGCTTCCTGCCCTCGTCACAGCCCGACGCGCGGTCCATTCGCGTCCGGTTTTTCGCGATGGATCTCGACGGCGTGTTCGAGGATGGCGAAGCCGAGCTGATGCGCGACCTGGAGGGGAGCACGGCGGAGGATGTCACGATGCGCACGCGTCTGCTCGAAAACGAGATCCGCGTGTTGCGTGACGAGAGCAACCGCCTGGCGCTGGACCTGCAGAGCGACAAGGAGAGGGTCAAGGAGAACATGGAGAAGATCAAGATGAACAAGCAGCTGCCGTACCTTGTCGGGAACGTCGTGGAGATCCTGGACTTGAAACCGGAGGTACGTCGTCTTCCGGGTCGCGTCAAAAAGTCCCCCGATCGTCCGCGCGTGGGCAGGCACCCCTCGACGCATCGTCAGATCTGGCCGCGCGCCGAAAGAGGGCAGATCTGGTCCCCACGGTCCCCACGCGGAGCTCGCTGACCCACAAGCTTGCGCGCTCCGACCGCACCTTCCCCCGAACCACGAACGCAGGAGGAGGAGGAGGAGGAGGATGGCGGCAACGTCGACCTCGACTCGCGGCGACAGGGCAAAGCCGTGGTGCTCAAGACCACCACCAGGCAGACCATCTTTCTGCCCGTCATCGGCCTGGTCGACGGAGGTAAGTTTTTGGTGCACGCTCTTCATCTTCTCTTCTTCTCTTCTTCTCGCCTCCGCCCTCCGCAAGGCTCCGCGACGGTTTCTCTCCGACCATCTCTGACGCGTTCGCTTTCTGTTCTCTGTACACGTTTTTTCGACAACTAGACGCGTTGAAGCCCGCGGACCTGGTGGGCGTGAACAAGGACTCGTATCTCATCCTCGACACGCTCCCCGCCGAGTACGACTCGAGGGTCAAGGCGATGGAGGTTGACGAGAAGCCCACCGAGGACTACAGCGACATCGGCGGGTTGGATAAGCAGATCCAGGAGTTGCGCGAAGCCGTGGTGTTACCCATGACGCACGCGGAGAAGTTCAAGACGCTCGGCATACGCGCGCCGAAGGGTGTGTTGCTGTATGGGCCGCCAGGCACGGGCAAGACGCTCATCGCGCGCGCGTGCGCGGCGCAAACAAACGCGGCGTATTTGAAACTCGCGGGGCCTTTATTGGTGCAGATGTTCATCGGCGACGGCGCAAAGTTGGTGCGCGACGCGTTCGCGCTCGCGAAAGAGAAAGCTCCCGCGATCATCTTCATCGACGAGATCGACGCTATTGGGACGAAACGCTTCGACAGCGACACCAACGGCGACCGCGAGGTGCAGCGAACGATGCTCGAGTTATTAAACCAGCTCGACGGGTTCTCCAGCGACGACCGCGTCAAGATCATCGCGGCGACCAACAGGGCGGACATTTTGGATCCCGCGCTTTTGCGCTCCGGACGCCTGGATCGGAAGATCGAGTTCCCGCACCCCAACGAGGACGCGCGCGCGCAGATCATGGAGATCCACGCGCGGAAGATGAACGTTAGCGGCGAGGTGAACTTCGAGGAGCTCGCGCGGTCGACGGATGACTTCAACGCCGCGCAGCTCAAAGCGGTGTGCGTCGAGGCGGGGATGCTCGCGCTGCGCCGCGACGGCACCGAGGTGAACCACGAGGACTTCAACGAGGGGATCATCGCCGTGCAGGCGAAGAAAAAGGCGGACCTGTTTTACTACACGTGATGCTCTCTTCTACCGTATGGTTTCGGTCCTTCGTGAGACGTGAGCGTGTGGAGACGTGCGTGTTCGAGAGACGGCGGCGCGCGGCGACGACGGAGGCGCGATCTTCTCTTGTCGAATGACAAACCAAAAAAAACTTCTTTCACGACGCGCTCCGCGCTAAGTGCGCCGCGACGAGCGTCCGTCTGCACGCCTCCATCTCCTCCAGCGCGATGTTTTTTGTTTCCCCCCAATCGAACTCGCGGCTGGCGTAGACGTCCCGGACCTCGATGATGCGCACCGCCGCGAGGCGGCAATTCAGCTTCGGGTGTCGCAGCAGCTTCTCGATCCACGCCTCGGGATCTTTCAGTGGCTCGCGCTGCAAGTACGTCGTGAGGTCATCGTACAGCTCGGTGTAGGACGGGTCGTCGTGACACTCGTTCCCGAAACCCTCCTCCTGCGCCAGCACGACGCGAAGCGCCACCATCGTGAACAGCAGGCGCATGGAGCTCGCCGCCTTCGCCTCGGGGGGGAACGTCCCGTCCGAGAAGCAATCGCGCGGCACCAGAAACGGCGCCGCGTCGCGGGCGTCATCCGCGTCACCCCCCTCAAACGCCCTGACGCGCGGCGCCGCGCGTCGACGCGACGCGAGAGAAGGGTGTCTCGACGCGGAACCGGCGCGTGTGGCGTGTCGCACCCGACGCGGTCCCGGTCCCGCCACCGCATACGCGCTCCTCGCGCACGCCGTCTCCATCGCGTCTCCCCGCGCGCGTCCAAGAGTGCCGACGCGAGACACGTCTCGCGCAGGGTGAAACGCCGATTTCCGATTTCGGTTTTCGCGGGTGTCGACCTGTCGAGTGCGACCGGCGGCGCTTTGGTTCACAGACCGTCGACCGAGTCGATGAGCCTCGCTCGACTTGCACGACTCGAGCGGCTTTCCAGGCGGCGCGCCCTCTTTCACTCGCGCAGCCTCGCAGCAGCCTGAGAGGCAGCCACCGCGAAGATGGTGGGCAAGATGCGCTGGGGCGACTCCGTCGAACTGGATGACGACGGCGACTTCGAGATGGCTCTGCCCCCGCCGCAGGTGCGCGATCGCGATCCTGCCCGCGTGTGCGCCTGCTCCTCCACCGTCGCCGCGAAAAAGATTTGGCCGCTCTCGCCACCGCCGCGATCGCCGCCGGCTGACCCTCTCCCCGTCTGAAACCCGCGCCCGCGCCGCAGATCACCGGACCCGACGCGAACGGCGTCAAGACGGTCGTCGAATACCGCCAGAAGGAAGACGGGAGCAAGGTGCGTGTCCGCCGCGAGCGTCGTCGCTTCCAACCCTAAACGAAATCGCTCCGCCGCAGGATCGGGATCGCACGCGCGCGCAGTCTCCGTTTTCCGTAAACGCGTGTCATCACATCTCGCCGTTCGCGTCCGATTCCGTTTCCGCGCGTCGTCGTCTGACCGTCGTCGCTTTCGCCCCTTGACGCATACACAGATCAAGACCACGAAGAAGACCCGCGTGCACACGGCGACGAAGAAGGTGACGAAGGCTATGTTAGCGCGTAAGAAGTGGGCCAAGTTCGGGGACGCGCAGCGATACAAACCCGGCGACGAGTCCATGACGGCGGTTTCCATCGAAGAGATTTTCCTCGAACGCGCGCGCGCCACGCCCAAGAGCGAGTCCGAGAAGTCGGGCGACGCGCTCGCGGCGATGGCCAGCACGGGAAACACATCGTTGTTGGTGTGCCGCATTTGCGGCAAGAAGGGCGACCACTGGACGACGAAGTGCCCGTACAAGGACCTGGCGGCGATGAACACGCTCGGGTTGGGATCGGAAAAGCCCCCCGGCGACGACGACCCCAGCGCGCCGAGCAAGGGAGGGTACGTGCCTCCCTCCATGCGCGCGGGCGCGGGCGCGGGTGCGTCCATGGGCGACTCCATGAACCGGCGGAGGGAGGAGAACAGCGTGCGCGTCTCCAACCTCTCCGAGGACACGCGCGAGCAGGATCTGCAGGAGCTGTTCCGACCCTTCGGGCCGGTCACGCGCATCTACGTCGCGTTCAACCGGGAAACGGGCGAGAGCCGCGGGTTCGCCTTTGTCAACTTCGTCAACAAGGACGACGCGCAGCGCGCCATCGACAAGCTCGACGGGTACGGCTACGACTCGCTCATCCTGCGCGTCGAGTGGGCCGCGCCCAGGGAAGAGAGGAAGTAGAGGGTCGAGGAGCGAACGTCGAGTCGAGTCGAAAAAAATCCGAAAGAGAGCGAAGCGGCGCGATCGAGACATCCGCGACGGTACGATCAATATGCGTTCTTGTGATCCTCGAGTCGTCTCGAAACATCCAAAATGTCTACTTGCCGCTCGCCAGCTCCGCGCGCCGCTTGGCCGCCTCGCTCACGGCTTTCGCGGCGTCTTCGTTCCCGCCCGCGGCGGCGGTCTGCGCCAGAAGCGCGTCGACGCTCTGGATCTTCCGACGCGCCTCGCTCTCCTCTTTGAGGAGCGCGGCGTACGTTTTCTCGAGACTGGCGCGCGTGTCGCGCGCGCGGTCCAGCGCGCGCGCGTAGTCGCGCTTCGCGGAGGGTGCGGCGGCGCACGCCGCGCGCGCCTCGGCGGCCATGGCGCGCACCTCCTCCGCGGTGTACTCCGCGCAAACGCTCTCGACCACCTTCTGCTTCGGCGCGAGGAGCTCGATCATGGCGTCGATCTTCGCAACCGCCTCGGCGCACTCGGAAAAGTACGTCTCGGGGACGACGTACCCGTTCTCGAGCGCGACGACGTCGGACGGCTTCGATCGGCGTCCTCGCTTGGTCTTTTCGTTCAGAGTCGGGTCGGTCTCGGTGACGACTCGGCGTTCGATGCCGACGACTTTGCCGGCTCGCGGAATCGCGTTTTCGCGCCGCACGTTTTCGCCGGCGAGCGCGGCGGCGGCGGCGGCGGCGTCCGCGCGGTCGCACTTGCCGCCGTCGGCGCTCCCGCGCAAAAGCGCCGCGCGCGTCTCGCGGAGCTGCTCCACGAGCGGGTCGGCCACCGCCTCGATCTCGCGCTCGCGACAGACGCGGTTCCCGGCTCTCGAAGCGGCCTCCATCTCGCGAACGCGATCGTTGAACCCGTCGCACGCTTCCTTCGCCGCCTCGTGCGCCGCAAATGCGGCATCCGCCTCGAGCGCCGCCGCCGCCATGCGCGCGTGGCTCGCGTTGTACGTCGCCTGCGTCGCGTACACGGCGCCGCACGCGCCTGGCCCTTCGCGGAGACGGCAGAGCATCGCCATGGAGTGGTCCAGCTCGAGGTTGGAGGAGGCGACGTGCGCGATGCCGGCGACGATGCCGGCGACCGAGCCGGCTTCGTGCTCATCCGCGACTTTGCGAAGCGCCGTCTTGGGGTTGCCAACGGCGGGCGCCGCGCGGTACACGCGGCCCTCTCGGTTTCCGCGCGAGAAGAAGAGACCGGAGCCGATCGTGGAGACGGTGTGCGCCACCTTGCCTGCGCGGCAAGCGGAGACGGCGAGGAAACTCCCCGCGCACGGCGGAGGCGGCGGCGCGGAAGAACCCGCGCGATTCCGATCTTCGTCATCATCCGCGCGCGCGGCGAACGGCAGGGTGAGGCATATGCCGTTCGA
>Ga0209666_1004266_pt1 | contig 10130 bp, 7 predicted proteins | sample SaaInlV_125m_DNA_FD_184679 | JGI IMG/M metagenome (GOLD analysis project Ga0209666, IMG submission 184679) | Marine microbial communities from expanding oxygen minimum zones in the Saanich Inlet - Saanich Inlet SI037_S3LV_10m_DNA (SPAdes)... | ecosystem: Environmental > Aquatic > Marine >...
ACATTCCAGAAACTACAGCCAAAAAAAAAGCAAGCACTTAGGCTTGCTTTATAATTCATCAGCTGGGTTCTTACCAGACTTTAATGCGTTGTACTTGTTTATGACTTCTACAGCAGTTTTTCTTTCCATGTTACTCATTAACTGAGCGTCTTGCCAACTAATGCTCCCTCCGCTGTACACTGCTATCTCAATCAGGCTTTTTTCTAAATCGTCGGCTTCCTTCTTGAGTTTGTTAAGCAGTTCAACTATCTGCTCTGGAGTGCCTGTTGCTAGGAAGCTGTGAAAAAATTTACAGGGTCAAAGCCAATCTCTTTCTCAAACTCATGTTCACAACTCTCACATGCCATTAACATGGTTTTGTTGACACCCAAGTCGTTTACTGTTTTGATGCTTTCTTCAATCTGCTTGCCCACACTACTTTCACAATTCTCCAGGAACTCACGGATTTGTGTACGATCAGTAACAACAAACTCCTCGCCTTCGGGATCTTTGCCTCTGACACTAGCAACACTATCCACAATGAGATCAAAGTTTAATGCAGCAATCTGTAGGAAATTTTTGTTGAATGCTTTTAGTTGCTCTAGTTCATCCTCAATACTTGCTAAACTTTGCAGACTGCGTGTGCTCTGGAAGTTTGCAATACCAGCCTTGACTGTGCTTTCGTATGTGTAAGGCCTGATTTCTAATTCTAGTCCAGTAGCAGTATCAAATCGATATGATTCGTCTAGCAAGACCATTGTGCTCAGGGCAGATTCTATACTAGCAATGCCACTAACTGGTTCCTTACATTCAGGACATTCACCGCTAACTTCGATGTCATCTCCTGATGTAGCACCTTGTATAGCAATTAGCAATGTGTCTACATCATTACTGATCAGCGATCTAGGTAACTTAACTGCTGGTACACAACTTGCAATTACTGATGCAACTGCTTCACCATTGAGCAATGCATCTGGGTTTTTCATGATCATTTCATCTTTTGCAGTCATGGGAAACACTGGTAATTCACCAGTTTCCGGCCATTCTATTACACCATCATTGTAAAATTTACCCTGTGTTGGTAACTGTGTGTACAGCTTTGGTGCACGATAGAAACCAGCCAATGGGTTGTTTTTGTTTGACATTTAAAACTCCTGTTAATAAATAGGATAAATATCATAAAGAGTGATTTTACCCAACGTGGTATTTATCACCATAAAAACAGTGGTTAACGAGATATTGAATGGCAGACATCACCTTACCAGATGGTAGCAGAATACCAGAGTATGCATTAGAAAGCACCCAAGCAGAAATCATGAAATTGATTTTAAGCCAGGTCAAGGCTGATGAAAAATCCTTCAAGCTATATACCAAACTAGTAGAAAACTCTGCAGAGCAACTCAAGGATAACGACAACCTACAAGATTTACAGGATGAGCAAGTTGAAGCACTCAAGGGCATACGCAAAGATGCCAAAACAGGAGCAAACTTACTGGGCTCTGGTATAAACTTTATCTCAGACAAACTAGTCAAAATGGGCACACTTGGTGTAAGTGCAGCTATTACTGCATTTTCCACTATCGCCAAAAGCACATATAACCTGGGAGACACTATTGCAAGTATTGCAAATGTAGGCTTGGCATTTGACGATGTAAACGGCAACACAGTATCTGCAATAACAAGTCTAAACAGGTTGGGATTGAGTTCCAAGGAAGCAGCAGAACTAATGGCAGGAAGTGCAGGCGCGATTGCACAAATGGGCAAACAGGGCTTTACTGAGTTTACATCGGCTGCTGCAAGGATGACAAACAGCGGTGCTGAATTTGGTCTCACCATGAGTGAATTAGCAGGTATTGCTTCAGATGACCTGGATATCAGACGCAGACTGGGTATACTGGATCAACTAAACGCCACAAGCGCAGCCAAACGTAGTACAGATTTATATAGCCAACAGTTAAAGGCTACCAGCATATTGGGTAAAAGCATTGATGCTATTCAGGATGCAGCCAACTTGAACATGGACAACAATGCTGAAATGGCATTGAGAATACAAAGTATTGCTTCCAAATTCAATCCAGGTATCGCAGACGGCTTTATTAAAAGCCTACAAACGTTCCAGGGCAATCTGGCGGCCAGTGGACTAAGTGAAGATATTATTGCCAGCATTGGTAATGAAATTGGCGCCAGTGTGGCGTTTGCAAGTGAACAAGGACAAGAATTGTTTGCCACCCTATCTTATGTGGGTGACAGATTCGACAGTGGACTAACCACAAGTATTCAAAAGATGAACGAACTAGCCAAAACCAATCCAGAAAAAGTTGGTGCGGAAATGGCAAATTTCCAGAATCAGCTGATGAGCACTGCCAGCAAAATGTCAGATGTGGAGTTTGAAGAACTCAGCCAGATGTTATTGAGTGGCGGCATGGGCGAGATGGGCAAACAGTTTGCACTAAGCATTGGTGAAATGCGGATAGCCAGCAAAAAGTTCGGAGATGACACAGCCAAACAACTTAGTACATTAGCCCAAGGTAGTAAAACATTTGACAATGCCATGAATCAAATGAGTGGCGGACTATCAGGTATACTCAACGACATATCTGGTGCATTGGGTCCAACAGTGGGCAGTTTAGCCAGTGCGTTTGAGGATGTCATTGACGAGAATGGCAAAGTAGCAAAAGATGGCATGGGAATCAGCACCGCATTCAAGATAGCTATGACTGATATTAGCGGAGCACTATCGCCAATATTTGGTGATCTAGGCGAAGATGGCAAAAATTTAGGTGACGCCCTGCGTGAATATGTGGTGCCAGCTCTACAGGAATTTGGAGCTTGGTTCAAAGAGGGCGGAGCACAAAAAATCAAAGACGCCCTGATTACATTCAAAGACTTGGTGGTTGGTATCACTGCCCCATTCAGAGGATTGTTTAATTTACTCACAGGTGATCTGGAAGGCGCAAAAAATTCAATGATGGGAGCGTTTGACAGTCTTGGAGGAAAAATTGGTTTAGCTGTTGGTGGGTTTGTGTTACTAAACAAAACATTGGCTGCTGCCAGTGCCGGTAACGGCATCGTCAGTAAAGTTATGGGACTATTCGGCAAAGGCGGTGGTGGTGCTGGTGGTGGCGTTGGCGAAACTGTGGGAAAAGCAGGCGGTGGCGCCCTAGGCGGGATTGGCAAAGGCATTGGTGCGCTGGGTAAAGGCATAGGCAAAGGCATTGGTGGCGTTTTCAAAGGACTGGCCATAGGAATTGGAGCATTTGCAAATCCCAAAATCCTAATAGGTGCAGGTATACTAGCAGGATCGATTTTGTTAATTGGCGGAGCAGTTGCTGGTGCCACCTGGATGATGGGCAAAGCATTACCCACTATGGCCGAAGGACTGGAAGCATTTGAAAACATTAACGGTAATAACCTGATCGATGTAGGCTTAGGTATGCTTGCTGTGGGTGGCGGTATTGCAGCCATGGGCGCAGGTAATGTAATAGGCGCAGTGGGTAACCTGGTTGGCGGAGCATTTGACAAGCTAAACGATTTGTTGGGTGGTCCCAGCATCATGGACAGAGTGGCAGAGTTTGCCAAGTGGAATATTGATGTTGGCCGTGTAGAAAATAACTCGCACGCTCTGGTGGCTTATGGCAGAGGCATGGGGGCGTTGGGCGCAGCTCAAGGACTAGCTGGTATTGGTAATTACATCAGTTTCATATCGGATTCGCTAGTCAGTCTGCTGGGTGGCGACACTCCACTGGAAAAAGTACAAAAGTTCAGCGAAATGAAGTTCAATAAAGAAGGAATTAACGACGCAGCAGATGCCATATTTTTATACAGTGTGGCTATGTCTAGATTAGCTGATGTTGGGATTCCCGGAGCAACCCTTTCTGGATTAATCAGTGACTTAGGACAGGGACTACTAGCGTATTTTGGTGCAGAAAGTCCATTAGACAAACTGAAAGCATTTGGTGAATATGGACTGAATGCGCCTGCAATAGTAGCAAATGCCAGAGCTATAATAGTATACGCCACAGCAATGAGTGCACTTAAGGGTGTAGACGTTAAAGACATAGATCGAGCCACTTCTGGGCTATTGAGTGACCGCAGCATGGCGGCATACGAACGCCTTAAAGCGTTCAGCGAAATGGACATTGGTGCATGGGCACTAATGGACCAAGGCCGGGGTATTGACTGGTTTAGTAAAAGTATGCAAAGTCTTGCAGAAGTAGACGCTGATGCGGCTGTGACAGCAATTGAAAAGCTAGCAAAAGCCTACGGTAGCTTTAGTATGTTAAATCCAGAGAAACTGGTTGCTGTGGCTGAAGGCATGGCAGCTATCAATGATAACGCACAACAAGGGGTATCTCTCGGCAGTATGGATATGGGCGTAGCAATATCCACTGGACTAGCAGATCTAAAAGCATCCAAAACCACACTAAACACAAAAATGGGCAAAAGCCCAACAACAACTGGTTTGGGTGATCTCAAAGCAGACACAACTAATCCAACACCTAGTCCCCAGATAATTTCATCACCAGTGATACGTTCTGAGGAGGCTCGCAAAGATGCCAAGCCTACTGATAAAGAACTGCCAACCGAAACATTGGAATCGTTGATAAGGAAAACCAACGTCAAGTTAGATTCCTTGATTACTGAAACTCAGCGTAACCGCTAAACCACGATAACAATTTAATATAGATAAATCTGATAAATAGTTGCATATAACTAGGTTTGAGACATCATATGAGTTGGAGAAAACACTTTACACCGGTAGACAATAGTGGTTTACCAATTAATGTACAGGGAAACATACCTGAGGGTGGTCCTGGAGCGGCGAGCAGTCGTTTTGAAAGCTGGTTACCTGAAGTGTATGCTGGATCACCAAATCGTCTGCTTAGATACATGCAGTATGATAGCATGGATGCAGATACTGAAATTAACACAGCATTAGACACTATTGCTGAATTTGGTACACAAGAAGACGAATACAGTGGTTTACCATTTAGTGTAAACTATACAGAAGATCCTAGCGACACTGAGAGTAAAATCATTACTAAAACACTTACTCAGTGGTGTAGTTTGAACCAACTTTATAAGAGAGCATTCAGAATTTTCCGTAATACTGTCAAATACGGAGACCAAATTTTCATTCGAGATCCAGAAACATATGAATTGTACTGGGTAGATCCTGCAAACATTGAAAAGGTTATTGTAAACGAAAGCGAAGGCAAAAAGATAGAGCAATACTTTATCAAAAACCTAGATCCAATCATGAGTGAAAAGGTTGCTACGCAAGTTTCGTCAATACATTCCATGCCGTTTGGCACAGGACATGGCATGGCAGGAATCATGTCACCAACTAATAACACTGCTGGTGGACACGTACCAGGTGCTATGGAAGGAGCAGATCAAGGTTTGCCAGTTGATGCCAAACACATTGTCCATATCAGTTTAACTGAAGGAATGGATACTGCATGGCCATTTGGCATTAGTATACTAGAGCCTGTCTTTAAAACCTTCAAGCAAAAAGAGTTACTGGAAGACAGCATTTTGATTTACCGTGTACACCGCGCACCAGAAAGACGTGTGTTCTTTATTGACGTTGGCAACATGCCACCACATAAAGCTCGTCAATATCTGGAGCAAGTAAAGTATGAAGTACAACAAAAGCGCATTCCAGGTAAAAATAGTAAAGGCCAAAGTGTTGCTGACAGCAGCTATAACCCCATGAGTATGCTGGAAGATTACTTCTTTGCACAAACAGCAGAGGGCAGAGGTAGTAAAGTTGACACACTACCAGGCGGTGAAAACCTTGGCCAGATAGATGATTTACGGTACTTTAACAACAAACTTCTACGTGGTTTGAGGGTACCCAGTAGTTACTTGCCAACTGGACCAGAAGACGGTTCCGCAGTGTACAATGATGGCAAAGTAGGCGTAGCATATATTCAAGAGTTTCGTTTTGCCAAATACGTTGAAAGACTGCAGAAGCAAATACAAGAAGACTTGGACAAAGAATTTAAGATGTTCCTGAAGTACCGTGGCATTGATTTAGATAGTGGCACATTCTTCTTGGAATTTAACAAACCAATGAACTTTAGTAGTTACAGAGATATACAATTAGACTCAGAACGAGCATCATTGTATGGACAACTTGCTGGAGTACCATACTTGAGTAATCAATTTACGCTCAAGAAGTATCTGGGTCTTAACGAAGATGAGATACGAGAAAATGAAGAGCTATGGCGTCAGGAAAATGATGCGGCTCTGAGCGACATTGTGTCAACAGATACAGCAGCTGGACTAAATACCATGGGTATTAGACCTGAATCAGAGGGTGCACTAGATTTAGATGCTGAGCCAGATTTGGGCGATATTGAACCAACCCTGGATACGGATGTGGCTCCCACAGCGCCACAAGCACCAGTAAGCCCAACAGGAGGGGAGTTATGAGACTAGATGAATTTTATAGTCCTGAAGATGATCAGCATGCTCAGCGTAAAGAAACTGACACTCGTAAAAGTAAATTGCGTTTACGTGAACTGAATAAGTTACGTAAGTACAGAGAAATTAAAAATTTAGAAAAAATTGAGCATGATAAGTTCGCTAGAACTATGTATGCACAACCTACTTCAGATAATACTGGTATATAACTACTAAATAGTTTTACTAAATAATATTACCAAATCTTGCCAAATGAGCTCGTTTGAGCCCATTTCCACTATATCCCCAGGCTTCGTCTATAAGTATATGTAAGGAAAATATTTTAAATAAATATCTTTCTGAAATTTTACTAGAGCAACTTATGGAGGCCACAATGTCAAGAGCAAACCTAGAACAAATTCTTGAACTCCTTCTAGCTGAAGAAAACGAAAAAGCTGAAGAAGCACTGCATGAATATGTAGTATCTAAAGCACGTGCAGAGTATGAAAAAGTACTCGACGAAAGTGAAGAAGAAGCTGAAGAAGTAGAAGAAGCTGTTGAAGAAGAAGAAGTGACTGAAGTTATCGATCAAAGTAATGACTTTGAAGATGCTATCACTTCAGACGAAGAAGAAGTCCACGCCGAAGAAATTGGCGAAGATGACGACGAAGAAGAAGATGAACTGGATATGGAGCCAATGGGCGACATGGACATGGAAATGGACAGCGAAGAAGCTGGCGAAGACGATATCGAAGATAAAGTCGACGAGCTAGAATCAGAGCTAGAAGATCTTCGTGCAGAATTTGAAAAGCTACTAGCTGACACCGACGAAGACGGTGACGGCGATCATGATATGGATGATCATGAAGCTGAAGAAGAAGTTATGGACTCAGTAGAGTACTCATACGATCTTGGCGAAGCTGAAGAAGCAGATTCTGAAGAAATTGAAGAAGCAACTAAATTGTCAGACGGTGTTGCACGTCAACCACTAGATGGCAAGCAAGTTGAAGCAGACAGCAGCGAATCACCATATTCAAAAGCACCTAAGCACACATCAGTAGCAAGTCAGGGTTCACCTGTTAAAGCTAAAGATGGCGGCGAAGGTAAAAAAGGTGAAGCAGCTAAAGATCACACACCTACAGACAACATCAAAGTTGCGCCAAAGAAGGCATAAGGTAGGGGTAGCATATTATGGCACGTAAACTATACGAATACATGAGTCCAGAAGCTGCACGAGTGCAGATCATGGAGTCAGATGATGGCAAGGACTTGTTTATGCAAGGACTTTTCATTCAAGGCGATGTTGAGAATCAAAACGGTAGGGTTTACCCTAGAGAAGAGATTCAACGTGCTGTGGAGAGTGTTAATTCTCGACTAGGTAAAGGTGAAACTGTACTTGGCGAGCTTGACCATCCTGAAGAGCTACAAATTAACTTAGATCGTGTGAGCCATATTATCACAGATATGCACTGTGATGATGCAAATGGCATGGGTAAGCTAAAAATCATAGACACACCTATGGGTAACATTGCACGTAGCTTGTTAAAAGCTGGTGCAAAACTGGGCGTAAGTAGTCGTGGTAGCGGTAACGTTAACGGAAGTGGTAAAGTTTCGGATTTCGATATTGTCACAGTCGACATTGTGGCCCAGCCCAGTGCTCCAGATGCATATCCAAAGACAATTTATGAAAGTTTATTTAACATGCGTGGCGGTGCTGTGTTGTATGACACAGCCAGCGCAATGACACACGACAAAACCGCAGAAAAACACTTGATGAAGCAGATTACCTCATTCATCAACGAACTTAAGAAGTAGGAGACTACGATGGCAGGTACATTTAACGAACTACTTGAAGGTGCAGGATTATCGGAAGATGTCCGTAGCACTATTCAAGAAGCCTGGGACGGCCGTCTTTCAGAAGCTCGTGAAGAATTAACAGCAGAACTTCGTGAGGAGTTTGCTCAACGTTATGACCACGATAAAGGTCTCATTGTGGAAGCAATGGACAATTTTATCAGTACTAAAGTTGAAGCTGAAATTCAAGAACTAGCAGAAGACAAGAAGGCGTTAGCAGAGCAACAAGTTAAGTATCGTAGAGCTATTAGTGAACATGCAAAACTTCTTGACTCCTTTGTAACTAAAATGGTTGCTAAAGAAGTACAAGAGTTACGTGCAGACCGTGGTCGTGTAGCAGAGCACGTAAGCAAGCTCGATGAGTTTGTGAGCGAGCAATTAGCTGAAGAGCTAAAAGAGTTCCACGAAGACAAGAAAGCACTAGTTGAGCAAAAAGTCAAAATGGTACGTGAAGGCAAGCGTGAGCTTGCTGAAGCTAAGAAGAACTTCATCCAGAAAGCTGCTAATACAGTTGAAGGGACTATTAACAAAGTTATTAGTGAAGAAGTCAAATCTTTCCGTGATGACATCACATCAGCTCGCGAGAATGACTTTGGTCGTCGTATTTTCGAAGCGTTCGCAACAGAGTATAACACATCATACTTGAACGAAGCTAAGGAAATTCACGCCGTACAAAAACAAATGGCCGACATGGCAAAAGCTCTTAAAGAAGCACAGGCAAGCATTGCTGAGCGAGATGACGCAACTAAACTAGTTGAGTCTAAGTTAAGAGTGGCAGAAGACCGTTACGCACGTAATGAAAAGCTAAACAGTCTACTTGCCCCACTAGGCAAAGAGAAGAAAGCAGTAATGCAAGATTTACTTGAAAGTGTTAAGACAGAGAACTTGGATAAGCAATTTGACAAGTATCTACCATCAGTACTTGATGGCGAGACACCAAGAGCGAAGAAGGCACTCACAGAATCAGTAGTTAAAGAACACACTGGTAACAAGCAGGCACCTGCGAAAGCAGAGGCCATTGACAACACGGAAAGTGTTGTAGAGATCGACACGATCCGTAAATTAGCCGGACTTTCAAAATAATAGGAGAAACAAATGGCAAATCTATTTGAAAGCAACTGGTCAGCAACCAAAGATGCACTTATGGAAGGTCTAAACGGCCAACGTAAGAAAACCATGGATGTTGTCCTCGAGAATGCAAAAACGCAATTGTCAGAGGCCGCTTCCACTGGTGCAACAGGTGCTGGTTCAGTAGCAACATTAAACAAGGTAATGTTACCTTTAATTCGTCGCGTAATGCCTAGCGTTATTGCAAACGAACTAGTAGGCGTACAGCCTATGACAGGCCCAGTAGGTCAAATCCACACTCTACGTGTACGTTATGCAGATACAGCTGCTGGCGTTACTGCAGGCACTGAAGCCCTAAGCCCATTCGCACTAGCACAAAGCTACTCAGGTTCACCTGACGCTACTGCTGCTGCTGAAGGTACTGCGGGTAACAAAATGAGCATCCAGATCTTGAAAGAGACTGTGGAAGCTAAAACTCGTCGCCTAAGCGCACGTTGGACATTCGAAGCTGCACAAGATGCAGACGCAATGCACGGCGTTGACGTTGAGAGCGAAATCATGGCAGCACTTGCTCAGGAAATCGTTGTTGAAATCGATCAGGAAATCATCGGTTCACTTCGTGCACTAGCAGGCGCAGGCACTCCACTAGACTTTGGCGCATTAAGCGGCCAGAGTGTATATGTTGGTGACCGTCATGCAGCACTAGCTATTGAGATCAACAGAGCAGCTAACCGTATCGCAGCACGTACACGTCGCGGTGCAGGTAACTACGTTGTTGTTTCTCCAGAAGCACTAACAGTTCTACAATCTGCAAGCAC
>Ga0209666_1004270_pt1 | contig 10119 bp, 5 predicted proteins | sample SaaInlV_125m_DNA_FD_184679 | JGI IMG/M metagenome (GOLD analysis project Ga0209666, IMG submission 184679) | Marine microbial communities from expanding oxygen minimum zones in the Saanich Inlet - Saanich Inlet SI037_S3LV_10m_DNA (SPAdes)... | ecosystem: Environmental > Aquatic > Marine >...
CCGCGGCCGCGGTCGCCGCCGTAGTCGGCGAACGCGCCGCCGAGCTGGCCGGGGCGACGGCCGTCGGCGCCCAATCCCTCCTCCTCGGGGTCGCGCGCGGACGGGCCGGTGGGGAGCACGATGTCTCCGCCGCCGCGGCCGCCGAAGCCGCCGCCGCCGCCGGGCGCGCGGTAGGCGCCGCCGCCGCCGCCGCCGCCGCCGCCGCCGCCCGCGAGCGCGTCGAAGTCCGCGAGGGACATCTTCTGGCCCTTCTTCTTCTTGGCGGGCGCCTTGGCGGCGGCGCCGAGATCCGGAAAGTCAGAGTCGGATTTCTTGGGACCCTCGCCCAGACCCGGGAACGCGCGCTGCGCGGCGAACGACCCGGGTAACGGGTCGGGGTCTTTGTTCTTATCGTCGTCGGCCTGGTGTGTTCGTGGGTGACGTCGCGGGGAAGCTTCGGCGGTCAGACGCGGACGGGAGACCTCGGGGATAAAAAACGATCGCGCTCGTCTGTCATTTTTCGCGTCGGCTCCTCCCGTTTCGCGCCACCGCGCGTCGGAGCCACCGCGCGCGCGGAGAAAGAAACCGTCGCGCCGCTCGCGTGAGCGACGCGCTCGCCACGCGCGGTGGCGCTCGATCGCGCGCGGCGCGGCGCGGCGCCAGCCTCGCGGTGCGCCTCGAGACGTGTTCCGAGACACCGCCGCCCGCGCGCGCGGCGTCGCGACCGCGGGCGCGCCGGATCGCGCGCGCGCCTTGGCGCCGCCGCCGGAGGCGGGAAGACGGCGCGCCTGGCTTCGTCGCGTCCGGCGGCGGTCGGGGAGGGTGAGGGGCGAGAGCCGGAACGCGAACGCACCTGAGAGGCCCAGGCTCCGGAGGCGCCCCATGCGGACATGGTGGGAAGTGGCGGATGAAGTGCGCGGCGGCGTGGTGCGCGCGCGTGAGTGGTGGATCGAAAACGAGACGGCGGCGATAAAATGCCGTCTCGTGAACGCGGGCGAGCGCCAGTCGCGAACGTCGTGGATGTGCAGACAGATGTGGGTTTTGGACGCAGGCGTGTTTCTCGAAAAATGATGTGGAAAATGAGTCGATATTCGTGCGGCGAAGAATGGGCGTGGCACGCTCCTGGTACACCGAACGTATCGCCCTCGTCTCGATACGATACGAAGCCTTTGTACGATGCCCACCGAGCGTACACGCTCAAACGTCGTTTTTAGGTCACGCGATCTGCTGCTCGGCGCGCGGATTTGAGCCGGCGTCGTCGCCAATGGGCTTCGCCGCGTTACTTTGAGACTTGCCAAACACCTGCGGCGCGAGCGTCGCGTCGGCGCCCAGCCGCACGCTGGGTATGCGCATGAGCGCCGTCGGCATGGGCTGGTGTTTCGGCCAGCGGTCGACGGGAGCGCCCAACGAACTTGCCTTCGTCGGCGACGGCGGCGACGGAGTTCTCTCTTTCGCAAAAGAAGCGAGCTCTTCCGAGCTCGAGTGATCGCCGTCGCCGACGAGTCGAGGGGACCCGGAGGCGATTTTCCTCTCCGCGCGGTACCCGGTGCTCGTGCCCAGGAAGTTGGGGCTGGACAAGTTTCGGTGCCCGTGCCCGTCGCGGCCCGGGTTCGAAGCCTTGTCCTTGTCGTGCCTCGTCGTCTCGGCGCCCGACCCCGAGTGACGCGACCTCTTCTCTTGCGCGGAAGATTTCGGCATGGACGCGCGCGCCTTCTCCTCCTCGGCGGCGACGACGGCGACAAACTCGGACAGACTCCCCGCGCTGCTCGCGCGGCTCCCCAGACCCGACGCGTTGGACGTCGTGCGATGCGTGGGGCTTTGTGTGGGGTTTTGGACGCCTTCGCGTTCGCCTCGAAGCTCGAAGCTCTCGCGGCTCCCGCCGGATCCCGGCATGTGCAGGTACGAGTCGCGCCCGCAAAAGTTCACCGTGTTCCACGACGGCACTCTGCCGCGCTGCCGCAGCGACGCGCCGATCCCGTCGAGGATCGACCCCGTCGATCCTTCCCGATGATTGTGATGCGTACGCGTCGCGAGCCGCTCGCGTAACGTCTTCACGCAGTTATCCAACTCCATCTCGATCCCGCAGTTGCTCTCGATGGTGGCGAGTTTCGGCCACATCTCGCGTTCGCCCATCGCGGCGGTTTCGTACAGAAACTCGCGCGTCGGGTTCGACGCGATTCGCCGCATGTGCCGCCACCCGAACTGCATCACCACCGTGACGTTCCCCTCCCACTCCTGGCCGAACAGTTTCGCGAAATCGAACGCGTCCGCCCACGGCGCGAGGTCCAAAACTTGACGACACCGGTGTCTCCACTCGCTCTCCAGGAACTGCGCGGCGGTGGCGCAGAACGGACCTAAACTCGCGAACCACTTCTTCGCGCGTAAAATCGGCACGATGTGCGGATTCGTTTGGCTCACTAAAAAGTAGTTCACGTTGAACAGCTCGGACAGTTCTTTCATGGGTAAGTCGTTCTCCAAAGATCCATCTCGCCACCGTCGCGGCCCTAACTTGCCTTCCGGCTGCCACGGCACGAACGCGCCGTCGCGCGACTTGGCGATCAAAGGCTGCGGCGGGAACAGCGAAGGGAACGCGCACGACGCCGCCACCGCGCTCCACACCACTAAGTGCGGGCTGGTTAAATAATTCAAAAGCCGAGGCTTCTCCCCCGCGCGCGTCGCGCACACGCACACGCACAGAATGCGTCCGCCGCTCCGGTCGTACGCTTCCTGGAACGTCAAGTCACCGAGAAGCGCTCTCAAGCACCGCTGGAAGAAGTCTATGTCGTGTAAAGCGCCCGTGCGCACTAAGTGCTGCACGCTCGTGAAGAAGTCCCTTCCGCTAAAAAAAGTCATGTCCGGAAGCAAGTCCCAGAAGTGCTCCTCCGAGAAGAACTCGTCCAGCTCCTCCGGCGTGCGGCTCGCCACGATGGCAGCCACGATGCTGCCGACGCTGCTTCCCACGAGCACTCTAGGTAAGCACCCGCGCGCGGATAAAGCGCGCGCGACGCCGACGTGGAACGTCCCTAAGGTTCCCCCTCCGGAAAGCAAAAGAGCGGTTCGTCCGAAGCAGTGCCTCGTCTCCTGTAAAAACGCGAGTTTCTCCTGGACGGGAATCTCGTGCTCGCGCGCGATGAGCCGCAACTGCAAACGCGTCTCGTCGATGTACTCGCGGACGCACTTCGGGACGCCCCACAGAGGCTCGTGCAGGCGCCGGCCGATATCCGCCAAGTTACCGATGTTCCTCAAGATGTCCGCCCTTAAACCGAACATCATCTCCTCGACGTCGCCCGAAGCGCGCCGCAAGCGCAGTAAACGCAACTGCTCCTCGATGAGCTCCTCGTCGTAGCCGTGCGCGTACCCGTGAACGTCGCGGAGCGCTTTTTCGCGTCGCTTTTTCGTTTGTTTGTCTTTGTCTCGCCAGTCTCTCGAAGCGCTCGACGAAGCGTCCGTCCGTCCGTTCGTCGAAGCGGCACAGCCCGAGTAGAACAGCGCGCGGTGGTCGTCTTTCGCGTCGTCGTCGTCGTCGTCGTCGTTTTCCGATTCGGAGGAAGAGCGGAGCGAACGCGATAAACTCGCGAAGCGCGACCAGAGACTTTTTAGTCCGAAGAGACCCTCCGCGGAGTTTTCTTTTTCGTCGCGCTCGTGTCCCTCCACATCGTCCGTCGGTTCCTCGGAGTTGTCGTTAACGCGCACGACGCGTTCCGCTAAATCACGGCTGTCTTCTAAAAACGACTCCGGGTCGGTCGCGAAGCGTTCCTCTAACCGCTCCATGCGATGCGCGACGACGATGAACTCCTCGTAGCACGTCGCTTTTTTGAGTTGGGATCTGAGCACCGCGCGCCTCGAGCGCATCTCGCGCTCGCGCGCCCACCTTCCTTTGTTGCGCGAGACGTACAGCGCGGTCGCGGCGGTCGCCATACAAGTCACCGCCGCCAAACGCGCCACGTTCTCGTCGCACACGAGCGCGCCCAGACGGCGGTGTCCGCGCCGGCGCAGGGACATGGAAACAGCCTTGACCCGGCGGCGGTAGCCGTCCAGCACCGCCACCGCGCCGGTGTCGAACACGAGTCTAAGCGCGAGCGCGCGGGAAAACGCGCTGGCGTCGTGAGCGGGCGTTCCCGTGCGAGAAGACATGCTCGAGCCCCGGCGGGGGAGCTCCGCGCGCGTGCGCGTGCGCACGCCGCCTTCGCTCATCTCCCCCGTCGGTTCGCGCGAACGAGTGTTATCCCCGCCGAACGCCCGAAGTTACGCTTTTCGCGACCCCGAGATTCGAGAGAGGGGGAGGGGAAGCCTCGGCGATTCCCGAGGCCCGACCTCAGCGCACGCGCGCGTACCAGCCGAAACGCGCGGGTGTCGTTCGGTTCCCGGGCGCGCGCGCGGGTGTGCCGCGCTCGGCACGCGCCGCCACCTTCGCGACCCTTCGCCGCGGCCTCGAAAACTAACCTCGAAAGTTGGCGGTAATCGAGTCAGCACGGCGCGGGATTCGGCGAATCGCCTTGGGTCGCAGACCGGCGATCTCCAAAAGCCGCGCAAAAAAGTGTTCTCGGTGCTGACGAGGAGCCAAAAAGATCACTCGCGCCTTGTCGCCCGAAATCGGGGCGCGTCGCGAATCCGTCGACGGCGCGCGTCATCACAAGCACCGAGCGCGCACGTCCGCGCCGCTCTCGCACCGCGCCTCGAGTATCGGGCCGCCGTAACACCCGTTCGCTCGAGTTCCGAGCCGCGCGCGCACGCGCACGCACGAACGACCGCGCGCGTCGTTTCACGAAAAACCCTCGTCTTCTTCCGGAGGCGAACGACAGCGGGGTTCTCCTCGTAATCTAACAACAGCCGATTCCGATGCCGTCCGACGCCGAAGCCGCGTCCAGGCGGCGCGTGCAGGCGCTGAGCGCGCACGTCGCGGGCAGCAACGCCGCCGACGCCTCTCAGGGCGCGCCCGACCCGCGCGTGCGCCTGACGCCCGGCGGCGGCCCTGGCTCTCTGACGGTCATCGACAACCGCACCGGTTCGCGGTACGAGATCCCGGTGCGCGAGGGCGGGTACGTGCCCGCGTCGGCGTTCAAGGCCATCACGGCCGGCGGCGACGGCGGCGGGCTCCGCGTGTTCGACCCCGGGTACGTGAACACCGCGCCGTGCAAGAGCAAGATCTGCTTCATCGACGGCGACAAGGGCATCTTGCGGTACCGCGGGTACCCCATCGAGGAGTTGGCGGAAAAAAGTTCCTACCTCGAAACCGCCTTCGCGCTCGTCTACGGCGACTTACCGGATGCGCCGCAGCTGCGGGAGTGGGAACAGACCATCATGCGACACAGCGCTTTACCGGTGCCCGTGATCGCGGCGTTGGAAGCGTTACCGCACGACGCGCACCCCATGGGCGTGATCCTCGCCGGCCTCAACGCCCTGTCCACCTTCCACCCGGAACAGAACCCGGCGCTACAAGGCGGGAACGTTTATCGCTCGCACGCGCAGCAGGATAAGCAGATTGTGCGCATCATCGGCAAGATGACCACGCTCGCGGCGCACGCGTACCACCGGAACACGGGACGCACGCCCGCGCCTCCCAATCAGAAGTTGGGGTACGCGGAGAACTTCCTGTACATGCTGGACGCGGGGTTAGATCCCAACCACAAGCCCAACGCTAAATTGGCCAAAGCGATGGACGTGATGTTCTTGTTGCACGCCGAACACGAGATGAACTGCTCCACCGCCGCGGCGCGGCATCTGGCGAGCAGCGGCGTGGACGTGTACTCCGCGGTGGCGGGCGCGGTGGGCGCTCTGTACGGCCCCTTGCACGGCGGCGCCAACGAGGCCGTGCTCAAGATGCTCTCGCGAATCGGCACGGTGGAGAACATACCGCGTTTCCTCGAGGGCGTGAAGAACAAAAAGGAGAAGATGTTTGGTTTCGGCCACCGCGTGTATAAAAATTTTGACCCGCGCGCGAGCGTCATTCGGAACGTCGCCGAGGAGGTGTTCGAGCTCGTCGGACGCGACCCGCTCATCGACGTCGCGATCGCGCTGGAGAAGGCGGCGAGGCAGGACGAGTACTTCGTCAAAAGAAACCTGTACCCGAACGTGGACTTCTACAGCGGCTTAGTGTATCGCGCGCTGGGGTTCCCGCCTGAGTTCTTCACCGTGTTGTTCGCCGTGCCTCGCGCCGCGGGCTACCTCGCGCACTGGCGCGAGAGCCTCACCGACCCCGACGTCAAGATCATGCGCCCGCAGCAGATTTACCAGGGGGTCTGGTTGAGGACGTACCCGACAATTGACTCGCGCCCGCCGTGCCGCGGCGAGGACCGCATGTGGAACGTCGCGCCGAGCAACGCGTCGCGGAGGCGGCTCGCCGGCGAAACCGTCGAGATGGCGGCGAGTCACTACCACGGCTACGACGGCGGCGAGACGTCGGGGTTAGCGAACCGACTCGCGAGCGTACACCTGGACGCGGGACAAGCACATCGCCTGTCCTCGCCCGCGTTCTCCGCGGGGGTGGTCGCGGGGGACGCCACGAGCGGCGTCGACGCGCTCACGGGCGTCACGGGAAAGTGAGCCGAGAGGACGAGAGGGGAACGTCGACGTCGCGCGTAGACTTAGTGAAATGTGAAAAGAAAAACACTCACCTGTACAGCCCTCCGCTTCCAAACGCGTTCCGTGCTCTCTGCCTGGCGTACTCCGCCTTTCTCGCGCGCTCGAACACCGCCCTGCTCCTGGCGACGCGCGGGTCGCACACCCCGGATTGGCGCTCGAGGTCCGTGCAGTATCGGTACACCTCGCCCAAGTCATCCGCGCAGTACGGCCAGTCGAGCGGCGCGTTTACCCTCGACCGCCGTTCGCGGTACCACGTCGTTTTCGGCTCGTACGTGCATCGACGCAACGTCTCGGATATCGAGCACGGTTTCGCTAACGTGCTGCACCGCATCCAGTCGTCTATTAGCCTAGGATTGTCGTAGTGTTTGCTGGAGAACATGAACGTCAGAGACTGCATGAACCCGCCGACGAGCCCGACGTCGGCGTACGCCACGCGATCGGCGCGATCGAACCGATCGTCGTACGCGTCGAGGTCGTCGCGATAGTATCCGTCGCGATAGTATCCGTCGCGTCGGTCGTACGCGGAGTCGTACACGAGTCTGTCGTAGTCGACGACGGTATTATCGGTGAACGACACGTAGTCGCTCACGTCGTCGCGAATGCCGTCGTCTCCGAGAGGCTCTCGGAGGCCGAAGAGGCCTCGAGGGAACAGGGACGGCGTCGCGCGCGGCGGCGGGTCGCGCCGACGCCGTCGGGACGGCGCGACCACGCCGTAGTACGTCTCGGGTGGTAAGGTACCGAGCCCCCGTGGGTAGCCCCGCAGGTTCGTCGTCGGCCCGTAGCTCAGCGCGCGGTCGAGCTCGTCCCTCAGCTCGACCAGCGCCACGCGAAGCGTGGCGTCGCGCGCGACGCGCTCGGGCGACAGCGCCGAGTGCGAGTCCTCCAGGAGTTGATTTTCCAGCGCGTCCACCGCCTCGTGCACGACTTGTGCGTACCGCCGGTCGTTCTCGTACGCGTCCAGGGAGCTCCGCGCGAACGCCACAGCCGCGGAGACGTCCGAAGACAAGCTGGCGTCGAGCGCGACGCCTTCGGAGTTCGTCGGCTCGACGTACGTCGTCACGGCGCTCGCCTCCTCCTCCGAAGACGCACCTCCCGCGGCCTCCGGTTTCGTGGACCCGAGACCCGCGCGCGCTTCGTCCGCCGAGCGCTGCGGCGCCGAGCCGAGCGACGCGGCGCGGTCGCTCGCGCCGCGCGGCGGCCGGAACGCGGCGAGGGGGTCCGCCGCCGCGCTCGCCGCGAGGCACGCGAGCGCGAGGACGGCGATCGCCGCGCGCGGACGCATGCCGCCGCGGGAGTGAGCCCGACGCGCGAGGCGTTTCTCGCCTCGACGAAAGTCCGAAGGCGTCCCGTGAAAAAGACGAACGCGGGCTTTGGACTGAGAGATGAGACCCGCGTCATTGGAGATCGGTCTCGGACTCGTCCGTGGTGACCGGCTGACGAGCCGAAGACGGCGGCTGCCGAGACGTTCGTCCACGCGGCCCATATCACCCCGCACACGCGCAGAGAGATGTTCGCCGTCTCCGCCGCCCTGAGCGCCAGCGCGCGCGTCGCGCCCGCCGACGGTGCGTCGAAGCGCCCTTCCCGGCCCGAACGCGCGGGCGCCCGCGTCGCGCGCGCGACGGCCGTGATTTCATTTCGGATAGGCCAACCCACCTTTTTCGCCGCTCATCCTTCGTCCACACGCGTGGTCCCGCACCCCGGCACCCGACTGACCTCGTCTCCGCCCCCTTCCCCGTCGAAACCCCGGATCTGCGTCCCCGCCACACAGGCGCGCGCCCGCGCGTCGCGTCCTCCCGCCCCGCGGCGTCCGTCCCCGCGCGCTTCCCGCGCGGCGGCGTCGCCGCGCGCGCGCTCGGCAACGAAAAGCAAGGGACGTCTCGACGCATGGAGGACCTCGCGGGTCTCGGCGGCGACTTCGGCGCTCGCGACCCCACCGCGGGCGAGCTCGAGTCCAACTTCAACGCCAAGTGCCTGGGCGAGGCGGACACCGAGCACTTCAACAAGATTCCCGAAGGGATGGAGGAGTTCACCGCGCTCCACACGCGCTCGTGCGTGGCTTTGAGTTCGGAAGATGTACCCTGCGAGGAGCGCCAGGCTCTGGTGTACCAGAAGCAGGTGATGGACTGGAAGATCCGCGTGGTTGACGGGCACGAGGTGTTACGGCGCGAGTACCGCACGGAGGACACGAACAAGGCGAACGAGGTCATAACGCGGTTCACCTCCGTCGCGGAGGCCGAGGGCAAGACCATCGACACTTTTATTGAAGGGCCGGGCGCGCGCGTCGAGATTTACAGCAAAGCCGTCGGGGGCTTGCACGCCAACGATTTCATCCTCGCCGCCAAGCTGGACCAGGTGGACGTCACGGACGTCGTCATCAAGAAAAAACCGCAAACCTTCCTCATCTGAGGTAGAAGACGTTATTCGCGTTTCGTGTCGTCGAAAGGGCTGAGCGATGCGTGTCGGAAGCGCGACGTAATGGAAGACGAAGAAAGGAGTCCACCGTCCGGTAGAAGGTAGTTTACCGTTTTTAGACTATCGAACGACGCGACGCCGCGTAACTCCGTACAAACTCGCGTGTTGTCGTCCCTCGCTCCTCACTCCGCCGCGGCGTCTTCCGCCGGCGCGGCGTCCTCGACCGGGTCCGGGAACAGCGCCCTTATGGCGGGCATCAGCTTGGGCAGCCGCGGCAACGCTGTGAAGTCCACGCGCATCAGGTCGAACGCCACGCCGACGCGGTCGGAGACGTTTTTTCGCGCCTTACGCGTCGTATCATCCGCGTCGGAGGGCTCGTCTCCGCTTTTGTCTTCCCCGCCGATGTGCCCGTCGAACACGGGCGCCTTCGGGTACCTCTGCGAGAAGTGCGTTAAAATCACGCGGTAGCAGTTGGCGTCGACGCCGGTCGCGATCGCCTCGCTCGTCGTGCTGTGCTTTTTCTTCACCGCGTCCTCAAAGAGCTCATCCTCGAACGTCGCCTCGTGGATCAGCAGCGTCGCGTCGCGCGCGGCGGACGTCAGACTCGCGCACGGCCGCGTGTCTCCCGAGTACACGGCTTTCCACCCGGGCTCGGCTCCGTCGCAGCCGTCGGGCGGCTCCGCCTCGAGCACGAGCGCGAAGGACTGCGCGCAGTGCACGACGGGCACAGACACGATTCGGCGCAAACCGAGGCTCGCGGCGGCCGAGACCAGGCGCGGGTCAAGGGGGAACGTCTCCGCGTCGCCGACTTGCGCGTTTGTTTCGTCGTCGTTTTGTCGTGACTGATGCGCGTCCCACTTTTCGCGCGTCGCGTTGCGGCAGTCGACGAATTCGAAATCCAGAGGCTCCACCTGCGAGAACGCGTTGAGGAACCGACGCAACGGCGCGGGGCCGACGACGAGAAGCGGCGGAACACTCGTGTTGTTTCCTTTCTCGTTCAGAATCGCTTTTCGGCGCTCGATAAGAATCGTCGGCAGACCGACGTGGTGGTCGGCGTGGATGTGCGAGATCCACGCGCAACGCAGATTTCGCACTTTTTCGCGAGCCGCGTGGGGGCCGTGCAAACGGCAGAGCTGCCCGAAGGAC
>Ga0209666_1004274_pt1 | contig 10116 bp, 4 predicted proteins | sample SaaInlV_125m_DNA_FD_184679 | JGI IMG/M metagenome (GOLD analysis project Ga0209666, IMG submission 184679) | Marine microbial communities from expanding oxygen minimum zones in the Saanich Inlet - Saanich Inlet SI037_S3LV_10m_DNA (SPAdes)... | ecosystem: Environmental > Aquatic > Marine >...
GAGGCGTGCTTAGCTTCCCGTCTGGCGGAGGAGAAACCGGCGATTCCGGGCCTTCCCAACCATCTCGTCGTCTCGCACATTCTCGGGTCGGACAAGTTGGACGACCCCACAGATCTCGTTCGCCTCAGCGCGGTTTCTCGAGGGATGCGCGACGCGGTGAGGGCGACGAAGCGAAAGATCAAGGAGCCGGACGAAGACGAAGCCGTGAAGAAGGGATACTTGACCACGCTGAAGCATATGCACTCGCGGCGTCGTCTGTCTCGTGAAGAATGCCTGTGCGCGGCAGCGGCGAGCAGCGGACAGCTCGAGGAGTTGAAGTCGCTGCGCGCGGAGAAATGGCCGTGGGACGAGAGCACGTGCTGGAAAGCGGCGTATGGTGGCTACCTCGAGGTGCTGAAGTGGGCGCGCGCGAACGGCTGCCCGTGGGACGAGGGGACGTGCAAGCACGCGGCGTATGGCGGCCACCTCGAGGTGCTGAAGTGGGCGCGCGCGAACGGATGCCCGTGGGACGAGTGGACGTGCGCGTGCGCGGCGGGGAACGGCCACCTCGAGGTGCTGAAGTGGGCGCGCGCGAACGGCTGCCCGTGGGACGAGAGGACGTGCGCGGACGCGGCGATGGACGGGCGCCTCGAGGTGTTGAAGTGGGCGCGTGAGAACGGCTGCCGGTGGGACCTGACGATGTGCTGGTACGCGGCGGACTTCGGCCACCTCGAGCTGCTCAGGTGGGCGCGCGAGAACGGTGCGCCATGGACCGAGGACACGCGCTGGCTCGCGGCTTCGAAGGGATACGTCGAAGCCTGAGCCGCCGACTCGAGAGAGACGTGAGCGCACTTCGAACGAAAGAGACACGACACTAGACGAACGAGACGAGACGATACGAACGTTGTCATAAGCACGAGAAAGACACGCGTCTGATAGCCGCGCTCGCGACCGCGGCGACGACGCGTGACGAAAGAACCGACGACGAAGACGGAGAACGTTTCACTCGACAATATCACGCGCGCGACTCGTCCGCGGACCGCTCTTCGCGTCGTCACGGCGGCGCCGGAAGCGACGCCGGCGCGTATTTCTTCCCTCCCCTCTTGTCGATGTTCACCTCCAGCACGGTGCCCGGCCGCAGGCGGCTGACGTCGTCGTCGTCCGCGATGAGGATGTCCGGCTCCTTGAACACCTGCGCCACCTGCACGGGCTTGCAGTCGAACTTGTGCGCGATCTCCTCGCGCAGCTCGAGGTAGGACTGCCTGCCGAATGGGATCTCGCGGTAGTGCCTCTCGCCCGGCACCTTCACCTTGAGGAACACCGCCGCCTCCTCTACCGCGACCATCTCACCCTCGCGCGTCTGCCGCCGGCGCGTGTTGTCGATCACCTCCGCGGCGTCGTCCGGCGCCATCACGCCGGCTTCCTGCAGCTCGGTGAAGAAGCGCATCTTGAGCGTCTCCGGTCGGAGCTTCGCGGGCTTGGACGCGCGCCTCGTGACCTGCAAGTACACGCCCAGCAGGAACCCGTGCTTGACGTCGTAGATCATCTCCACCTTGGGCTGGTAGCCCTCCCACTTTGAGGGGTCGCGCTCGACCCAGGACACCTTCTGGTTCGCGTTGAGCGCGTCGGCGTCGCCGTCCTCGGCGACGACGGCTTTGCGCGACAAGTACCCGTCCAGCGCGTTGAGGTCGATGCTCTTGTTCACCTTGACGCGGTAAGTGATGACGCCCGCGGTTTTGTCGTTCAGGTCGCGCATGAGCGTGAACACGCCGGTGCCGACGCCGAACCACACCATCATGGAGATGATGAACCAGACCAGCGGCTTGGACATGAACGGGTCGACGATGTACGCGCGCGCCCAGTTGGTGTGCACCACCGACCACTCGCCCGTGAGCCGGTCCAGAATCTCAAACGCCAGCGAACCGGCGAAGATCACCTGCATGACGTCCAGCGACGTGCTCTGGCGCTCGTTGATCTTGAGCTGCTGCAGCATGTCGCTCGAGTTGCCGCGGATCTCCTCCTGCAGGCGGAACATCTGCGTCTCAGCGATGGTGTCCGTCATCGCGCGCAGCCCGTTCACCTCGTGCCGCGCGCCGAGCAGCACCTTCTGCATGTCCACCACGCGGATGTGCAAGTCGTCGAGCATCGTCTTCACCTTGAGCACCTGGTACAGCTTGTACCCCGACTCGTCCGCGGGCTCGGCGTAGATGCTCGTGTCCTGCTCGAGCGACTCCTGCAGGTACATGAGCACCTCCTCCAGCAGGATGATGTCCTTGGACGTCTCCGAGAGCGTGTGCCGGATGCGCGGGATGGAGTTGGGGTCGCGCTCGTACCGCGCGATGAGCTGCCGCGCGGTTTTCAAAGTGTCGTCGATGATGAACAGGCGGTTGAACACGTTGTGCACGAAGACGTCTCGCGAGCGCAACGACAGGAACGCAAGCATCACGGGCTCTTGCGTTTTGCTCTTCGGGCCCACGAGCATGATGCCGTGCGAGCCGGTTATCACGACGTCGTCGTCGCTCAGGTCGTGCGCCTCGTACGTGTCTCCCAGCACTTGCCTGATTTCGTTCTCGAACGCGTCCTTGTCCAAGTAGCGCTCGGCGCTCTGCTTGGGCACGACGCGGTCGGCGATGATCACGTTCACCTTGTCTCGGTTCAGGGTGTTCCCGAGGAAGATCATGTCCAGCAGGTCGCGCTGGTGGTTGCTCAGCAGGCTCTCCATGATCTTGGACGAGTCCACGTGCACGTCCACCAGCAGGCGCGCCAGGTTATCCAGCGAGATGTTCTCCAAAATGCGGTCCATCACCGACTCGATCATCAGCCCGTACACGATGGTGCCGTCCATGCGCGCGTGAATGCCGAAGTGCTCCACCTGCACGACGCCGTCGTCCTCGGGGTAGTACACCTGCGCCTCGATGTTCGTGAAGCGCGTCATGTCGTGGTCCAGGATGCTCACCGAGGTCAGGCCGGTGGGCACCTCGCACTGCGTGTTGGTAGAGTCGTCGTCCACCTGCGCGGTGAAGTACCCGCCCTGGCACCGCTCGTTCGACCCGAGCTTCATGTTCAGCTCCACCACCTGGTTGGCGCCGAACGGGATCCACTCGCCGATGAGGATCGTGACGTTACTGATGGTGATCACCTCGTCCAGGTCATCGCGGATCGTGCTCTCCTTGGACGCGCTCTCGGACGCGCGGTGCGCGTTGGAGGACATCACCGGCCCGCCCACGCGGCGCAGCGACCGCGGGAGGTACGGCGACACCACGTACGACACGTCCTCGGCGTCCGTGATGGTGGACTCGCGGCTGAACGTCGTCGTCCGGAGCAGAAACTTGGAATCCTCCCACACCACCTGGAGCAACTTCCCGTCGATCAGGCACAGGTCGTCCACCAGCTGCCTCTCCTCGTCCGGCAGACGCTTGCCGATCAGCTGCAGGCCGCTGGGAGAGATCTGGTACGCCGTCACGCTCTGGTGCTCCTTCGTGGACAAACGCAGGCCCTTCACGAGCTTGCCCTCCACCAGGTCGTCCAGGTCGTCCTTCCCCTCCTGCGTCACGTTGAGGTACACGCGCGCCGTCTCGACAACCTCCGACGCGGGCGCGTAGTCGTACTCGAAGACGCGCTGCACGATGCCCTCGTACAGCAGCACCAGCATGGGCAGCTTGCGGATCCACCGCTCCTTCTCGTGCACCGTCTGCGCGCAGTGGCTGTACTTGGAGATGAGGTACAGGAGTTTCAGGTGGTTCACGGTCCAGAAGTCGTCGCTCTTCTCCTCCTCGCGCGCCGAAGGCAAGATGCCGCGGCGGTCGAAAGGGGACACCACGGAGTCGTTCGCGGCGCCGAAAGGAGGCACGCCCCCGCCGAACGCCGTGCCGCCAGGACCGCCCATCGGCGCGCCGCTCAGTCGCGTGGGGGGCGCCGCGAACGCGCCGGGCGCCGCGGGCGGCGCGCCGTCGTTAAACGTCAACGGCGCCAATCGCCCGGGGGGCGCGCCCTGTCTTCCCGGGACGGGAGGCCTTCCCATCGCGGAAGACGCCGGCGCGTTCGCGCCGTCGCGCCCCCCCGGGAACTCCCCGCGAGACGCGTTCGAGCTCGTGCGGCGTCTGTCGTCGTCGCCCATCAGCGATGCCGCTGGCGACGGCGTTCGGCTGCCGCGTCTCTGAGGTTGTCGCGTCCGAGGCGTGTCATGCCCATCGTCGTACTCGTCGCCGTACGGGCTCGTTCCCTCGCCGCCGTCGCCGAACTGCGCGTCGAATGGGTGCGAAAGGTGGTGGGATACGTGGGAGATGCGGTCAGAACGCGCCTCCGCGCCGGTCGCAGTGAGGTCGGGGCGGACGCGTCGCGGCTGTCGGGCGGTCCCAGACGAGAATTTGAACGCGCGGTGCGTTTTCGCCGCGACGCCCGGGCGAACGCGACGCCGCGCGAGCGCGACGGAGGGTTCGGGCGCGCGCGTACCGAGGAGAAGCCGGGTTCGGGTCTGGGTGGCATCCCGGATGCCACGCACGTTCACGCTGCCGCCGTCGTCGCGGTGCGTTCCCGTGCAGTGCGCGACGCGCGTCTGACGGTTGCTTTTTTGAATGCCTTTCCGGAAACCGACGCGCGCTTCACGAGCCGACGACGCTTTTCGGCGGAGATTCGCGACGAAATGACAGTCGCCGCCGTTCGGTCTCCCGCCCACTTCTGGGTGCGCGCGGCATCCACGCTCGAGCGCGCGCGTTCGAAGCCGCCCGGCGCGCCGTCGCTCCGCCATGGTCGCCCCGGAGGTCACGCTGCACACCTCGGTCGGTCCTATTACCGTCGAGCTGTACTACCAGCACGCCCCGAAGACCTGCCAGAACTTCTTCGAGCTGGCCAAGCGCGGGTACTACGCGAACGTGCCTTTCCACCGCGTGATCTCCGACTTCATGATCCAGGGAGGCGACCCCACGGGCACGGGGCGAGGCGGCGTGTCCGCGTTCGGGGGCAAGTTCGAGGATGAGATCACGCGCGAGCTGAAACACACGGGCGCCGGCGTTTTGTCCATGGCCAACAGCGGCCCGAACACCAATGGCTCGCAGTTTTTCATCACGCTCGCGCCGACGCCGTGGCTGGACGGGAAGCACACCATCTTCGGCCGGGTCAGCGCGCACATGGGAAACGTCGCGAAACTCGGGAGCGTGCGCGTGGACAAGAACGATAAACCCGTGGACCCGAACATCAAGATCCACTCGTGCGACGTCGACGACCACGGCGTGAAGTGGTATTGATCCATCGACGACGTCTTTCGTACGTGTAGTCCGCTTTGATTTTCGACAGATTTTCGCGCAACGAACGTCGGCGACTCGCCTCGCGGAGGGCATTCACGTCAGGTCATCCTCGTCCTCCTCTCCCCCCGCGCCGCCCGCGGCGACGAAAGGCTCCGCGGCGGCGGCGACCCCCCCGCTCCCGCCCATCTTCACCGAGATGGCCTTCAGGTCGTGCTTGGGCAACGGCAGTTTCTTCGCGGCGCGCGCGAAGGGCGCCTCGAGGAACGTCAGCTCCTGAGACGCTTCGCAGACGCGCTTGATGTCCGCCGCGTCCGCTTTTTCCCGGTACGCGTCCAGCAGCTTGTACGCCACGCGCTGCTCCTCGCTGCCCACGAACGCGGGCACCTCGCAGACGTCCGTGTACGTCGCCTGCGCGCCGACGCCGTCGCCGTCGAACAGGAGCGCCACCACCGCCGAGAGGTACGCCTTGCGCTGCGCGTTCGCCGCGCCCGTCGCGTCGCAGGACCCGCCGAACCGCACCATCGTCTCCGCCGCCTCCGCGTGCTTCTCCTGGCGCATCAGGACCACGGAAAGGTCGCGGTAGTAGTTCGCCGCGTACACGTGCTTGTCGTCGTCCTCCAGCATCTCGATGGCGGCGTTGAGCAGCCGCGCCGACGCATCCGGCGCGGACTCGTCCATGAACTTGGCACACTTGCCGAGGCACTCCGCGCCCCTCTGCGCCCGGCCGGCGCTCACGTACGCCTCGCACGCGCGCTGCGCGTAGGAAACGGTCTCGTCCACGGTCGCGCAGTCCTTCGCGAGGAGCGCGCACATCTCGAAGTTCTTCGCGGCGTGCCAGTCGTTGTCCTCCTTGCCGTTCGCCTCCGCGCACTTCTCGAACGCGAGCATCGCATCCTTGGTGCGCCCCTTGGCGCGGAACTTCGAGCCCGCCTCTTCGTACGCCGCAGCAGCGGCCTCGTAGTCGGGTTTCCAGCGCGTCAGGGTGGTCATCATCTTCTTGTCCCCGCGCTTCAAGAGCTCGTCCGCGGTGAGGTCCGACATCGTGGCGGAGGGGCGACCCGACGCGTCAGCGGGAATGCGCGAGATCTGGCGTCTCGCGTCAAGAAACAGCACGTCTCGCGCAAACGGAAGGCGCGCGTGGAAATTTTCGATGAGAAGTGTGCGATTCGTCCGACGCGCTCTCGCGCTCTCGCCGCGCTGGATTCGCTACCACCGAAGACGCTCGTCACAACGTCGCGTACTATGAAACATACTAGCTAGTCTACACACGCGCTCCGCGTGCGTTCCGCGCTCCGCGTTCCGACTCGGCGTCGGCGCGCTTCTGTTTCCGCCGCCGCTCGTGCTCCTCGACGACGGAGTTCTTGATGGACGCCTCCAGCTCGTCCAGCGCCGCCTGGTGCGTCGCGCCGTGCGCCACCTCCGTGGGCTCGACGACGGGCAGAAACGACTCGTCCGCGAAATCGTCAGTGTCTCGCCGCCGCCGCGCCGCCGCGCGCGACCTTCGTTGTGGGGTCCGTCGCGCCGCGCCGTACGCGTCGCCGTCGGGGTCGACGGCGAAAAACGCATCCTCCTCGTCCTCGGCGGGACTCGAACCCGAGTCGTACGCCAACCAGTCCTCGGAACCGCCGCGGCCGCCGCCGTAGGCCTCGCCGTAGGTCTCGCCGTACCCGTTCGCCTCCGCCTCGTCCTCCCACGAGCCCCACGCGGCAGAAAAGTCAGCCTGGCGCCCGAGGCGGGCTTCTTTCCGCCGCGGCGCCGTCCTCGCGCCGCGCACGGCAGCGCGCAAAGCGCTGCGTTCAGACGTGCCCGCCGCGGCGTCGTCCACGGCGCGCTGCGCGGCGCCGTCGTCGTCGCGGGGCATCGCCGCCGCGCGAGGCGCCAGCCTGTGCTCCAGCGGGAACTCGTGGCCTTCCTGCACTACCGCGTGTCCGTCCACGCGGCGCTTCGCGAACGCGTGTCCGTTCGTCCACTGTCCGTCCACGCCGTTTCCCTCCGAGTCGCCCCCGCCGCTGCGCTGAAACATCCCCTCCGAGAGACGCGAGACGAGAGACGCGTCGTGCGACTCGACCTTGCGGAACGCGGCGTAGCACATCAGCGCGAGGCACGCGACCGACCCGAAGATGACGCCTCGCGGCGACGCGGCGCGCGCGGCGATGCGCTCGGCGAGGCCCTCCGCGGCGATCCGCTTCGCGTCGTCCAGAACGAGGAGCCGCTCGTCCGTCGCGGGGTCCATCGGGCCGCCTCCGATCTCGTCGAGCGGCTCCTGGACCAGGAGCCGGTCGTACTCGCTGGAGGTTGGGATCAGCGGCACACTCGACGGCACGCGTAACCAGCCGCCGGGGGACGGCGCGCTGGACGGCATCGCGAGCTTGCGCGGAGCGCTTGGGTGTTGTGAAGAAACGTCCGAGAAAATGCGGGTGTTGATCGAGGGGTATCGAGGACATCCTTGAGTCATTTAACCCCCAAATCGGCCTCGGCTTCAGTGCACTTTTTCGAGCCTTCGAGCCTCGGGAAAGAAAACCACGAGAGAAGAAGCAAATCATCTTCACACCGAAGGCGTGGACCCCTCACTGGAGCGCGCGCTCACCATGTCGACGGACGGCGCGGCGCGCGTCGCGACGCACGTGTCGTTGGCGTATTTCGCGGTCGCGCTCGCGGTGACGTGGCTGCGACCGGTGTGGGGCGGGTACGTCTCGTCGCCCAGATTCGATTCCGCCCTCGTTGTTGCTTCTCGCATTATCTGCACCGGATCTCGCGCTCCCACCCGTCTGACCCGACTCCCCCGACGACACCCCCGCACCCGCAGCGTTCTGCTCGGCGTCGGGTTGACGCTCGCGCTCCAGGCGCTCGCGGCCGCGCTGCTGCTCCGCGCGGCGACCCCCGCGGGCGACGCGGCGACGCGTTCGCGCGAAAGCGCGAAACAGGATGGCGACGAGAGCGAAGAGCTTCTTCTCGCGGCGGATGCGTGGCGCGACTCGCCACGCGACGACGAGGACGCGCGCCGTCACCGGGGTTGGCTCGTGCTCGTGTGGGCATCGGTCGCGCCGGTACCTCCCGAGAAGCCCGAGCGGGGCGAGCGCGCGTTCGCAACGCTCGCGGACGGCGAACTTCTCCTCCGCCGCGAGCGCGGGGGAGACGTCGTGTCTCGCGTCGACCTCTCCGGCGCGGAGGTGCGGCTGTGCCGCGCGCCCGGGAAGTGGGACGACGCGCTCGACGCCGAGGACGCGGAGGGTCTTCCAGTAACTCCGAAAACGAAAAGGCACGGGTTCGGCGCGGAGAAGCGGTGGTGGAAACGGCTCCCCATCGTGCTCTCGCACCCGACGCGCGCGCTGCACCGCGGGCACAGGGTGCTGTGGTGCTACGCGCTGAGCGACGCCGCCAAGGAGGCGTGGACCGTGGCGCTGCACAAGAGCCTCGCCGGCGCGACGCCGCGCGCCGACGCGCACGCCGCCGCCGCCGCGCTCGCGGCGACCAGTCGCGCGCGCTCGCTGACGCGGGACGTCGACGCGTTCAGGGCGTGGTTGCGTGAGACGGCGTCGCTCTCGGCGGCGGACGCCGCGAACGCCGCGGACGCGGGGTGGGCCTCCGGCGGCGCCGCCGGCGCCGCCATAAACGCGCTCGCGTCGCGCATCTTCTTCGACATGCAGCGGTCGCCGGAGAAGATCGCCGAGGTCACCGAACAACTCGCCGGCCTGTGCTCCGGGATCCCGGACCTGCCGCGCTTCGTCGGCCCCATCTCGGTCTCGAACGTGCACCTCGGGAAGTCCACGCCGCAGGTGCTGGCGGCGCGCCTGCCCCCCGCGGCCAAGCCGGGGACCTCCGCCGCGCCCTGGGACGGGGGCACGCTCGCCGGCCGCGGCGCGTGCGCGGCGGCGGAGCTCGAGGTGGACTTCGCGGGCGTCGCCGAGATGACCCTCACCACGCACCTGGACCTCTCCGTGTACGCGGAGATGATCGCCGCGGAGGAGGGCGACGGAGGCGCGGAAGACGCCGACTCTCGCGATTCGGGCGATTCCGCGCGAAACGCCGCCGTCGAGAGCGCCGCGGCGTCTTCCAGTAACTCCGGGAACGGCGGCGGCGGCGCGGAGGAGCAGATGCGACGTTTGAGGAGTTTGGCGAAGAAGAACGCGTCCAAGCTCATCGGTGCCGTGGCGCGGAAGATGGCGGGCGTGCCCATCTCCATGACGGTCAAGATCAAGCGGCTCGCCGGGACGACGCGCGTGTGGATCCCGCCCCCCCCGGGGGACAGGCTGTGGTTCGGGTTCGTGGGCGAGCCCGTCTTGGAGATGGAGGCGACGCCGTCGTTCGGGCAGATCGGCATCAAGTGGCACGGCCTCGCCGAGCGCGTGTCCGAGGCGATCACCAAGCAGCTGCTCCGGGAGATCCACGCCGCGCTCGTGCTTCCCAACGGAGGGAACCTCATTCTCGACCCGCTCGAGCCCTTCGAGGACGTGCCCGAGGTGAGCGTGCGCTTTCTGCTGGAGATGGGCAAGACGTCGCAGGCGTCGATGCGCGACCGCGTGTCCTCCGCGCGGTGCTCCGCCGTCGAGGAAGAGAAGGAAAGAAACCGCGAACCCGACGGACCTTCCGGACCTTCTCCGCGCAAAGAAACAACCGCCGCGGCGTTCCACACGCCCAGCGCGAGCCTGGCGGTCGAGGTAGAGGACGCCGTGCTCGGCCTGCCCGGCGGGAACGCGGAGGACGACGCGGAAGAGGCGGTGGCGGCGATGGTGGACTCGTTCCTGAGCGTCGGGTCGCGCGCCGCGGAGGAGGAGGAGGAGGAGGACGCCGCCGCCGCGCGCGCGTTCGCGACGGACGAGTGGACGGCGTCGCCGTCGCCATCCTTGGTCTCCGGCCGGTCGCACACAGGCGAGGGGATGGCGGGGAGCGACAG
>Ga0209666_1004279_pt1 | contig 10108 bp, 8 predicted proteins | sample SaaInlV_125m_DNA_FD_184679 | JGI IMG/M metagenome (GOLD analysis project Ga0209666, IMG submission 184679) | Marine microbial communities from expanding oxygen minimum zones in the Saanich Inlet - Saanich Inlet SI037_S3LV_10m_DNA (SPAdes)... | ecosystem: Environmental > Aquatic > Marine >...
GCGTTTAGCTTCTCGTTTAATTGCTCTTCGGTTAAATTAAATATTTTATGTAATGAGGTATCTGGAACTAGCTTTGCAATCCTATCGGCTTCATACAGAGGAAGATTTAACACACGAGCTGCATCTCTAATAGAAGATTTGGCAGCCATAGTACCATACGTAATAATCTGGGCTACTTGATCTTGGCCGTATTTTTCAACAACAAAATCAATAATTCTGCCCCTACCTTCGTCGTCAAAATCAATATCAATATCCGGAAGTGAAACACGGTCAGGATTCAGGAATCGCTCAAAAAGCAAATCATAAGCAATAGGATCTACATTCGTAATCCCAATGCAATAGGCAACAGCAGAACCTGCAGCAGAACCACGGCCTGGGCCAACTGCAACCCCCATATTTCTTGCCTCTGTTGTAAAATCTTGTACAATTAAAAAATAACCAGGATAGCCCGTTTTTTCAATCGTCATCAGCTCAAAATCTAGTCTTTCTGTAATTTCTTCCGTAATTTCAGCATACCTTTTTTTTGCACCTTGATAAGTTAAGTGCCTTAAATAACTATTTTCTCCTCGTTTTCCTCCATCGTCTGAGTCTTCAGGATGAACAAATTCTTGTGGAATAGCAAAGGCAGGAAGTAATACGTCTCTCTTTAAATCGTAAATCTCTATCTTATCTACAATTTCTTGTGTGGTAGTAATGGCATCTGGCAGGTCAGCAAAGAGTTCTTTCATTTCTGATTGAGTTTTAAAATAAAACTCATTATTTGGGAAACCAAAACGAAATCCTCTTCCTCTACCGATAGGCATTTCTTTTAAAACACCCTCTTTAACGCAAAGTAAAACATCGTGAGATATCGCGTCTTCTTTTTCGAGGTAATACACGTTGTTGGAAGCGAAATATTTCACGCCATACTTTAATGCAAAACGAATTAAAACTTTGTTTACATGGTTTTCTTCATCAATCCCGTGCCTGATGAGTTCAACATAAAAGTCATCTCCAAAAGTTTTATGCCACCAAACAAAGACTTCTTCAGCTTGATTTTCTCCAACATTTAAAATTAAATTTGGAATCTCGGCAGTTAGTCCTCCTGTCGTAACAATTAAACCCTCTTTGTGGGCAAGTATTAGTTCTTTATCTATTCTGGGACAGCCTGCATATAGACCATCGATAAATGCTTGTGAACTTAGTTTACATAAATTATGATAACCCGCTCGATGCTTTGCAATTAAAACAATAGTTGATCGTCTATCTGGCTTATCTTTCGTAAACTTTCTAATTTTATGATCGGCAGTAAGATATAACTCACATCCAATAATGGGTTTAATGTCATTCTTTAGTGCTTCTCTAACAAACTTGTAAGCAGCATACATATTTCCAGTATCTGTAATAGCTACTGCTTGCATGTTATCTTTCTTTGCTTTAGCAATAAGATCTGGAATATCGTTTTTAGCTTGAAGTATTGAGTAAGATGAATGGCAATGTAAATGAGAAAATAGAACATCGTCTAAAGAAGATGTGTTCGATGAAATTGGGGTTTCTAGTATGGAAACATCCTCTGGTATAAAGTCAGATTGAGCCTCTTTGTAAGGCTCTATATTTAAACCTAATAATTTAAATGGGTGCGGGTTAAACTCTAAAAACTTCTTGTTGTAGTCGTCCGCTAAACCTAGTCGAACATAATCAATCACTCGCAATCGAATAAGTTCTAAAAAACAGCGTGTTGTTGCCTCAACATCGGCAGAGGCATTATGAGCTTCTGCAAAGCCCTCCTTAAATAGTTTTACATGTAGCTCAGTAAGAGTAGGCCACTTAAACTTGCCTCCTCTACCACCAGGAATTGCACAAAACTCAGTTCCTTCGTTTTTTGTGTCAATAGATTTTTGTTGAGCCAGTGGGCTCTCAATTTGAGTTCGATGAAACTCGGCACCCATAATATTTATGTCAAAAATAATATTATGACCCACCACAAATTCTGACTGTTCAATAGCTTTGTTAAACTCCTCCAATACAAAAGATAAATCTACACCATGCGCTAAAGCATGTTGAGTAGAAATACCATGGATTTTTTCTGCATTAAAAGGAATAGTGAAATCAACAGGTTTAATAATAAAGTTTTTAACCTCAATGAGTTCTCCCATGCTGTTGTGCAACTGCCAGGCTACTTGAACCAATCGTGGCCAATTTTCTGAATCGGTTACGGGTGCAGAAAAGTTCTTAGGCAGTCCGGTGGTTTCGGTGTCGTAAATGAGATACATACAAGCAATAACAAGATTAAAACAAGATCGTAAATTTAACTTTTTAGATCAATTAATTTAGTCCTTGTTAATAAAAAATCATTCTTTTAAATAGTGGTATTTTTGCTAAAAATAAGTTGGTTACTATTCAAAAATACGATTGAATATAGAATAAAAGTCAACAATATTAATTTAACTATTCACCTAAAATTGGCTCACTATTTGATAGTATGAGTTGAAAATATTTAAAATGAGAACTCTATTTTTAATCTGCTTTTTACTCTCTTTTGTAACAAATGCGCAATTTAGGCCATTTGTTATTAATGAGTGTATGCCAAACAATACAGCAACAGCAGCTGATCAAGATGGTGAATTCAACGACTGGGTTGAATTTTATAACAACTCGACTTCTCCAATAAATCCAGGCGGATATTTTTTATCTGACCGACGCAGTGAACCAACTAAATTTAAATTTCCAAGTTTAACTTTAAATCAAAATGACTATTTAATTGTTTGGTTGGATAAAGACACCCTCCAAGAAGGACTGCATACCAACTTTAAATTAAGTGCGAGTAGCGAGCAGTTGTATCTCTTTAACTCAGATACGAACTTGGTGGACTATGTTCATTTTACCAATAGCCAACCAGATATTTCTATTGCAAGAAATTTTGATGGAAATGGAGCGTTTTCTTTTACTGACCCAACTTTTGGAGCATCAAATGGTTTGCATCAAAATGGATTAGTTTTAAACGAATGGATGGCTAATAATACAGCTACTGAGACGGACGAATATGGAGAATTTAACGATTGGATTGAATTGTACAATAACTCTAATGAAGGCATTAATTTAGCAGGGTACTTTTTATCCAACAAAGCCAATGAACCTACAAAATATACATTCCCAAACATCGTTTTAAATCCAAATTCATACTTAGTTCTTTGGGCAGATGAGGACTCCTTGCAAGGAGCGCTTCATCTTCCTTTTAAATTAGACAGTGAAAGAGATGACATTCTATTGTCTATGCCAGATACAACTACAATCGATTACTTTTTTCACCACGATTTAGATTCAAATGTAACGATGTCGAGAATACCCAACGGTATCGGTGACCTTAGTGTTGCTAATGCAACCTTCGAATCAACTAATTTGCCCTACGTAACTGTTTTAGAAAGTAAATCGTTGCACTTTAATATTTACCCAAACCCTACGGCTGATTTTATTCAAATTGATCAAATTTCAAATACAACGAAACACATCGATCTATTGGATGTAAATGGTAGGTTGATCAACAGCTTTACTCCAAAAGGTAGCAGCTTGGTAATTGATTTGAGTGACTTAGAATCGGGCACTTATTTTATGGGAAGTGACCAGGCTGGATTTCGCTCCATTATTAAGACAGGTCCGGATGAATAAACTAATGAAAATTTTAGGTGTTGTGTTTCTTCTGATTTGCAATTTACTTGCGTTTTATGATGTAAAACAACAAACGGAAGAAGGGCTTTACCTAGAATATATTTTAATTTCATTCTCTTTGGCTACGTTTTTTAGTTTTATCCTTTCTAAAAAAAAACCAATTAAAAATAATTAGTTCGTATAAAGTACTACTTCAATATTCTTTTTATAGTTTTACAAAGTAAATTCATTTCATTATGCTTCACTTCACAACATACAATAAAAGTGCTAGCGCTCCCTGGGTAACCTTTATTCATGGGGCTGGTGGAAGCAGTTCTATCTGGTACAAACAATTGAGAAGTTTTAAGAATGAATTTAATGTACTTTTAGTTGACTTAAGAGGCCATGGTAAATCTAAAAGCCCGATTTCTGAAAAAATAAAATCCTATTCATTCGATGTTATAAGTGATGAAGTTGTTGAAGTTCTAGATTACCTAAAAATAAAATCGTCTCATTTTGTTGGCATCTCTTTGGGTACAATTATTATTAGAGAAATTGCGGAACGTTACCCCGAAAAAATGGAGAGTATGATTATGGGGGGAGCTGTAATGAAACTTAATTTAAGAGGCCAAGTACTCATGAGGCTTGCGGCAATGCTTAAATCCATAATACCCTATATTGTGCTCTACAAGTTTTTTGCATTGATTTTAATGCCTAAAAAAGCACATAAAGAATCAAGAAATTTGTTCATTAAAGAAGCCAAAAAAGTTTACGAAAAAGAGTTTAAAAGGTGGTTTACTCTACTTGCAGAAGTCAATCCTTTGCTCTACCTATTTCGTATAAAAGATTCTGGCATTAAAACACTTTACATTATGGGACAGGAAGATCATATGTTTTTACCCTCCATAAAGAATCTAGTAAAAGACCATCTTTCGTCTACATTAATTGTCATCCCTAATTGTGGTCATGTCGTAAACGTAGATCAGCCCTCAATATTTAATACCAAAGTGATTCATTTCATCAAGCAAAACCATACTTACATCCAATAAAATGAGAAGTTAGATACGCTCAAGATCGGCTGTTTTGAGCCAACCAATCATTCCATCAGAAAGTTTAATTTTTGTCCAATCTTTAAATATTTCTAACACCTCTACTTTAGCACCCTCGTGTAAAATAAACAAATCTTCACTTTGCACAGATGGAGCACTCTTTACATAAGCATTCATCTCCATTAAAATAGCGTTTGGTTTTTCGGTACTCAAACTGTGTGAAGCAATTCCAAAAATAAGTAAAGAGGCTAGCAAAGACAGTATCGAAAATAAAAACAGTTTCCTTTTAAGTTTGTAGTTGGATGAAAACAAGAAATAAAGTAAGAGAATACAAAAAGCTAAAAAATAAACAACACCAATTTTAGCCCACTGATCTATTTCAAATAAATTTTCGATGGTATCCATCCACTTTGTGTAAAAGGGAAGTGGTACAACAGCCAATCTATCAACCAACTGAAGTTGAACTAATTTTAAATTAAATAAAACATCTTCATCTTTAGGTGCTAATCTTAACGCTTTTTCGTAGTACAAAACTGCCTTTGCTATGTTGTTGGTTTTGTAATAGCAGTTGGCAATATTAAAATACAAGTCAGAAGAGTAAATGGGTGTGTTTTCTATTGCTTGATAAACCGTAAGAGCAGTATCAAAATCACTATTCTCATAATGTGTCGAAGCATCTAAAAAAAGTTCTTCTGTTGTTTGAGCAACTAAAGAAGTCGCTAGTAGTAAAAATAAACCAAAGAGTCTCATACCTAATAATTTTCTAATTGCTCTAATAATTCTATGGTTAAGGCTTTTAAATCCTGATCGTTAGACAAATATTCACCCGAAGTGAAGCGAGCCATCTCAGAAGATTCAATGAGCTTATTAAAATCATTGATTAAATTTAAAGGAACCTGCTTTTTATGAAAAACCTCAAGTAGATCGGCTTTGTTAAACTGAGCACGTTTTAAACGCCACTTTTTAAACATAAAAGTTTGCAATGAATTTTCAATGGCGGTATGCAATTCTAGTTCAGGATCATTTAAAACACGGATGGCTTGTTTAGCTGAAGAGCCCTCTTTAAATTTCTTTAGATTAATAATCGACTTTTTACTTAGTAACAAAATAACCAAAACAGCTATAACAAGAAACAAAGGAATAAATAGAATAAGATAGAAAGCCGTTGAACCAAAAAAGTAGGCTTTGGAAGTACGCGCATTCGTTAAGGATGTTTTAATGTATAAAATGTCTTTCCCAATAAAACTTACATCTTCTTTGGTAAAGCTATTTAGAACAACGGGCGTGGCACTTGCTGAGGACGCCCCTTTTACTTTAAGCGTATAAGAAGGGCTGTTTATAGTTATGTACTTCTTTTTAGAGGGATTAAAATAACTAAAACGAACAGAGCCAATTTTATAAACACCCTTGTTACGAGGAATTAATAGATACTCTTCTCTTTTAAATCCAGACAAGCCGAATTTTTCAAGATTGATGTTCTCTTTGTATTTGGGTTCATAAGCCTCAATATCAATAGGTACATCAAATTCGGGCAACTCAATCATTCTTAAATTTCCACTACCCGAAACTCTTAACGACAAATTAGCTGATTCATTTGTTTGTATCGAGTCTCGATCTAACTTAGTTGTGAACTCGAAAGAACCTACAGCACCACTAAAACCTACAGGCATATTTTGTTTCGGCAAAGCCTTAACCTTTAGCGATTTTTTACCCGTAGAACAAATAATATTTACGATACGTGAAGTTCTACGACCAAAAAAATCGCGTTGATTGGTTGGCGTGGCAACTGGAACTTCTAACTCCATTGGAGCAATTGAAAGCGCTCCAGAATGTTGAGGAATAAGAACCAATTTTTTTAATAGCGCAACTTGGAATTTTTTACCTTTTATATACGTTTCGCTTATAGGATAATTTTTACCCAAACCGAATTCTTCATGCCAGAAACCAGTAAAGGTTGGTGTTTCTAAGAATACTGGTGAACGCACCTCTTGACTGAAGTATAATTTATAGCTAGCAATAACTTGTTCTCCAACATAGGGATTGGAATTACTGAGCTCTAACTGAACAAAAACGTTGCGCTTTGCTATAGCTTCTGGCGAAGTGTTTGAAGTAGCCTTAGGGCTAGACTTTAAAACCTGTATTGAAAGTGTGTTGGATTTTAATTCTTTGCCCTTAACTCTAATTTTTGCAGGATAAATAGTGAAAGCACCCACCTTTTTGGAACGTAACCGATAGGTGTAAGATGTTTCTTTACTAACTTTTCCGTTGATAATACTTGTACTCGATGAAGAGCTTGGACCTGCCAAAACAGAGAAGTTTGAAAGGTTGGGTGCTACAAAACGATCGCCACTTTCATCTAAAGTATAAGTTAAGGTAAACTGCTCGTTTAACCCTACTTTATTTTTATTTATGGATGCACTAAAGGTCTGCGCTGATAGTAGTACAGATTTTACAATAAAAAATAAAAGGAATAAATAGTTTTTCATTTGTTTTACCAATCTTTTTCAATTTTCACTTTAGAACCTTTTATTTTGTGCTTTTTCATTTTGGCTTGCACCTTGTTTTCTTCCTGTTTTAAGGCTTCTAAAAGTCTTTGAGCCTCTTCAGGACTAAGTTTATTCTCCTTTGCCTCTCCTTGCTTTTCTTCTTGGTCGTCCTTTTTTTCTTCTCCATCAGTTTCACCAGAATTTTGATCATTCTCTTGGGTTTCATCCTCTTTGGTATCGCCCTGATCTTGTTGGTCTTGTTGGTCTTGTTGGTCTTGCTCTGAATCGTCTTGTTCACCATTTTCAGCGTCTTCCTTATTCTGATTGTCTTTATCGTCAGAATTTTCCTTTTCTTGCTGATCTTGATCCTGATCCTGATCCTGGTCTTGATTTTGTTCCTGTTCTTGCTCCTGTTCTTGTTGCTGCTCTAATTGCTTCTTTGCATAGGCATAATTGTACCTTGTTTGAGGGTCTTTAGGATTGGTTCTTAGCGCTTCCTTATAGGATTCAATTGCACCTTCTAAATCTTGTTGTTGCAATTGCACATTCCCTTTATTATGAAAAGCATTTGCTTTAAGTTCTTTATCATCTGATGTTGAGCTTACCAAATCAAAAGCAGCCAAAGCTTCCTCAAAACGGTCTTGTTTGGCCAAAGCATCTCCTAAATTAAATTGGGCTTCTAAAAGGTTGGCATTTTGTTCTATTGCTTTTTTATAATTAATTTCTGCATCCACAAATTTCCCCGATTCGTATTGGGTATTCCCTGTACGTGTAATTTTACGTTCTGTCTGCGCAGAAAGCGCCAAACTAAAGGTTAAAACAGAAAGCAAGAACAAATAGTTACTTCGTTTCATCTCCAAATAATTTAATTTTTCTAATCCAAAGCGTTTTTCGATTGGGTATTATAATTTCTAAAATGAAAAAGAATAAAGATAAAGCTAAAAACCATTGAAATTGGTCTTCGTAGTCAGAAAACAATTCTGTTTCAGATTCTACTTGCTCCATTTTAGAGAGAGCTGTTGTAATAAAACCGATGGTTTCTTGAGTATAGGTGCCGTCAATAAAACCACCATTGGTGCTCAATGCAAGTTGTTGAAGCATTTGCGAATCCATTTTTGTAACAACCACATTGTTGCTTTTGTCTTTTTTATACCCTTTCACAATGCCATTACGAATAATGGGTATGGGCGCACCTTGACTTGTACCAATTCCGATCGTGTTTATGATAATACCATTGTCCAAAGCCATTTCACTAGCTTCTAGAGCACCATCTTCATGACTCTCTCCGTCTGAAAGAACAAATAAGGCTCTGTTTTGTTCTGTGCCACTTTCAAAATAACTCAAGGCCATCTCCACAGCGTTTCCGATGTCTGTACCTTGGGTAGGCACCATATCTGTATCAATTGTTTTTAAAAACATTTTTGCAGCAGAATAATCGGTTGTTAAAGGAAGTTGTGCGTATGCTTTTCCGGCGTAAACAATAATTCCAATTCGGTCGTTAACCAGTTCATCTATGGCTTTAGATAAAATTTGTTTGGCTTTTAAAATTCTATTAGGAGTTACATCTTCTGCCAACATACTTTTGGAAACATCAATAGCAAAAACTACGTCTACTCCCTTTCTGGTAACGGTTTCTAAACGGGTACCTATTCTAGGGTTGAGTAGTGCAGTCACCAAACAAACCAAACCTAAAAATTGACACAGCATTTTAATTGTACTTTTCCTATTGGATAATTTAGGGTTAATTTGAGACAACAAAGAAGCCTCAGCAAAGGCAACTTGCTTTCGTTTTCGCCAAGATTTATAAAAAAGATAAACCAACCAAACGACCAAAGGTAGAATGAGTAAATATTGGTATTGTGGATTTCCCAGATCAAACATTAGGCAATATTTTTTAATACGGTGTACTGAAGGATAAACTCAAGAACTAATAATACGAGTGCAACTAGGGCCAAAAATTCAAATTTCTCTTCGTGATTGTAGAACTTAAGTTCTTCTAATTCGGTTTTCTCTAAGGCTTCAATCTTTTCGTAAATTAATTCTAGTTTATCTTTACTATCGGCTCTAAAATACATACCACCGGTAGACTCGCCAATAGTAATCAATAACTCCTCATCTATTTTCACCTCTATATTTACATACGTATCTCTATTAAATATGTCTTTGGTAGGATACGGAGCTGTACCGTAAGAACCAACACCAATGGTATACACCTTAACATTAGATTCTTTTGCTATTTCAACGGCTGTCATAGGGTCTATAAAACCCGAATTGTTTTCGCCGTCTGTTAATAAAATGACCACTTTACTCTTTGCTTTGCTGTCCTTTAAACGAGATACGGATGTGGCCAAGCCCATACCAATGGCAGTTCCATCTTCAATTAAACCATCTTTAACCTCTTTTAAAAGGTTTTTTACTACTTTATGGTCTGTTGTTAAAGGGCATTGCGTAAAACTCTCTCCAGCATAAACAACCAAACCAAAACGATCGTTAGGTCGTCCTTCTATAAATTCTATAGCAACTTGCTTGGCAGCAGCCAATCTATTTGGTAGAAAGTCTTGCGCTAGCATACTTGTAGAAACGTCCATTGCCAATACAATGTCTATTCCTTCTTTGCTAAGTGTTTCTGAACTTACATCGGTTGTTTGCGGACGCGCTAGTGCTATTATAATAGCTGTTAATGCAAGCGCCCTAGTCCCCCACAAAACATATTTTAAAATAAGTTTCCACGAACTTCTTTTTGAAATCAAAAAGTTGGAAGACCAAGTCAAACTGGGCGTTCTCTTTTTGCTAAAACCTATTTCGAGTAACAGTAAAAGAGGAATCAGAAAGAGCAGGTAAAAAAACTCTGGATTTAAATAGGTTATATCGTTATGCATCTGTTACCTCCATTTTCATTTCATGACACATTGCTACAATAGAAAAAGATTGACTCATAAAATTGGATGA
>Ga0209666_1004282_pt1 | contig 10103 bp, 8 predicted proteins | sample SaaInlV_125m_DNA_FD_184679 | JGI IMG/M metagenome (GOLD analysis project Ga0209666, IMG submission 184679) | Marine microbial communities from expanding oxygen minimum zones in the Saanich Inlet - Saanich Inlet SI037_S3LV_10m_DNA (SPAdes)... | ecosystem: Environmental > Aquatic > Marine >...
CTAAAACACTAATGGAATCTTTGTTCGGTCCCAGGACTCTGCCTATGGAAAACATGGCAGGAGGTATGTTTGGGGGTCAGACCCCAGATGAATACGACCAGGATTACGGAGAGGCAGAGGAAGCACTTCGCCGTTCCGTGTTAGAACGCAACAGAAACTCTGGGGATTTAGAAGAAGCCATCGCTCAAGCTCAGATGCGGTATGAGGATGCGATGCGAGCCAGGGAGCTAGACCCAAGCGAGTTCATCGGTGATTCGGGAAGAATTGCGTATCCTCCGCTCGATTTTGCAAACGCTGCAAACAGGGCAGCTGCTCAGGAGATGTATAGTCGTGGAGGAATGGCTGCTTTAGCCTCAATGGACCCTGAAGGGTATGGGGCATACAAAGACTTTGAGCCGACGGCAGAGACAGATGCCTATGCGGAATATCTACTTCCCCCCGGCGTTAATGACATGATGGCAGCGGAACGCGACTACGATATCTTGAGGGCAATGCAAGAAGGGAATCTTAGTCAGTACAATCCGGAAACACTAAGGAATTTTGCGGGACCACCGGTGCCCTTTTCGAGGCACAACACTTTTGGAACAGAACGTGGGGCTGTCTACTACCCCCGGTATGCCGGAATGGGCTCGGGGATCATAAATGCACTGCAAAGTGGCACAGATAATCCTGTGGCATCTGGGCTTAGGGAGCTTGAATATATCCCGAACGCCAACTACTACGCAGTTGATGCACCTGCCGAGGGTCGCGAGACAAGCATGGTTGGTGTTCCGGGCATGGGTTTCGCAGGTCCCGGTCTTGTTTCGACGGGAGGCAAGAGAGAGGCGCTTGGTGACTCGTTCCTCAAATCAGGAAAGCAAGCCGAAAGGAACAGAGACAATCGTTCCCAGGGCAGGGATGTCGGGGTGGGGGGCTTGCCGTCCGGGTCATCCCCTTCAGAGATCAGAGATAGTTTGGGGCAAGAAACCATCGCTATGGCGGAAGCCACTCCCGGTATGGGAACGGACTACATACGAAACCTAACGGGATTCAACGCACCTGCTGTTGTTGGTGATCTCGCTGACCTTGGCGTAAGTATTGCTGATGGCACTCAGGCCCTGAACTTCTTAGGTGGATTGAAGTCGGGTTTACTTGGGACGCTTGGCGACCTAAAGACTGACGCTGCGGTGGACGTAGCACTGACTTCGGGTATGGGTTCTGCTTACGGTGGGAGTGAAGACAGGACTTGGAAGGACTACCTGACTAAGCCGGTAACGGAAAGACAGGCATTTGCTGATAAAGAAACGGTCGATAAGACCGCGCGCGAGGGTGCGCCACCCAGAGGGTTTGGAACTTTATACGAAGCAAAGCGAGCAGCGGAAGCCACCGACACCTCTAACTTGCCTAATTTATACAATTCGCGAAGCGAACCCGCGGCGAACATTCGCGGCATCTTGGAAAAACAGCGACGACAGAAAGACGAGGCCGCGATAAGGACACCAGCTGGTTTCCGTGGTTATGGCACGTAGTTCTTGCTTGGGCCTGTCTCTGTACAAACGTATACTTCTGCCGTCCCTTCAAAAAACGCAGGAGTAAATCATGAGCGAAGAACAAGCTCTGGAACAAGACAATGCAAATGTTACTGATCAGCCTATGGAGGAGAGTCCTCCAGTTGAGAGTACAGCGCCCGAACAGGAAGTGGCGTCGACGGTGGATCAGCCGGTCCCGTCAGCTCCCGAACAGCCTTCGGTTTGGAATGCCTTTCGCTCTCTCCCTGACTTCAAAGGGCAAGAAGACTCTGCGATTGCTCAAAGCCTATACGAAACAATGGAAAGAGAGCGCGGGGCTCAAAAAGCGCTAGCGCAGTACCAGCAGCTTATTCCATACGCTAACGAGTATCTTCGCCACCGGGATGAATTTGAGTCATTCATAGCAAGCCGGAATGGTCAGGTTCAACAGCAATCTCCGACTCCAGTGCAACAACCTGCGCAGGAGCAATCTTGGTGGAATCCTCCGGAGATGAAAGATAGCTTCAAAAGATTTCTCGTGAGAGACGAGAATGGCCGAGAGGTTGTTGCAGAGGACGCGCCACCTGAAGCTCGTCTTGCTATTGAAGACTTCATGCAATACCGCGCTGACTTTGCGCAAAAGTTCCTCTCGAATCCAGAGGAAGCTCTTGGGCCAATGGTTGAGAAGGTAGCTACGCAAAGAGCTCAAGAGATCCTAGAGAACACATTGAGCCAACGCGATAATGAAACTTACGTCAATTCGCTAGAGCAAGACAATGCAGATTGGCTATACGAGACTGACGGGAAAACACCTACTCAAGAAGGCCTAGCAGTCCAGCGGTACATCGAACAAGCATCTCAGCTTGGTATTCAAAGTGCTGAACAGCGTTGGGAGTACGCTACTTCTATGGTTGAACGAGATCTTCTCGTGCAAATAAAGGACTCTGACGAGAGGCAAGCAGCTATTAGCAGTGCGCTATCTCGGCCTGTAGCTCAGCCTGTTGCAGAACAACAGCCCGAGATACCCCAAAACCAAGCTGAACAGGACATAGATTATCTAAGAAGGGAAGCTTCTAGGAACCCTAGTCGATCAAAGGGGTCGTCAGATCCGCGAGCTCCCCAGCAGCCAATGACATTTGAGCAACGTCTTAAGTCACAGTTGGCAAAAGACAACTTAATTTGAAAGGTATAACATGCCGTCGAGTACAGATTGGGCCAGGACTATTGGAACGACACTGGTCACTCATCTTAAAGAAGAAGAGCAGACTACGTTCCGCAAGTTCAAAGTGTTCGCTGCCTTGGAAGGTAGTGGTCGTGTTGCAATGAACCAAGGTGGTCGTGGATTCGACTGGCAGGTTCGTTGGAGAAATCAGCCCGTGACATCCAACAACGGAGAGTCACCGAGAGTCTTTAGTCGTCACAATCTGTGGCACCGAGCGTATCTGCCATATCGCGGTTACACCGTCACTGACCAAGTGACAAAACGTGAAATGCTCGAAAATCGTGGTGCTCAGGCGCTTGTTGACGTCGCGGGAAAGATGGCATCGCGACTTCAAGAGTCTATGCAAGAGCATCTCTCAAAAGAGATTTACATCGACGGCAACTCTGCCGGTAATGAGAACCGATGGCACGGCCTTGAGTCGATCTTTGCTACCAACGGTACTGTAAACATTAGCACTGGAGCCCAACGAACAGCGAATGCTGCTGACATGTTTGGTTTCCCAGCTGACACTTATGCTGGTCTTAATACTGGTCTTGGTCACTACGCAGGTAGTCAGACCGAAACCGGATCATGGCCGAGTGCCGCAGCTGATCCTGAGTATGACTTCTATTCACCAGTAGTAGTCAACTACACGAGCTCAGGCTTTGGTGGTGCTACACAGACCTGGAAGGATCAGTGCATCGAGGCAATGCGAGAGGGTGTTCATCACGCCAAACGCAATGACACTCGTGAAAGCCAGATCGACATGATCTTGGTTAATCGCAAGATGTACATTGACTTCCTTAATCGACTTGATAGCCGCGAACGAGCAATCGTCTCAAAAACGAACGGTCTTCGTAGCTATGGATTTGGCGATGTTGTTGAGCTCGATGGTATCGAAGTTTCAACAGAATACTCGGTTCCCGCTGGTGTCGGCTATGGAGTCAGCATTGGTAACATGGAACTGAAGTGCATGGAAAGCCAGTTAATGGTTGGCGAGGGTCCTTTCTACAATGAAGAACTTCAAAGCCATCGTTATGCCGTTTCAGTCTTGGCAAATATCAAGATGAAATCGCCTCGTAACTTCGTCAAATTCGCAGCGCTTGCTTAATCCAGAAAGGTACAGATGAGCACTCTTACTACAGATCCCGGTTTTCCTCGCGGTTCAACGCTTGGTTTAACCACAAGTAACACGTACGACGCACAAGTCGGCGACGGCAGTCATATCCTTGGAGTACATAAAGTATTCCTTGATACCAATCCTGCCACGCAGTCAATCGTAACCAACGAGACCGTTGAGTGCATTGCTGTGAAGAACACTAGCGGTGGCGCTCTGCTACCTAAGACCCTCGTCAAGTTCAAGGAAGCAGCAACGCTTACCGAAGTTGACGCGGCAGCCAACAACACACATGTTCGTGTTGGGGTGGTTGATGAGTATCTCCCGGCAGCGGGAGTGCCAAACAATGAGGTGTTCTGGGTTGTTGTGCGGGGTCCAACGACTATCCTCAAGACGTCAGGTACTGGGGAGGAAATCACCGCTGGTGAAGTTGTTTCCGTCGCAACATCTGCTGCGGCTGGTAAATGTCTCGATGGAACGGGAGCAAAGGTAGGCATCGCGATTGCTGCTGCCACGGCCAGTGCTACCGAACTTCGTGTACTTGCGAAAACTTCTGCTGTCTGAGCATGACTCGATAGCAGATGGGGGGGCTAAGCGGCGCTGGGGGACCACGACCTCAGCGCCGCTTGCTATATATATATAGATACGCGCAAATTGAGCTTGCTCTGCGCCCCCTCAGTCGTATAATGTACATCCGTTCCCCCATTAACTCATGAGGTTTACGCTATGGCTACTCAACCAAGCGACGATAGGCCACTTACTGACGAAGAAGTTCGAGAGCGACTAAAGAGGTTCGCTCGGTCACTGCGAAGCGCAGGGCTAGTAGGAGACACTGCTGCTAACGTCGGAGAATCTAGAGAAGCTGACATTAGCCAGGACCCTAACGACGGACTCCCACCCATGATGAACTCGGTTCCTCAAGTCGACCGTTAATGAACGATGGATCACAAGACATGTATGGACTGCGGGATGGACTTACCTGCAGACAGTGAGCACTTCAAAGCCGACAAAGACGGGGCGTTAGGCCCCCGTTGCATACCGTGTAATCGAGCAAAACGGCAGGAGTATAAGAAGAACGAAAAGCAAAAAACGATGAACGACGTGGAGCACGAAGCAATGACTTCGTTTCTTCGTCAGACATCATCAGGTGGTGAGAACATACCTCACTCAAGCGAAGTCCTTGAAAGAGTGATGTTGTATCTCGGTGGTGTTAATGGATTTGCGGGTTGCCTCGTCAAGCAGATGTTTGACTCCCCCCCAGGCAGTGCCACGCGAACAAAGATGCTAGAGGGTGTGCTTCGCCTAATAGTAAAGAATACGGAAATGGGTGGTGCTAAAAAGCCGCTTGAACAATGGAGCGACGAGGAGCTCGAAGGTGAGCTAGACAATCGTCTTCAACGCATTGCAGCGCAATTTGGGGGGGTAATTATAAATGGCTCGCTCGCCGAAGAAGGAGCATCAGCCGACTCCAATTCCTACCTTGGAATCGATGGGGGAATTTCAGGCAGCTCAACTGAAAGAGATACAGGCAGAACTGTCGAACAGGAGCATAGAAGCTCTAAAGCTATACCGGCCAACAAAAGATCAGGAAAAGATTCACGAAAGCAAAGCAAGTGAAGTCTTAGTTATTGGTGGTAATAGATCCGGTAAGTCACTCTCGACATTCGTAGAAGACGCACGTGCTGTTACAGGCATGGACCCTTTCAAGAAGTATCCTGAGAAAGATGGCAATCTTGTCATCATCGGAAGAGATTGGAAACACATAGGTATGGTCGTGTACCCTATGCTGTTCCGTGCAGGTGCTTTTAAGATTATCAAGGACGAAAAGACGGACGACTGGAGAGCGTACAATCCAGTAAAAGATGCCAAGCGCAAAGACGAAGCACGCCCAGCTCCTCCTCTAATACCACCACGGATGGTAGAAAAGACATCCTGGCTTCTTAAGAGTGCCAGTTACATACAGTCCTCAACCCTGACGAATGGTTGGACTATCTACTTCTTTAGTTCAGAAGGTGAGCCCCCGCAAGGATTCCAAGCCGACCGCGTGCATATCGACGAAGATATCGCAAATGAGAGTTGGGTCCCGGAGATGCAAGCGAGGCTCTCTGACCGCAAAGGATGCCTGTGCTGGAGCGCCATGCCGCACTCTCGGAACGACGCCTTACTTGGGTTGTCCGAACGAGCTGATGCCGCCGAGAACAAAGACAACCCGGACATAGAAAAGTTTGTCCTTAGGTTTCTAGATAACCCTCACATTGATGAGGATGAGAAGCGCAAGAACGTAGAGCGGTGGTCTGCCTTAGGCAGAGATGTTCTTCGCATGAGGGCGGAAGGGCAGTTCATATCTGACTCAATACTTGTCTACCCAACCTTCTCTATGGATGTGCATGGTTATGACAGGTCGGATCTTCCACAGAACGTAGTGCCACCTGATTGGGCAAGGTACGTCTCGATTGACCCTGGTCACACTGTAACCGCTGCAATCTTTTGCGCGATACCACCTGATGAGTCAATGATGCTGATATATGACCAGCTATACATTAGGCAGTGCAACGCTCAGATCTTTGGCGAGGCGTTTGAGAAGAAGTGCAGGGATCAATACTTTCAATCGTTTATTATTGATATGCACGGTGGTCGATTGCGTGACATTGGGTCAGGACGTCTTCCTGTTGAGCAATACTCTGAACAGTTGCGTGAACGGAACTGCAAGAGTGCTGTCACTGGGCACGCATTCATGGCTGGTTGTGACGACATCTCGGCACGACTTGAGGCTACTCAAAACTACATCTACATAAACCCGACCACGGGTCAGCCTAAGCTACGTGTTTTACGTGGAGCTGTACCAGATCTTGAGAGGGAGATTAAGAAGTACAAGAAGAAGGTGAACAACTTGGCAGGTAACTACATGGTTACTGATATGCCAAACACCAGAGGGGAAGTTCACGCCTGTCAGTGCGTTGAATACTTGTGTGCATACAGGCCGCGGTACGTCCAACCTATGCTCGCGCAGGAGGAGGAGCCGTGGTATGTTCAGTGGGCTGCCAAGCGAAAAAAGAAAAAGCTTGGGGGCGATGGATTCGTATTTCTTGGACCGAGGTCAGGAGGACCAACAGAATGAAGGCAAATCAAGAAGTCCGCTTAGGCGACTGCGTTTACTGGTACTTAGATCCCTTAAATCCCAGCGATCCACAGTTGGGATGGGTGTGCAGAAGGCCAGGGCAAAGCACGGTTTCTATCCTTGTTTTTGCACCCGATGTCGGATGGGTCGAAAAACCTAGTGTTCGTCACATAAATGATACAGGGCTACTGGAAAATCCAGCTTGGCAGGAATGGGGATGCTGGGACTTCGCCGATTGGATGAAGGACCTGAAGAAAGCAAGCACTGTCAAGAACATCGTAAAGAGCGAGCGCAGCAAGGTAAAAGCGAATGTCTAATGAACAGCCAGAAGATGTACTAAAGTCTATTGCTAGAGGTTGGTTGAAGAAGATTGAGTTAGCCAAGAAACACAAGCGCCCTTTTACAGAGGATGCTCGTGAGGCTATGGATTTCTTCGATGGACCTCAGAACTGGTTTTGGAAAGAACAATACTCGAAGAGCGAATACGGGTACAACAGATCCATCGCTCCTCCCGGTTTCCGTATGCAGGTAAACCGAGTATTTGAGGCTGTCAAGCTATTCGCTTCAGTCATCTATCACCGGAATCCAGTTCGTTCAGTTAGTCCTAACAAGTACCCTACTTTGACGCCAGAGTCTATTGGGATGAATCCCGATGACCCGATGGCTATGCAGCAGTTTGAAATGGCTACTCAACAGAGCGAAATGCTCAAGAGCAACCGTTCAACCGTTGCGCAGCTTATGGCAAGACTGCTTAACTACACTCCAAACGAGCTTGACTTAAAGAGTCATTCAAGAAGGGTTGTAGATGAAGCGATCATCAAAGGCATGGGCGTTTGGTGGACAGAGCTAGTGACATTTAGTAATGGCCGACGCATGGTCGGTTCTTTTGCTGACTCAGTAGATAATCTCATCCTTGACCCTGATGCTACAGAGATCGAAGATATTCTGTGGTGCGCGAGACGATGTGTTCATCCTATAGATGTCGTTGCCGAAAAGTACGGCGTTGACAGGGAGAAGCTCAAAGGGAATCTGCAGGGAAGGAGCGCAAGTCGTTCTGGCGACAGTGCAGGTAGACTCGATGACGACAGTGCCCTTGATTACAAGCAAGTCGGAAAGACCAATGAGTTAGTTACCTACTACAAGATTTGGTCGAAGACTGGCATTGGGGATCGCTTGAAAGATATGCCTAAGGAAGTAAGGGGTATTTTTGATGGCGTCGGAGATAACTGCTATGTAGTTGTAGCGCAGGGTTTAGATGAGCCGCTAAACATTCAGCCCAACCTTCTTCAGGAGCCAGTTGACCCAGAGACAGGGTTGCCTCCAAATCTCTTTCGGTCAGTGCAGTGGCCCATACCTTTCTGGGCTGAGAATAATGGTTGGCCTTTTACAGGCTTGGCGTTTCATAGGAAACCTGGGTACGTTTGGCCTATTTCTCACATTAAGCCAGGAATACCTGAGCTCAGGTTTCTTTGTTGGGCATTCTCATTCTTGGCTCAACGAGTTGCCACTAGCTGCGAAACCCTGATCGGTGTAAGCAAGTCTGCTGACCAAGATATTAAAGACCAAATACTCAGTCAATCAGAAGCTGGATTTAAGATCGTTGAAGTTTCAGAGATGATGGGACGATCTGTAAATGATCTTATCTCTGTGTTTCAGTTGCCAGATGTTACCGGCGAAATATGGAATGTTATTTCAGCTGTCACTGATATGCTCGACAAGAGACTTGGGATGACTGAGCTGATCTACGGATTGACCTCAAGTCAAATGCGTTCTGCAACAGAAGCGTCTGTTAAGTCTGAGCAAATTAGCGTCCGTCCAGATGATATGGCTGAACAGCTAGAAAACGCAATGAGTCACTTGGCTCGGAAAGAAGCTATCGCGTCTCGTTGGCTTTTAGAGCCAGAAGATGTGGCTTCGATTCTGGGTCCTATAGGTGTTTACGCTTGGCAGCAATACATCATGCCTCTTGATCCGTCAGAGGTTTCCCATGAGTACGACTATAGGATTGAGAGCGGAAGTGCTCGTAAACCTAATAAGGCTACCCGTGTTGAGCAGATGAACACTGCGTTGCAAACCCTTGGTCCCGTTTTGCAGCAATTAATACCAATGGGGAACGTACAGCCTTTCAATGCTTTAATTATGGACTGGGCAGATTCTATGGACCTCGATGCCACGCCGTACCTAATTCCAGAAATGCCACCTCCGCAGCAGCCAGGACTTCCTCCTCCCGAAGGTGGCTTACCATCGCCGTCTCCGGAAGAAGCCCAGTCTGTTGTGGATGCCGGTGCTGTACCTGAAGCCCCGGCTGAAGGACCTCCACCACAAATACCTCAGGAGCTGCAAGTATGACTGCTGCATTTGACCGGGACTATCCGGCAGAAATAGTCCGACAAGGACATCGCGTAAGAGCTGCATATGACAGGATGATTGCAGACGGGCAAACCCAACAATGGGCCGTCATGTGTGCATTGCAGCAGCCTCCGGGCACAAAAGGTTCTGACAGAGCTTTTATGGAGGGGCGAAATAACAATGAGTGGATGAATAATATGCCTCCACACCAAGCAGCCCGAATGGTCCGGGAAGCAGCCGCGTCGGGCATAAATACTTCAGGTAAGTTTTACATGGGGGGCATTGCTGACAAACGCGGACACCGCGATCCAGAAGCCTGGGTTGGTTCAGTAGATGATGTGAAACATGTCGCGAAACGTCGAAATCTTGAAGTTCACGGAAGCGTGGAATACACCCCACCTCAAAAGGATACCCGAAAGAAGAAGGTCGATATTGCACCAGACATTCTTGCAGAACAGGTTAAAGCCGAACGCAAGAAAAATCCCGATCTTTCAGTGGGTGATGCCACTGAAAAGGTTAAAGACAAGATCGTTCCTCGCTGGAAGAGAAAGAAGAAATAATGCCAAATAAGATTGAAAGACTAAGTAGTGTCACCTCGTCGTTGTCAATTACTGCAAGTGCTGCGACAACGCCAGTTATTCCTTTCGGAGCTGCGGCTGGTGGCACAGTCTTTGTCGATTCAGCGAGTGGGGCTAGTTCTATATCGTGGGTTGTGATGCACGACCCCGAAGGAACTAATTACACGACCAGCGAAACCACAAGTATTACTGCCTCCAACGCATACGCCGTTCCAGACGCGCTGTATGCAGCTCCGTTCCTAAAGGCCGTGTG
>Ga0209666_1004289_pt1 | contig 10094 bp, 11 predicted proteins | sample SaaInlV_125m_DNA_FD_184679 | JGI IMG/M metagenome (GOLD analysis project Ga0209666, IMG submission 184679) | Marine microbial communities from expanding oxygen minimum zones in the Saanich Inlet - Saanich Inlet SI037_S3LV_10m_DNA (SPAdes)... | ecosystem: Environmental > Aquatic > Marine >...
CTATAAATTCAAAAATCACTTGGTAGGTTTTACAGAATTAAAATAAAAAAAAATAAGTATATATAAATGATTTCTAATTCTTCAAGTAAAAGCTTTCTTCCATAATTTAAATTATCTACCATTTTCTTTAGCTAATCTTTTCAAAAATATATTTTTTCATAAACTCAAAATTAAAAAACTGGGTTTCACATTTTTTTACCATGTTCTAATATGGATTTATAATCAGGAACTGAAAAAAAACTCATCAATGATCTGGGGAATTTTTTTTCTCTATGCTTTATTAGAACAGCTAAATTCTCCTAGTCAATCAATTCTTTAAAGAGTAGGAAAAAATCATCTAAAATATAAATTGGTACTGTACCCAAGCTAATAGATTCATATAACCTAAACGAAGTTGGACCCTATCAATAACAAAATTGAGATGAATTTTGAGAACATTTATGACTAAAATACATATAAATAATGAGAACAATTTTAAGAATTTTAAGGCGATTAGATAAAATTTATATAAAAAATAATTACAACTCATCAATGAGAATAGTTAGTAAGATTGTTGATTTTAGTAATCACCTACAAGGGAAGGGAGCTACATCAGTTACCATCGGTGACGAGATTAGAAAATTAAAACATTTTTTACCAGATAAATTAAATATAGTTATAGATGTTGGTGGAAATATTGGAGATTATTCTTACGAACTTATTAAGTCTTTTGAAATTCATAAATTATATATTTTTGAACCAAGCAAAATATCATATGAAAATCTATCTAAAAGATTTAAAGACTCTTCAAATATTGAAACTATAAATCTAGGTTTATCTGATAAAAACACCAAAGAACCTTTTTTTGCAAATTTTGAAGGTTCACCTATCTCAAGTGTATATAAGAGAAAACTTGACCATTTCAACATAGACATTAAAGAAACTGAAGAAATAGAACTTATAAAATTTAATAAATTCTGGGAAAAAGATCTAAATAAAAAAATCATTGATTTTATAAAAATTGATGTTGAGGGTCATGAATTTTTTGTATTAAAAGGATTAGAAGATTCTTTAAATTCGATAAAAGTTATTCAGTTTGAGTTTGGTGGAACAATGATTGATTCTCGAACATTTTTTCAGGATTTTTATTATTTCTTTACCAAAAATGATTTCGAAATTTATAGGATTAAACCTATCGGCTTACAAAAATTAGATGAATACAAAGAAACAGACGAATACTTTAAATACTCAAATTTTATAGCTGTAAATAAGAAGCTATCCTTTATTTGAAATAACTTCCAAAACTATCTGCACATATGAGATGACAAATAACTTTATCGCATCGCATTAATACTCTTAGTTTCTGTACGATATTTTTATCTGACATAACAATTTCATACAGTCTTCGTGAATATATTGAATATCCTTATCAAAAATTATGACCAAAATATAACTTGCTCACTATTGTAAAGTGTTTAATTCTAGGCTAATTGCGACAGAGAGCCTGTTTATAACGTGCGTATAATCAAATAGAATAAGCTAAACTGATACAAGGTCACAAGGTTTGCCCTTATCTGAAAAACTAGGAGTTGGCAGTTCGATTCTGCCTCTGGCCACTCAGTATGTTTATTAATTATAAAATTACAAAATAATGAAAAGTCTTAATTATGATTGAGTCAAAAAACTTGCCAGAGTTAATTAAAGACTATTTAATAGAATTTAATCTACTAAAAGATCAAGGTCTATTTATTGAATGTGGTGCGTTTGACGGAGTAACTCAAAGTAATACAACAATTTTTGAAGAATTGGGATGGCAGGGCGTTCTAATAGAGCCATCTAAACAAGCATACAAAAAATGTTTAATTAATAGACCAGATTGTATTTCAGTTAACAAAGCCTTGGTTTCTTTTAGATATTTTAAGAAATCAAAATATATTAAAGGAGATTTTAATTCTCAAGAAATGTCATCAGTAAATGCCATGAGAACTAAAAAAGAAAGAAGGAACAAATATAGGAGATTAAATAAAATATACAACTTGCCATTAACTTTTATTATTGATTATTTTAAACAAAAAAAATTAGATGAAAACAATACTTTAGTAGAATGCATACCGTTGAGCGACTTACTAGATGAGTTATCAATTAAAGAAGTTGATTTATTTATCTTAGACGTTGAAGGCTATGAATTTTCTGTGTTGAAAGGAGTTGATTTTAAAAAAGATAGACCAAAAATAATCGTTATTGAAATTTATAAATCACAACTTAAAAAAATTAGTAACCTACTTATCAAAAATGGATATAACCCCCCAGTCAATTTAACAAATTTTTCAAAAGAAAAAAACCCTGGATGGGACGGTTCACACAATGATTATATTTTTACTTTAAATTCATGATTCATAATTAATGTAATCTTTTAATCCAGTTGATAAATTAAATTTTGGAGTCCACTCATCCATAGGTTTATTTTTATCAACTTTTGAAAAGTATTTAAATCTATTTATCACTGTGATGTTGTGAACATCTAAACTGTCTCATACTCACAAGAGAAGTCTTCGTTATTTACTGCTCGTTGCATTTTATAGCCTGTTAAAAATGAGCGATAATTAATCAGGTATAAGTTAATATTGTTAAAGGTCACAAGGTTTGCCCTTATCTGAAAAACTAGGGGTTGGCAGTTCGATTCTGCCTCTGGCCACAAAAATGAAATACTTAAATACAAAAAATTACATAAAATTTATTAAAGGAAAATATAGTCTATTTATATTTAGGTATTCACCAAAAAGTATTTATTCCAAAGGTTTCATCAAAAGAAATCTAAAGAATATTAAAGATCCAGATCAGTTGATTAAATTTCATTTTGATACTTATTCTGACATCAGCCATATTAATAAAGACTTATTCAGCACACTGTTCAACTTACTAGAGAAAAAGGCCTCTAATATTTTTGAAACAGGAAGCTCTGCTCATGGAACCAACAGTTCTATTTTGCTTTTAAGTTATGTAATGAAATTTGGAGGTGAGTTCAATACAGTTGACATTAATCCATCAATCAAAAGAAGATTAAACCACTTATCAGATAAAAATGTTTTTTTTCATAGTAGTGATTCAGTAACCTTCATAAACTCCCTTAATAAATCATATTTAAGTTCTTTTGATGCCGTTTACTTGGATAGCTTTGATTTAGATATAAATAACCCTAGTCCATCTGAAAAACACGGCCTTGAGGAATTTCTCTCAATCGAAAAATATTTAAAGAAAGGTACATACGTTGCAATTGATGACACACCAATTGATTTGTCATTTTTTAATTTGAAAAATATTACATATGATTATGTTCCAGGCAAGGGAGCCCTTGTGCTTAAGCATATTAAAGAGCATGGTGGGTATGAAATAATTTTTCATCATTATGGAGTAATCCTAAAGAAACTTTAAACCGACAGAGTTAATATAGTTTTCTCCAGTATCTTGAATATCTTCTTAAAAACTTTGACCAATATTTGACACGCTCAATGTTGAATAGTGTTTAATTCTACACCAACTGCAACAGAGAGCCTTTACATAACTAGCGTATATTCATACAGAATAAGGTAAACTAATACAAGGTCACATGGTTTGCTCTTATCTAAAAAACAAGAGATCGGCAGTTCGATTCTGCCTTTGGCCACAAAAATGTTTAACCTTAAAAAAGTAATTAAAGCTAGAAAAAGAATTAATATTATCACAGCAGTTTTATTTAAACTATTTCAGATAACACTTAGATATAAAGAAAAAAGAAAAGATTATGGTATAGAAATATTTGAATATTTTTATCTACCTTGGAAAACAGATGAAAATTTTATCCAAAATTTTGAATTAATTAAAAATCATACTCTAAATCCTAAATCAAGATTATTTACTATTTATGATATGTCTAAAAGATACTTAAGGGACAATTCTTCTTTTGTTGAGGTAGGGTGCTGGAAAGGTGGGGTTTCAGGTTTAGTTTCACTAGAAAACACACACAAGGAAGTAGATTATTATGCTTGTGATACTTTTAGCGGAGTTACAAATTCATCAGAAAACGATACCTTTTTTAAAAATAATGAATATAACGATGCAAGCATTAGTGATGTAAAAGAAGTTGAAGCTATATCGGGTCAAAAATTAAATATAATTAAAGGAATATTTCCAAATTCTATGGAGAAAGTTAATTTAAATAAGCCAATATCATTTGCTCACATAGACGTTGACACGTATGTTTCAGCAAAGGAGAGCTTGGATTACTTATTAGTAAAATCAATTCATGGTGCGGTAATAGTACTAGATGATTACGGTGGGTGGTTTACAGATGGAGTTACAAAATTAGGAAATGAATTAAAATCAAATAAAGACTTAGTCGTTGTTCCAAATCACTTGGGTCAATTGATTATTTATAAATTATAATTTTTTTAAGACTTTTATCATTAGATATAATTTTGGATAGAAATTAATTTATTCATTTTTGGAAAAAAATAATATATTAAACCAAGATGTTTTTAAAAAGATTACAATTTATAAAGAATCAGTTTCTATCTATTTAAGTAAAAGTAAGGTTATTGAATGTTGAAAATATTAAAATATATTGAAAATTTAGTAATTAAATATCAGAATTCCAAGATTTTAAGTTCTTTATCTAGAAAAAATATTACAACTATTTTAGATATCGGTGGCCATCATGGTGAATTTTACTATTCAGCTATGAAATATAAAATAAACTTTGAAAAATATTTTATATTTGAACCCTACACCTCTTCCTTCAATATAATATCTCAAATTAAAGATCAAAGATTACATCCTTACCAATTGGCAGTCGGAAGTGAAAAAAAAGAAATGAATTTGCAAGTTAACAAATGGGATACCTCAAATAGTTTTTCTGAAGTAAATGAAAATAATTATAAAATGAAAATAAAAAAAATTTTACTGGGAACAAAATCATCATCTTTTGTTGACGTCGAAAAAGTTAAAATTCAAACACTAGATAATTTATTTTTTAATGAATTAAAATCAATCGAGCTTTTAAAAATTGATACAGAAGGTTTTGAATATGAGGTTCTTTTAGGTGCAAAAAAATTGCTAAAAAACAGAACAGTGAAAAATATAATTATTGAATTTCAAGATGAAGATACTTACGTAAACTACTCTCCTTTAAAAATACATGAATTTCTTATTACAAATGGTTTTAAACTAAAGGAAATTTATAAAATTAGATTTATTGGTATAGAGGATAGGCTTTACAGCTTAGATTAGTTTTTTTTGTAACTTTCTATAGTTTTTAAAATTGCATCATTTAAGCTCTCTGTTTGAATATTTAACTTCGTTGCTAGATTTAAATAATCTGTGTTATCACCTAAATAAAGTTGACAAGTAAGTTCGTTATTAAAATCATGTAGTAAATCTTTTATATCAAATGTTATGGCAACCTTATTCGCAAGGTCCAAAAGACTCAAATTTTCATCATAAGCATCAAATTTGTGAATTTTCATTTTATTTTTACTGAATATAAAGCCAATAATTAAGTTAGATAAATTTTTCAATGAAATAAATGAGTATATGTCGTTTGTATTGCTTTCAATAATAATTTTATTATCTTCCATAGCTTGAACAATAAAAGATCCTAATGCAAAATTTAATTTGTTAGTCATGAATGGACCAATAGAAGAAAATATTCTTGTAATCAGTAGGTCAAATTTATTCGTGTTTGCGATCTTGATAAATATATTTTCTTCTATTAATTTTTGTTCAGAGTAATCTCTATATAACATTTTATCTATGTTCCTTGATTTATAAACTGAACCAGACGAGGGGTAGAACATTGATTTAATATTATTACTATTTAAAAAATCTACAACGATGTCAAGATTTTCCTTTGCTTGATTTTTAAAAATATTACTAGATTCTTGGTTTTTCAGAGCTTCTGCTCTCATAAATCCATTGTGAATGAAAATTATATCGTTAAGTTTTTCTTTGGTAATTTCAGCAAACTTAGTTTTATAATTCTCACTTGAAACTTTATGAATAATAATTTTTTTTTCAGACTTAAATTTTTTTAAGTGAAATAAAAAGTTTGAAGATAGCCACCCACTAGAACCTGTTATTACTATATTTTGGGCGTCGTCTACTTTATCAGAATATTTAATAAGATTTGAGTTCATGCAAATTATCTTTTTAAATTTAAGTAAATCGGTTTTTTGGTATATAAAAAATAATCCAAATCAATATCTTCGTTAGTTTCTGGTTTAATTGTTTCAATATTTTTAAAAACTTTACTTATAGTTTCATCATCTGTGGCATAGTGAGTAAAACCCATAGTCCCATAATCATCATCTCTTCCGCTACCCACAATTTTTATTGGTATTTTTTCATGATTTACCAGATTACGAATAAATTCGAAAGGTCTGAACAGAATAAACGGTGTAATAGAATACACTATAGGAATTTTACCTTCTAAAGCCATTCCTGAAGCCATGCCAATCATTAATTGTTCTGAAGATCCAGCATTAATAATCCTTTCTGGATATTTTTTACGTAAATTATCAAACACTCCATAACCAACATCTCCAAGGATGACATAAATGTCTTCATTAAGTTCCATTTCAATCTGAAGAAGCTCAGTAAATTTTTTTCTCATAGTGAATTAATCGCTTCATTATACTGGTCCTTCGTAAATGGTTTGTAGTGTGCATCTTGCCCTTTAAGGCCGTATAAATCAACAGATGTTCTGATAAATTTTACATCAGGATTAAAAGATAATATTCTTTTTTCTAGATAATCAAGATTAACTTTGTCATAAGCTGCCCATCCATTTGCGTTGACGTAAATTTGAATATTTTGAATATTATTTTCATGAATAAATCTTAAAGACTCCCATACAGAACCTTCAGCACATTCTCCATCCGAAATTAGGCAATGAACATTTATAGATTTGTTAGCCAGAGCTCTACCAACAGCAACGGTAATTCCCATTCCTAAACTTCCAGATGAGGAAAATATTTTTCTCTCTTCATCTCTTTTAGGGTGTTCCCCTATTTCCTTTAGGAGTTTCTCGGCATCAATGCCAAAATATTTTTCAAGGACGACATATTGAGCGACCGCTGCGTGACCATTAGAGAGTATAAATATATCATTTTCTGACATATTTTTGTAAATATTGTCAATGATATCTACACAAGAGAAGTAACTTCCTAAATGGTGAAGCTTATTTTCAAAACATATATTTAGTAGTCTTTTATGTAATTTTTTATCCACTAGGTAATATTAACTGTAGTGTGAATATGTTTTAGAAAATAATAAAGTAAAGCAATTGAAATTGCTCAATAATTATTGGAAGGATTTTATGAAGATTGATACAGCTTTAATTTTAGCTGGTGGAAGAGGCACTCGGTTTTTAGAATTAACAAGTTCAATACCAAAGCCGATGATTGAAGCAGCAGGAAAGCCATTATTATTACACATAATCGATATATATCAGAAAAAATCAAATGTTAAAAATTTTTATATTCTGGCAGGTTATAAAAAAGAGGTAATAAGTGATTTTTTTGAAAATAATGATAATTATGAATTGATAGCCAAAAATAGTTATAAATCAAACAAAGAACAAGTTATTAATATTCTAGATACAGGTCAGGAGACCATGACAGGAGGAAGGGTGATGCTAGCCTTGAAGGAATTTGACTCTCCCTCGTTTCATTTAACTTACGGGGATGGTGTGTCAACCATTGATATAAATGATTTAGAGAGGTTCCATCTTGAAACTAATAAATTAGCAACTGTCACTACGGTAAACCCAAAGCCACGTTGGGGTAAATTGGAAATAAAGAATGACTTAGTTACTGAATTTACTGAGAAGAAAGTGGTCAACGGTGATTGGATTAATGCAGGATTTTTTGTTTTAAATAGAGGTATTGAAAATTATCTTAATAACTTGGATGAACCATTCGAAAAAAAGCCGCTTCAAAAGTTGGCAAAGTCTGGACAGCTCGCAGCTTACAAGCATTCAGGGTATTGGCAATGCGTTGACACTATAAGAGAATTAGAAATTCTTGAAAAAGATATTGAGAATGGAGACTATAAATAAAATTATGAATTTAAATTTAGAGTTTTGGAATAATAAAAAAATACTAATCACAGGGCATACAGGTTTCAAAGGAGCTTGGTTAGCTAGTTTTTTATATAAACAAAATTGTGAATTATTTGGTATATCAAAAGATAAAAAAGAAGGAATATATAAATTAGCCTCAGTTTCTAAATTAATGCAAAAAGAATATATTTTCGATATAAATGTTTACGATCAAGAAGAAATTGATGGTATTTTTAGTTCTATTAATCCAGATATTGTATTTCACTTTGCCGCACAGAGCATAGTCTCAGAAAGTTATAAAAATCCATTTAATACTCTTGAAACCAATGCAATGGGAACTTATAAAATTCTTAATGCTTCTAATAAAACCCAATCCGTAAAAACATTAATAATTGCTACGACAGATAAAGTTTATAAAGTCCCTTCAAAACTTAATGTTGAAAAAGATGAACTGGGAGGTACCGATTATTACAGTATCAGTAAAGTGATGGCTGAAATAATAATTAAAAGTTTTATTGAAATTGAAAAAAGAAAAGATTTAAACATTTCAATAGCAAGATCAGGAAATGTAGTGGGAGGTGGAGATAGAGGTGTAAATAGACTAATACCCGATCTAGTTGAATCATGCATAAGCAATAAACAATTTGTATCAAGGAATCCAAAGTCAATTAGACCGTGGCAGTATATACTAGATTCAATTTACGGATATGTTCTTCTAGCACAATATTCTGAAGAATTAAAAGTTTCAGAAGTTTTTAACCTCAATTCCAAAATAAATAATAAATACGAAAGTTTACAGGTAGCTGAATTGTTTTTAGCTTTTTGGGGAAATAAAAATAAAGTTTTAATAAAAAATGAAAAAAATTTTGATGAAGTAGAAACATTAAAACTTAACTCAAGTAAAGCTGAGGAAAAGTTGAACTGGGCTGCTTCTTTTGATGTTGGAGAAGCAATTCGTGAGACTGTAAATTGGGAAAAACACTATATAAATAGCAACGATATCGAATATACTTTAAATCATGTAGAAGACTATATTTTAAAGTTAAAAAAATGAAAAATAAAAAACTGATTTCGATTGTCACTCCTTGTTATAACGAAGAAGATTCAATACAGTATTGTATCGATACAGTTGCTTCAGTAATGAAAGAAATCTCGACAAACTATGATTATGAACACATTTTTAGTGATAACGCTTCTATTGATAGAACTCCAGATATATTGAGACTAAACGCAGAGGATAATAAGAATATAAAAATATTATTTAATTCTCACAATGTAGGTCCATTTCTTAATAACTTTAATGCTTTAAGCCACACAAAAGGAGATTTGGTAGTTGTCTTTTTACCTGCAGACCTTCAAGATCCACCTACCCTAATTCCAGAAATGGTTAAGAAAATAGATGAAGGAAATGAAATAGTTCTAGGTGTTAGAAATATAAGACAAGAGAGTTTTATTTTAAGAATATTGAGAAAAATATTTTATTTTACAATGAATATTTTTTCAAAAAATAAAGTTCCTACAGGTGCGGGTGAATTCATGATGGTTACTAAGAAAGTAATAGATATAATAATAGAAAGCAAAAGTGAAAATCCCTATATAAGAGGTATTGTTGCACAGTTAAACTTAAAAAAAGACTCAATCAAATATCTTTGGGTAAAAAGAAAATATGGTGAATCTAAAAACTCTTACAGCGACTTAATTGATCAAGCAATAAATGCATTTGTTACCATGACATACAAACCGGTTAGATATATCACATATGTAGGTTTTATAGCATTTTGTTGTTCGTTAATATTTTTATTATTTAATATCTTCTCTCATTATTTGTTAGAAAATAAAGATAATTTTTCAGAAATACTCACATTATGTTTCATTTCTTTTTTTGGTTCTTTAAATTTACTATTCATTGGAGTAGTTGGAGAATATATTTTAAAAATAAATAATAAATTAAATAAATCTTTAAATTTAAAAGTAATTGAAAAAATAAATTTTTAATCTTGGATTTATGAATAAGAATTTT
>Ga0209666_1004291_pt1 | contig 10093 bp, 5 predicted proteins | sample SaaInlV_125m_DNA_FD_184679 | JGI IMG/M metagenome (GOLD analysis project Ga0209666, IMG submission 184679) | Marine microbial communities from expanding oxygen minimum zones in the Saanich Inlet - Saanich Inlet SI037_S3LV_10m_DNA (SPAdes)... | ecosystem: Environmental > Aquatic > Marine >...
GGCTTTTTTTTTGGTTTTCCGCGCGACTGATGAAGCACTTCGAACGCACGATGTTTTTTTGAGACGACCGCGCTGATTGTGTTCTTCGAAAAAACACCTCCGCCGCGCTACAACCTCCGCTACTACCTCGCGACCGACCGCCCCCGTTCCTTCTCCGAGTAGAACTCGGAGAAGTCCAGCCGGAACAGTAGGAACCGCAGGTCGACGTGCGTCTGGAGCGGCAGGAGGTTCAGGAACCCGTCCAGCATCTTCGCGTACTCGTCCGAGAGCGCGTCGAGCTGCGCGCGCATCTCCCGCACGAAATCGCCGCTCAGCAACCCGTCGCCTCCGCTCGGGTCCTCCCCCGGCACGGTCCCCCACCCCCCCTGCTCGCCGGTCTTCTCGCGCTGCTCGACGCGCAGCTGCGCGAGCTGGCGGCGCATCGCCGCGTCCTTCGCCACCTCGTACAGGCGGTCGGCGAACGCGCGGAAGCGCAGGATGGCGTCGAAGATGGCGCCGAGCGTGTGCGCCAGAAGCTGCGATTTCGCGCCCAGCAGCGACTTCACCGTCACAGCCTCCAGGTACGCGTCGTGCGCCTGCACGAGCGCGTCCAGGTCCTCCGCGTCATTTAACTCTTTCGTGAACGCGTCCCAGCTCCCCTCTAAAACCTCGAACATCACGTAGTACTGCAAGTTTGACACGAAGTGGTGCATCTCGCCGCGCAGAGAGTGGCACCGCCGGAGCTCCACCGCGAGCGCCGCGCCCGTCGCGCCGGCGACGCCGTCGCGTTCGAGCGAAGCCGCGACGTTGGGCTTCATCGTCGCCCACGCCGCGTTTAACGCCACCTCGACTCGTTTCAGACGCCACAAAAACGTAAACACGCGCGCGTACTTCTTGTGGACGTCCGGCGTGAACACCACATCCAGCGGCGCGTGAACGACGTACCGCAAAGAAAACACGTCCCACCCGGTTTCCTCCGTTCCGACGCCTCCGCGAAGGGTCGCGACGCGAAGCTTATCCAAAATCGTCGGCGGGTCGAACTGCGCGTTGGACGCTCTCGTCGCCGTCTCGAGCGCGCCCGTCAGCGCGTACGCGCTCACGTTGCTGGCGGGCTCGTCCAACACGTCAACCACGGCGTCCATCAGCACGGCGTGGAAGTCGCCCTGGCCCATCAGCAGGTACCGCTTCGCCGCGAAAACGTGGTCGTAGAAACCGTACGACTCGAAGAGCGCCGTTCTCAACACGCCGTCGACCCTCCGCTTCGCCTCGCTCACCAACGCGCGGATAGAGGTGTCGTCGCCGTACCGCAAACCGCCCGCGTTTCGAGCCGCGCTTAACACGAAAGAGACGTGTTCCGCCCACTTCGCGAAGTCGCCGGGTTTACACCGGCGCCGCAGGAAATCGATCGATTTGCCAGCCTTGAGCGCGTCGACGGCCAAACCCTCGTCCACGAACGGGGGGAGCATGTCTTTTTCCACGAAGTACCCGCGCCGCCACGCGTCCTCCTCGGGAACGGCGTCGTCGGACGCGACGAAGAACTCGCCGCGCGGGTCGTCCAGCTCGCCGCGAGTCACCCACGTCTGCAGCATAGACAGCGTCGGTTTCGAAGACGCCTCCAACAGCCGACAAACAGTGGTGCGCGTCGCGGGGTCGCCGTGCTTGGCGTGCTCGTGCAGCGCGCGAAGCAGCGCGCCGCCCTTCTTCCCGCGCGTCGCGTCGCAGAGCACCGCCAGCAGACGCAGCCGCCGCGCGGGCTCCGCCAGCCACACGGAGAGGCGCCGCAGCGAGACGTAGGAGGAGGACGCGTTCGAGGACGCGTCGGGTTCGAGTCGAGAAACGCGATTCTCGAGCGCGGACGCCATGGGCACCTGCGCCTGCGCCTCGAGCACGGCGATCAGGCGGTAGTACTCGGCCAGCTCGGCGCGCGCGGCGGCGCGGAACGCCTGCCGGGTGCTCCCCGCCTCGGCGCCCAAATCGTCGCCGCCGGAGGCGGCGGTCAAGTCCCGATCCGCCTCCGAAGCTCTCTCCGAAGTCTCCGCGCGCCCTTCCGCACACGCGCTCACCTTGCGGAACAGCCATCCCAGTTCGGCGAGCTTCTCCGCGAGCCGACGCGCGCCGGGAGACACCGCCGCGTCGTCGTCGACGACGTACGCGTCGCGTCGCGCGTCGAAGCGAAGATTCGCTCCGTCGATGCCCTGGCACGCGAAGAGCACGTCTCGGACGAGTTCGGGCTCGCCCAGCTCCATGTTTTTTATAGACTCCGCGGCGAGCTCTGCATGCGCGAGCTGACGCGCGCCCGCGTGCTCCAGGCCGAGCGTCGAGCCGTCTCCGGCGGCGAGCGCGCGCGCCGCCGCGAGCGCGTCGGCGACGTCCGCGGGACTCATCGCGGCGGCGCTCGCGTTTGTCGCGTCATCCGAAAGCGCGGGCAAGCCTCCCCTCTCCGCGGATGCGCTCAGGGGGTTCGCCAGGAGCGCCGCCGCGGCGGCGTCCGCGCCTCCGGGTTGGGAAACCGCCGCGTTCTCCGCGACCGCGTTCTCCGCGATGCGGAGCAGCGTGTGCAGCAGCGCCCACCTGCTGTTCAAACCCGGCTGTTGCGCGAGTCGGCGATGGAGCTCGGCGAACTCCACGCCCGCGGCCGCGGGTTTGCCCTCCCGGCTCAGCCGCCGACGGATGGCGTCCGCCGCGGCGTTCTCGTCCGGCTCCACCGAGGCGTGCAGCGAGCTGCCCACGACGCGCAGCGCGTAGCGGTAGACGCGGTCGACGTCCGCCTCGGACGCGTCGCGCGCGCCCCGCCGCGTCAAAGTCGTGCGCACGAGTCGGCGCACGAGCGCGGCGGTGTTGCTGTCCTTGCTCCGCTCCATGGAGGCGGCGGACGCGCCCTCGACCGCCATGGCGACGGAACGCCCGCGTGCGTCTCTCCGGGGAACGCGCGCGAGTCACGCACTCCGCGCGGCGGGATGTGCGCGCCTCGCTTCGAAGGGTGTGGGAGATCGGTCTTGGACGGAGGAAAAAGTTTGAAAAAAACCGACGCTCGCTCGGTATCGAAGCGGTTGTCCGAAACAAGACGCGAATTGCTGCGAGCGCGCTCGTTTTCGTGCGATGCATTCACGTCGAATTGAAAACGCCCGCGCGTCCGCTCGCGCCTCCGTCTCTCCGCGCCTCGCGGTCTCTACACACGCGCGCGCTCCTCGTCCAAGACGAGCGGATCGTTCTTCTCTTCGCCGCGCCTTTTTCCTTTTCAGGCCCTCCGGCGTCGCGGCATTGTCGCCCTCACCTCAGACGGAAGATGCGCGTTTGTTGGAAACAGAAACACTCAGAAGCGCCCCTCGACGGTTCGGCCGAAGATCCAGGAGAAGGATTCGGCGACGGGCGTCTTCTTCGCCGCCTTGCGCGCGCCAAACTCGGCGAGCTTGCGGATCCTCGCCGGCTGCTTCATGAGGTACTCCTGCGCCTCCGCCGCCTCGCCGGACTCGCAGTTGACGTCCGCGATTTTCCAGCGCTTGATGAGGTGCTCCATGATGCTCGCGTAATCGTCGGCGGTGTACGTACCGGTGGAGTCGGCGACGGTGGCGAAATCGGAAAACAAGTCGCGCCCGGTGCGCGCGCGGTGCTCGCCGTCATCCATGAGGTGCGCGGGCATGACGATCTGCTTCTTCATCATGTCCGCGAACGCGAGGACCGCGCCGTCCTGGTCGCGCTTCATCACCTCGTCGATGATGCGCTGGTACGCGATCTCGTGTCTGCCCTCGTCGGCGGCGATGAGACCGCAAATCGTCGCGAGCTGCTCGTCGCCGTGCTCCTTGGCGAACCTCGCGGTGTTCCCGTGCGAGATCTTCGTCGCGCGTTCCTGGAAGGAGGTGTACACGAACCCGAGGTACGGGTTGTTCTCGGTCTTGGGGTTCATACCAGCGCCCACGAGGTTCTGGATCGTCGTCTCCACGGGCTTCATCGCCACGCGACCGGTGAGCCACAGGTACTTGTTCATCAAGTCGCCGTGTCGGTTCTCTTCCGCGGTCCATTGACGCGTCCAGCGCGCCCACGCGGAGTCGTCCGCGCCCGTCTTGTCCTTCGTGCCCTCCAGCGTGTTGAGCATGTTCATGTACGTGGGGAGCGCCTCCTCGGTGATCATGTCACCGACGAGCACGACGAGGTGGTCGTCGGGGATGTTCGCGCCGCGCTTCTGGATCGCGGCGACCTCGTCGAGGAAATCGGGCGACTCGGGGTTGGGCAGCAGATCTTGGGGCTGCCAGTTCGTGGACGTGGGCTTCAGGAGCTTCAGGAGCTGTCGAGGGCGGCGAGAGGGGAGAAGAGGGCGCGTGCGAGGAAAGGGCGTCAGCGGGGGCTGCGCGCGCGCGCGACCGCGAACGGGGAGAGAGACGCGGAAGGCGTCGCGTCTTCAGGGACAGCGACCGAACGCGGGGGCGTGCGCTTTATCTGACTCCGGAAGAGCCGCCCCGGCGTGGCCGTTCGCGCGGGAGACGCGAAAGGTTTCCGCGCGCGCGCGCGCGGTCTCGGGACGGGACGCGCGCGTACCTCGGTCTCGGCGAAGTCCTCCATGTCCATGATCACCTCGCGCCTCTTCGCGGTGAGGCCGGCCATCTTGGACTCGGCGTCGCCCTCGACGATGATCGTGGGCGAGTCCACCGCGGCGGACCTGGGAGTCCACAGCTTGGAGGCAGCGCGGGAGGACTTGGCGCCGGCCGCGGCCTTGTTCGGGCGCGCGGCGGACGCGAACACGGCGCTCTTGGCGACGCAAGAAGCCATCTTCAGTGCGTGTGAAGAAAAGCGGACGGCAACGTGTGCGCTTCGGTATGCGGCCGCGGGCGGGGCGCGCGCGGAACACGTCGAGGAGGCTGAAATGTGGAGACGTCACTGTCACACGATGTCTGCGATCGAGCGAAACCTCGAGTCGTGAACCGTCGATGACGTCGCGATTTGGATTTTCTCTCGAGGCGCTCGGGGAAGCACCAGAGCCTCTAATTTTGCGCTCGTGTGTTTGCAAAAATCTGATTTGTTTAGAAATCCACGGTCTGTGACTCGAGAACGTCCTCGATTCGGCGCGCGAAAAAACACTGCACCGGTCCAGTTCGATCGCGGACGCGCGACGAGCCTCGAGCCTCGGGTCGGCTCCTCGAAAACGCGCAACCGCCGCGTTTCGCCTTCTCACGCGGGCGCGGGCGCGGTCGCGGTCGCGGGCGCGGGCGCGGGCGCGAAGTCGCGCTCGAACCTGGCCGTGACCGCTTCGAAGTCGCACGCGATCATCGCGCCCAGCGTCTCCTGGGGGATGGTGGACGTCACCTCCTCGGACAGCGCGAAGGGCGCGACGCAGTCGGCGACGTACTCCGCGGGCGGCGCTTCGTCGAAAGAAGTCAGGTCCACGCGGTTTCCGACGTACGATATCACGGCGCCGATGCATCCCGCGTCCAGGTCGCACGCCATCGCGGGGTCGGCGCAGGGCGCCGCGAGGACGCGCACGTCGTCCAGCGCGATCGAGGGGCAGGGGGGGGGGTCAACCCCCTCGTGCGCGAAGGCGGAGAAGGAAGGCGCGGAGAGAGCGAGCGACAGAGAGAAGATCGCCGCCGCCTCCGCGCCGCGGCGCGCTTCGCGAAGCGCTACGGGCATGGAGCGCGACGCGTGTGTCTTTCGGGAACGGCTTTCGGGTCCAGCGCGCGAAGTCGGCGCGTCGGCTTCGGAGTTCCACGCGCGCGGAGAAGTGGCGGCCCGACGTCTCGGCGAAAAAAACATATTCGACGACGCCGAAGTCCATCTTCGGACGCGTGTTTCCGAGCCTCGGCGCGTCTCGGAGACGCGCGCGAGATTTTTTTTTTTTTTTTGTCGCGCGACTAAAAGTCGTCTCGACCCCCAACACTTACGGCGCTTTTGCTTTTCGTCGCCGTCAGAACCTGATCTCCCCGAACACGTCGTTCCGCGGGTCCTCGAGCACCGGCGCGAGCCTCCGCGCGGCCGCGCGCATCTCCGGCGTCGCGAGCGCGGCGCGCAGCGCGGCTACCGTCCCGGCGTGCCTCGTCTTTTTACGCGAAAACGTGACTAAAAACGCCGAGAGGCCCAGGAACCGTACGTGCGTTCGCGCGACGGCGCGCGCGCGGCGCCTCGCCTTTTTGCCTTTCCCGCTCGCTCGAGAACACGTCGCGCGCTCCATGTACGCGATGCCCTCCGCGAGCGCCGCGCACACGCGAGCGGCGGAGGGCCCCGGCCCCGGCCCGTTATTTTTTTTCGCGTTTTTTCCCGTCTTTTCGTCGCTTCGCCGCCCGGGCCGCCGCGGCGTCGTCGCCGCGACGTAGCAGTGGGTCTTGACCGCGGCCATGAGGAAGTTCTGGTACACGTTCAGCTTCGCCGTCAGCGGGCTGTTCACGGAGCGGTCGTAAAGCAGCGGGATAGCCTTCGGGCGCAGGTACGCTATGATTTTCCGGCCTAAGTGTTTGTACGGGTCCCCGACGCCGCCGCCGCCGCCCGCAAAGCCGGGCGTCGTCACGGCTTCGCGCGCGCGGTCGCCGGCGTAGCGCGCGTAATCCACCGTGCACTCCAAAGTCTCCGAGTCGATGAGCAAGCCGCACCAAGCCACGCACTTTCGAGACCCAGCCATTTGTTCACCGCGTCCATCGAAGTTCGTGGAGGTCTTGCCGGCGTTCATCACGCAGCCGTGTTCCTCGAACCCGCGCGTCGCCGCTTTGAGGAACCGCTCCGCCGGCGTTTGAGACGCGCTGACGTACAGCAAATCGTCCGTCCATCGACACAACACGCCGTCCGTCTCTTGTTCGTTCGAAACCGAGACGTTTTCGGAGTCTCTGGAACGAACGCCGCCGCCGTCGCGCAAGCCGTGCGCGGACTCGAGGTGCGCGTAAAAGACGCCGCACAGGAGCGTGGACAAAACCGAGCCCTGCGGGATGCCCACCTTCTGGAGCAGGTACACGCCTCCCGAGCGCACGACGTTTTTGCGCAGGTGCTCGTGCAGGAGCTCGAGCACGCGCGCGCGATGCACGCGCGTGGGAGACGCCAGGTCGATGCAGACGCCGCCGGAGGAGACCTTGGAATTGTCGCGAGACGCGTTCGCGTCCTCTTCGCGCGAAAAGGCGCGCGTCGCGTGGCGGGCGGTTTTGGCGCGGACGCCTACGCCGCCCGCGCCGCCGGTGACGCGCGTCAGCCTTTGTACGTCGTACGCGGGCGCCTCCACCAGCGCGGCGGCGACGCGCTCCAAAGCCTCCAGCGGGATGCTGTCGAACGCACCCTTGACGTCCGCGGCGACGATGAACGGACGCTCGACGACGGGCGCGGGACCGGCGACGACGCCGCCGTTCGCCGGCGCCCGTTTCGTTTTCGTCTTCGTTTCGTCTCCGTTTACCTCCCGCGGCTCCGTTCTCGTTTCCCGCGTCCGTTCCCGGGCCAAGCGCCTTTGCCTCGCGCGCCACCGGCGGATGAACGGCACTAGCCGCGCGCGCACGTCGTGGTAGTCCGAGACGTTCGCGCCCATCACCTCCGGCCGGCGCTTGGACTCGAAACGCAACACGTCGAACACGCTCTGCAATCCGGCGTTGACGGGCCGGAACGCCAGCGAGACGCGGCCGGGACGCTTTTTATCGCCTCTTTGTCGCTCTGTGTCGCCTCTTTGTCTTTCCTGCAAACTCAGACTCTTTCCGTTGCGCCCGCCCGGCGGCGCGAACGACGCCACCGCGGGTCGACCGAGCATCGCGACCGGTCTTAAACCGCTATGCTTGGGGAGCAAACGCAGGCGCGAGAAGCCGAGCAAGTGCCTCTGCAGCGCGTACCGCGCCGAGGGCTTCTTCAAACGCGCGTACGGCTTGCGATTGGTGGTGGCGGCGGCGGCGGGGTCCACCGGAGCCAAAGCGAGGCGCTTGGGCAAAGGCGTCTTGGTCTCCCCCGCCTCGTCCTCGGTGGTCGCGGCGAGGTGCGCGGCGGTGAGCCGCGCCCAGACGCCCTTGCGGTAGAAGAACATGCGGTTGCGGTTGGCCTCCGTCTCCGTGCAGTAGAAGTGCGCGCGGAGCAAAGGCACGGCCACCTCGTCTATGAGGAACCGGAACCACCGACGCAGGCGCCGCCGCCGAGCGAGGTAGGAAGTCACGGGCCCGGTCCTTCCACTCTTGTTTCCTCTCCGCGACGACGAGGAAACTGACTCGTCGTCCTCGAACGCGCGGGTTCCGAGACGCTTCCCGAACAACCAGGGGAACTCTGAGGTGCGCGCGCCGCGCATCGCCTCGTGCAGCGTGCATCTCTCCGAGCGGCGGAGCGACGTCAGGCGAAGCAGGAAATTTCTGAGCGACGCGCGGGAGCGCCGCCCGCCCAGCGTCTCGCGGGGTGCCACGCGGCGGATCACCGCCCACAAAAACGACGCCACCGCGCGCGGGGGGACGAACGATGCCAGCAACGAGGGCGGATCGCTCTCGGCGTCGTTCGCGTCACGGGGCATCTTTGTTTTTGTTTCCCGACACCCCGCGTCGTCCGACGCCGCGTCCTCCCCCGTCTCCGTCGAGAAAGAAACCTCCTCCCCGAAATCCAACGCGTCCGCGTCGTCCGGAAGCTCCTCGTCCTCCTCTTCTCGCGTGAGGTCCACGGTCGTCACAGTCGTCTCACACGCGGTCGTCTCACGCGCGGTCTCCGCTCCGCCGCGCGTCTCGTCGAGACGGTTGAAGAAACGGTCGAAAGCGTCCGCGGGACGCGCCGCGTCGCGTCCTCCGCCGAGCCGCCGCGCGACGCCGGCGGGCATGGGGCAGTGCGCGTCCAGCAGCGCGCCGTACGGGCACCGCCGCGCGCGATGCAGCATGAGCTGCAGAAGCGGAAGCATTGACTCGCGGTCCCGCCGCGGGACGCGACGCGCGTCCGCGGGTTTCTTTCTCGCCCGCGGGACCGAAAACCCATCCGGGAAAACATCCGCCGCCGCGTTCGATCCGTTCTTCTTCGGCGCGGACGATCGGGAAGGCGTCTCGGGACCGGCGAAGACGTGCGCGTACAGGCGACGCGCCGCTCGCGGTCCGAACCCGCACACGTTCAAGACGTGCCCTCGGGGCAGACCCGGGCGACGCGCGAACGAGGTTTTGTGCGCGAACGCGCTGGCGTCGAACGAAACCGAGCCCGGTTTCGATTCCGCCGCGCCGCCGGAAGCCTCGAGGCGCGCGCGTTTCAGGCGCGCGCGCTTCTCATCCGCCGCGCGCCTCGCGTTTTCGGCGGCGCGAGCGCATTCGGACCGGTCGTCGGAAGGGTCACCCACACACTCCATCGGCTCCTCGTCCGCCGCGGCGCCGAGCCGTTCCCAGCCCGCGCCCGAGTCAGCGTCTGAGTCCGCGTCGTGACCGGCGTTCGCGGAGGGAAGCGCGCCGAGGCTCGTGCTCGGTTCCGCGCGCCGCCGCGGGAAACGCGCCGAGGGCAAAAAGCTCCCGTGTCCGGAGTCGTGGCTCGCGTCGGGGGTCTCGGGGACGATCTCCGTCGAGTCCTCCCCGTTGGCGTTCGCGGAGGGAGGCGCGACGTCCGCTCCGGAAGGCGACACGAGGGAAGGCGCATGCGCGTCGCCGACTTTATCGGTCGCGCCGGCGGAGACCTCCGCGGCGAGCGCCGCTCTGGCTTTCGCGGCTCGGCGGCGCAGCCAGCTGCTCGGCCGGGGCGGGCGGCGGCGCGTCGCGCACTCCGCCGTCGCGCACTGCGGGACGTTCGGCGCTCGCTCCTCCGTCACGACCGCGGACTCCGAGACCACGCCGACGTATCCGGATACGGCTCCGTCGATCGGTGGTTCCTCCGTCGCTTCGCTTCCGTCGTCGTCCGCGCGAGAAAAACGGACGCCGCCGTCCGCGTCCGGAGCGGGGACCGCGGCGTACGTTTCGCAGGGCGGGGAATCCCGCGCCGTCGTCGCCGGCTTCGCGCGCATGAACGGATTGGCGGTGATCACGCCGCGCACGAACCCGCTCGCGCGGCGCAGGAGCGTCGCCGCCGCCGAGGAAGGCGCGGCGGACGTCAGAGGAAGCGCTTCCGAGCCGAAAACGAAAACGTTTCGTCGCGCGAGAGGGGGGGTCAATCGCGGAGCAGAGTCGCCGCGAGCCTCGCGAGCCTCGCGAGCCTCGCGAGTCTCCGCTCCGCCTCCGCCAGATCG
>Ga0209666_1004293_pt1 | contig 10092 bp, 4 predicted proteins | sample SaaInlV_125m_DNA_FD_184679 | JGI IMG/M metagenome (GOLD analysis project Ga0209666, IMG submission 184679) | Marine microbial communities from expanding oxygen minimum zones in the Saanich Inlet - Saanich Inlet SI037_S3LV_10m_DNA (SPAdes)... | ecosystem: Environmental > Aquatic > Marine >...
GGCCTTGATGACCTTGGACACAGACTTGGCCTGATGGGAGCAGAGATGAGGGTCGGGAGGGTCAGACGCGCTCGAGATACGAGGGGAAGGCGAGGCGCGATCGCGAAAGGTGGCGAGGAAATGCCGAAGAACGAAACGCAGCCGGCGAAGGCGCGCGAGTCGTGCGGCGAGAAGCAGCACGTACCTGGACCTTGGACGCCTTGAGGGCGGCGACGGAGCCGGTGAAGGTGGAGGCAATGCAGGCCATGATGTTAGGTGGTTGTTGTTGGTGGTGGGTTGGGTGTGTGTGTGGGAATGACGAAGTGAGCGTCGTGCAGCGCTATTTATGCCAAACGAACGCGAAAATCTGCCTCTCGGAAATTCGCGAGGACGCTTTTTCATTCGCTCTGCTGATTGTGCAGCAGTTGAAAACGAATGAGGTTCCGCGAAATCGCGAGCGTGCCCTGACTGCGAGCCGTACGAATGCGACATAACTTTTCCGAAATGTTTTTGCGATTTTCATTTCAAAATCCGCCAAAAAGATCCATTTCCCGGGTAATTTCATTGGACGTTACGATCTCCCGCCGATTATCGCGCGCGATGACTGGCGAAATCGGGGGTTCGGGAATCCAAATCCGAGCGGGAATCTGGGTTGACCAGTCTTTTTACAGTTGGCGAAATATTTGCGTTCTCGAAAAAACTACATTACCGACCTCCGCCGTCACTCCTCGCCATTCCCACACACACACCACATACAAAATGGCCTGCATCGCTTCCTCTTTCACCGGCTCGGTCGCCGCCCTCAAGGCGTCCAAGGTCCAGGTACGTGCTCGCGCACACCACCGCGCGCGTCGACGCGCGCGCGCCGTGCCTTCTCCGGCGTTTTTTCTTCGGCGGCATCCCGCCACCTTTCGCGATCGCGCCTCGCCTTCCCCTCGTATCTCGAGCGCGTCTGACCCTCCCGACCCTCATCTCTGCTCCCATCAGGCCAAGTCTGTGTCCAAGGTCATCAAGGCCGACATCTACCCCGAGTTCGGCACCTACCCCGGCGGTGGCGAGTCCCCCATCATCCCCTTCGGCTCCGAGAAGAACGCCGAGCGTGAGGTGATCCACGGCCGCTGGGCGATGCTCGGCGTGACCGGCGCCTGGGCGGCCGAGAACGGCACCGGCATCCCGTGGTTCACCGCGGGCACCCTGTGCACCCCCGACGACTGCACCGCCGTCGCGGACAAGTTCCCCGGCGCCGTCGCGCCCCTCGCCCCCGAGGGCTCCGGCTACCCCTCCTTCTGGGCCGTCCTCGCCATCGAGGTCGTCCTCGTCGGCCTCGCCGAGGCGTACCGCACCGGCCTCACCGACCCCGCCTTCGACGAGCTCACCGTCGGTGACGTGTCCCCCGGTGGCCGCTTCGACCCCCTCGGCCTCGCCGAGTCCGGTGACCTCGAGGAGCTGAAGATCAAGGAGCTCAAGCACTGCCGCCTCTCCATGTTCGCGTGGCTCGGCTGCATCATGCAGGGCCTCGCCACCCAGGAGGGCCCCATTGCCAACTGGCAGGCGCACGTCGCGGACCCCGTCCACGCCAACGTGCTGACCAACGCCGCCTCCGGCTTCGGCTTCTACTAAGCGGTGTGCGTAAGCACAACCCTTAGCGGATTTGTTGTACCCAGGTAGCCTAGTCCGTACACATGTACCAAGGACCAGCCGACGCGCGGCGAGAAGACCTCTCGTCGCGTAGTCGGCTCGTTGTAACACTGTAAACTCTGTTACGCCTCACGCGACGAAAGATGCGACACGTGCCGATGAAAGAATTTCCTCGAATACAAACACCCGCTCGACGCGCTAGTTACGCGGCGCGAGAACCCTGCGCCTCTTGCCCACGATCGGCACCGCGCGGTCCTTCGCGGGCGCGCGCTTGGTCCCGGAACCGCCGGAACCGGCGGCTTTGCTCGCCGCCGCCTCAGACGCCTTCGGCCGAGGCGCGGGTTTCGCCGCGCGGCGAGGCGCCTCGGCACGCGACGTCGACGGCGGCGCCGGTTCCTCCGCCTCCTCCTCCGCCTCCTCGGCGTCCGCGCCGGACGTGCGCTTGAGTGCGTCGGCGAGCGCGCCGACCACCTCACCGCGGAGCACGTGCTGCGCCAGGCTGGCGCCGGGGCGCGAGAGCCAGCTCTTGAAGAACTCGGGAGCGACGCACGCGCCGCCCGCGGCGGCGGCGGCGGCGGCGCCCGCGCGGCCGGCGGCGGCGTCGGCGCCGGCAAAGGATCCCGGGTCGACGATGGCGACATCCGGCGTGGGCGCCGCCGGGATGAGCGCGCCCTTTGCCGAGACGGTGGAGACGCGCGCGCCGCCCGCGCGGAGCACCGCGACGAGCATGTCGCGCTCGACGCGGTTGGAGGACGGGAACGGCGCGACGGCGACGACGAGCCCCGCGAACGGACGCGCGTCTACGGACGGAACTTCGCCCTCCGCGCTCCGCGTCCTCGACAACCAGTGCGCCGCGGCGTCGGGCGCCACCAACCCGGCGTCCGCGCCGCGCCATCCGCCGCGCCAGAGGTGCTGTTGAAAGGTCTCGGGGCCGAGCAGCTTCCCCGCGCGCCGCGAGGCGTCCAGGAAAGACGCGTCCAGCAAAGGCACGCCCGAAGCCGCCGCGGCGAGGAACTTGATCGAGCGGCTGCCTCGGGGCCCGAACACGACGTGCGTCGCGCGCGGGTCCCAGGCATGCCCCGCGCAGAGGCTCGCGCCGAGCCGCGTCACCGTCGCGCCGTACTTCGTCAGGTCCGCGCTGCTGAACCCGCTCAGCGCGACGCGAGGGCGGCGCTTTTCTTCGGTGTTCGGGGGAGGGGAAGACGCGTGCCTGGTACCTTCACCCGAGCCCGAAGCCGAGGGGGCGACGCGCGACGCGGGCGTCCGAGATGAGATCTTCTTCGACGCCGGTTTCGAAGCTTTCGCCTTCGGCGCGCCCGACGAGGGGGGCGCGGCGGTTTTCGCGCGCGGCGTCTTCGCAGCCGCGGCGGGCGTCTTCGCAGCCGCGACGGGAGTCTTCGAGCGCGTCGCACGCGGCGCGACCGCCGCCGGCGTCTTCGCAGCCGCGACGGGAGTCTTCGAGCGCGTCGCACGCGGCGCGACCGCCGCCGGCGTCTTCGCCGCGCGCGCGCGCTTCGTTCGCGGGACGCTCGCGGCGGCGGAGTTCTTCTCGTCCCCGTCCCCGTCCCCGTCCTCGTCCTCGTCCTCCGCGGTGTCCTGCGTGAGCAGAACCGCTCGCTTCACGCCGCGCGCGCGGCGGCCGGGCGCGACGGCGTCCTCGTCGTCCGAGCAGGTGGCTTCGTCAGCCGCCGGCGGCGCCTCCGTCTCCGCGCCCGCGCCCGCGCACGCGTCCAGCCGCGCCGCGAGGTCACCGCGAACCTCTTCTTCTTCTTCTTCTTCTTCCTCTTCCCGCTCTTCCTTCTCGGGGGACGGAACCTCGGGAACCTCGCGAGTCGGCGCGTCGTTTTCGTCCCGCGGCGCCTCGGCGGGGTCGTCGGCGGCGAGCCATCCCGCGGACGCCGCCGCGACGGCGGCTTGCGATCCCGGCGCGCACGCTTGAACGGATATCCGCGCGCCGTGGTCCGCGGTCCACGCCTTGGTGGGCGGCGGCGCCGTCAGCGCGTCCGCCGGAGCGCCCTGCGTCATATCCGGCTCCGTGGGCCCGGCCAGGAGCTCGTGAAAGCCCGCCAGCACCTCGCTCAGCGGCCGCCGCACCTCGCACAGCGTCACGCCCTCCAGGTTTCCCGGCGTGCGCCGCGGCAGGGTCACCACGTCGCGCGCGTCGCGCAGGCGCAGGCGCGCGTCGGACTCGCGCCCCGCCGGTCGAAGCATCGCGCGCAGGGACGACCAGCCCATCTCGTGCCCGAAAGGGCAGTACACCTCCAGGAAGGCGCGCAGGAGCGCGTCGGGTCCGGCGGCGCTCGCGTCGCCGTCCGGCTGCTTCGCCGTCTCCATCCGCAGACGCGCCAGCACGGCGGCGCCGAGCGGCCCCCGCGCGCTCCGCGTCTTGGACTCGACTACGAGCGCGCTCCATCGCTCGAGGTCCTCCGTTCGCACATCGGGAAGACACGCCAGGAACGTACCCGGCGCCGGCTCGTGGACGACGACGGCGCGGAAAGAAGATCCCGTCGGGCGCGCGGCGAGCGTCTCGAAACGCGTCTCGCCGGTACGCACGCGTTTCAGCCAGGCGGGCCCGCTTCCGTCGTCCCCGTCGTCCCCGTTCCACGTGGCGTCGACGTCCGGCTCCCACGACCCGGCGGCGATGTGCGTCAGGAACGTGGAAAAGTCGTCCGCCGCGAGCGGCGCGTCGCCGTCGCCGAACGCGTGGAACCGCGCCGGCGCGCGGTCCGCGAACCGGCCGCCGAACGCCGCCTCGACGGCGTCCGGCGACCCGACGCGCCCCGCGAAGGCGAGCTGCGCCGCGGCGGGTCTCTCGCCGTCACGACGCATGCGCGCTAAAGTGGGGTCCAGCTCGACGTCCCGGCGGCTGCGCTCGATGTGCTGCGAGGCGCGTTGCTCCAGCGCGCCCCAGTCGGGAGACAGGACGAGCGGCGCCGCGCCGCGCGACTTGCCCTGCGACTGGCTCGCGCTCCGCGGCGCGCGCGGCGCGGGGGGCTGCATTTCTTTTTCCTGCGCGTCCTCCCGCTCCGGCGCGTCCTGCGCGGAGGAGACGTCGCGCAACACCGTGCCCGGGGCGAGGTCGTCGTCGGCACCCACGCCGCCGCGACCGAGGAGCCCGCCGACCGCCGCGCCGGCGGTGAGCTCGGTGACGAACGTGCCGAGAGACCCCTCGGGCGCGCGCGTCGCGTCTCGCGCGCGCTTTTGTTTATCGGCGGAGCCCCCCGCCGGCTCCGCCGGCTCCGTCGCCAGCGAGTCCTCCACGATCGCGCCCTCGTCGTCCGAGTCCGGGACCTCGGGGTCCTCCGCCGCGGCTGCCGCGAGCTCGTCCTCCTCCTTGCCGCTGAGCGTGGCGTACGGCGCCTCGGGCATCCTCGTCCACTTGCCGAGGCATTGCTCGAGCCAGCGATGGCTGACGATCTTCTGGATCTTGGTCTGGTTCGCCTTGGCCCACTTGGCGCCCTCGAACTCGTAGCACACCAGGTGCGTCGAGCGGCGATCGAGCGAGCGCATGTACTCCGCGCCGAGCAAGCCGATGATGGTGATGAGCTCGGCGCGGCGGTCGCCCGTGTACCCGGTGACGCAGATCTTCAAGCCGCGCATCTCGGGCAGGCCCTCCAGCGAGGGCAGGGGGCGGAACAGCACGCTGTCGTCGACGGAGACGAGCTCGCGAGCTTTAAGGCACTCCTGAATCCAGAACCAGGACACGACCCGGGAGCCGGCGCGTCCCGCAGCCTTGTACAGCGCCTCATCCTCGGACCCCGCGGGGCCGGTCTTGGAGAGGACGACGTGCGTGACACGCGCGTCGTGTTGGGGGGTCACCACCGCGCCCGCGCGCTGCATCGCCTTGACGTACTCGTGGACGTCCGCGGCGTCCTTGCCGGAGACAGGCGCGTGGTGGAACGTCAGGCCCGCCATGAACGGGTCGCACGGCTCGTCCGCCTGCAGGGACGGGGCGGACATCGGGATGGACATGCGCGCGTCGCCTTCAAATTCTCGGATTGCACGCGCTGGGGACCCGAGGGAAAGATTGTTGGCACCCGAAAGCGCGCGTCTACACGCGGCGCGAACGCTTCCGAGGCGGCCGCGAGACACGCGGAGAGCGTGAAGTGCGACGGTCGCGAGAGATACCACGCGCGGCGCGAGTGTGCGCGCGTGCGTGCGGTCGTCTGTGCCGAACCGGCAAGGCTCGCGGGGGACACGTGTTCTTTTCATCGTCCCATCAGAGGCTGCTCGGCAACGACCGCGCGTTGCTTCCATACCTGCTTTTTTTTGGTTCAAAACCGGGAGCCCGATCGGGACGCTTTCTTGGGTTTCAGACCTTGGGGAAAAAAAACTTACAAGCCTTTTTAAATTTTTTCACTTGCTTTCGTTTGAAAAGACCACGACGCGCGCGACCATTGCGACACACGCGCGGGGAAAGAGACGCACGCGCGGTTCCCGCACTCGTCGAGTGCATCGTCGAGACCTCGTTCGACGCGTACCTCGCCACCGGAGCGAGCCCTACCCCCTCGAGCCTTTCGCGGAGCCCGCTCACCCGAGACGCCCATGGCTGACGTCGCGATGCCGCAGGCGCCCCTCGCCGCGCCCGCGGACGAGAACGCCGCGCCCTCGAACGTCGCGTGCAACCCCCTGCTGGCGGGCGCGTGCGACGACGACGACAACGAGCTCACCGATGCGCAGAAGAAGATCATCGAGGACCGTCTGAAGGCGCTCCAGGCGCGTTTCAAGGCGTTCGAGGAGAAGACCCTGAAGCAGAAGGTGGATGAGCTCGTCCTCGCCAACGAGGGCCTCACCGAGGCGGAGGCGGAGATGGCCCTCAAGGTGTGCAACGGCAACGAGTTCGAGGCCAGCGACCGGCTGTCCAACGAGGACGAGGACCACGAGCAGTTCCGCAGGGCCATCCGCCGCATGGTGCTGGACGAGCAGCGCTCCGCGCACCTCGGGCCGCGCGCGCGCGCCAAGGTGGAGGAGCGCCTCGCCAAGAAGCGCAAGCGCCTCGCGCGCCGCCGCGACGAGTACCCCGACTCCGAGGACGAGGACGTGTCCGACTGGGAGGAGTCCGACTGGGAGGAGGAACCCGAGGACGACGAGCCGCTGCAGGAGGTTCGCTTCGGGGTGCACTTCGTGCGCCACAAGAAGACGCACAAGGTGGGCGGGAGGCTCAGGCTGGACGACGCGATCGGCCAGCTCGCCGCCGCGCAAGCCGCCGCCGAGGCGGCGAAGAAAAAAGCCGAGGAGGCCGCCGCCGCCGGCGTCGCCCCCGAAGGCGCCGCCGCCGCCGAAGGCACCGACGCCGTCAGCAGCGAGGCTGCCTCCGACGGCGCCGCCTCCGACGGCGCCGCCTCTCCCGAGGCTGGCGCCGCGCCCGCGCCCGCCGCGGCGTTCAACCTGGAGGACCTGATGGAGGGGTGGTCGGATGCGCGCAAGAAGGCGTGGAGCAACCGCGAAAAGAACGAGAACCAGTACTACTACCGGTTCAACGCCCCTGGCGAGGCGCAGGGCGAGGGCAAGTGGTCCGAGGCGGAGCACGAGCTGTTCCTGAAAACGCTGGAGGATGTGCGCAGCGGCGCCGCGGGGTACCCCATGTACCAGTGGGGCTCCTTCTCCAAGAACATCCCCGGGCGCGTCGGGTACCAGTGCTCCAACTACTACCGCACGCTCATCAAGAACGGCGAGGTGGAGGATGCCAACTACATGGTCGACGAGAAGGGCCAGATGCGGTTCAACTTCAAGAACAAGGGGTTCGAGCGCGTGAACAAAGAAACCGGGGACACCGAGCTGCTCACTTCCAAGCCGAAGAAGCCCAAGCCCCCGCCCAAGCCGAAGAAGCCCAAGGCGCCCAAGGCGCCCAAGCCCAAGCCCAAGCCCAAGAAGAAAGCCAAGGATGACGACGACAAGGCTTTCCACTGCTCTGTCAAGCTCGACGCGACGCGCCGCAGCGGGCGCAACGCGGGCGTGACTAAGAAGTACACGGACGGGGACGAGGTGAGCGACGACGAGGAGGAGGAGCCCGTGCTGCCCGGGTTCATCGACCCCCTGACGAAACAGCAGATCGAGGAGCCCGCCATCTCTCCGTACGGCCACGTCGCGGGATACGACACGTGGTGCCGCGCGCTGCGGAGCGAGGACGCCAAGGACACGTGCCCGTTCACGCGCCAGCCGCTGAAGCGCCGAGACCTCGTCAAGCTGACGCACGAAAACATCGCGCAGTACCGCGAGAAGATGGTGGACACGCAGAACGCGTAGAACGCGCGTCCGCGGGACGCGACGTGACTTTAATAGTAGTTCATCGAGACGACGTATCATATCACACACACACGAAACACACACGAAATACCACGACTTGCAATTTGCGGGTCGACCCGTCGTCCGTCGCCACTCTCGCACGCGCGCGCGAGCGGCCGGCCGACGCGTTTCTCTGTGACACGCGCGATGTCGCGCCCGTCGACGTCGCCGAGCGACGCCGAGGACGCTCTGTCCTGGACGAGCTGGAGCGGGTCGACGTGGGAGCGCGTGCTTTACGGGTCGGCGATGTCAACTTCGAACGGTGTGGTGCCCCTCGGGGACGTGCGCGAGGACATCGATCGCGCGGCGCGGCGTCTACGAACGGCGACGATCCGCGCCGGATCGATAGGCGCCGCCCTGAAGGGCGGTCTGAACCTGTTCGGCGTGCTCGCGCGCTCGCGACGGCGGCCAAAGCGCGGTGGCTCGCTCAGACTCGACGCGGCGGATGCGACGCGTGACACCGCCGCGTTTGCCGCGTTCCTCGGCGTCTTCGCGGGCGTGTACGTCGCGGTGGACGAGGTTATTGCGCTTCGAGTCGGTACGCAGCGAAGCAGGGAATGGCGCGCGGCGGTCGCCGGCGCGATCGCCGCGCCCGCGTTGCTCCTGGCGGACCCAAAACCGGCTTCTCGGTCGCGTCTCGGTACAGACGCGCGGAGCTCCGTTTGCGTTTTATACAAAAACGCGCCCCTCGCGCCACAACGGCACAACGGCTTGGCGACGTACCTGGCGTTGCGCGCGTGCGTGCTCTTGACGCGAAGCGCGCTGAAGCGTCGGGACAGACGTGAGTTAACACCGGTAACGCACGCTTTGCTCGCGCCGTTCGCCAATAAGAACGCGGACGTGGGTTTGATGTGCGTCAGCGCGACGGTGATTTTGTCGTGCTTCATCTTAAGACGCGACGCGGTGGTTGGCCCCTACGCCAAATTCCTCGACCGGCACGGAGGCAAGACGGTTAAACACTACGTTTTCGCCGGCGCTTTGGCGAAGGCGACGACGGCGTTGGAGACTCGGACCGTGGTGAAGAACGCGGCGGCGGCGCTGTACGGCCACCCGGGGGCGAAAAAAAGTTTGCGGGATAAAAAACACGAAGCGTCGTTACTCGCGGCGCTCGACGTCTCGGACGCGTCGCTGATGCGACGCCGCCCAAAGTTGTGGCGTCTCCTCGTGCACCCGGAGACGTTAAACGGCGGCGCGCACTTCGTGGCGTTCTTCACGCGATCGTTACTTCGGTCGTTCGGGGTGAACGCGCCTCTGTACTTCGTGTCCACGCTCCTCGTGCACAGGCGCGCGGTGATGGACAAAAAACGGGTAGGCGCGATTTTCAAGCGGAGCGTCGTCGGCGTCGCGCGCTCCAGCGCGTTTCTCAGCGCGTACTGCGCTACGGCGTGGTTTGGACCGGATATCGTCGCGACGCTCCTGGGAGACGTGCGGTGGTGGACCATCGTGTGCGGCGTACCTCTCGCCGGCCTGGCGACGTTCCTGGAGAAACCCTCGAGAAGACAAGAGCTCGGCGTGTACTGCGCGTCCCGCGCGCTCGAGGCGGTCGCCGTGCTCGTCGCGGGCGCGAACGCGCGACGAATGGCGAGCGTCGAATCACGAAAAAACGCGGACGCTTTTGCGTCTTTTTTTCTCGTGCGTCTGGCGCGGTTCGACGTCGCGACGTTCGCGCTGGCGTCGGCGGCGGTGATGCGGTGCTACGCGAACGAGCGGGACGTGTTCCGGAGCAAGTACCTGAACGTGCTGGACTACGTGTTCGGGAACCAGGGGCACGGCAGGCAGAGGGTGCGGCACGTGGGGAGCGCGTACCAGCTCATGACCGAACCGCCGGAGATGCCGGCGTCGCCGAAGAAGAAAAAGGGAGACGGCGAGAAGAAGGAACGGTAGAAGAGCCGCGTATTCGTGACTCGTATGAATACTACGTAGCATCGTATCTTTACCGCGTTGTCTATGCTATGCGTGTTCTACTACGCCTACTTCCTTCTCCTGGAGACTAGCTACGCGAGTATACCTCCATCGCGTCTCGCCCTACGACGAAAAGGCTCGCCTACATCAAAGGCTCGTCCGCGTCCGACGCTTCGGGCGCCAGGCGGAACAGCTTCACCGTCCCGTCTCCGCCGCAGCTCAAAACGCCGCCCGCCAGAGGCGTCAGCTTCGAGACCCCCACCTGCAGCACGTTCCTCCCCCCCCCCC
>Ga0209666_1004294_pt1 | contig 10092 bp, 5 predicted proteins | sample SaaInlV_125m_DNA_FD_184679 | JGI IMG/M metagenome (GOLD analysis project Ga0209666, IMG submission 184679) | Marine microbial communities from expanding oxygen minimum zones in the Saanich Inlet - Saanich Inlet SI037_S3LV_10m_DNA (SPAdes)... | ecosystem: Environmental > Aquatic > Marine >...
GCGCCGCCGCCGCCATAGCGCGGCGCATTCGGTTTTGTTCCACGTCGTGTTTTAACGACGAGTTCGAAGGCAGACTCGGGACGGAAGACGCGTTTGTTAAAGGTGTGAGGATGTTGTCGAGCAATTTCGGGCTGACCATTCGACCGGTGCTGGGTGTGTTGTCGTCCGTCATCGCCGGGTACCGGAACGAATCCGCGGATCCGCTTTGCGAACGCGACGCGGCGGATCCCATTGCCTCGCCGCGTCCCGCGGATGATCCCGCGCGGAGGGACCCGAACCCGCTCGTGGGCGTCTTCGGGTCGTACGGAGACACGGCCACTTGGAACGCGAATCCCCCGCCTGGGTCCGCGTTCTCAAGCTCCGCGCGGCGCGCGCGCGCCCTCCTGCGTTTCTCCTGGGCCTCCATGGCGCTCTGGAGCGCGCCCTTCTCCTCTAATGTCAGGATCTTGCCCGCCACAGCCTTGGCGACCACCGCGGCGACCGCGGGGGAGAACGCGGGGGAGGCGTCCGCGCCTCGGCCTTCGAGCGAGGACCCGTCGAGCGAGGACCTCCGATCGTCCCGGTGCGTGAGCGCGGCGACCACCGACCGGCGCTCCGCGGGGGTCAAAGGCGACGCCAGCGCCTTCGCGTCGTTGGGATCGAGCGTGAGCGCGGCGAATCCGGCGTTCACCGCGAAGTCGCCCGTGCCCAACGGCGAGGACTCCATCGCGTCGTTCACGCTGGAGGGCGCGTGACCCTCGACTGCTCGACCGCGCGCGTCTGCCTCGCGACGACGGGACGACGACTGACGTGCCCCTCGCGCGCGCGCGGGTGTGGCGGACGGCGACGACGGAGTCGCGCGTCTCGGACCGATACTCTCGATGCCGTTCAGCACCTCGTCCCGTCACGAAAAAAAACGGTCGGCATCATGAGGTTGGATTGCGCCGACAATGTTTTTACGGCAGTCTCGAAACCCGAAAGAATCTCGACGTGAAGTGCACTTCACCGCCCGCGGGAAACACGCGATGGCGCCGCCGAGGATCCCCGGCGGCGGCCGCGGCCGCGGCCGCGGCGGGTACAAGGGACGGATGGGTAAGAAGTTCAAGAAGAACCCCGATGGGAGCGACAAACCCAAGCGAAAGAAAACGGGATTTGGGATTTGGGGCGTGGGTGCGATCTTCGCCGCGATGCTCGGCCTGGTGGGGTTCGCGGCTAAGCGGGAGAACGACGCGCGGGAGGCGGCGGACTCGAGCCTTAGAGGGAGGCTGCGTCGACGGCCGATCGAGTTCTCGGAGCACGCGTCGTGCCGCATGGACTGCCGTTTCGTGTCCCGGGAAGAGGTGGAGGCGACGCTGGACGTCGGGAGGGAATCCAAGAGGCACTCCACGCCGGGCGCGCGGCCGTGTCCGCGGTGGGCGCTGGAGAACGGACGCGTCCGCGCGGTCTGGGCGGAGTGCCGGGACGCGACGAAGCTCGTGACGGTCATAGACACCGTCACGGACCACCCCTGCGGGCCGTGCTGACCGCGCGCCGCGAGGACGAGCGCGAAGCCGCCGGGCGCAGAAACGTTGTACTGTACTCACGAAAAAACAAAAAGCTACACAGATGAGACTTCGACTTCGACTTCGACTTCGATTTCGACTTCACCTCGCCTCCTGGAACAGCTGCGCGATGATCCTCGCCACGACGTTGACCCTCGCGCGCACGCGTTCTCTGTCAGCCTCGACGATGAAGCCTCCCATCTTCGCGTCGAACTTGTCGGGGTGCCACCGCAACATCTCCAGACGCAAAACCGCGCGCGCGCTTTTTCTTTTCGTCGGCGCCGGAGACGTATCGGCGAGATTCTCGCCGAGAATCGCGCGTCGCGCATCCTCCGCCGACGCCGCGTCTCCCTCGCGCGTGGGCCAGGGCAGATCGTCGTGTTCGATGGCCTCGCCGCGGTCGGCCATCGCCGCGACCACGCCCCACGCGCGACGGTAAGAGGACGCGTCCGAACAGAAAGAAACAGAAACGTCATTCTCTCGTTGACGCTTCCCGGATTTCGTTTCATTCGTCTCATCCGCGTCGCGCGCGACGCGCGCGCGCCACTCGGCGTCGCGCCTCATCGCCTCGTCCAACACGCGCTGCGCTTCCAGGTCGCGCGCGCTCGCGGCGCGGAAGGTGGCGGAAGCCGCGGCTCTTCTTCTTTCGGTCTCTTTCGCGCACTTGTTTTCTTTGGTTTTCTTAGTCCTATAATACGTCCCGTACGCGTCTTCTTCCTCGTCGAAAAATACGCGAACGTTTTGGTCGGCGAAGGCGTCGTCGTCGACGAAGGACTCGAAGAAGCGCGCGTACGACCCGACGCGGTAGGTACCTACCGAACCGTTCGCGTTCGCCTCTTCGTCGAACAGCACGGGTTCGTGCAGTACGTCCGCGGCGTCCGCCTCGGCGCCTCGAAGCAGCTTCTCGCGCCACGCGCGCGCGTCCAAACGCTCGCGGCGAGCGGACGCGTCTCCGAGCCCCTCGTAGCCGCCCTCCGCGGCTTCCGCGTCGCGGCGGCGGCGGCGCGCCGCCGCCGCCTCTTCGCGCAGAGAGCGGCTTCGTTCGATCGCCCGATTCGCGAGCTCGGTAGGGCTCGGTAGGTGCGTGTTCGTCGCCACCGCGTTACCCACGTCAGAACGTACCGAAACGGAAGGTCGGAGGTTCAAATCCGCGCCGGCGCGCGCGAGGCGGTCCAACGCGGAGGGCCGCGCGGGCGCCCACGGCGCCATGAGATGCGCGGGCGTGTTCCCGAAATCGTCCACCGCGGTGACATCAGCGCCTCGTTTGATGAGCCACTTGACCACGTCCTCGGCGCCCGCCGCGCACGCCAGGTGCATGGCGGTGCGTCCGCCTTCGCCTTCTTCGTCCTGCGCATCCCGCCCGCCGCGACGGTTTGACGAGGGGACACGCGCCTCGATGTCCAGCGAGGGGCACTTCCTGAACCGACGCTTCAGCTTGCGGAGGTCGCCTCGGCGCGCGGCGCGCAGGAACCGTCTTGTCGCGCGCTGGGTCCGGTGCTCCTCCTCCGATGAGGACGAGGAGGAAGACATCGGACCCGGGGTCGCGGCGCCGAACGACCGCGAACCCCGCGCGCGCCGACGCGTCCGCCGCGCGCACGAGACTGCGGGGGCGTTTTTCCGTGCCGTCCCAGAAATATTTTTTCGTTGTCGGTGCCGACCTGCGCGACAGAAATCAGCGCGCGCCCCGGATGGCGTCCGCGCGCGGCGCGTTCGCGCGGCTCGCCCGCGCGACTCCCCCGCGCCTCGCACGCCTCGCGCCTTCCCGCGCGCTCGCGTCCGCGGCGGAGGACAGCGCGCACGCGGACGCGCTGAGGCGCGCGGGGGCGACCCCCCCCGCGCACCTCCGCGAGCTGCTCGATGTCCTGCGCGCGAGCGGCGGCGTCTCCCTCGATCCTTCGGACCGAACCGGCGTGCACCCCCTGGTGTTGCCGCTGGCGCGGGTTTCGGGCGAGGGTGCGGGTGGTCTGCCTGTTTCCGTCGATCGGAAGGACGAGACGCGCGCGTCGACGTCCGACGAACGCGACGCGCACGCCACGATCGGGCTCCTGGTGCGTCCCGCGGACGTCCGCGGCGAAAAAAGTTTCCCCGGCGAAAAACGAAAAGAGCTGTGCGTGGTGGCGTCCGGCCCCGGCGGGATCGAGCTCCTCGCGCCCTCCGCGGCGCACCACGTGCACCGCATGCTCGTGGAGGAGGACTTCCGTCTCAGCCAAGAAACTTCCGCCCACGGCACCGGCGACGGCGACAAACACAGCCGCCCCGTGCTCGCCGCGGCCGGCGCCTTGGGCCATGAGCCGCACGCGATATGCCCCCCAGGGACGTTCCGAGCCATGCAATCGTCGTCGCCCAAGCGCCGGCCGGAGGTTTTCCTGCAGGCGGCGTTCTCCGGGTGCGCGTTTCCGAGCGCCGCGCTCGCGCTCATTAAACACCACGAGACGAGCGGGAAAGACGACGGCGTGTTGAGCGCGCTGGTCACGTCCGAGTGGTACACGAATCAACCTTTGTTTTTGGGTTGGGGGTTCGCGCACGCCGCGAACGCGTTTTTGTTGAAAAAGCACGGACGTTCGGACGAGGCTCGCGACGCCGCGCGCGTCGCGTTGGCGTGCGCGCCGTGGTGGACGCTCTCGCGCGACGCGGGCGTCGCCATGCGTCTCGCCGAGGTGGCGGGTTTGCGCGAGTTCGTGCTTCTCAACGAGTGGGGCGCGGAGCAGTTCCGGGACATGCTGGACACCGGCGGGGAAGAGCACAAGCGCGCCGCGGAGGCGATGAATGCGAAAAACGAAAACGCTCTTTCGTCCGATCCCGCCGGCGTCGAAAAATCGGAAGGAGCGTCTCCTTTCCACGCGTCGGCCTGGGAAAAAAAAGCCTGCGCGTTGATGGACTCGGTGTCGCTCGGCGCGCCCGCGGACGCGAACGCGGAAAACGCGCGGTCCTGGGACGCGGTCCGCGGCGCGGTGGCGGAGCAGTACGAACTCGGGGGGCAAAAGGCGTACGCCGCGTTCGTCAGGGGGGAGTGATGACGCGTGTTTTTTTCGCGGGTACAATGTACATCACCTTCTTTTTTTTTTAATAGCGCGACGCGAAAGGCGACGACGCCGAAAAATAACAACGCCGAGACGTCCAACGCGTGCTCGTCCTCAGTACCTCCTCTCCCCGTTCCCGATGGGCGCGGGCATCTTCCCCACCAGGAACCCCGCGACTCCGGCGTAGACCCCCGGCGCGAGTCCCTTGTGTTTCGAGAGCTCCTCGTCGACGCGTTTGGCGCGCGACTTGACCAATCGCGCCACCGCCGCCGCAACCGCCGGCACGATCGCGAACGTCCTCGTGAGGTTCATCATCAGCCCGTCGCTCGCGTCTTCGCACAGCGCGTCCATGAAGTTCTTGAACTCGTCCAGCGTCAGCTGATCGTCGTCGTTGCGGTCGAATTTCCGGAACAGCTCCAAAATCTCCTCGCGCGTGGGGGGATAGACGTGCCCGCCCGCCCTGTGCGCGGCGTTCAACCGATCGTACACCATCATCACCGCCAGATGCAACTCGGTCTTGTCCAGGGTCCCACTCCCGTCGTGGTCAACCTCTTCGAACGCAGCCTCGCATTTCTTGGTGAAAGCGTCCGTCCCCGCGACGCGGCCCGTGAACTTGCGGAACAGCCAGTTGAGGCCGAGCATGTCGATCCCTCGGTAGGTGGTGCGCGCGCGTGTGGGACTGATGACGGACCGACGCGTCGCGATCGATCGGGCACCGACGCGTTTTCGTTTTTCGGTCGCGACCGAGATTTTTCGGTTGCCGTTTGGCGACGCGGGCGTTGACCGCGCTCGAACCGTCGTCACTGGGGGTCGCGCGGCGCGGCTCGCGCGACGAGGACCGCTTCGAATCCCTTACGCCCCGATGGCGGGATGGGCGATGACCCCCGCGTCGTTGCGTAAGGTGTGCGTCGAGAACGACGGGTACGCGCACGCCCCCGAGCTGAACGACGTGTTGCATCTTCACCGCAAAGGCATCGCCGAGATCGAAAATCTCGAGCCGTACGTCGGCCTGAAGACCATCTACCTCGAGAGCAACTCCGTGGACACGCTGGAGGGCCTGCTGCACCTCTCGCTGCTCCGCTGCCTGTACATGGCGAAGAACGCGCTGACGGACGTCGAGGGCGCCGTGCGGCTCAAGGCGCTCGTCACGCTGGACATCAGCGAGAACCACGTGGATTCGCTGGAGGGTCTGCGCGGACACCAAGCGCTCGCCACGCTGGTCGCCGCCGGGAACAGGTTGGCGGACGTCGACGCCATCGACGCTCTGCGCGCGTGCCCCAGCTTGACATCTCTGGATTTGAGCGACAACAAGCTACGCGACGCGAACGTGGTGGAGTTCCTCACCTCCGAAGACGCGCAACTCGCCGACCGACTGGCGCTGCTCAAGTTTCGCGGCAACCCGGCGGTTGGCGAGACCAAGAGCTACCGCAAAACCGTCGTCTCGCGCATGCGCTCTCTGAACTACCTGGACGATGCGCCGGTTTTCCCCAAGGACCGGCGTCTGGCGAAGGCGTGGGCGCGAGGGGGCGTGGAGGAGGAGCGCGAAGAGCGCCGGAGGATCTTCGAAGACGAGCAGAAGCACCGCGAGAGGCAACAAAAAAACTTTGAAGAGATGGTTTCCAACGCCAAGCGCGACGCGGCGGCGCGGGAGAAAGCCGGCGAGGCGACCAAACCGAACCCGTACCGGTTCATGTCCGACTCAGCCGCCGCCGAGGCGCGCCTGATGATGGAGGAAAACGTGCCCGAGTGGCGCATCGAGGAGATGCGAGCGCAGGAGACGTTCCCGTGGCAGGTCCAGGCCCGCCGAGAGGCGGAGGAGCGCGAGGCGGCGGCGCGCGAGGCGGAGGAGAAAGCCAAACGCGCCGAGGCTGAGGAACAGGCGAGGGCGAAAGCCGCGCGCGCCGAGGCTGAGGAAGAGGCCGAGCGAGACGCGGAGAGAGCGCGCGTCGCCTCGGCGATCTCCGCGTCCATCACGGACGAGACACTGGAGCAGATGGTCGCCGAGCAAGTTCGCGAGAGCCTGAGTCTGTCGCGCTCCGTCCCGGTGGCTGTCCCGATGGCGGACGACGGGCCGACGCCGGGCATACACGTCGCCGCCGTCGCCGAGGAGGAAGAGACGCAGATTTCGACGAGCGTTGGAAATCCGTTTCCCCCGCTCGACGCGTTCGCCGCCGAGTTGGCGCATCGCGCGGACCCCGGCGTGTACGCCGCCGCGCGCGCGGCGGCGCGGCGGCGCGAGCTGGAGCGCCACGCCGAGGCCACCAGCGCCGCCGGCGCCGGCGCCGGCGGGTGGGCGCCGGGTGCCGAGCGCCGCGCGGACGCCCGCCGCTCGCCAATCGTCTACGGCACGAAATCGTTCGACGCGCTCTGGGCGCAGGCGAAGGCGCTGGGGGAGACGCTCGAGGCTGAGGAAGCGGAGGCGTCTCGTGTGCGTTCGGGTGTGGGGTCCCGATCCCCCTCGACGCTCGCGTCGGAGCGCCGCGACGAAGACGACGACGAAGACGACGAAACGGAGCGATCCGACGGGTCCGACGCGGGAGGATCCTTCGACTCGGACGCCGACCCGTACGAGAGGCACTCCGTCGTCACCGTCGCCGGGGCGAGACGCGAAGAGACCCTCTTCGCGCTCGACTGACGACGGCACACGCGGCGAGGGATCACGAGTAGTGTCGCGTGCAGGTACGTTTTATGACGGAGTGGTCTATCCGAAGGTGAAACGTGTTTACTACCGATACGTAGTCTACATACGAAAGTATTCGCGATTCTTCCCCGACGACGAGCCGCGCGGTTTACGCGTAGACCCACGCGCGACGACGGCGTTCCGTCACGCCCCGAACCGCCCGACGGTTTCCAGCTCAGCCACCGTGTCCGCGCTCGCCAGCAGGTGCTTCACCGGCCTCCGCCGGCGCGCCTTCGCCGCTTCGCGGTTCGCCGCCTGGAGCGTGGCCATGCGCGCCAAGAACGCCACGCGCTCGGCCGCCTCGCCTGCGCCTCCGAACCCGCCGCCGCCGCGCGCGCCGCGAAGCACCGCCGCGCCGGTGCACTCCGCCAGCTCCTTCAGCCGCGACGCTGTCGCGCGGGGATCCGTCGCCGTCGCGAGCAACGCCACGTTCGTGGGTTTCGAAAGCGCGTGCGCCTCTCCCGAAAGCGAACGGCGTGTCTTCGTCGCCTCTTCGTCGTCTTCGTCGTCTTCGGTGATCGAACGAACGCCCCGAGGCGCTAAAGAAAACGCGTGTTGGTTCAGCAGAGACGCGGCGTCGCGCGCGACGTCGCCGCCGCCGCCGAGCGTGCGACGGGGCTCGCCGATCAAATCGACGCCGCCGCGGTTCTCGGCGCGCGTCCCGTCGAACGCGCCGTCGTCGTCGCCGTCCTCGGCGCCGAACCCGGCGTGCCCGAACGGCGCGACCGCGGGACCGGACGCGCCCACCGCCGCGGGGCGCCGCATCGCGTCCGCCGCCGAGAAGGCATCCGCGAGAGAAGCCAGGTTTGCCATCTCATCCAAAGCGCGGCGCCAGCCGTCCGCGGGACGAAGCGAATCCTCCGCGTCGTCGACGTCTGCGTCGTCGTCGGCGTCCGAACCGTCATCTTCCGAATCGTCATCTTCCGCCCTAGTCTTCTCGACCGCTTCGTCCTCGCCGCTTCCCGCCTTTTTCTCGAGCGTCGTCTCGGGAACTTCAGAGGCGAGCCCGTCCGCCTCGACGGTCGCGTCGCTCTCGGACCCAGCTTCCGCCACGAGCGCAATGCCCATCGCCGCCGCGTCGGCCCGCGTCTTCTCGACGCGCGCCACCGCCGCCGCCTCGGCGTCTGAATCGGGGACGGGCTCGAGACCCAGCGACCCTTTGCCAAGACTCAGCAACGCGCGTTTCTCCTCCGCGTTCTTCGCGCGGCGCGCCTTCTTGGCCGCCTCGGCGGCGGCCAGCGCGGCGAGCGCGCGGCGCATCGCGCCAGCCTCGACGGCGGAGAGCGCGCGCGCCTCGCGCTTCGCCAGAGCGCGCGACGCCTTCGCCGCCGCCCGCCGCGCCGAAGCCGGCGCGGACGCCTCGAGCCGCGCGAGTTCCGAGTCCTCCGTCTCGGCGACCAGCCGCGCTAAGACCCCGCCGAGCGTGAGCGTGGCGCCGAGGCGTGGCCCCACCTCGGCGCCGGAAACGCGAGAAAAAGAGGAGGCGCCGAGGCGATCGGCGCCGGCGTCCGAGACTCCGAACGACAAAAAGTGCGCGGCGTGCAGCGCGCGGCGCACGTCGCCGCCGGCGCGCTTCCCGGAGTCGTTGCCCGACTCGTCCGGCGCCGCCGCCGCGGCGACCGCCGCCGGGGGCACGGAGACGCCCTCCACGGAGGCCACCAGCGACGCGTACGCCGCGGCTTCCGCCGCGGAGGGCGCCTTGAACCGCACGCGCGCGAGAGGCAAGCCGTCTGCGCCGACGCCGGCGACGGTTTCCGCGCCGCTCCCTGCCAAACCCGGGAGCGACGTCGCGTTGGAGGTGAGCGCGATGGGCCGCTTGGAGTCGCGAATCAGCGCGGCGAGCGCCGCCATGAACCCGCGGTCCTCGCCGCGAAGCACGTCGACTTCCTCGAACAGGATCAACGTGTTCGTGTTGGTTTGGGCGTTGGTTTGAACAGCGTTCGTCGCGGAACAAACGCCGACGGACGCGGGACCGGCGGACTCGCCGCCGCCGTCGTCGGGCGCCGCGCGTTTTTGTCGCTTGATCGCGCCGAAGAAGCCGGCGGCGCTTGCCTTCGCGCCGCCGCCGCCGCCGGTCCCGCCCCCTTCCGCCAGCCTGCGGCTCTGCGTCGCCTCCGCGAACTGCGCGAGGATCTCCGCGCCGCTGCGTTTGCGCGACGCGTTCACCTCCAGAACCGTGAACCCCATCTCGCGCGCGGCGGCGTACGCGCAGGCGGTTTTGCACGCGCCGGACGGGCCGCAGAGCAGCGCGCCCGTGGCGGGGACGCCGCGCGCGTCCACCAGCGGGACGTACCGCCCGACAAGGCCGCCGTCTTTTTCGTCGCGCTCGTCGTCGCTCACCTCGGGGTCAAAAAGCGCATCCTCGTCGGAGGACTCGCGATGCCGCCTCGGCTTCTTCTTCGGGCGGCCGGGACCGGGACCCCGCTTCTTGGGTTTGTCGCCGTCCGTCCCGCGTTCCGACCCGAAAGCTTCGGCGGCGATGTGCGCGCGCCACGCGCCGAGCCAGTCGCGCACCTGCGCGGCGGCGGCGACGTCGCCGACCACGTCGCTCGTCGCCGCGGGCTTGTACGCGTCCACCCACAGCAGACTGGCGCCGTCCCGCGACGCCGGACCCCTCGCGCGGATCTCGCCGAGCCGACGCCGCAGCTCTCCGCGCGTCTCCGCGAGCGCGCCGGAGACAATCGCCGCCGCGTTCCAGCGGCCCTCGCCGGCGAGCACAAACTTCGCCGCGTCCGTCAGCGTCGCATCCTCCAGCTCCTCGCGCGACAAACAAACGGAGGGCTCCTCCGCGCCGGACGTTTTCGTCGTCGTCATCGTTTTCGACGAGACGTTCGTCATCGCCTCGTCGTTCGCGTGAACCTCCGTGAACCTC
>Ga0209666_1004303_pt1 | contig 10071 bp, 4 predicted proteins | sample SaaInlV_125m_DNA_FD_184679 | JGI IMG/M metagenome (GOLD analysis project Ga0209666, IMG submission 184679) | Marine microbial communities from expanding oxygen minimum zones in the Saanich Inlet - Saanich Inlet SI037_S3LV_10m_DNA (SPAdes)... | ecosystem: Environmental > Aquatic > Marine >...
CACAACCGAGAACGGCGGTCAACATTCCGACGCGCGCGGCGCCGCGCGACGACTCGGGGCTGCGCGCGATGGATCCGGCGGGATCCGGCGGTCGCGTCGGCGACGACAGCCTTCGCGATGCGCGATTCGAGGCGTTCCTGGAGGTGGCGTCGCCGCCCGATTTGCCCCCCGACATCGCCGCGCAGATTCGTTTGGGACTCGCCCGGCAGTACGACGCGCCTCCGGTGGAGCAGACGGCGCTTGTGCTGCGCAGCAACTGCACGGTGGACCGCCTGCGGCAGATGATCTACTGGCCCACCAAGGAAGACGCCGAGCTGTACCCCGCGCTGATCAGATCGCCACCCCCCGGCGCGCCCAGCACGCACCCGAGCGCGCGCACGCAGGTGACGTTCCTCATGGCACTTTACCTGCGCCACGCCAAGGACCGCGCCTTCGCGGAGTCGTTTGTCCTGGCGGGCGGCTTGGCGTCGCTGGTGCCTCTGCTGGTGCACCCCAACCTGCACCTGCGCGGGCAGGCCATGGAGACGTTCGTGCAGTTCACGGACGAGGCGCTGTTCCCGTGGCACGACCCGCCCAGGCCCGGGAGCTCCATCGACAAGGCCATGCACCAGAGGATGCTCGAGCTCGCCAAACAGGCGCTGGTGCCAAACTTGACGCGGAACATTCGCGTCGGGGGAGACGGCGGAGACGACGCGACGACACCGGAGGAGTCTCCGACGTTTCCCGGGGGATCGGGGATGGCCCTTAGAGCGTTCGCGTTCTTCGCCTCCTACTTGCGGCTGCGGCACTGCCCCGGGAACGTCCTGCGGCTCAGCGACGAGCTTCTGTCGGTGTTGCGGTCCGTCGCGGATGACGAAAACGCGAGCGAAAGCGATAAACGATCGGACGACGAGCGAGCGCTGGCCAAGGCGCTTTATGAGGACTTCTCGCGGTTCGAGCCCGCCGATACCAAAACAATCGGCGGCGCGCCCGATCCGCTTCGTCCCGAAACAGTCGATCATCCCGAAACAGCCAGTCAATCATCCCCCGACGCGCTCGTGGTCCTCGGGATGGGTTTAGATGACGCGTGCCGCGTGGTGGCGGACCGGACGGTGGTGTCGCGCGCGCGCGCCGCGAAGAAAAAGGTCGCCGGAGACGACGAGAAAATCGACGACGACGACGACGACGAGAACTCCGTTCTCGCCGACGCGGGCGAGGCGTTCAAGAAGCGGGGCAATGTTTTTTTCGCGAAGGGGGACTACTGTTCCGCGATCGAGTTATACGGTCGCGCCATCGACGCGCCCGTGTCGTACGGCCGGCTGTTCGACGAGGCGCCGCGCCGCGCGACGTACCACGCGAACCGCGCCGCGGCGTACCTGCGCCGCGGCGACGCCGCAGACGCCGGCGCAGGCGCCTGCGACGTTAACGGCCACCTCGAGAACGCCGTGTTGAGAACGACGTCGCCGCACGCCTCTGAAGACGAGCGCGATCGCGCTGTGCTGGCGTCCTCGCGCGCGCACGCCGAGGCTGCTTTGCTCGACTGCGACGCCGCGCTGGAGATGCAGAGCGGAAACGCCAAGGCGCGGTTCCGACGCGCCGTCGCTTTGTGGCGATTGGGCCGCGTCGCCGAGGCGAAGAGAGACGCCGAGCGCCTTTCGTTCGCGTCGCGCTCGAAAGAAGACGAGGCGGAGGCTTCGACGCTGATGCGCACGCTCGAGGCGCCGTACGTCTGCGCGGCTCTTTCGTGCGCGTCGAAGAGAGACGACGAAGGCGAAGACGACGAAGGCCGATCGGACGTCTCGAAGAAAGCGGAGACGACGTCGCGCGGATCGGGCGGCGCGACGCAAAACGGCGGCGCCGGGGAAAAAAGAAAAAAGGACGTCTCCCTCTCGCGCGACGCCTCGGACTCGCTCGCGGGGCATCTGTTTTTGTCTGCGACGCTCTCCGAGCGGCAAGAGGAGGCGCGCGCGTCATTCGCGTCGCCCGCCGCGGCGTTGGTGTTCGGGTCGCGCGAGGACGCGGCCGACGGGGTCGCGGCGATCGGCGGCGAGGGGGACGAGCTGTACGACTTAGATTGACGTTTTTTTTTTTTTTGTGAAACCGTTCCCCAAATCCAAATCGTCTCTCGGGGCGACCGATGGATCCGACGTGCCTCGGAGCGCGCCTCTGACCGCCAAAGCGCGGCGCGCATCTCCTCCGGCGACGTCTCGAGGGACCCTCCGACGCATGTCTTCCCGGCTCGTCGCTCGACTCGCCTCCGCCGCCGCCGTCGCCCTTCCCGCGCCTTCCTCGCGCGCATCCTGGTGCGCGTCCCTGGTTTCCTCCGCGCGAAACAGGCACGGCGCCGCGCGTCGCGCCCCGGCGGGCCACGCGCCGCAGTCGCGCCCCCGAGCGCCGTTCAGCCCGCCTTCGTTTTCGGCGGCGGCGATGTCGTCCCCTGGTGCGGGCGGCGGCGTCCCCGGCGTCCCCGTCCCCGCCGGGGACGCCACCACGACGCTCCTGGTGATCACCTCCCCGGAGCACCGCGACGGCGCGCAGCTTCGCCGGCTCGCGGACCCCGCGTCGCTCGCGGCGTGGGCGGGCGGTCGCCGGGTGGACGTGCACGTCGGGTGCTCCGTGGACGACTTCGACGCGTCTATTTTGAACGACGCGGAGTCTTCCGACCCGGTCGCGCTTCTGTGGTGGTTCGGCGACGCGAAGGCGATGGGCGACGTGCTTCGGAAACCGGTGCGTTCGCGCGTGGCGTGGATGCACTCCGGCTCCGCCGGAGTGGAGCACTTGTTGCGCGAGAAAGCGATCAAAGAGAGCCACGCCGTTCCCTTGACGAACGCTCGCGGCGCGTTCAGCGCCTCGCTCGGCGAGTGGGCGCTGTTTTCGTTCCTGTGGTTCAACAAGAACGTTCAACGCATGCGCGCGGCGCAAGAAGAGGGACGTTGGATGCGCGCGCCGGTTGGGATGCTGAGCGGGAAATCCGTCGCGATAGTCGGCTACGGGGACATAGGACGCGCGGTGGCGACGCGGTCGAAATCGATGGGCATGCGCGTCGTCGGTTTAAGAAGGGACCCGAGCAAAAGCCAAGCTGACGTTGAGAGCAAAGTCGTAGACGCCGTGTTCGGCTTGACGAAGGATGAGCTTCGTCGCGTCGTCAAAGAAGCGGATTTCGTGGTTTTAGCGTTGCCGCACACGCCGGCGACGGAGGGTTTGTTTTCGCGCGACGTCATTCACGACGCGATGAAGCCCTCCGCGGTGTTGGTCAACCTCGGAAGAGGCGCGGTGGTGGACGAGGAGGCGCTGATCGAGGCGCTTCGCCTTGGGAAAATCGCGGGCGCCGCGTTGGACGTCACGACTCAGGAGCCGTTACCGGAGGGACACCCGCTGTACGCGATGAAAAACGTGCTGCTCTCGTTCCACACCGCCGATCTCACGGACGACTACTTCGACCTCACCCTGCAGGTGTTCGCGCAACACCTGCGCGCGTACGCGGGCGAGCCGGTCGCGGACCCGCTCCGGTCGGGGCTCGACGCCCTGCACGCGCCGGCGTGGAACCTGGTGGACAAGGAAAAGGGGTACTGACGGGCGAAAACTGACGGGCGTTTCGATGATAGCGCGCGATGATGAAACTCGTGATCTTTTTCGGCGATTCGCGAAATAAAACGTCCCGTCCCTACTTGCCCTTGTCGACGAGCTTGATGAGGTCCGCGTCCACTCCCCAGGTGGCGGTGATGAACGCGGCGACATCGTGCGAGAAGTCGCCCTGGATGTCGATCTCGTCCTTGCCCGTGGCTCCCTTGGTCACGCTCGCGCCGCACGCAAACTTTTTCCCGAGCTTCTTCGACGCATCCTTCACGTCCACCTCGGGGAAGTGCTCGAACCCCGCCACCACCGTGATGTGTTTCTTCTTGTTGCGGTTCGTGCGCGTGATGGTGATGCCCTTGGATTTGGACTTCTTCTTCTTCGAGTCCTTGTCTTTCCCCGAGCCCTTCTCCTCACCCACCGCGTCGGCCGCGTCGCCGGCCAAAGCGTCGGGCTTCGCCTCGGTCGCGGCGTCGCCGGACACGGAGACGCCCTCCATCTGTTTCTCGAGCTTCACGCGCTTGCACCCCGCATTCTCGCAGTACTCCAAAGGGCACGTGCACAGAGAGCAGTACTCAACCTCGACCGGCTCGAGGGGCATCGTCGCGGTGGCTGGTCTCGGGTCTTCGAGGGACCTCGCGTCGACGCGATGCACCGCGTCCGACCTCCGGCGTGTTCGCCCGCGCGCGGTGGAATGGGCGATCGCAAACCCTGACGAGTTTCGGGAGTACGATGGTCTTTTTCTCTCGAGGCCGCCCAAGGCCCAACCAAGACTCGGGGCGATCGGGGAAGATAAAGCGCTCTCGGTGAGGCCGCCCCGCGTGGTCTCCACTCCGAGCCGCGCCGTCGTTCGGCATGTCGCTCACCACCGCGCTCTCGCCGGCGTTCACCCCGCGGCGCGAGCGCAGCAACTCTCCATCCGCCCCCGCCAGGACGTCGCGTGCTGCCGCCCCGCGTGCCCACGCGACGCCTCGTTCGCCGAAACTCGACGCACATGTGGGCACCTCGTCTTCCCCGTCTTCGGCCGCGGCCCATCCCCGCGGCCGACGCGACGCGCTGTTCGCGGCGGCGGCGACGCTGGTCGCGACGCTCGACCTGTCGTCGCGCGCGCGGCCGGCGATGGCGGCGCCGGCGCCCCCGCCGCCGTCGTGCTCGAGCTGCGAGGGCGCCGTGGACGGCACGCTGGGCCGGTGCGAGGGGTTCGCGGGCGCGTCGTGCCGCTCCACCTTCGACGACCGCCCGCCGTTCTTCGCCGCGCCCTGGGAGTTCGGCCGGGACGTCACGTCCACTTCGGAGGCGCTCAAAGAGCTCGAAAAGGCGGTCGTCGCGAACGGAGGTGTGATAGAGGTGAACGACGTAGGCGTCGGGTACCTCCGCGCGAGATTCGAAACGCGCCAAGGGAAAGGGAAAACGCGAAACGACGACTCAGGCGCCGTGGCGCTTGAGTTTTTGGCGCGAGGCGAAGACGATTTGGTGTGCGAAGTGCGCGGATCGGTGCGAGGCGTTTTTCGCGGTATCGTTCGCGTGCGATCGATCGTGTTTGGAAGCAGCTTCCCGGTTGAAAAGCTGCTGCTTCGCGTGCGTCGGTACGTCGGGTGGGCGGAGGTGCCCGTGCTGCGCAACCGAACGCCGAAAGTTCTCGGATACTTCGAAACGCCGTTTGACGATTTCGGGCCCGTCCCGCCGCCCACCATGGACTACGGCGGCATGCGCGCCGACGCGCTCAGCGACGATTTGCAGTGATATAGTACTGAGCTATCGATAAAGCTATCGATAGACGTCCATGATACACGATAGTCCTATGGAGTGGAGATGTATCATACCACGCACGGACACAGAACACCTCACGCCATCCCCTTTCTTCTCGTTTTACGCGCCTCGAGCTACGAGCCACGCGAACGGCACAGAAAAGCAGTCGGAAAGACGCGCGCGCTTTTTTTGTTCTCGGCGACGGCGCGTCGCGCGTCGCGCAGCGCGTCGCGACGGTTTTCCGACGCGCTCCTTCGAAAAAAAATCAATTCTGAAGCCGCCTCGCACGCCTCCGCGGCGCGCACGGCGCACGCCGCGTCCTTCGTCTCGCCGGTGATCTCGAAGAGCGCCAGGCGCGCCAGCGCGAGCTCGGCGTCCGCCTCGACGGAGTCGCAGGAGGAAGAAGACGTCGAAGAGGAAGGAGAGACGTCCCCGGAGTCCTCCGACGAAGCCGTCTGTCGCGCAGACGCGAAAACGCGACGTCGCCTCGGCGCTTCGTCAAAACTGTTTGGCGTGTGTTTCTTCTCGCGCGCCCGTCGGGTCCCGGTGCGGCCGTCGGACCCTCCGCGGCGCGACACGCACGACGCGGACGCCGCGGCGCACAAATATAGAAACGCGCACCCTTCGCGCGCTTTTGTGTCTTCTTCCGCTCGCTCGAGCTTCTCGATGGCGCCCCTCACGAGACGCTCGGCGTCCTCGCCGAAACCCGCGGCGCGCCGAGCGGCGCTGACGCGGCGCGCCAAAAAGGCTTCGCGGCGAAGCCTCCTCTTGCGCCGCCTTTTTCGGGCGTCGGTTTCGGTTTCGTACGCGTCTCGCGTCGTTTTCGTTTCGCGTCTCTCGGACGGCGACGGAGGCTCGCAGAGCTTCATCGCCTCCGCGAAGAGCCCCTCTGCGCGCGCCGCGCCCCCGCGCGTCCCGCGCGCCAGCTCCTTCTCGCCGGCGAGCGCCAGGCACCGCCTGGCGCGCGCGCGGCGCCCGGCGGCGGTCCAGTGCGCCGCCACCTTGGCCAAAAAGGACGAGGAACACGCGAGCGACGCGGCGTCCGCGCGCCGCGCGCTCGGCGGTAACCCGCGCATTGTTTTAAGACTGTTCCGCGTCTCCTCGTCCGCGCGCGACTCGAGGAGGGCCGCGACCGCGCGGTTCGCCGGGCGACGCGCCGCGTCCGTGAGCATGCTCAGCGCCGCGTCGCGGACGCGGGCGCTCGCGAACGCCAGGGACGGAAAATCGCCCAACCCTTTTTGCGTCTTTTCGAACGTCTTTTCGTTTTCGTTTTTTTTTTTGTCGTCGAACGCCCCGGAGACGAACGAAACCGTCACTCGCGACGTCGACGTCTCCGAGTCCTCGGACGCGGAAGATTCATCTTCGGACGGGTCATCTTCCGCGTCTGTCCCCGCGCTGTCGCTCGAGAGCGCGTCGGCGAACCTCCTCGATCCTCCTCTCCCCGCCGGAAGGGGCGATGGCACGCCCGAGGCGGTCGGGCGAACGACCCGGAAGATCCCGGCGCGAATCGCCGCGCGCACGTCCTCCTCGCGCGTCGCCGCGTCGTGCGCTTTTTTTGTTTTTCGCGCGAAGACGTTTTGATATTTTTTGTTTTGCGCCCCGCCCGACGAGTCCGCGACGCCGTCGGCGGCGGCGAGGAGCGTCTCGGCGTCGAAGGCGTCCAGAAGCGCCGCCGCCGTGACGGCCAAGCGCTTGACACGAGGCTCGAGCGCGTCGAGGTCGTCGCGGGCGGAAGCGCGTGACCGACGCGGACCCGTCGCGTCGCCGCGCCGTCTCTGCGGTTCGCGCGACGCGAACCGAAACCGGTTCCGGTTTCGGTCTCGGTCACGTTCCGACGGCTCCGTCGTCGCGTCCGTTTCGCCGAGACGCGTTTCGCCGAGACGTAAAGGCGAGAACGCTCGAGCGAGTCCCCGCATGCCCTTCAGCTTGAGCGGCGTCCCCTCGTCGAACGCGACGGCGTCGCCGCACGCCACCCGCGTGGCTTCGCACACCAAAACCCGACGAGTCGTCGCCAGCCGCGAGTCGGGAAAACCGTCTTGGAAAAAAATCGACGCCCCGCGCGCCGTCATGAGACGCGCGGCGACGTTGACGCATTCGCCGTACACGGCGTATTCGCACCTCGTCTCCGGGCCCACCGCACCGCAGAAAGCGTCTCCCGTGGCGACCCCGGCGCGCGCTCCGGGAAGGCCCCGCGTTTCGAGCGCGTCGATCGTCTCCGCCGCGAACGCCACGGCGCGCGCCGCGTCGTCCGCGTGTGACATCGAGGGCAAGCCGAACACCGCGATGGCCACTGAGCCTTTGTCGTCCACCAGAAACTGACGCAACGCGCCGCCGTGCGTCTTAAGCACACGCTGAGTCGTCGCCACAGCCGTCTGCGCGTGACGCAGCGAGTCGCTCGAGCCTTTGGGATCGTTTTGGATATCGTTTTGAACGGAGGTCTCGAAAACGTCGTCGCGACGTTCGTCGAAAACGTCTTCGCGAATCTCAGGCAGACGCGCGTCCAGGAACACCACGGCGCACCGCCGAATCTCGCCGCGCCACGCGGTGTCGTACAGTCGCGACGCGCATCGGTTCACTCGAGGCGCTCCGCACCGCTCGCGGGGCGCCTCCGCGGAGAAACCGAGAACCCGCGCGGGCGCGGGCACGTACCTCTCCAGCGCCTTCACGAGCGCCTCCGCGGAACCCGCCGGGTCCGGGTTCGAGTTTTTCGTATCGCCGTTTACGCGTTTCCGGGGAAACGAAAACACGTCGCGGAGCATCGCGTTGCGGTCCGCGGACGGTCGCGGCGGCGCCGCCGCCGCGACGGTGGCCCCGTCGAAGCCGTTGGTCAGCCGCGCGACGCGAAGAGGAACCTCTTCCGGAGTCCGAGACGCGCGGAGGGACCCGCGATCGGTTTTGGAGGCGCCGTCGCCACCGCCGCGCGCGCTTTCGGCGCGCCGCGGCGCTTTCGGCGCGCCCGCGGCGGACGAGCTGTTGTCCCCCGCGAACGCGCCGAGCCGAAGCGCGCCCGCGAAGAGCAAACGCGCGGACGGGAACCGGAACGCGCCGCCGCTTCCGGCGCGACCGCGTAGTGACGCCGACGTCTCCGCGCGGAGAATAGAAGAAACGTATTCCGAACGAGGGCGGTCCGCGGTTCCGTCCGGCGGATCCGCCGCGTCTTCGAAAGAGCTTTCGTCGCTTTCCGCGTCCTCCTCCGACCCGGCGACGTGCCCGCCGTCCTTTTGGCAAAGCAGCGTCGTCTCCGCGTGGTCCTGCATCTCCTCGAGGCGCGCGCACTCCGGCGATACCACCACCTCGCCGGGCGCGGCGAAAGGCGCGCACCGCGCGATTTGCGTCACGGGTTCGCCGGCGATGGCGTACTCCCAGCGGTCGTCCACGCCACCGACATTGACGCCTCTCGCGCGCCCGGCGCCGATCACGAGCTTCAGCTGGAGCCCTTCGAACGCCTCGTGCTCGCGAGCACACGCCTGGATCGCGAGGCCGCACTGCACCGCGCGAAGCGCGGTCTCGCCCAGGGTCTCGTCGTACGTTTCGGTTTCAAAGCTCGGCGTCTCGTCTCGGTTTCGGTTCAAGTCGCTCTCCTTCTCTTCGTGACGACGATCGACGAGACGATCCTTCCCCGCCGGCCACGCGACGAACAACGCGTCGCCCGCGAACTTCACGACGTCCCCGCCGTGTCGCGAGACGATCTCGACGATGGCGGCGAAGCACGCGCTGACGACGTCGCGCATCGCCTCGCCGGCGAGGCCGGCGACGCGCGAGCCGGGATCGGCGTCGTCGCCTTCTTTTTGGCCTCGCCTCCACCTCCCGGAGCTCTTCCGCCGCAAACTTTGCGACTGCGTCTCCATGCGCGTCTCGCGCCGCGCCACGCCGCGGTGGGTCGCGCCAGAGAGACGCACGTACCCCGCGATGTCCACGAACATGACCGCCGCTTGGAAGGACGTCTCGTAAGGCTCGGCGGGCGCGTGCGGATCCGCCGCGAGGCGCTCCAGGACCAAGGTTGGGACGAATGCGGCGTGCGCTCGCATCCGCGCGAAGCGGTCGTGGTCGAAGGGCGTCGTATCGCCACAGGACGACGCTCGAAAAGGCGCTCGATCCGACGCCGCCGCGTCTTCCGCCTCGGCCTCTCGACCGGGTGGGCCCATCTCAGGGACGAATCCGCGCGCCGCGCGGCGCCGGAGTGACGCGCGCCTGTTGGTCGGTCCAAGTCGATGCAGAAGACAAGAAAAGCTCCGGACGAGTTTGGAAACGCGAAACGGTTTCACGCGGCCGTTTTCGCATGCACCGCGCGCATCGAGGTCGCTCATCGGTTTTAGCCGTTCAGCCGATGTCAGCCGAGAAAAAGAGAACCATCGGATCCGCCGACGCGCGACGAGACGCGGTGGAAGCGCGTCGAGCCATCATACCGCGCAGCACCGAAGACCCGTGACTAGCGGTGACGGTCCGCGCAGCTCGGACGCGACGCGGCACTAGGTCGCGCGCGAGCGAGCCTCGCGGGACGTCCTCGGGATTTTCGGTCGTTCGCGCGTCGGCACCGTCGTTGTCGTAGTTCGTGGGTGGCATCCGCCCGCGTCGGAGCGCGACCGGTGCGCGCGAGAAAAACCGCGGGCATGCGCGGAGACGCGCGCGCGCGCGCGATGATGCGCCGGCGCACGTGAGCAGTCACATGCCCGATCGCGAGCCGAGACCCGATCCCCGCCGGTCGCGTCCCGCGCCGGCGGGGATGCGGCCGCGTCCCCGCGCGAGTCGGCGTCGACCGACATCCGGCGC
>Ga0209666_1004310_pt1 | contig 10063 bp, 7 predicted proteins | sample SaaInlV_125m_DNA_FD_184679 | JGI IMG/M metagenome (GOLD analysis project Ga0209666, IMG submission 184679) | Marine microbial communities from expanding oxygen minimum zones in the Saanich Inlet - Saanich Inlet SI037_S3LV_10m_DNA (SPAdes)... | ecosystem: Environmental > Aquatic > Marine >...
TTTGTGGTTGATATGAAACAGAGCCTTTATTAATTACATTTTTTTCATTTAAAAGTTCAAAAATTTCGGCAAGACTATTAAAAAAGTTAATGTGTAAATCATAAATAATAACTTTAGCATTTGATGAAAATTTAATAACTTCTTTATAAGTAATATTATCTTTAATTCTGATAATATTGTTTTTTACTTCTTTAATGGAGCCACTATCATCTTTAATAATTTTTTCTTTGAATTCAAAAATTTTTAGTATAATTTCAGTAAATAATTTGTTACGATATTTAGTATAATCAGAAAATATTTTTTTAACAATTTTAATAATTCTTTCATAAATGCGAGTTTCATCTTTAGTAGTAAAATCAGTTTGAAGTTTAGCACATAATTTATTATATTTTTGTAAATTTTGAAATGTGGATTGAAGTTGTTTATCTTTTTCCTCTAATGTAGAGGTATATTGTGATAAAAGTTCATTTTCTATTTTTTTAATTTTTTGTAATATAATAGGTGAGCTTTCATATACTTTATTCATACTATTTTTATTAAATAGTATATTTTTTTTAAGAGCATTATAAATATAGTCGGTATCACATAATATATCGAACATACCAGAATCTTTAAGATTTTTAGTAAAGTCTTCTAAACTAGCTGGTAATTCCATGGTTAGCTTAGATTCAGTATCTTTAACATCTTGTGCAAATATAGAATTAATAAATGCGAAAAATACATTATTATATTTAATTTTTTTTGTTTTTTTTTTAGGTTGTGTAGGTTCATCTTCTTTGTCATCATCATCATCATCATCATCATCATCATCATCATCATCGTCATCATCATCATCATCATTAACATCTTTATTTAGTTCTTTATCATAAAAATCTTCTTCGTTTTCATTATCGGATTCATTATCTTCATCAGAATTTCCTGTAAAAAAATTACGAATATTATCAAATATTCCTCCTCCAACTTGCTGTGTAGCAGATTCGGGTAGTTCAGCAGATTCGGGTAGTTCAGCAGATTCGGGTAATTCAGTAGATTCAGGTGTTTCAGTAGATTCAGGTAGTTCGGTAGATTCGGGTAGTTCGGTAGATTCGGGTAGTTCGGTAGATTCAGTTAAAGATTTAGATTTTCTTTTTGAAGAAACAAATTCTTGATAAGTTAAGTTATGATTAAATGTGCTATAAATGCCTTTAATTAATATGTAAAGTTTAACAAATATTAAAGCGATAATTTTGCAAAGATATTTTTGTTTTTTGGGTCTAAATACTCTTCCATCACTGCTATCTTTAAAAATGAAGTCATCATTATGAATATCATTTAAATTAAAGATATATAAATTATTAGATTTATTAAATTTGACATCAAATGGAAGTTTAATTTTTTGAATAGCATTTAAATAAAGTTGTTCGGAGAGAATATATAAATCAGCACATTCATTAGTAAAACTACTATCTTGATCATATACTTTTGCATATTTTTTAAAGATAGCAGATTTATATAAATAAGTAGCAAATGATTCTTTTATAAATTCATCAAATTTTTTGTTGACTTGATTTTTAGAAAGTTTATTGGAATTAGCTGAATCAGAAAATAAGAAATCAAAATTAAATAAGTTATCCATAATTATAATAAGTAAATAAAATTATTTATTATAAAATTGATAAAAATATATAATAAATTGGTTTAAATATAATTTTATAAATATAAGAGACAATTAAATGGAAACAAAGATAGAAGGAAACAAAGAACTAAATAACAGTGAAAATAATATAACAAAAAAAAACAGAGAGAAAAAGTCAAAAGATATAAAAAAATTATGGAGTTTATTTGATGAAACAATAGATGAAGATTCAAGTAGTGAAATGAAAAAATCAAAACTGGAATGTGTATATAGAACAAATGAAACAAAAACAGTAATTGAAAATGAAATATGTAGTTCTTGTAAAACACATTTATTTGTTGGAGATGAGGGATTTTTAAGTTGTCCTAATAAGAAATGTGGAATAATATATAAAGATAATTTAGATCAAAGTGCTGAATGGAGATTTTATGGTGCAGATGATAATCAAAGTAGTGATCCTACCAGATGTGGTATGCCGATAAATCCATTATTGCAAGAGTCTTCTTATAGTTGTAAGGTTTTATGTCCAGGAAAATCAAGTTATGAAATGCATAAAATAAAAAGGTATACAGACTGGCAGTCGATGCCTTATAAAGAGAAATCACAATATGATGAATTTCAATTAATAACAATAATATCACAAAATGCAGGAATTCCAAAAATGATTATAGATGATGCAACAAGATTTCATAAACAAATATCAGAAGCAAAAACATTTAGAGGCTTAAATAGAGATGGTATAATTGCGGCATCAATTTATATATCTTGCCGTGTGAATAATTTTCCACGAACGGCAAAAGAAATAGCAGATATATTTAATTTAGATAATACAAGCGCAACAAAAGGTTGTAAAAATGCGTTATCAATAATAAATGATATAGAACATAGTAGTAATAATAATGATGATATTTTAACATTAAATAAAACAACACCACTATCATTTATTGAGAGATATTGTAGTAAATTAAATATAAATAATGAATTAACAAGTTTATGTAAATTTATAGCACATAAAATAGATAAACTAAATTTAATACCAGAAAATACACCACATTCAATTGCGGGAGGTATAATATACTTTGTATCTCAAATATGTAATTTAAATATTCCAAAAAGTACAATAAATAATATATCAAAAATAAGTGAAGTAACAATAAATAAATGTTATAAAAAATTAGAGCAACATAAAGGAGAATTAATTCCGGCAGTAATACTAAAAAAATATGGATAAAAATGTCGTATATATAATAATATATTAAATATAAATTATTATATAATGACTATTCCAAAAATAGTATTTATTGTTCCATATAAAAATAGACGAGAAGAGAAATTACATTTTTCTATTTATATGAAATATATTTTAGAAGATTATAATGAAAATGATTATGAAATATATTATAGTCATCAAATAGAAGATAAACCTTTTAGTAGAGGTGGAACAAAAAATATAGGTTTTTTAGTAGTAAAAAATAAATATCCAAATGATTATAAAAATATAACATTTGTTTTCAATGATGTAGATACAGTTCCTAATGAAAAAAATATATTAAATTATATAACAAGTAAAGGACTAGTGAAACATTTTTTTGGTTTTAATTTTACATTAGGAGGTATTTTTTCAATAATAGGAGAAGATTTTGAGAAATGCAATGGGTTTCCAAATTTATATGGATGGGGTATGGAAGATAATGCTATAAATGATAGAGTAATTGCTAATAATATAAAAATAGATAGAAGTGTTTTTTATCCAATAGGATCAAAAAAAATAATAAATTTTACAAATGATGGAAGAAGATTAATAGATAATAAAGATCCACGTGATTATAAGAAAGGAAGATTTATAGATAATTTATATAATATAAATGACTTGGATTATACTATAGTATCTAACAAAGAAAATGTTTCAAAAAATAGTTCAAATGAATTTGTGATAAATATAAATAAATTTACAAGTTTAAAAAATCCTTTAGATCAACAATATTATATTCAAGATATGACTAAAACAGGTAAAGTATATCCAGATGTATTAGAAAAACAAAAAAGACGAGAACAATGGTCAATGAATAGATTCATGGGAAAATAATCATTCAACTGTTACTACTTTAGCGAGGTTACGAGGTTTATCAGGATTTATTCCTTTTGTAATAGATATATTATATGCTAAATATTGTAATGCAATAGTAAATATTATTTCATTATAATAATCTAATTTTGGAACAATTATATAATTACTACTATTTACATTTAATTCTTCTACTACCTGTTTTGAATTAGTAATAGTAATAATATTAGTTTCTCTCCCCATAATTTCATAATAAGTTGATTTTAAATTATTATAATTATTCTGATCGTTATAATCAATTAATAATATTGTTAAATTAGTATTATCTAATAATGCAAATGGGCCATGTTTGAGAGACCCAGCAGAAAAACTTTCACAATGAATATATGTTACTTCTTTAATTTTGAGAGAACCTTCACAAGCAACTGGATATAATTTATTTTTTCCTAATATAAAGATACTATTAATAGAATTATTACAAATAAAGTTTTGAATATTTTCTAATGATTTTAAAAACTTAAAATCATATAAAAAAGAAGTTAATGTGCCAGAGAGACTACGCAAACAATTGATTTTTTTATTATTATTAAAATAATCATTATTAAACCACATTTCTATGAGAGATAATACAATTAACATAGAAGTAAAAGACTTAGTAGAAGCAACACTAATTTCAGAACCAGCATTTAGATATACACCACAATCAACTTCTCTCGCAATTAAAGAGTCAACTTTATTAACTACTCCTAAAGTAATACATCCATCAGATTTACAAATATTAAGACAATGATAAACATCAATAGTCTCTCCAGATTGAGTTAAAAAAATACATAAAATTTTTTTCTTATTTCTAATTTTTGGAATAGTTTTAAGAGAGAATTCTGAAGCATTAATACATTTAACGCAAATAAATTTATTATTTGAATTTAAATATAATTCTCCAATTAATCCTGCATTAAAACTCGTTCCACAACCAATTAATAAAATATATTCAATATATTCAGAAATTTGAGATAATTGTTCCAATCCACCCAGTTTAATTTTATTATCTAAAATTCTAGCTCCATAATTATATGCTTTTTGTATAGTTTCAGGTTGTTCCATTATTTCTTTTAACATCCAATGTTCATATTGATTATTAAGATCAACAATAGAATCATAAGATACTTTTTTGATTGTATATTCTTTTTCAGTATTAATAGATTTATAGTCATTATTTGTCACTTTAATAATATCATGATTATCTAAAACAATATAATCATAAATTAAACCTACAAAACCATTAGATTCTGAAGTGCATATTGTATAATTTTCATTACTTCCTAGTAATAAAGGTGATCCGTGACGTGTAACATAATACGTATCAAGTTGTTTTGTATATATAATAATTAATGCCCAAGTTCCTTCTAACTGATTAATAGTATTTTGAATTGCTTCTTCAATATTATTGGACATATATAAAAGATAATATTCTATTAAATTAGCAATTACTTCGGTATCTGTTTCACTAGAAAATATAAAATTATTTTTAATTAACATATTTTTAATTTCTAAAAAATTATGAATAATACCATTATGTACTAAAATTATATTTCCTTTTTGAGAAATATGAGGGTGTGCATTAGTATCAGTTTTTCCACCATGTGTTGCCCATCTACTATGACCTAGAGCAACATTTGAAGTAGTAGATTCTGATAAAAATAAATCTTTTAAAATAAGAAAACAATCACTTGTATTTTTAGAAGCAAATTTTTCAATAATATATTTTTGTTTGTTTTTATCTAAATAACATATTCCCATAGAATCATATCCTCTATTTTGAATTAATTCTAGACCATTTAGAATATGATTTATAATATTTTTATTATGTTTGGATAAAACAAAAATGATACCACACATATTAAAAATATATAGAATAATATTTTTAATATAATTTATAATAACTAGATATATATAATGTCTGAAAGTTTAAAAGAAGTAGCCCAAAGTTTAAAAGAAGTAATAGAATGGGTAATAAAAAAAAAATTTTTAGCTGGAGAAATGTATGATTTAACAGCATCTTCATTTAAAGGATTAGAAGGATTTGAAACAGGAAAAATAAAAAATGATTATGGCTTACTAGATGGTATTTCAGAAAGTCTATATAAATATAAAAAAGAGTTAGCAATTATTTTAAAAGATGAAACAGATGATAAATTTGCAAAAAGAAGAGAAATAAATTACATGATTGATCATTGCCTCACATGTGATGAAAATATTACAAAAATGATAACTGAAGAAATTTTTGATAAACAATGGGGTGATGATTGGAAACTAATAAAAGAAAAACCAGCCAGTTTTGATGAATTATTTAAATTTACTACAAATTATTTAAATGGAAAAAATGGTACTGATCAATTTAATAACCAATGTTTGATAGTTACAGTTGCAGGAGGAAATCCAATAAAAATATTTTTTCAAATATTAGCATATTTATATAATAAAGGACAATCAGTAAATATAGATGATTTAATAACAAAATTTTATAAAGGTATTAATCATGATGAAGATGCTTCTGAAAAAGCTACATTAATAAAAATTTTAACAAATTTAAAAAATTTTTTTAACCTAACCTTAAGTGAAGAACATATAAAAAGTATTAAAGACAAACGTTTAAATACTCTAGCTACTGAAGTAGATTTAAGTCTCTTTTCTTTAAAAATGGATTTAAAAGACAGAATTACTGGAGATTTAAAATTTAGTGACATGGATTTTGCAATACTTCCAAATAAAGAGACTATAATAGATAGTTATATTTCAAAACAAGAAGAAGAACAACTTGGAGGTGTTGGTAGACAAACTGCAAAAGTAGCACCTGAGGTTCCGCCTCCTGTTAGAGCAAAAAGAGATCGTGGAAAATCAATAACCGACCAGCGAAAAGAAGAGGCAGCAATAGAAACAGCAAAAGTACAAAAAAAAGAAGAAGAATCAAAAAAAAGAAAACAAGATAAAAAAGAAGCAGAAAAACAAGCAGCAAAAGAAGCAAAAGAAGCAGAAAAACAAGCAACAAAAGAAGCAAAAGTAGTAGAAAAGGAAGCAAAAAGAATAAAAACAGAAGAAAAACAAGATAAACCACCACCCAAAGGCCCAGGAAGTGCCTCATCACAAGCAGGACCTTCAGGGGAACATAAAGAAGAAAAAAGTCATGGATTTTTATTAGTAAGATTAAAAAGTTCTAATCAATTTTTAGAATCTTATGAAGGATTAACACCTACTATTAAACGTATTTTAATAGAAATGAATAGATTATCAAAAATGATCCATCATTTTCCACCTAGTAAAAAAGAACAAGCTTGCGCTAAAAGAGAGGATCTAAAAAAATTAGGGCAATCATTATTATTTTTGGCTCAACCACAATTATTTAGACAAAGTTATTTAAAAGTAGATGGATTAAGTGATGATTGTAGAACTTTTTTACAATATAAAAAAGAAGAAAAAAATTTAATAGGAAAATTAACTTCTATGAATATTACTACATTTGTAGATTATATAAGTAAAGATAGTCAGGCGCCTGAAGATAGATTAGAAGCCTTTATGGATTTTTTACATGAAAATGGTAAACTACAAAATGTTTTGATAGAGAAACTAAGTGAAAATCAAAAATATTCAAGTAAAAAAGAAGTATTAGATAATTTTCAATCAATAGAAGCAATTTGTGATACAGAAAAATATCCTTTATATGAAATAATGAGTGAATTAGTCTTAGAATTTTCTCAAAGACCAGTGGTAAATGCTGTTATGGAAAAAATAACACAAAATTTAAATCAAGATGTAAATTCCAAAAATATTGATCCAACAAAGAATACAAGTTTTAAATCAAAAACTTGTTTTTATAGTCCTGTTTATTTAGCACAACATTTAGCACATAAATTAGATATAAAAAATAAATTACATACTATAAATGATGCACCACCCGGTTTATATAAATTACCAAACAATTCAAAAATTACTACAAATCCAACATATAAACCAACAAATTTAGAATCAAGAAGAATACAGACACCAGAAGAAGAAAAAGAATTAAAAGCATTAGAAGATGAAATAGATAATTATATAGCAGCAGGAATAATAGACGACGAATTAGAAGAAGAAATAGAAAAGGAATTAATTCCAGGATTATCAAAATTGTCTATAGGAGAAGGTAGAAAAAGACATAAAACAAGAAAAAAAAGAAATAAGAAATCAAAGAAAAAAACAAGAAAAAAAAGAAAAAAGAAAAATAAAATTTCAAGAAGAAAGAGATACACCAAAAAGAATAAAAAAGGCTGAAATAATCTTTTTAAAAGTGATAATCTCTCTAAAAAATAATTTATCAAATATATTTGTTAAAATAATTCCTCCTCCACACCAAATAGTATATGCGACGCTGAGAGAATATTTATTTAAAGATTTAGGAAAAGTATAAAATGAAATACCATAACCACAATAAACTGGTAAAAACCAAATTTTATTATTTAATGTATTTTTAAGACAACAGGTGGAGAGAGTTTCTAATAATATAGAACTAACTAAGTAAATGTCAGGTCTATCAATCATAGAGATTTGCATATTTCTCTCCGGATAAATTGTAAAAGTAGGATTTTTTAAAATAAGTGGATGTATCATTAAAATATTAGTAAATAAGTTTTTAATATTTTAATGTATATTTAATAATGAGAGTCGGTGGTTGTTTAATAACTTCAAGAGGAATAACTTGTTTAGAGAGAAATATAATAAATGATTATATATTTGGTTATATTTCGATTAGATTTATAGAAATTTTAGCGAGAGATATAATAATAAAACTAAATTCTACTGAGAATTTAAATTATCTCTCTGGTGAAATTGATTTTTCATAATTAAGGTGGGTTTTGGTCTTAAAATGTCTAGACTGACCCTGATATTGATATGAACCACCACATTTACATTCAATAACCTGACATAATTTATCTTTATTTTCTTCTTTCCATATTCTTAATTTTTTATTTTTAGAATCTTTATTTTTTTCCGCCCATTTTTTTTCTGCAACTTTTTGAAATTCTTTTTTTATATTCCATTTATCACTTGTATCAATTTGTTCTTTTTTATGAAATTCTTTGTATTCTTCAAATTGTTTTTGACGAAATTTTTTATCATATTCTAATTTTTCTTCTTTTGTTCTAAATGCTTTTTTAGAATTTAATGTAGAATTTAATTTAATTCTCCATTCTTCTTCTTTTGCTTCTGCTTGTCTTTTAGTTATAATAGTTTCATCGCATTCTTCAATACAAATCATTTTCCAATTATCCCATCCACCATTCTCTCTAATAATTTTATAAATTCTAATATTATATTTTTTATTTGCTTCACTATTATTATTACAATTTGTTTTATGTTGGGATTTTCTTGCTCTAAATGCTTTTGTAGAACCAATATAAAATTCTTCACAATCTTCACAATAAATTTTGTAGATGGAATAATTTGACATTTATTTACATTATTTGATAAATAATCTTTAAGTCAATTTTAATAAAATAATTAAAAATCATCACCAAATGTAAAAGCATCATCAGGATTATCTACTTTTGTTGCTAAACTATACTCTGCTGTGCGCCCCTCGAAGAAATTATTCTTCCGCTCTAATGAAATATTTTCCATCCACTCGAACGGCATAGCCGACCCATAAATTTTATCACCTCCAAGTTGAACGGATAAGCGATCAGCAACAAATTCAATATATTGCTGCATCAACATACCATTCATACCAATTAAACGACATGGTAAAGCATTATTAATAAAATCAATTTCAATATCAACGGCTTCTCTAATAATTTCTTCAATTTTCTGTTTTTTAAGAGGTCTCTCCAATTTACTATGTAATAATACAGCAAATTCAGTATGAAGTGCTTCATCTCTCGAAATTAATTCATTAGAGAAACATAATCCAGGCATAATTCCACGTTTTTTAAACCAAAAGATAGAGCAAAATGCACCACTAAAGAATATACCTTCAACAACAGCAAAAGCAACTAATCGTGTTGCGAAACTAGAACGTTTATCTTGGATCCATTTAATAGCCCAATCAGCTTTCTTTTTAATACACGGATATTCACTTAAAGCATTAAATAATTTATGTTTTTCAGTTTTATCTTTAATATAAGTATCAATAAGAGTGGAATAGGTAATAGAATGGATATTTTCCATAGCAATTTGTAGACCATAAAAGGCGCGGGCTTCAGCAAGTTGTATTTCAGACATGAAACGCATTCCAAGATTTTCTAAAACAATTCCATCACTGGCTGCAAAAAATGCTAAAATCATAGAAATGAAATGTTTTTCATCAGGATTAAGGTTATCCCAATGTTTCATATCTTTTGATAAATCAA
>Ga0209666_1004311_pt1 | contig 10060 bp, 4 predicted proteins | sample SaaInlV_125m_DNA_FD_184679 | JGI IMG/M metagenome (GOLD analysis project Ga0209666, IMG submission 184679) | Marine microbial communities from expanding oxygen minimum zones in the Saanich Inlet - Saanich Inlet SI037_S3LV_10m_DNA (SPAdes)... | ecosystem: Environmental > Aquatic > Marine >...
TGGAGCCTTCCTCCCCCGCCTGGCCAAGTGCTCACATTCTGGTGCGATTATTCATCGGCAATTAATTACTTCACAAAAACTTGAGCACTTGGCCGAGCGGGGGAGGGAAGGCTCCAGCCAACGAAAAAATGTCCATTAATTAGATTCTTAAGAATGCGAGTTGTCGATGCGGTCCCACGTGAACATGCACGGCCACGCGCCCGGGAGGCCGTAGAGGTCGGCGCGCGCCTCGTCTTGCCGCTCGGTGTGGGACCAGTTGTTGGCGCGGTCCTGAATGCGCGCGACGATCTCGTGGGTCAGTGGGCGGCCGTCATCGGGCGCGTCCGCGAGCTTGCGCAGTTTGGAAATCGTGTAGCAGGTGACGACGACGCGCAGCTCGAGGCTGGCTCGGCCAAGGAGGCGCGGGTCGATCTCGACCTCGACCCGCAGCTGCATGTTTATGGGCTTGGGCATGGCGGTGTCCTCAACGAGCGACAGCCGCAGCGGCGCCTCGCGCAAGTGCTGCACCTTGTTGAGGAGCTGGTGCTCCAGGCCGGGGCTGAGGCACGCCGTGGGCAGGTGCTTGAGGATCTCGAGGACGCACGCGCGCGCGCCTTCGTGCATGCTGGCGGTGGTGCGGTGGCGGAGGCCCCGAAGCACGCTCCCCATCACGCACGCGGCGCTGTTGACGCGGTGCGCCGCCTCGACCAAGACGGCCGGGTCCATGTCGAGCAGCTTGTACCGCGCCCTTCGCCAGTCGCCGAAGCGCGAGTCCTCCGCACGAAAGAGCCAGCGCAACTCGAAGGCGCGCGCAGCGCAGCACAGGTAGACGACTTGCATCCAGGCGCGGAACCCGCGCCCCTGCACGAGGCCGTTCACCCGTGAAACGAGCGCAGCGTGCGTCAACGCGACGCGGTTGAACGCGGCTCGGCGCGCGTCCGTCGATGCGCGCAGCGTGCGGCGCGCGGCGCTGTGGCTGGCCGCCTGGGCGCGCGCGCCCTCCCCGGCGCTGCCGAGCTTCATGATTGACGCAAACGTGAGGTGGGCCGGGATGGACGGCGGCAGCTCGTGCCACAGCTCAAACTGCATCTCGTCCGTGTCGGACATCGGCCCGCCACTCTCGTCCGACCAGAGCTGCCAGCAGTCTTGCAGCTCAAAGGTCCACGGCTGGTTGGTGTACACGCGACGCGAGAGCGGCACCGTTCGCCGCGCCTTGTGGATGTGGCTGCCCCCCATCCACCGCCGGTGCGATTCCCGCTTGCTCATCAGCGCGCAGGCGTAGCTGTTGGCCTCGGACTCGTCGCTCGGAAAGCGCGCGGTCAGGCGCTGCGCGCGCCCGTTTGGGTGGTGGAACGTCCGGTCGGTCCAGTCCTTGACCAGCAGAAAGCGCACGCGGTGCTTGTGCGCGCACGTGCGGCACGCGAACAGCGACACGGGTCCTGCCCGGCACCCCGTGTCGCGCACGCTGTTCTGGGGGCTGCTTTCGTTGCTGCTGCACAGCTCGCACCCGTTCTGCAGGTGCCCGAGGAGCGACGTGCTGCCGTGGAACCAGCGCGACCACGGCTTCCGCGCCAGGGCCCGCGCCCGGCCCTCGGGAATGCCCGTTTCGAGCATGCAGTCCTCGTACGCGTCGAGCGTTGCCAGCCTCCGGGTCTCGGCCGCGTCGACGCGGGCCAGCTGCGCCTCGGACATCGCGCCCTCGTCGTCGTAACCCAGGAGCCGCCGGTGGTCCTGCGCCTCGCCCAAGGCCTCCGCGCGGCCCCGAAGCTCGTCGCACGCCGCGCGCAGCGTGTTGCGCACGGCGACGGCGCACTCGCGGTTCACCACGGCCAGCGCGCGCAGCGTGCGCGCATCGCCAGTGCGCATCAGCACGCCGGCGATCAGCTCGAGGACGTCGAGGTTGAGCTCCATGGGCGCGGTGGTCCACCGCGTGGGGCGCAGTTGTGTGAGCAGGCAGAGCTGCCTTCCACCGGTCGTGGTTGCGCGCTTGGCGTCCCTCGCGGCCGTGCGCTCCGAGAGGCACGGGCCGGAGGGCTTGGCGCGGGGGCGCAAGTCCTCTTCCTGGTTCCAGCGTTGGGTCGTCCACATGTACCGCATGAACTTGCTGGGCGACGCGGGATTCATGGTGACCGCCGCGTCGCTTGCGCTGGCGCAGCTGCCATCGCTCGCCATCGCTCGCTATGAGTGGCCGCCTGGCAGCCAACCCAGCCTCGCCACAAGTTGCAAAGACCCCGCCACGTGTCCGTCGGGCCGCTTGTCTAACACTCACGATTGAAAGGGCGGTTCACGGGCAGCTCTACCGGCTTCCCCCCCCTCTCCACATCGTCAAATCCGGTGCTCGTGCGTGCGCATCATGAGCTGCTACGATCACCCCAACAAGCACATCGCGCACGAGGTCGCCCGATGGGTGCACGACGGGGAGGAGCGGTCGGGCAAGGCGCTCGTCGCCAAGGAGAACGAGTCGCGCTTTCTGTTCAAGACGGTGCGCACGATCTTCGACCCATTTGCGGACGATCCGGGCCCAGAGAAGGTTTACGATTCGAGCGTTGAGCAGCACTTTTGGGTCGGCGAGGAGCGGGATGGGCCCCCCACTCGCCGCTTCCTTCAGGAACTGTTTGGCGATTTGGCGAAGGGCATCTACAGCGAGGACAGCCAGGTCGTCGCGTTCCAGCAACTCTCGAGCTTGCCCGAGACGCTCCACATCCACCTTTCCCGCACGAAGCGCCCGTCTGGCGAGCGGGGGGGCGGCGAGGGTCTCGGCGAGGGTCTCGGCAAGCAAGTCCCGGTCACCAGGCAGGTCGACGTGCCGCACAAGATCGACTTTGCCATCGGCGGCTTTCGCAAGGCGCTCGACTTCAGCGGTGCCTACCACGACTCCGAGACCCTCCCCACGTACAAGCTCGCGGGAGTGGTGGTGGGCGCAGCGCGCAATCCTGCGCACTTCTCCAATGGGGACACTGGGATTTACCGATGGGGGTACGTCTACAACCCCGTGGAGGGCCAGTGGTACAAGCTTACCGGCGCGAGCGGTGGCCGCCCGGTCACCACCCAAGAAGTGTACGTGCACTGCAACAGCGTGCAGGCGAACGGCAAGACCACCAACACGTTCCCGATCCGCCTGTACTACGAGGGGGAGCGCGACCTGGCCACCCTATTCGCCGGGGCGCCGTGGCCCAACCACGACGCAACGTTCTGGGGCTACGAGGCGCTGCTCGGCACCGCGACCGTGCCCAGTTACATGAAGAACCGCGTCGGCCAACTCCTCGTCGGGCGCGCCGTGTTCCACGACTACTACACGCTCGTGCTGACCGCGCACTGCGAGGCCATGAAAGCGAAACTCGTGACGCGCGAAGACGTGGACAAGCTGAACGACTGGATCGAAGATGTGTGGATCAAGCTGGACTCCGACACGCGCATGAAGTGGACCAGCAACGCCGCTCGGATGAACCTCAAGACTGTCGGGTACACCCGGTTCGTAAGCATCAACGCGCAGGAACTCTTCAAGCAGCAGTGGGTCCTCACGATGATCCAATCCACCGACAAGCCGAGCCGGACGCGAGACGAGAAGGGCGTGCTGAAGACCCGCATCTCGGACTGCGTGTACTGGCTGTCCCACCAGGACTACTTTGCCACGCTGTGGGATATGCTGCCACCCCCGCACAAGGAAGTCTTCACCCAACTGACCTCGGAGCACAACCGCTACAAGGGCACCGGCATCACGTCCGAGCAGGCGATGATGGAGATCTGGGAGACGTACAGGAGGCCCCTGAAGGCGTTTCTGATCCCCGGGGACCTCGACTGGAAGAAGGGTGCAATTCGGCTGCTCGAGAACCACAGCGTGACGCACGGCAAGCTCCGGGAGTTCTTCATCGACCCGCTGCCAACGTGGCACGAGCGCATGCAGAAGCAGTCGCACGAGTACGAGCAGAATCCCGAGCTCGTGGAGAATCTGGCGGATGCGTGCTCCGGCGCGTTAGGGAGGAGCAGGGCCGAGAAGGCGGTGTTCTTCGAGGTCACGAAGGCCTGCATGATGAGCTTGACCTCGCCGGTCGCGGTCCAGGCGACGCCGGCGTTCAAGGTGGAGGAGGACGAGAAGGTGACGCGGCTGCCGACGCCGGACACCGACGAGACTGAGTGGTGGCACTTGCGCTTCCAGTGCTCGGGGTGCAAGGAGATGCGCGGGTTCCGTGTCCGCAGCCCGACGCCTGGCGAGGTCCTCAATGTGCGGTGCAAGACCTGCGATGCCAAGACCTCGGTCACGGTGCCGAACCAGGCGTACATGAAGGCGGTGGAATCGATCTTCCGGTACTGCATCGTGGTTCGAGCGCGCCTCGACCTCAAGCGGCTCCGCCAGGAGGCCCGGGACCGCGAAGATGCGGCGAGGGAGGCCGGCAAGGCGGCGGCGAGGGCCGCCCAACGGGAGGCTGCCCGGCGGGCCGAGGACGTGCGCGCGCAGGCCGAGCGCGAGCGCCGGCAGGCCGAGGACGATGCGTGGCTTCGGGAACGGGAGGCCAAGCTCGAGGAGGAGAAGCGCGTCTTCGAGGAGCGCGCGGCCAAGGCCAAGGCGGCGCACGAGGCGCGCGAGGCGGAGCGCATCGCCAAGGCCAGGGAGGCGCGCGTCGAGCACGTGCGGAAGCAAGAGGAGGCGGAGGCGGCCAGGAAGGCGCAGGAGGAACTCGCCAAGGCGGCGGCCAAGGAGAAGGCCGCCACCGAACGGGAGACGCGCGCCGCGCTCAAGGCCGAGGAGAAGCTGAAGAAGAAGGCCGCGAAGGAAAAGGCGGCCCGCATCTTCAAGGACGAGGAGGAGCGGCAGAAGCAGCACACCGAGGACGAGCGGCAGCGCAAGCAGCGCGACAAGGAAACCTTCGAAGCGAAGCAAGCGGCCGAGTGCAAGGCCGCGGCCGAAGAGCGGGAGCGGAAGAGGGCCGTCCAGGCCGAGGCGGAGGCCAAACTCGCCGAGGCGGCCGCGCATGCGCAGCTGAACAAGGAGTCCAAGAAGGCGGTGAAGCGCGCCCAGAAAACGCCGTCGCCCTCCATGTCTGCCTCCTCCTCCTCCTGCTTCTCCGAGGCCGCCTCGCTCGCGCCGCCTTCGCCGCTTCGACTCGACGACCCGCCGCCCACCAAGGTGGCGCACAACTGGGCGAAAGCGGCCTCCAACGCGCAAGACGCGATGCGCGAGGTCGCCGATGCCGCCCTAGCCCGCAGGGAGGCCGAGGACACCGCCAAGGCCATCCAGGCGTCGCTGGAGAGCGCGGGCATGGCGTCGCCGCCGGCGCCAGAAGCCAATGGCCCGGTTGGCGACGTCCACCACCAGCGCGGGCGGCGCACCTGCTTGTTCTTTGCCCGCGGCAAGTGCCGCAACGGCGACGCGTGCCGCTGGTTGCACACCACCCCCGAGCCCAAGCCCGAGCCGGCGCCCGAGCCGGCGCCCAAGCCGGCGCCCGAGCCGGCGCCCGAGCCGGCGCCCGAGCCGGCGCCCAAGCCGGCGCCCAAGCCGGCGCCCGAGTCCGAGTCCGAGTCCAACTCGCACTGCGTCATCTGCTTCGAGGGCGACAAGGATCACCTGTGCATGCCCTGCAAGCACCTGTGCGTGTGCGCCGGGTGCGCCAGCGTCGTCCAGCGCCTCAAGGCGTGCCCCATGTGCCGCGAGCCGATTGTGGACATTTTCAAAGTGTTTGCGTAGTGGCTGCCGCCGCAGTTGCATTGGGCCGGCGGGGCGCGTTCAAAAAAAGGGGGCGAGTGTGTGTGCGTGTGTGCGTGTCTCACGAGTCTTGCGACGCGCGTTTTTTTAAAAGAGGCTTACAACCGTTCATACCACACGCTCGCAACCAATTCACTCACTCTCGGGCTCCGACTTGCCATCCGGCGTGTAGACGTAGGCGTTCTCCTCCTCCTCCTCCTCCTCCTCCGACACTGGCTCGTTCGCGTGGCTCGACGTGCCCAGCTCGTACTTGTCGCCGTCGTGCGCAATGAAGCACTCCTCGGCGGCGGTGTTGATCGCCATCAGGCAGTCGCCAGTTGCGCGCAGCGCCTGCTCGTTGCAGTGGCCCTCCTCGTTGAGTGCCTGCACCCGTTGGAGGGCGTCGTCGAGCGCTTTCTTGATCTTCTGGTACTTGGAGGGCGGCGCGTGCGTGACGCGCTCGCCATTGCGCGAGTGGAACAGCACCTTGCCGTCCATCAAGATGCTGTGCGTGATGCGCCCACTCACCGTGGACACGACCTGCGCCGTGCCATTCCTCGTCATCACCTTGAGCCACGCGCGCTCATCGCCCTTGGGCCCGTCGTAGTGCGTGAACGACTCGTCGGCGTTCTGGAAGGCGATCATGTGCTCCTCGCGCTTTGGTCCGGAAAACATCTTCATGCCACCCCCTCGGTAGGTCGTTCGGACCTTGTGTTCGCAGCAGCTGTCGCCCGCCCAGTAACGGACGCGGCCGACGTCGGGCCACTCGGTGCGCCGCAAGGCCTCCCGCCCCTGGCTGCCCTCGTAGTAGTCGACCTTCTTGTTGGAGACGTACTCGACGTGCGTCATCCGCTCCGCGTCGCCCTCGCCGGAGTAGTGCGCCCTGTCGCCATTGGGCCAGGTGGCCGCCACCATGCACTCGTGGCCCTTGGTGCCCTCGTACGCCACGGACGTGCCGTCGGGGTAGATGGCCTCCACCAAGCTCTCGTGACCGACCGGTCCCTCCAAGCGCAGCACGCGCGAGCTGCTGCTGGACAGCTTGAGCCGCTTGGGCGGCGCGGCCTGCATCCTGTCCGGCGACGGCTTGCGCGTTGTCATGAATTCCGACTTACTTTTTCACGCACGAGCACCGGATATATCGCAACGCCCTGCCGCGACGCTCGTGTCGGGCCGGTGCGATGGGCAGGGTGGGGGGGGTATAACACGCCATCTAAAAAAGTGAACAGGCGCCTCAGATCGGCATGAAACTGAGTCTGGCCATCCGGCCCTGGCGATCTAGGATCCGCGCGTCCTCGCGAAACTGGATGGGCTTGCCCACGAGGTCCTGCGCCTGGCCGCGCACGACGAAGAAGAGCCGCACCTGCCCCTCCGGGATCGTGCTTGACGCGTGGTAGTGGTGGTCGTTGTACGTGCCGATCTCGCCGTTGAGCATGCGGAGCGTCTCGACGCCCGCGGAGGCGAGCAGCTGCTCGACGCGCACCTGGTGCTCCATCCGGTCCTGCGCCGTGCGCGTGTAGTCGTGCATTTTGGGAAAGGCCGTGTACTCAACAATGCCGCGCTCCGTGGCCTTCTTGATCGCGCGGTTCAGCACGACGCCAAAGAAATCCTCCTTGGACCGGTTGCACCGGTAGCTCAGCAGCGTGTCCTTGGCCTCCCACATGTCGTCCAAGAGGCCGTCGACCGCCTGCTCCGTGAGCGCAGGCAAGCCGCTCAGCACGCGCGTGCCGCAGTTGTCCGAAGGCAGGCGCGGGTCGATGCTCAGGCACGACGACGTCACGACCGACCGCTCCCCGGTGAGCGTCCACGCATCCGCGCGCCGCACCGACTCGTCGCCGTACAGGTTGAAGCGGTTCTCGTCCATGTGCCAGTTGGACGCGTTGTTGTGCCGCACCGGCAGGAACCGCCACAGCACCTGAAAGTCCGTGTGGCCCTCGGACACGAACCCAAACTCGCGGATCGCGTCGACCAGCGGCGCCAAGAGGTACGCGTGCACCGCGAGCGTCTGCGCGACAAGCAGCTGGTTGCGGCCCTCCCATGCCACCTGCGTAAACCCGCCCTTGGGCGTCCTGGAGAAGTCGGTCAGGAAGTCCGTGCCGCCCCGGAGCCGCACGTAGTCGTCGAAAAACTGGCGGAAGCTCGCCTCGGGCACCACCGTGTCGTGGATCTTGCCGCGCACCGAGTAGTACGCCGTGCGGATCCACGAGGAGGGCTTGAGCACGTACTTGCCCAGGATACTCCGGGCCACGTCCTTGTGGTTCAGCTGGACCCTCAGGAGGTGCGACTTCTGCTCGGCGGTGAGGGGCGCGCCCGCCGGCGCCGTCTCGCACCAGTACCACTCGGCCATCTGCCCCCACACGCCGAGCAGCTGGTTCCGGATCGCGTAAAAGAGCTTCCCCGCCTCGCCCCTGTTGGTGCGCACCTCCTCCGCGACCGCCGGACTGCGGCGGTGCGGCACGATGCGCGTCCGCGCCGCGTCCAGCCGCTCGAGCCCCTGCAGCTCCTCCGGCACGTCCCAGTCCTCGTCGTCCGCCTCGTCGGTCCAGCCCGCGTACGGATCGGCGTCGTCGATCACCAGCCGCGCCAAGTCGGACGGCCTGGGCTTGCGTTGGCGGTCCTTGCGGATGCCGGCACTGTACAGGTCCTGCCCGGTGTCCGCAGCCCTGTCTTCCAGCTGCAAGCTCGAAAGGTCTGGGAGCGCGCGCGTCATCCCGACCCGCTTGGTCGCATACCTGACACGCGCGCCGTTTGGGTTATCGTCGCGAACCCCTGCGCTCGTGCGTGCGCATCAAACGGGTCAGTGAGCACGTCCGCGCATAACATCCCTCACCGGGCCATGCTGCTCCCCGAGATGCCCAAGGAGCTGCTCGACTGGGACGCGGAGCGCCGCATCGTCATGTTCCCGTGGGACGCGCCCGTCCGGATGGTGCCCTTTGGCCCCGACAAGGCCCCGTGGGGGGACAAGCACCGCTGGCGCAAGGAGCCGCTCGGGACGACCACGCTGTGCTGCAAAGACGTGGGGGCCTTCGGCACGCTGTACGTGGATCTTGTCATCAACGACGTCAACTATGATGATAGCAGTAACGTCGAGGATCTCGACAAACCCAACATGCACCTCAATGGCTACGGCGACATGTACCTGGACGTCCACTTTGGAGTATACTTCCCCATGGACGACGAGACCCCCAAGAATGCCATCCTGGACCCAAAGCACTATTGGGAAAGGGGCAATTGGCCCGAGGACGAGGACGGCGGGCCGGTGTCGCCCAATGACCCGCGCATCCCGCGCTGGGCCAGGCCTTGGGACGGTGTCGCCAACGGCGGCTTTCCCATCCCCGAGTACCTGATCGACCACGTCGCGGCGCAGCTGGCCTACAAGAAGCACAGGATGCTCAGCTCGCTGATGCTCCGCTGGGACGACGTGCACGCGCAGATCGTGGAGCTGGTGCGGTGCCAGAACTACCCCAACGCCGTTTACAGGAAGATCGCGGACCCGATCGTGGACATGTTCAGGACGTTTGAGCACCCGGGCATCGACCGCGAGCGCACCAAGGACACGCTCGCCAAGGGCAAGGCCTACCCCGTCCCGATTCTGATGCCCCGCACCGTCAGCGGCCTGAAGGCCATGTGCGCCGAGCTGAACCGCGTCCTGGAAACGCACGCGCCCAAGGACCTGGTCGTGTCGATCGATATCGACAAGACGACCGAGGGCCTGCGCGACTTTGGCGCGCCGCACCGCACGCACACGCAGGAGGGCGAGCGCCTGGCGACGCTCCTCCGGCGCATGCAAACGGGCGGCCCCCTTGACGTCGTGGGGGAGGGCTTCGCGTGCGCCCAGGACCTCTACAACTGGGCGATCAAGAACAAGGAGCGCGCGGGGTTTTCCAACGATCTGCTCCGCGACATGGCCACCCTGGTCTTTTCCAAGCACGAGAAGACCTACCCGAGCAAGAAAGAGCTCGAGACCGAGAAGCGCAAGGCGATCGGCCTCGCGCAAAACCTGACCCGGCACATGTCCGACGAGGACGTGGCCAAGTGGTTCGACGAGCAGGTGGAAAAGTCCAAGGATCCGGACTTTGCAGACCTCTCGGTCGTGGACCGCACCGACCATGCGGCCAACGAAGTGGTGCGACAGCAGGCGGGCCTCATGCCCTCCATGGTCGTGGACATAGAGGCGCCCGAGCGGATGATCTGCCACGACCGCTACGGCCTGTCCGAGCTGCCCAATGGCAAGTCGGTGCTGCAGCCCGTGGCCGACGCCTACATCGCCGTGCTCGTCGCGAAGCGCGACCGCGGCATCGCCGCCCGCGCCGCCCGCGCCGCCTGCGCCGCGACCCAGCCGCCACACAGCCGCGGACCGCCGCAGCCGCGGCCAAGCCCCGCGCCGCAGCCCAACAGCGGCTC
>Ga0209666_1004320_pt1 | contig 10051 bp, 9 predicted proteins | sample SaaInlV_125m_DNA_FD_184679 | JGI IMG/M metagenome (GOLD analysis project Ga0209666, IMG submission 184679) | Marine microbial communities from expanding oxygen minimum zones in the Saanich Inlet - Saanich Inlet SI037_S3LV_10m_DNA (SPAdes)... | ecosystem: Environmental > Aquatic > Marine >...
CGTCCACCAGGACGTGAGGCGTACCCAGGTGATGTATTTTACCTTCACTCAAGATTATTAGAGCGTTCAGCTAAAGTGATCAACGATGACGATATCGCTAAACGTATGAACGATTTACCAGAGTCTTTAAAAGATGTTGTAAAAGGTGGTGGTTCGTTAACAGCTTTACCGATTATTGAAACTCAAGCGGGTGATGTATCTGCTTATATTCCAACCAATGTAATTTCGATTACAGATGGTCAAATATTCTTAGATGGAGATTTATTTAACTCTGGGGTTCGTCCAGCGATTAATGTAGGTATTTCTGTATCTCGTGTGGGGGGTAATGCTCAGGTTAAATCAATGAAAAAGGTTTCAGGTACTCTTAAGTTAGATCAAGCACAATTTCGTGAATTAGAAGCTTTTGCTAAGTTTGGTTCCGATTTGGATGCCGCAACTCTGAGTGTTATTGAAAAAGGAAAACGTAACGTTGAAATTTTAAAACAAGCACAAAACGATCCGTTTACAGTTGAAGACCAAATTGCAATTATTTACGCAGGATCTAAAAACTTATTGCGCGATGTGCCTGTGAATAAGGTAAAAGAATTTGAAAGAGATTTCATCGAATACCTTAATGCTAAGCACAGAGATATTTTAGATACCTTAAAAGCTGGAAAACTGACCGATGAAGCAATTGAAGTTTTGTCAAAAGTAGCTAATGACATTGCAGCTAATTACAATTAAAAATTAGCAATTAGCAATTATAATATTTAATTACTGATTGCTTTACACTTGATATAATGGCAAATTTAAAAGAAATACGTAATAGAATATCTTCGGTATCTTCAACGATGCAGATTACTAGTGCCATGAAAATGGTATCTGCTGCAAAATTGAAAAAAGCACAAGATGCTATTACCACTATGCGTCCTTATGCAGATAAACAAACCGAATTACTACAAAGCTTAAGTGCAACTCTAGATGGTGATATTGGAAGCGATTATACAGCAGATAGAGAAGTAAAAAAAGTGTTATTAGTTGCTATTTCTTCTAATCGAGGTTTGGCTGGCGCCTTTAATTCAAATATTGTAAAAAGTAGTTTGTCTTTAATAAATGAAACTTACAAAGGGAAGCAGGTAGATTTTTTTACTTTGGGAAAAAAAGCAAATGACGTTCTAAATAAAGAACAAACTATTATTGAAAATAACATTGAAATTTTTGATGACTTAACGTACGAAAACAATGCGCAAATTGCACAGAAGTTAATGAATTTGTTTACTGATGGTACTTATGACAAAATTATATTAATTTATAATAAGTTTAAAAATGCTGCTACTCAAATAATCATGAATGAACAATTTTTACCAATTGTTTCAAATCAAGAACTTGATGAAAAAGTAGAAGTATCCGACTACATATTTGAGCCATCAAAAGAAAAAATAGTTGAAGAATTAATCCCAAAGAGTTTAAAAATGCAATTATTTAAAGCCTTAAGAGATTCTTCTGCAAGCGAACACGGAGCTCGTATGACAGCTATGCACAAAGCAACCGATAATGCTACCGAATTGCGTGATGCTTTAACGTTGCAGTATAACAAAGCAAGGCAAGCTTCGATAACTAACGAAATTTTAGAAATTGTTGGTGGAGCAGAGGCTTTAGCTGGATAATACTTTTAGCAAACCTTATTTTATAAATATATAAAAGCCTTTTAATAAATTTAAAAGGCTTCTTTGTTTAGCTTCACCAGGAGTTTTTATTTGAAACATTAAATTTGTTTTTAAATAACTTTAAAAAATGTGCTGTCTAAATTTTCGAAAAACATTGCATTTACAATATTTTACGACTTAATTGAACCGCATTTTGTACATTTAAATATTAAACCGTAGAGATCGACATTATGAAAACTCTTAATTTTTTATTTCCCATTATCTTCGTTGTATTAACTTTAGGATTGTTAAGAAGCTGCAAATCTTGTGACACAAATAAAAACACCACAGAATTTATTATTAACCCTCCTTTTAGTATTGATAAAATTTATTATCAAAAATGGATAGCAGGAACTCAAGGTGGTGGGTCTGGAGTAAACCTATATGTAGAATTTAGTCAAATTAATAAGGGCGTGTTATTAAACGAATTTTATTTTAGAAATAATATAGCTGCTGTAAAAAAATCAAATGAGTCTTTATATATTGGCCATTTTAATACTAACGAAATTAGATCTATTCAAAATTATGATAGGCAAAATGAGGTGATTAATCCATTGTCTTTTGAGTCCCAATTTATATTAGAAAATCATGAAGCAATTTTAAGTTACCAGTATGACAATGTTTTTTTCTATTATAAAATTTCTAATATTAACGAAAAAGAAATAGTAGCTTATCCCATTATTAAAGATTAAAACCAACGCTTAACGAAAAACAATAGAAGATTGGCAATTTTAAAAAAACTCTTCAAGCAAACATTTATCTATGGGTTAGCGACTGTTTTACCAAGAGCTTTAGCTATCTTTTTAGTGCCGTTATATGTGTTGGTTCTTGGCAAAGAGCAATTTGGAATTTATGCTTCTTTAATGGCTTTTCTTATTTTAGGAAACGTTTTGTTTTCTTATGGAATGGAAACCACTTTCTTTAGGTTTATAAATAAAGATGACTATCAAAAAGAAAAAGTACAATCTACTGCACTCTCCTCTCTTACAGTTACAACTCTTGTTTTTTTGGCCATAACACTATCTTTAAAATCTGAAATCGCCACATTTCTTAATTTTAAAGTTGAATACATTACCTATGGATTACTTATTTTAGGTTTAGATGCTTTAGTGGTCATCCCTTTTGTATGGTTACGTGCTAACGAAAAACCTACTCAATATGCCATTATTAAAATCTTTAATGTTTGTATCAATCTAGGGTTTAATTTATTTTTCTTTTTAGTGCTTCCTCTTTGGGCTAAAAACGATACAAATTACTTTTGGAGCTCTATCAATTTAGAAGAAGGAAAAGTAGCCTATGTGTTTATTTCAAATTTAATTGCCAGTGGAATTACATTTCTAATTTTAATGCCTCTTTATTTTAAAATGAAGCTTTCATTTGATCCAGTCATTTGGAAAAAAATGATGAAATATGCACTACCAGTATTAATAGCTGGGATTGCATTTTCTATAAACGAAGCCTTTGATAAAATTTTATTACGCTATTTATTACCTTCAGATATTGCAGATGCTGAACTTGGAATGTATGCAGCCTGCTATAAATTAGGAGTTTTTATGACCTTATTTGCAACGGCTTTTCGGTTAGGAATAGAGCCTTTTTTCTTTAACCATTCTAAAAGTGAAAACGCTAAAGAAACGTATGCTGCCATCACAAAATACTTTGCCATTTTAGGGAGCTTCATATTGCTTTTTGTAGTTGTTTTTTTAGACTTTTTTAAATTAGTACTAATTCCAGATAGTAGCTTTTGGGAAGCATTAGTAATAGTTCCTATTATTCTATTGGCTAATTTATGTCTAGGAATCTATCACAACTTATCTGTTTGGTATAAAGTAACCGATCGCACTAAATTTGGTGCTTATATTTCTGTTTTTGGAGCCATCATTACCTTAACGCTAAATTTGTTATTAATACCAATTATTAGTTATAAAGGATCTGCCATTGCTACACTAGCCGCATACGGTAGTATGATGTTGGTTTCTTATTTTTTAGGAAGGAAACATTATAAGGTCCCTTATGATTTAAAAAAAATAGGATTTTACCTATTGTTATCTATTGTATTTTCGGTATTTTCATTCTATGTTTTTCAAGGAAGTATTTGGAAAGGAACAGTTTTGCTAACAGTGTTTTTAGGAATAATTTTTGTTTCAGAAAAGAAAGAGATTAAACAACTAATAAAAAGATAAAAAAAGTTATTTTATTATTAAATCAATACTAAATGAATATAAAAATAATCAACAAATCCAATCATTCATTACCTGAATACGAGACCATTGCTTCAGCAGGAATGGACTTAAGAGCTAATTTAGCCGCAGCAGTAACATTAAAACCCTTAGAAAGAACTATTATAAAAACAGGACTTTTTATAGAATTGCCTATTGGTATTGAAGCTCAAGTTAGACCAAGAAGTGGTATGGCTTCAAAAAAGGGAATCACTGTATTAAATGCTCCAGGTACTGTTGATGCAGATTATCGAGGTGAAATAGGAGTGATATTAGTGAATCTTTCCAATGAAGATTTTACTATAGAGAATGGAGAGCGAGTTGCACAATTAGTAATCGCAAAACATGAGAGAGCAGCATGGCAACTAGTAGACATTCTAGGTGAAACGGAAAGAGGTGCAGGAGGATTTGGTAGTACTGGAGTGAAATAAATAGATAAAAAATAATTTAAATCCCCTGAATTAACAGGAATTATATATGAAAATAATAGTGCCAATGGCGGGACGAGGATCACGTCTAAGACCGCATAGTTTAACAGTACCAAAGCCATTAATTCCAGTAGCTGGAAAGCCAATAGTGCATCGTTTGGTAGAAGATATTGCAAATTTATTAGATGAGCCTATAGATGAAATAGCATTTATTCTAGGAGATCCAGCTTGGTTTGGAGATGAGGTGGTTGATAACTTAAAACAGTTAGCAAAAGACCTAGGAGCTAAGGCAAGTATTTATCGACAATTGAATCCATTAGGCACAGGACACGCAATTATGTGTGCAGAGCAATCTCTTTCTGGACCTGCTGTTATTGCTTATGCAGATACTTTAATTAGAGCAGATTTTGACTTAAATAAAGAGGCAGATAGCGTTATTTGGACCAAAAAAGTTGCCAACCCAGAAGCCTATGGAGTGGTGAATTTAAATGAAAATCATGAGATAACTGAATTGGTTGAAAAACCAACTGAATTTGTCAGTGATCAAGCGGTTATAGGGATTTATTATTTTAAAGATGTAGCTGTACTTAAAAATGAATTACAGTATGTAATAGATAACAATATCATTAACGGTGGCGAATATCAAATTAATGACGGGATTAAAAGAATGATGGCTAATGGTAACGTTTTTAAAACGGGTACTGTAGATGAATGGATGGATTGTGGAAATAAAGAAGTAACTATAGAAACCAATCGTAGAATGTTAGGATTTTTAAACGAAAGTAGAGAAGCTTTAATTTCAGATACTATAAAATCAACTAACTCAAAGATTATAGAACCATGTTTTATTGGAGAAGGAGTAACTCTAATAAATAGTACCGTTGGTCCGTTTGCTTCTATAGGAGCTCATACAACCATAGAAGACAGCAACGTTAAAAATAGCATAATCCAAACGCACACATTGATTAAAAGCGCTGCTTTGAATAACGCAATGATTGGAAACCACGCAACTTTTAACGGTAAGTTTACCAATGTTAGTATTGGCGATTATTCAGCATTGAAATAATTATAAAGTGAAAATTAAATACGTATTTCTTGCCCTTTTACTTTTTGGAATTTTATGTATTCCAAAAGGGATGTATGCACAAGATAAATCGCCTACAGATGATTTAGGAAATGTAAGTGACGATTTTCAAGAAAACTTTTTCGAAGCCTTAAAACAAAAAGGAATAGAAAATTACGAACTAGCATTAAATGCTCTAGATAAAGCCGAAGTTGCAGCCAAGGATAACCAAGAAAACAAAGCCGTTGTTTATTTTGAAAAAGGTAAAAATTTGACCGCTTTAAAACGTTTTGAAGAGGCAGAAATAAACTATAATCTTGTTTTAGAGTGGAGCCCAGAAAAGTTAGATGCCCTAGAGGCATTGTACGATATGTATTATGACGCTAAAAATTATAAAACTGCCATTCCAGTAGTTAAAAAACTAGTATTGCAAGACAGCGATTATAAAGAAGATTTAGCAAACCTATACCATCGCACAAAACAATACGATAAAGCATTACTATTGCTAGATGAATTAGATGAAGAATGGGGAGAAAGCACCTATAGAAATGCACTAAAATCTCAAATTTATAGAGTTACTGGCAATACTGAAAAAGCAATAAGTAATCTAGAAGAAAAAATCACTAAAAACCCAAAGAGTGAACAAGAATACCTTAATTTAATTTATTTATATAGCGATGAAGGCAATACCAAAAAAGCTTTTGATACCGCTAAAGAACTGATAAAACAACAACCAAAATCTCAATTGGCACACCTGGCTTTGTACAAATTTTATCTAGATGAAGGTAACTCTCAAGAGTCAATTAATTCTATGAATGTTGTTTTTACTTCCGATCAAATTGAGAATAAAAGTAAGAATCGAGTTTTAGAAGACTTTTTAATATTCACTAAAAAAAATCCAGCTTTTAAATCTGAAATTGAAGGTTTAGATTTTAATATTTTAGCTCAAGAAAATAGTCAAGGATATTTACTATTAGGAGATTATTATTTATCGGAAGAGGATAAAGAAAAAGCATTAAATTTCTATAAAAAAGGAATCGAAAACGATTTAGATAATTACGGTTTATTAAAAAACACCGTCTTATTACAACTTGAAGTAGAAAAATATGAGGATGCCATTTTATTAAGTAATAAAGGATTAGAAATATTTCCTGCACAACCTCTGTTGTATTTAGTAAATGGAGTTGCAAATAACGAGTTAAAAAACCCAGATCAAGCTATTGAAATTTTTGAAATGGGATTGGATTATCTTTTTGACGACCCTAAAATGGAATATGATTTTTACCAACAATTAATTATTGCACATACTTTAAAGGGAAGTTTGAAAAAAGTAAAAATATATCAGAAAAAAATAAATCAATTATCTATTTCCAATCAAACGATGGATGATTAAAATTTGTACAGTGAAGATTAAACTTAGTATCATATTATTCATTTCTTTATTCATTACCTCTTGTGGGGTTGGTAAAATAGCAGTGGGTTCAGAAACAGCAAATAAGAACTTATCTTCTAAAGATATAATTAAAAGTCATGACGAAGCGCTACCAAAATTTTCTACTATAGCTGCAAGAATACAAGTAAAATACGAAAGCGTTAGAGATGTTCAAAGTCTGACAGTTAGTTTAAGAATGGAGAAGGACCAAAAAATTTGGATTAAGGCATCGCTACTTGGAATTACTCTTGCTAAACTATTTATCACACCAGAATCTGTAAGCTATTATGAAACTATTTCCAACACTTATTTTAAAGGTGATTACTCATTACTGAGTAAATGGTTAGGTACCGAAATTGATTTTGAAAAAGCACAAGGGATACTATTAGGTCAATCTATTTTTGATTTAGATAATAAGTATGTTTCAGATGTTGTAGCTAACAAATATATGTTACAACCTAAAATGCAACCTCATAATTTTATACATTCATTATTAGTAAATCCAGATAATTTTAAAATAGCATCGGAGTCTTTATCACAACCAATCGATGATAGAATGTTTACCATTAATTATGGAGCTTATCAAAATTTAGAGGGCGGTTATTTTCCTTCAGATTTTAGAATAATCGCCACTCAAAAAGAAGAAAAAACCCAAATAGTAGTCAATTATAAAAAAATAGATTACAATGTATCCATTCGTTTTCCGTTTACCATACCTAACGGCTATGAAGAAATGCAACTAAACTAAATGAGCAGATTTTATAAATATTCTTTTCTTTTTTTATCCCTAATTTTTTTTAGTTCAGGATTTGCACAAGTCAATAAGCAAAAGGAATTAGAAGAAAAAAGACAAGCTTTATTAAGTGAAATTAAGCAAATTAATAGTCTGTTATTTGCTACAAAAAAGGAAGAAAAGTCGGTATTAAATCAAGTAGAGGATTTAAATAGTAAAATTATAGCTCGTCAAAACTTAATAAGAGTTACCAATCAACAAGCCAATTACCTTTCCCGAGAAATTAGTAATAATAAAGCAAAAATTACACTTTTAGAAACCGAATTAAAGGACCTAAAAGAAGACTATGCCTCGATGATAGCTAAATCATATAAAAGTAAATCGCAGCATAGTAGAGTTATGTTTTTATTATCCTCTGAAAGTTTTTTACAAGCCTATAAACGTCTTCAGTATATGAAACAATACGCCAAGCATCGTAAAATGCAAGGAGAAAATATTAAGAAAAAATCTGTTGTTTTAGAGGAATTAAATCAAGGATTACTAGAAGACAAAAAGAAAAAACAAGCCCTTATTAATCAAAATAAACTAGCAAAAACTAAATTATCAAACGAATTAGAAGAACAAAATGAGTTAATTTTAGTCTTAAAAAAAGATGGTAATAAATTTGCTAGACAAATCCAGAAAAAACAAAAAGAAGCTAATAAAATTGACAAACAAATAGAGAAGTTAATTAGAGATGCCATTGCTGCTTCCAATAAAAAAAATGCAACTAAAAAAGGAACTAAAACAACCGGATCATCCATAATATTAGCCTTAACACCTGAAGCAAAACTCTTAGCTGCAGATTTTACAAAAAATAAAGGAAAACTACCTTGGCCTATAAAAAATGGAGTGGTGGTAAAACGTTTTGGAAATACGAGACATCCTCAATTACCCAATATAACAACCTATTGTAGTGGTGTAGAAATTACCACCCAAAAAAATGCCAAAGCCAGAGCTGTATTTAATGGGAAGGTGATGGAAATTCAAAAAATTAAAGGTGCTTCTAATGCAGTTTTCATTCAACATGGTAATTATATTACAGTATACCAAAATTTAACTAATGTAACGGTAAAAAAAGGAGATATAGTTTTTACTAAACAAGAAATTGGATCGGTGGCAACCAAAGCAAGCTCTGGAAAATCTATCCTCAAGTTTTTAATCTACCAGAACGATCAAAAAATGAACCCATCTAGTTGGATTTATAAGTTGTAATTTTTTGTGAATATTTCTAGTAAGATTAAATAGTACTATTTTTTAGTAAACAGAACTTTTTTTTATTTAAAACATTTGCTTTATGTGCATAAATTTAATTACTTGCACCACAAAAATTGAGCTTTTGATGGTGTTTTTATAACAACATTGACATTTCAAAATCAGCAATGATGGAAAAGTATGTTACTGCCTTTATTAATGAATTTACCTCAACTTTAAATTGGACTTTGGATTCCATATTATTTAAAGTTCCTTGGTACAACAATTACTTTTGGGGACTAATCGTCATTTCACTAGTAGTTTGGCTTCTTGAAATAATTTTTCCTTGGAGAAAAAACCAATCCTCTATCAGAAAAGATTTTTGGATGGATGCGTTTTACATGTTTTTTAATTTTTTCATTTTTTCAATTTTAATAAGTGGAGATTATAAGGCATTAGGCTTGCTTTTCAATGAAATAGGGATAACAACAAAAAGTTTAGCAGTTTTCAATATTTCAAATTGGCCAATTGGATTTCAATTAGTCGTCTTTTTTGTTATTCTAGATTTTGTACAATGGTTGACTCATGTTTTATTGCATAAATATGAAGTTTTGTGGCGGTTTCATAAAGTTCATCATTCTGTAAAAGAAATGGGCTTTGCTGCACACCTGCGATATCATTGGATGGAAAACATACTATACAAGCCTTTAAAAACTCTAGGGGTTATGGTATTAGGAGGTTTTGAGCCAGAGCAAGCTTATATCGTTCATTTTATTGCAATAACTATTGGGCATTTAAATCATGCTAATATCAGAATAACTTGGGGGCCTTTCAAGTACATACTAAATAATTCTGTAATGCATCTATATCATCATATGAAAGCATTACCAGAAAACAAGCCGAAGGGAATTAACTTTGGAATTAGCTTAAGTATCTGGGATTTTTTATTTAAAACCAATTATATACCTGACGACAATGGAGAAATTGAATTAGGATTCTCAAATGAAGAAAATTTTCCAAAAGGATTTTTCGGCCAGTTATTTACAGGTTTTGGTAAAAATTAAAACTATTTTTTTATTAGTTTAATAAACAATTCATTATTTGTTCTTTCTGAAATTGAATTATATGAAAGCTCCATGATTTCAATTTTAAAATAAGTCTTAAAATAAGATAAATATTCTTTTTTAGTTCCCCCAAAAGGAGGGCGGTCTTTGTTTAACGGGATATTAAAAAGAAGACCCACTAATTTTCCGTTTGG
>Ga0209666_1004323_pt1 | contig 10049 bp, 20 predicted proteins | sample SaaInlV_125m_DNA_FD_184679 | JGI IMG/M metagenome (GOLD analysis project Ga0209666, IMG submission 184679) | Marine microbial communities from expanding oxygen minimum zones in the Saanich Inlet - Saanich Inlet SI037_S3LV_10m_DNA (SPAdes)... | ecosystem: Environmental > Aquatic > Marine >...
ACATCTTTGCAAGACGTTTACCTGTGCCGTTACTGTTAGGATCGTTTTCTGTATCTATTACAAGACCTTGTAATACGTCTTCAAACTTAACAGCAAGCTCGTCAATTAGTACTTGCTTTTCGCCGTCCTTAATAAAGTCTGAAATGTTGTCGCCGGCCCAGAAGCGTTTGTCTGCTTGTTGCAAACGGGCTTTTATCTCTTTACTTTTACTCATATACTTCTCCGATGTTTAGGCAGTGGATTGCCGGTATAGTGTATAACATAATTATATTATACATGTTATTTAGGTTTTTGTCAAGTATAAAAAAACATTTTTAACCTGCTGATTTTACTGCAAGATTATCCCAGTCAATTTCAGAAGATTTATAATTCCCCTTTTCGGGTATAACATTTCTAACCCCGCCAGTGGGATTTTTCATATCTTCATCACGTCTAAATATTAAGTGTACATGCGGATACATGCAAGTTTGTCCTGCACTTTCTCCCATGTTCATCCCTATGTTAAAGCCTGTAATGTCAGTATTTGCCGATACTACATTTGCTTCTCCAGTTGCTATAGCAAATTGAAAGCATTTTAATACTGATGCTAAATTATTTTCTTTTGGTACTATTAATAGATGTCCTGATGTAACAGGATACTTGTCTCTAAATACTGTATATTCACGAGTTTTAAGTTCAACATCTTGCCAAGGTGCTCTACCGTCTTTTTGCGCTTCGGCTAGTGTATCCATTATTCAACTCCTATGTCACGTTTAATTTTAGCAATTAATCGCTGTTGTCTATAAATGCTGTCTTTAGTGCCTTGCATATGTTGATATTTAATTTTTGCTGCTTGCATTTCTTTTAGTTCTTCTATTTTGCGCTCGACACTTTTTTCAAGTTCCTTAATATATCTTAATCGTTCTTCTTTATCGTATGACATTTAATATTCTCCTACTTTTTCCCAAGGATATACTAGCCACACATCCTCTTCTGCTTTGTTAATTTCATGACAAGTGTAATCAACTTTACCATCCAAGTCGCTGGCTAGATTATCTGTTAGTGTAGCAAATCGTACATTGTCACCCCATAATTTATTCCATCTAGGATCATTTGGTAAACAGCTCGCTTGCCAATCTTTTTTAATCCAATTAAATGTAGCACCAGTATCATTGATATCATCTACAATTAGAATTTTTTTATGTAGTGGACTTGCTGTTACTATTGTACCGTCATTATATCCAAACGCATCTTCAGCCATCCAAGCGTTAGATTCGCTTTCGCTGTCATCGTCACGCAAACTTACTTTAAGTGCTTCACACCGTATTCCAGTCATATTACTTAATATAGTAGCAGGAACATTTCCGCCTCTTGTAATACCTACGATATAATCAGGACGCCAGTTGTCTCTAAACATCTGATTCATAATGCTTATACACATACGCTCTATGTCAGTCCAATTGTAATAATGTTTCTTAATCATTTTGATTCCTTAATTGTGTCAAATGTAGCATACTTTGCAAGTTGCTTTGCATACTCGTCCTTGAGTTCTTTTAGCTTAGGATACTTAGCTTCCATATCTACGTCACGCTTGATTAACATTAGTGCATCACGTATTTCGTCAAGTTCTGCTAGAACATCTCTACCTTGTACTTCAAGAGTGCCAGCAGGGCGATTAAGTTTTGGCAGAAACATCATCAGTCCATATATTACTATTAAGTCCAGTTGTAGTAACAAAGCCGGAATCAATAGTAGAAATAGTAGGGGTTACGGTATAATCCAAAGTAATAGTGTCACTACTCATTCGTCTTTTGCTCCTCTTGCTAAGTAATCTTTATTGTGTATCCAAATACCATTCTTTAAAAAACCCCAAGCGCCTGCTTTACGGCCCATAAAGAACAAACTCCAACATGGAATTTCATTACCGTCTGCATCTTTGCCAAGTTCTAACCAATGTGTATCATTTGCTTTACGATAACGGAAATGTCCAGGTCCTCTCCAAAAACGCCCGTCTGGAGTATTTTCCCAATAGCCGCCTTTGATAATAAATGTTGCATATGACCAAGGATGATCATGCAGTACAGGTTCATCACTTACAAGAACCTTGTGTAGTGTTAAGTTAAAAGGAAAGTTCTTTCTGTCCTTTAGAAACACATAATATCGTACTAGGTAAGGCACATCGCTATCACGTTCTGTAATAACTCTACGCCTACCAAGTTTATCCATTAGTTTAGAAAAGATCATTATTTTGATGGTTCCCTTTATAATCTTGTTCAACCATTTTGTAAACAGTTTTAAAATTTTCTAATGCTTTTTCAAGTGCAGGATAATGTTGACACATATCTTTCACTACACTCATAGCAGGCAAATGATCTATCCATTCAGTACCAAAGCCTGTGTTAACGGTTGTTCCTGATACAATACTATCAATGTTAATAGTATCATCTAAAGTAAAAGTATAATCACTATCTGTAATTGTTAAGCTATCAGTAGATATTGAGGTAGTTGTTGCCATGTCGTCAAATGTAATATTATACGAATCACTACATCCTGTAAGTATTACAATGTCATTATCGTCTTTGGATTGTGTCATACAATTCTGCTCCGCTAAAAAACTCTTTGTTTAACTTTGTACGTTGTTTGTCTAGACTTACAAGATAGTCATCGTAGTTTTCTACATAATCACGTATCTTTGCAACAATCTCGCCTCTGTGTTTTACATATGCAGAATAGTCTTCAGTCCACTTGCTAGGATATGCAAACTCTGGCAATGCCATTTCACTGTAGCTCAATCTATCAGGCACCATAGGAATAGCATCAACTAATGCACCTTCGTACCAACTAATGCCTAATGTTTCCTGCAAGTTAGCACTAAACACGATCTTTGCTTCGCCTAACAAGTTATGGTATTCATTTTTAGTAAGTTCGCGTTCTTGACATACTACAAATTCATATTGCGGAAGCTGGTGTGACAAGTCTCTAAAGATATCAACTTGTTTCTCTGGAGCAACACGATGTGGAAACAAAATCAAGTCTCGCTTTTCCATACCCTTGTAACTATCTAGACTACCTTTTAGATACTCCATAGGCCAACCTACACGATGTACTTTATCATCAAAATCTAATGCTTCTTGTGTTGTCCAGTGATCATTATTTTCTTTATCTAAAATTGTATCACAAAACAGATCAATATGAAAATCTGTAGCATAAAAATTATCATCAAAGCATTCATACATACTACGTTCAGCATGTCTTACCCAAGGCTTGTTACCTATTAGCCTACCAAGGAAATCATGAGGATCATAAGAACCAGCATGCCAAAGACCACCGACTCGGATATCAACACCCAAGAGCTCAGCCATGTATTTAAGTTGGATAACAGTTGGGTTCCACGCATCCGTATATAAGAAATAATCTCCATCTTTAACTTCTCCATTACAGAACATTTCGCCTATCTGTTCTAGTTGTTTTGATTTATAAACGTTAGTGCCACCAAAGTTAAGAAAAGCCCCAGGCGTAGTTGCCTGAGGCGTTTCCCCACCACTAATAACTTTTACTGCTTCATTTGTAGCACGTTGGAGCTGTCGAGGCAAATAGTCCTTCCACTGTTTAGTATAACGTGTGTCTACTGCTTCGATGTCTACAATATGAATAGTCATTAGCTTCTCCGGTTGCGATTTTGATTACGTGACTTAGCACGTAGCCATCCTTGGTACTTTTGGAAAGCGATCCAATTAGGATCTTCTTTTTTATAAAGTGCTCTTTCATCAAACACTTTCCCTTCGGAACGACAATAGTTACGATAAGTATCCAAGTCATTAAAGATCTTGTTTACTGCGGGGTTTTGAATAGTCATTGGATTAATTCCTCTTATTATGACTTTGCAGGATAGTAAATTAAACAGCCATTTTCATTATCTTCAGCTACGCTGATCTCTACAAACCGGCCTGGATATTTTGTAGAAATTTCTAAGTACAAGTCATCTGCGATCATTTCACAGCTCTTGTGATTTAGTTGTATGACATCTTGTGCATACAACCTTTCCATCCAGCGTTTAAACTGAATGAATTCAATGTCGCGATCGTTGTGAAATACCTCAATACGAACACGAAAGTGAAAAATATGACGATGTGGAACGCCTAAGAATGATACATCATCCCAATCGCCTGTTGCTAGTTTAGGATCAGTATCTGCACCTGGGTACATATGTACACCTTCTTTTGCAAAGGTTACCCAAATACTTCGTTGTGCTTCTTCCATTTTATCTTCTTCTCTCATTCTACGTTGCATATATGCGTAATATCTTTCTTGCATATTATTAGTATACTTTCATTCAATGACTTTGTCAAGGCCATATTTGCTCCAATCCGTAAATTTATCACGGTCCATCAAATCATGCAGGCTATGGCACCAGACGCCTGGATTAGATGCTTTAAAATCTTTGTCGTCGATTTTAATCATTGTATTATAATTCCACTGTCCAACATAAGGTACTACAACACGTATTTGTGGAATGAAGTTATCATACTCAGTTAGTCCGCCGTCTAAGAACCATTCCATATTAATTGTACTTGGAATGTCTAAACTACATAGAACACCTTCTTTGACAAGCGGAAGTACCATTGCTTCCCATTCTGCAAAGTCTTCTGCTAGTTCAGGATTATAACTGTGGTTAGCACCAAAGAACACATGCTCTACTTGTTCGTTTGCAATGTGCTGTTTAATTGTTATATAAGAATGTATGCCTGTAACAAATAATGTTTTCATTCCGTAAGCAGGAGTCTTTTCAACTTCTGTACCTACAAAGAACTCTACGTTATCTTTTACGCCTGTGTCATAATCACGTTTCATTTGTTTCTTCCTTAATCCAAACATTAACATGAGCAACTGCACCGTCTTCACGAGTAACTACATAATCTAAACCCGCTTGTCTTAAAGCAGCCCTAAGTTTTTCAAGATTTTTACAATCTTTCATTCTAAACCTTTTTGTACTAAGTAAGAATTAATTCTGTGCATTTCATCTTTTAGATACAGTTTCATAGTTTTCATACGCCTAACTTCATCTGTTACTGTTATATTATTATACTTTACTTCGAGCTCTGTGTCAAGTTCTTTATGCTTACGTTCTAATTCTGCATAATGAGCTCTAAGTTTATCTTCAGTAGATTCATAATTGCTCATCCTCTAGTTCCTCCAACTTAGTTTCATCTAATTCGTCAACAGGTTCAACAGTTTCCTCTACATCAAATAATGCATCAAAGAATGTAGAACTGTTTACAGTCTTTTTACCAATAGCACCTCTAGTACCTGGAATTGACATCCAAAATTTGGAATACTGATCAATCACTGCTAACGACTCTTCTTTTGTTGTCTTTGAAAATATTTCTTCCACAACATCTCTAAATGTAATTCTGTCAAACTTTTCTTGCACTAGCATATTAGGAATGACACCTGCGTCATACTGCCTATTAGCTTCTTGTACAGCGTTAACATGTGTCCATACGTTGTGACCCATTTGTATAGCATAACTAAAGCTATCCCAGCTTGTAGAGTCTTTCTTACGTACAATTTGGTTACCGCTTGGATCTAATACAGGATTATCGTTTTTGTCTAGTTCAACTTCGCCTGCACTTACTTTAGGCACACCAATCTTATTACGATCGCCTTTAGCATATGTACAAATGTCATTGACTAGTAATCCGTCACTTAATGGACTATCCTCGAACACTTTAAAAATACCGTCTTGTGTCGTAGCATCCTTAAACGTTCTAGTATCTGATGCATACTTTAGTTCGTCTACACTAGGCAACATTCGATAAGTCCATTTACCTCTATCAGGAGTTTCATTAGACGTATATACTTGTCCGTTAGCTGTAGCTAAGAATGGACTTGCACAATCAAATGTAAGCATCATAGTAGGGTTGTAATACTTGCGTATAGCACGTTGTAAGTCTGTTAACAAACAAGCCCACTCTAGTTTACTTGTACCTAAGAAGTGCATTACATCGTGTAAGCCGCTTTGTAGTAGTCCATCGTAGTGTAGTGTAACAATGCGTTTAAGAACCAAATGCACATCGCACATGTTCTGTCCGCCCATTGACCATCCATTAAAATGTGTGTCAGGATACTTAACTGGATCACAGTAATCTTTCATCTGTTCGTACCAGTCATCTGCGTCTGCGTGATTCTCGCCTTGTAACACATTAAGGAACTTACAAGCACCTGTTCTATGTTTCATAAAGTAATCATTGTTGATACGTGTTGCGGCAACTGCTTCTGCATATGTACTAATGCCTGTTGCTTTTGCACCAGCTGGCGAACGTGCAACCCAGGCAGGAATATCAAGTATCATTCCATAGTCCATGTAAGCGTCCATCCAACGCAATACACCATCTCTTTTCTTTTGTGCTTTAGGACAATTAATGTCTTTCCAATCGCCTTCCCAAACACCTTTACCAATTTGGAAGCCACCTGAGTCACCTAGTAACCAAGTGTTTTCTCTATCTCTGTTACGCACCATATCTTCTTTAGGTACAAACTTAGTTGTATCTAAATCAGCGTGTCCTGCAGAATAGAGCGTCCATTTATACTGAAACGCTCCGTCTGTTTTATTAAGATAGTTTAGTGTTTCGATACCATTAGCAAAGTTACTAGGAATACGAGCTTTATCAACATATTCGTCATACCGCTGTTTGCCTACATAAGTGGCATAAAAACCACTTAGTGCAGGAAGGAAGTGCGCATAATCTTGTTGCGCCGCGGTTAAATCTTTATTCATTATTTGCTCTGCGCTGGAAGAATATAATCGTATGTTGCAATGCCACTATTTACTGTAATTTTCATTGCACCTTGATCACTAATACTCATTGTTAAGTCACCGTCTAAACTCAAGATACTTTGTACTTGTGCTACTGGCCAACTCCATGTATGCTGTAATGCACCTTCTACACTGTGTTGGAATACAAACTCTCCAGCATGTGTACTTGCATCACCAAAGCTAAAGATCAAGTTGCTGTCTTTAGTAGTTACATTAAATGTAGGCTCTTCAGAATGTGCAGCACTCATTAACTTCATACGTGCAATTGCTGCCTGTGTAGGAGCAATTTCTACATTCCAAGCTGCACCTTTGAACTTAACAGTTTTAAGTTTTTCTTCAATGATTGCTTTATTCATAAAGCGGTAATCATTTTCAAAGTCGCCTGCTGCATTTTCAAAATGTATATGTGTAGGAATAGTTTCGCCGTTACGATCTGCTTTCACAATATCGATCTTTGCGTTATCTTTGTATTCAGGATTCTTTAAGTGTAATGCTAACTTATCCAAGTTAGGCATACCAAATGTACCATCTGCTACTCCATGAGTAGATGTTGCGTTAAGAATTACTGAACGGTCTTCTGCCATTGAATCAATGACTGTTTCGCTGCCACCCGTTACTTTTACTAAGCTAAGAAAGCCTAATGCATGTGTGTGTGCTACTACGTCTTGTAAGATATCTTTCATGTTATCGTTTCTCCATCGAATAAGTTAATTATATTGCCTTTATTGCCATTTGTCAAGAACTTTTCTACCGAGTATTTAGGTTTAAAGCCTAGAGCTGACATTTTTTCTGTATTAGCGCAAGTAAATTCACGCTCTCCCGGGGTATTTAGACGAACTGGTAAGTTTGGTGCTAAGTCTCGGATCCTAACTGGATTTCCCGTACCGATATCAATTGTACCTTTTATATATGTACTATTGATTAATAATTCAACAGCATCACATACATCTTGTAAGTGTATAAAATCTCTGTGATGCCTTGTTACGTATTCTAATGTGCCGTTACGTAACTTGTTGAAAAACATATTTTCTCTTGGACAAATGTCTGAGTAAACTGTATGGAAGCGCATACCCAACGTATCTGGATAACGCTCTGCAAGTTCTTCTAATACATATTTTGATGCCGCATAAGGATTTAAGTCAGGCTCATATGCACTAGAAGAACTTGCGTACAGTATACGTGTATCTGCGTATGCTTCAAATAAACGCTTACTTGCTTCTACATTGTTAAACCAATATCCTGCAGGATCAGTTAAACTTTCACGTACACCACTCTTACCTGCAAGGTGTATAACAAGATCAATATTCTTTGGCCACTGTGCAATGTTAAGTAAATCTTGTTCTTTACCGTTCTTTGAATCAACACCAATTACTTCGTACTTCTTACTCAACAATCGATTGCCGAGTGCAGTACCAATAAATCCTAAATGTCCTGTAAGTAAAATACGCATTAGTTTGCAACTCTTTGCTCTTGGGACCACGTTAAGTATTCCCAAGTTTGACGCCATCCTGTAACATGTTTAGCATGATGCACAACTTTCTTTAATGGATAATCATTACCACCTTCGTGCATTGCATCTCCAAAGAAATAAAGTTTATCTTCTTTGTCAAAGTCTTTTACAATTTGACTCTTATCTGCGCCCTTAGGTGAAATATCAATACCTGTTTCCCCGCCTACTTTTGCTTCTAAGTCAGGAAACATTATGTTAAATGCGTTTGCTATTGTAATCCTTTCGTTTTCGTATGTATCATACGCTACATACTTTGTACGTTCTACAGAACCAGCATTACGTCCTACAACACTAAAGTTTACCATACCTGGACGTTCTTCGATGTGATTGCCTGTACGTAGAGTAAATGGACTTTCATACTCGCAACTAATTAAAAATGTTCTTGCTAGGTCTGGTAATTGCCAATCAGTAGTTCTTACGTTAGTACTGCCTTCGTAGACATCATTGCCATTGCACTGATAAACACGTTTACACTGATTGTATATTTTTATACCTACTTGTTCAACTGTTTTAGGCTTATCACTACCAGTAACAAGATAAACATGATTATTTGTACAAAAGTCAAAAAAGAATCTTTCAAATTTTTCGTCTATCCTACCACGGCTTGGTGTTAGTGTTCCGTCTACGTCAAATATAAATTTATTCATGTAATCTCTCGTTCTGTTACTCGTTTACGTAAGTCACTTGATGAGAAGCGATGATCTCGTTTGTTAAAATGTAGCTGGATACCTCGCTTCTTGCAAATATCCTTGCCCGTAAAATCCTTTTCACGATACTCTTCACCTAATATTCTAACATCTATTTGATACATTGTCAAGATATCTTCTAGATCTTCTTCAGTACCGTAAGGAATAATTTCGTCTACATACGACACAGCTTTAAGCTGTGCATAACGTTCTACTACAGTTTGTATAGGAGCGTTTTTTTCTGCTCTATCTGTACTTGGATCGACTTGCAATCCGCATATAAGATAATCACATTGTTCTTTTGCTTCACGCAACATTTGTATATGTCCGGCATGTAACAAATCAAATGTACTACATGTAAACCCTACTATCAATGGCTTCTCCTCCCGTCAAATATACAAATAAATTCTAAACCAACGTCACTGTTGTTGTGTACTTTATGAAATACATTATCTTCAATCAATACAACATCACCTTCTTTGACATCGAACATTTTGTAATCAAGTTCCATTTGTCCGCTACCTTTCACAAACACATAAACTTCTTCTTGACCTGCATGTCTATGTCCGGTAGTAGTCCTATTAGCTGATAATCTAGTACTACTTAAAACTAAGTTTTTAAGTGTTGTGTTATCCTTAAGAAGATAAGTTACATTATCTTTAACAACTTCACCGCCAATGTCAGTTACGTTAACTTTCATCATCATCCTCCTTATAACGTAGATTTTCAATAATATCTAACAACGATTCTAATTCTTCTCGATCTTTTTCTGTATCTAATTCTATTTCTAATTTAATTTTCATATTTGTAATCCTTGGACCAAGTTCATAGCAACGGCTGTGCCGCTAATAGCTGATCCTATCATAATTGCTCTATCACTCCATGTCATCCCAACAAATACCCATCCACATGAGCTAAGGATATATAGTGCTTGTCCGTAGAGTGTCCACCCTGCACTGAGTGCAAATACGCCTAGTACTGCTAGTATCATACTAGCCCATTTAACATACCAGTCAATAGTTCCAGTTGGCGTAGTAGGAGTAAGATCCTCTACTTC
>Ga0209666_1004332_pt1 | contig 10035 bp, 27 predicted proteins | sample SaaInlV_125m_DNA_FD_184679 | JGI IMG/M metagenome (GOLD analysis project Ga0209666, IMG submission 184679) | Marine microbial communities from expanding oxygen minimum zones in the Saanich Inlet - Saanich Inlet SI037_S3LV_10m_DNA (SPAdes)... | ecosystem: Environmental > Aquatic > Marine >...
TATAACGGTTGAGTGTAAAAAATCGTTTTAATGTTTTTTACACTTTGTTAGTTTTTGTTAAAAAAATGTTTTACAATTAAAAAATATAAATATGAAAAAGTTTTTTACAAAGATATTGATGTTAGAAATCACATCAAGAAAAGGTTTGATTTGTTGGTATAGAAAATACAAAACAATGGGAAAAGAAATTAGGGAAAATTATGGTGGTTTGACTTATGAAAATTATTGTAAATATATAAACTCAAAACATTTTTATAATTGAAACTAACATTGAAATAATAAACTGCCCTTTAGGGTTGTTATTATAGAATGTTAAAACACGTTTTAATGTGTTTATTTTAAATTTAGTAGTATATGAAAATAATACATCAAGAAACTAAAACATTAGTAACAAAACCTAACAATAACAGCGCAAACTCAATAGCACCTAATTTAATTTATGGTTGTTTTGGAGGTTGTGTTGGTACTTATTGTTACATGTCTAGATTTAATGGACCTAGAGTTTTTGTTAATACAAATGTAGATGACATATTTAACTCAGTTCTGAAGTGGGAATCATCATATGAGAAAGTTCCTGACCAACAGGATCCGGTTTATAAAATGGTAGATATATCTTGTAATACTGATTTGGTTCTTATGCAAAAACATATGCCAGAAGATATGATGACTTACTTAAAGAGGTACGATGACCACGAGAATCTTAATTCAACAATGGCCACCAAATACCCAAGTCTTCTTAAATTAGATGTTAATCATTTTAATAAGAAACCTAGGGTAAGAGTAAGTATGATGCCACAAGCATATTCAGATATATTAGAACCGAAGATGCAGAAGATATCATCTCGTATAGAAGATATAAATAGACTGAAAGAGTTAGGATGGGAAGTTCATATTAACTACAGTCCTCTTATATTCCACGAGAATTGGGAAGAATATTACAGAGAGTTATTCTCTGAGGTAAAAAGAGTTGCGGGTGTAAATAAGTGTGAGGTAATAGCACTTACCAATCATCCGTTACAGATGGAGAGATCCAATCCAGAAGCAAAAGAGCTGATGAAATATTCAGACGAAGTGAAGAATAAATCAGGTGTCATGAGATATCCGTTAGAAGCAAAAGGTACGCTTATAAAAGCATTTATAAACATATACTCAGAGTTTTTTAACCCAATATCAATACGATACATATTTTAAAACCCAAAAGTCAAGTTAAATATTTAGACACATGGTAAAAGATGTTAAGAGCCTGAAAGAATTGCAAAATCATCAGAGCTGGTATTTATTGTACACTAAATTAGGTACTCCTAATAGAGAATCTGCTGAAAGAGAGAAAGAGGCTATCAAGTCACTTGAATCTGGACAAGAAGAATCTAGTAAATAGTATTGTTTGGTTGGTTAGTTGGAGTCCGTGGTTAAAACTGCGGGCTCTTACTATTTTATTAAAATTTAAAATTTAAAATTATGGGAGCAGAAGTATTTTACAACAGAGTAAAAGGAACAAGTGCAAGTAAAGCATTTAATGAAGAACGTGAAAACGCTTGTTACGAATATGGGCACGGCGGTTACACAGGTACTATTGCTGAGAAGAGTGGTTACACTAGGTCACATAAACCAAAAGATATTGACGCTGATAAGTGGATTGAAATGATTGAAGATTTCGACTATGAAGGAAGTCAAAACTACTTCAGACAGTTAAAAAAGGATTACGAAGTTTATGATGATAAATGGGGAGATGCATTATGCATACCAACAGATGACGGATTTATATTCTGTGGTTGGGCAAGTATTTAATTAAGAATTAAACAATTAAATCATGAAAAAAGATACTTACATTAAAAGAATGAAGGCTAATGAAGAAAGGTTTGATAAGCTTTGGAGAAAAATAGTTGATGATACTAATTTATACATTGAAAAGAACCCTGATACTACTATGTACAACTTACAAAACAATGTAGAAAAGTTTTCAGATTATATGTGCAAGTCTGGTGCTTGGATACAAGATCGGATCAACGGTAAAATGCCTAAAGATAAAGGCTCGCTAACTAAAAAGATTAGAAAAGCGCTAGGATATACATATTATTAAACAATTAAAACATGAAAAACATACTAATTTTTATAGCTATAATATTAGGGTTATTTATAGCTGCCCCAGTTATTATTCACCTACTAGTTGCCATTAGAGGTGGATTACTAGGTGTTGGATTATGTGTGGGTGTTATATTAATTATAAAATTATTAAGAAGAGAATAACAATTAAATAAATAAATTATGAAAAAATTATTATTAGTATTAGTAGTGGCACTAACATCTTGTGCAGGAATGATGAACACAGGGTGGGGAAAATATTATTTCTCAAAAGGTTCTACAGTAGAAGCAGTAGGAGAAAGATCTGCTAGAGCTAAAGTATCTTATGAAAGTTTAAAGTTACTCAAGAAAAAAGTTGAAGATGACTTCAATGCTGGAGTTATAACTAAAAGTGAGAGAAAGATTAGATTAGATTATGCTAACAAAAGAGGTGGTCATTTATGGGTAAACATATATGCATCAACTATCGGAGCCGCTAACACCAAGTACTGGCATTGTATCATCACAGATAAAAACGGCAAAGAGATAAAAAGAGAGACAGGTAGCGATAGAATAGCTAGTTTACCCGTGACTCCTGAATCTCCTTGGAGTAATATTATGTTACTATCTCTAGATACAGTCATAACGGATCAATTTAATGTTAGAGTAATAGATGGATTAGGTACTCCTAAAGTAAGTAACTTTACAGTGTATCCTGACCAAGACAAGAGAATAACAGAATCTTACTAAACATGGCAAAATTCATTAAATTACCTAACGAAGAGGTAGTTAATCTAGACTTAGTATTTAAAGTAGTTAAAATAGGTAACTATGTTAAATTTATAAAGAATGAAAAGCAGTCCTCGATAGTAGAATTATCTACTGAAGAGGCTGCTTCTATTTACTTTAAAGAGATAGAAATGTCTCTAACTTATTAACTTGTTCAATAAAAACCACTGTTCAGTGTCAATGAACATAAGAATAGGGTGAACTCACGCTTATTGGTGATACTAAACGGTAATTCTTATTCCTACCCTATTTATTTTAAACCAAAACCAACCAACATGGACGAAATAGCTAAAAGCTTAGTAAGAAAATTAACTTTAGAGATAGAAAATCTAACAGAAGAGATTAATGACACAGAAGCAATTATAAAAAATGCTCAGAACAAGTTAAAGATTAAAATAGAGAATAAAAAAGATGCAATAGAATTCTTAAAAAGAGGGTATTAATATTATAAATCATTTAAAATTAAAAATTATGAACATCCAAAAAATAAACAGATTAAGAAAAGGTAACAGTCTAGTAGTTAAAGCAGTAGTAGCAGAAGACAAATATCCTTACAGTTTAAATGTAATCTACAACAATATAAATGATGTACTAGTTATCGATAAACTAGAAATAGTACATAGAGGTAGCTTATTATCTACAGCAACAAGTATGTTGTTTATGAGTGAGCTCCACAAAACAATTGAGTATTGTAGCTTTACATTAAATGGTAACCAATCATTTGAAAATATATTAGTAGGTAAGATAGATTATATAGCTATGTTTAACTTAGACTCAAATACATCTTATTAAATTATAAACAAATTAAAACAATTATTATGAAGATTAGAGATTTTATTACAGGATTATTTATTTTATTAGTAGTAGGTTCAATGTTAACAAGCTGCAAGAAAGAAGTGGAAGATTGTAACTGTGGCACAGTCATAGATAGCAATAAAAGTAGTGTTTACGTTCATAACGATCTTACACTAGAAGACGAGTGTTCAGGTAACTATGTTAAAGTAACAATACCAAGAAGCATATCTAGTAAATACCCTCGAGGATCTTATTACTGCGATAAATAATTAAATTATGAATATTATATCAACTTGGATATTTGGACTATTAACTGGAATTGTAATAGGAATTATTTTAACATTTTAAACTAAAATTATGAAAAAGACAGTAAAAATTGAAGAAGAGTTTACAAAAGTAGAGCTAGCTCACATCTTAGATGCACTAATTACTTGGGAAAACACTGTAAATGATAAACTGGATGAACAAGAAAAAAGCAACCCTGGAATGAATTCATTATTAGGGTCTAGCTTTGGTTCAGTATTAGTACATGATATTAAAATTAAAATGGGTTTAATAAACGGGATGGAAAAAGATGGTATTATCTGTTTAAATAAATAACAAGGGGTTTAGGCCCCTTTAACTACATATTATGGTATCACTTATTACTAGTATATTAATGATTATAGTAACACTAATAGCAATAGCTGTTATATTTACTGAGAACTTATATCATATAAATAAAATTAAAGACTCTAAAGAAAGAGAAGAGTCAGAAACTAAAAAAGAAGAATTATGAACGGATTTTTAATCGTAGGCTTAATATGCCTAGTAGTAAACGTATTGTTTTGGCTATTTGCTAGTAACAGTATCAAAGTAAGTGAAAAGGTAGGTGTTTATACAGCTGTGGGAGTAGGAATGATTCTTATTCCCATTTACTGGATAACAGAAGCACCAGTAGTGGAGGTTATAACGATTGGTTACTACATTGCATTTTTCAGTGTTATCATAAATCAGATGTTGATATTTCCTTTGTATAACTACCTAAATGGACTTAAAGATAAGAAGTACGTTATTAAAAAAGGTAATCATTACTCCGGTAAAAGATTCAAACCGTTTCTTAGAAAGAAAGAGCAAACAGTAGAAGTATTATTCAATGACACTTGCAGGTATTATGGCACAGAACAAGTAAATAAGTTATTTGGGTTTGGAAGTATGTTTGTACACAAAAATAGTCATAGAATAGGTTGGAGGTTTAATTTAGCTAGCGACTCTATAGAGCTTTTTACTTATAAGTATGTAAATAAAAAGCGTATCATTGAACACTTAAAGTTTGTAGATATTAACAAAAAGGAAACTATAGAGTTGAAGTCAGATAAAACATACTATTTAGGAGCTAACTACTTTCCATACTTTGGAGGCACGGTTACAGCAACTCATGATGTAGTTATATCTATAAAATATCTATAAATATCTACATTAACAGTTAAAACAATTATTATGGGAGATTTTGGAACAGCATTAATAGAAATTTTAAAAGAGAATAAAGCACTAAAAGAAGACAATAGAGGACTAGAAAACAGACTATTTGCTATAGAAGAGTGGCTAAGACATAGCCTTACTGATAATGAGTCAGCAAAACACATACTAGACTTATTCTTTAACGACTAATTAAAAACTAAACCTATGAAAAATTTAACATTATTGATACTAATCTTTGTAGGTTTAGTATCTAGAGGTCAGAGTACTATAAACATAACAAGTAATACAACTATACCTGCTGTAGTTAATTCTACTGATGAGTACATTATTAGTGATAACGTAGAATTAACTATAAATGGTGCTTTTCATAATGGAGGTAAGATTACATTAATGGGTTGTGGATCTAAATTAAAGATAATTAGTACATTCACAGGTAAATATAATAATATAGACATAGAAAGATATTGTGATGATTGTAGTAACATAAATAACCTTACTTACAATTCTGGTGTGTATAGTAACGATTACTTAACTATTAATTCAAACATATCTTGGTTAGATGTAGCTTGTATGACTCCTCTACCAGTAGAACTTTTAAGCATGAGTATAGACTGCAAAGCTAAGACTATTAATTGGTCAACAGCAGTTGAAATAAACAACAATTACTTTACGGTAGAGTATTCTACTGATGCTGTGAATTGGGAGTCTAGAGGAGCTATAACAGGGCAAGGTAACTCATCAGAGGTAGTTAAGTACAGTAATCCTATAACTCAAAACGGTTACTATAGAATCACCCAAACAGATTTTGATGGGACCACCACAAAATTTAATATACTACAGTGTAATAGTATACTTAATAATAATGTAACACTAGTAGGAACGTATGATTTATTAGGACAAAAAATTAATAACAACACTAGAGGTTTGGTAATAGAACTATACAGTAATGGGACATCTAAAACTATACTAAAATGACAGAACAAGAATATTTAGAAGATACAGTAAAGTACTACTCTAAGAACCCAAATAAGTTAAGGTGTCAATATAACGGCTATTGTACATATAGCAGCGGTGAAAAGGGGGTTGTTGGTTGTGCTATAGGAAGAAAACTTACAAAGAAAAATAGAGAGTACTTTGACAGAGAATACATGGATGGAATAACTATAGGGGATATTCTAAATCTGGACATCCATAAGAAATTATTACCCGTTTGGATGAGAAACATGAAAGGTACTTTCCTGTTTAGTTTACAAGTTTTGCATGACACAGAAGAATACTGGGATGATAAAGGACTTTCAAAATCTGGTAAACAACATGTAAAATCGAGATTTAGTCACCTTAACTTAGAATTTTTAGAAAACTATTAAAATGACAGAACATAAAAATATAATCGATCTTTGGATGAAATATGCTTACAACTATAATTTAGTTAATATAGGAGAGCATTTAGCACCAGAAATATTAATAGCTACTCACTGCCCAAATCACTTAGCTGACAAATGGGTAAATTTAACTCATAGAATGGCGGGTACACAAGCTTTATTGCATTTGTGGCATGAGTTAGATGGAAGTAACCAAGACTCTTTTGTTGGGTGGTTAAAAGAGAACTATAAAGGATAAACAATTAAAACAAATAGAAATGAGAGAAGAGTTAAATAGCCAACTAGCTATTTTAGAAAATTTATCAAACGATGTAATAGCTTCACATAATAAATTATGCAAATCAGGGTTATTAAGTGTAAAAAGTATACATTCTATTAGTAATAAAGTTTACGAATTATTAGACGAGATAGACGTTCAACAGTCTAATATATTATAACGCTTAGGACCGTTATACGTTGCGCCCCTATTCATTTTTCGCTATCTGGATAGGGGCTTTTATGTAAAATTAAAAATTAAAATTATGAAAGTTACTAAAGCATATGAATACTACATTGGTAAGAGAGAGAACAAAGGATTTGAAGGAGCTAAAATAGTATCACCAGATGATGTAAATAAGTTTGCTAGAAAGTTCTATCACGAAGACCTTGGAATATATGAGAGCTTTTTTATAATGTTACTTGACAGAAAGAATTATGTCACAGGATGGGCAAAAATAAGCCAAGGAGGTGTAGCAGGAACAGTTGTTGACCTTAAGATTATAATGAAATATGCAATTGAATGCTTAGCATCTAATGTTATATTCGTACATAATCATCCTTCAGGAAGTCTAGAAGCAAGTGATGCAGATATATCTATAACAAATAAAGCAAAAGAAGCTCTAAAGTTAATAGATATTAATCTACTAGACCACTTAATCATAACAGATAAAACAAAGGAGTCATTCAAATCAATTATAGATGAATAATCTATTCGCAAATTGCAAATAACTAGTTTAAAATAAAAATATTATGAAGGTAATAAAAACAGAATCTAAAAATGGATACGTATCAAGCGTTCTAATACAAGTAGAAGATGACCTTAGTGTATGGTTTGACCTTTGGGTAGAAAAAACCGGAACAAGAACTGAGTTAACTGGAGACTGGAACAAGTATATATTTTTTAACACGTCAGCGGAATCAAAAAGAGTTAAGAAGTTTCAAGAGGCAGACGGAATGTTTGAAAAATGTTTTGAGTTAGCTATAGAAGAATACGAAAGGTACCAAGAATTCACAGCAGAGGGATACTACACAATAGCTAATGCTGGAGGATATGAAGTAGAGCTAAATAAGGATGGATCTTCTGCAAGACTTAAAGATTCTTACGGTACTGAAAACCCACAAATAACTGATTGGTTAACTGTTAAAAACTTAGAACACCCAGATATGGATTTTGAAGTTATTCCAACTATTGACCCGGAAGGATACCATATACCACTTAACCTAGTAATAAGCTTTTAAAATTTATAATATGAACACAAGTATAGAAGACAAAATCAAAGAAATATCATTATATTTTAGAGATAAGATGATATTGGGTGATTATGAGTTTATAAGCTGTAATGACTACAAAGCAACTATAAAGGTTGATAAGTATGAATTTGACTTATGGATTGCTAATGTTATTGAGGTAAACTTAAATATATATCCAGCAAACAGTATAATAACTAATGATATTATTTTTAGGAGTGCAGAAGATAGACTTAAGATTTGGGATTCTCTTGAGCCTTATGTTAAAGCATATAGGAAAAAGAAAAAGATTGAAGAGCTAAAAGATCTAAGAGATAGAATTGAACAGCTGGAAGACTAAAACACTAAATTATGAAAAGAAGGAGATTTAATGTAACAGTAGAAGCAGTAAAAACTCTATATTTAGATGTAGAGATAAATAATCTAATCTATAATGTAGAGGTAGAATTAACTGCAGTGTTAACAGATGAAAGCTTTGACCATGAATTTGGTACTCAAGAAGATTGGGGACAAGAAATAACTAATATTAAAGTACTATCTTGTCTAGACGAGGACGATAAAGACGTTAAAGATGAGACTATATTAAAAGAAATAACTAGTATAGTTGAAGATACAGACTTTGATGACGAAGAGTTTGACTTTTCAGATGATTAAACACGGAAAGCAATAAATAATAAACTCTCCAAGCTAATGGATAAGCAAGTGATGTAGTTAAACCAACTTTAATATGTGAATAATGACGGGTCATAGTGCATTTTTGATGCAGCATATTAATACATCACAACACTATCAAGAGTGTTAGCTTTGAAATTAGGTAAACATCGACATTATTACATTCACCACTAACACTGGTAGTCCTTAAAGGCATTAAAGGTGTAGAAGTAATAAGTGTTTATTCCACTTGAAGGACTTGGAGAGTTTTAATTTTAAATTAAAAAATAAATAAATAAATATGGAAAGAAAAGATTTAGTTAGAGAGTATATTAATTTAATGGGTAGTGATGCTGAAGAGCGTAGATTTTATAAAGAACTATCTTCATTAACAGATGGGGAAATAGTTAGTAAGATAATTGAAGTTGCTAATTATTATAAAGAAGAATATAATAATCAAAAAGATTATTAAGATGGACATAAAACAAGCGATAGGAACATTAGAAACTCACAACAGATGGAGAAGAGGTGAAGACTCAGAACCAATGTTAAACACTAAAGATATAGGTATTGCTATTGATGTAGTAGTTGAATACGTTAAAAATAATCTTGTTTTATATGATATTATAAAATGTGATTGTGAACTAGAAAGACACGAAAGAGCAAAAATAGAATTAGACTATAATAAATGTATGGATTGTAAAAAGCAAATACAATAGTTTTTATAACGCCTGTATATGAAGCGTGAGGAAAGAATTACTGCATATACCTTATTATATGCTTTTTATTAACACATTAAAATAAATTATTATGAATTTAAATAAACATATTTGGGAAGGTTGGACAGTTGGAGCATTTATTGAAGAGTTAAAAATTACTTTTCAGTTCCAAAACTTTAAGTCTAAAGAGGATGTAAGAAATTGGTGCAAAAACGAACAACCCTACTATAAAAAACACATACCCGAAGTTGCAAATTACTTTATTAAGAAATCAGGATTATAATTGCATAAATATGAAAGCACTAGACATAGTAAGAACACCAAAAGGTGGGATAGCCTTTATAAAAGAAACAAATAATAATGGTAAGAAAGCAAGTATATCATACATAAACAACCTAAATATTGGTAATGAACATAATGCTTGGTGGGATGAGGACGATCTTGAAGTAATAGATAGCATACCTAGATTAATTGCTAATGCAACCTGTCATCCGTTTGGCGACGGCTCTAAAGATGTTGAATCTTTTTTTAATTGTTTATAGCGGTTAAATATTATGGAACAATGGGAAAAGCCTTGTGTGGTTACTTTACGTATAACCAACCCTAAAACACTTGAAAAATGGAAGGTTAACGGGGATTATGATAAGTTAATAAAGGAAGGGTATATATAC
>Ga0209666_1004333_pt1 | contig 10034 bp, 7 predicted proteins | sample SaaInlV_125m_DNA_FD_184679 | JGI IMG/M metagenome (GOLD analysis project Ga0209666, IMG submission 184679) | Marine microbial communities from expanding oxygen minimum zones in the Saanich Inlet - Saanich Inlet SI037_S3LV_10m_DNA (SPAdes)... | ecosystem: Environmental > Aquatic > Marine >...
CAAACGCGAAAGTCCCATTGTGTTTCGAAACGACGAAACAGCAGCAGCGAAGCGAAGCGCGAAATAAAGTACTTTACCCCGATCCCCGAACGATCACCCGCTACTCCTCCCCCCCCTTTTCCTGCACAGGTCCCGCCACCTGTCCGCCGCGGACCCGAGCTCGAGCCCCCTCTCGAGGTACTCCCCGATGGCCGCACCCTCGTCCTCGGGCGGCACCCTGCGCCTCAGCTCCAGCGAGCCCGGCCCCTCGAACGTCAGCGCCGGCGACGCGAGCGTCGGGGCGTTGAGCTCGGTTCGAATCTTCACCAGGTTGCGACAGAGGTACGCGCTCGCCGCGCCTTTAGGCGATTTGAGGTTCTCGCGGACGCGCTTGTTCTTTATGTCGTTCGTGGTCTGCGCGTTCTCCACGCACCCCTCGATGTTGCCGTACAGCTTAAGCAGCCGCGGCGCCGTCTTCGGCCCGACGCCCTCCACGCCCGGCACGTTATCCGACGCGTCGCCGACCATCGCTAACACGTCGACGAACTGCGCCGGGTCGAGGTCGTCGAACTCGTTTCGAAAATCGCTCTCGGTGTACGGCACCAACCCTTTACCGCTCAAGTTGGGTTCGTGGTAATCCGCGAACGCGTCGGTGTTCGGTCGTTGAACGATCACGCCTTCCGAGTCGACGAAGTTTTTGCCGTTCGGACGCAGCTGTCTGACGCGCGGACCGAGGAGCTGGAAAAAATCTTTGTCCGGGCTGATGATCGAAACGCGAAACCCGAGTTCGGCGACGGCGCGATGCGCGACGGTGCCTATGATGTCGTCCGCCTCTACGCCCGCCAGGGTGAGCACTGGTATGTTCATTTGTTTGAGCATCGTGATCACCTCCGGGATGGCTTTTTTGATCTCCGGAGGCGTTGCAGGGCGGTTGGCCTTGTAGTCGGCGAACATCTCGTGGCGGAACGTCTTGCCCTTGGCGTCGAAGCACACGGCGAGGTGCGTGACGGACTCCAGCTCCATGACCGCCAGCACGGCGTGCGCCACGGAGTACAGCACGCTGATGTCGTGACCCTTCGAGTCTAACAGCGGGTTCCCGCGGCTCTGCCACCCGTAGTGCGACCGGAAAATCACGGACATGCCGTCCACGAGCGCGACGTGGCCAGCGCCGCCGCGTCTGCGCGACGACTCGGACTCGCCCGCGGGGACGCACGCGCCCGCGCCCGCGTAATCCGGAGGCTGCGGGACGTACGGCTGGACGAACGCGCGCGGCGCCCCTTCCGACGCGTCCGAACCCTGCGACGCGTCCGAAGACCCGTCGCGCGGGTCGTCCAGGTTGGGCGAGGCGGCGCTCGCGGGCACGGCGGCGAACCCGCGCGGCCGCGCGTCCACCCACGGCGTGCGATGCGCAGGCGCGCGAGCGCGGTGCCCTCCCCGGCGAGCGCGCGCGGCGTCCGGGACGCGCGGCGCGACGTACCCCAGCGCCGCCGCGCGCATCGTCGCGGCCATCACCACCGCGCGCCCGCGGAGCATGTACCCGCGAAACCCGCGGTCTCTCGGGAGGCACGCAGTCCGGTCCGTAAGCAGAGACGCGCGCGAGAAAGTCTGGCGCGGCTCTCAGAAAAAAAGGAACCGAGTCTCGCGCCAAATCGCGCACACGCTCTCTCATGTGCCTGCTGCCAGGATGTCGCCAATGGAAACCATTCGCGCGGTCCAGCGGTCCAGTCAGCACGCGACTCGAGTCTGTTTCCGAGTTTTCAAACCGTGACTTTTTTTTTGGGACTGGACTGAGACCCGCAGAACGACCCGCGCCTCGGAGGCGTAGGACAAGACCCCGAGCGAGCTCATGATGGCCACCGTCGCGGCGAACGCCGCCGCGTGGTCCGTGAGGCCGAAGGTGCGTCACGCGCCCGAGCCGCCCGAGCGTGTCTCGGGTCGCAAACCCTGTCATTTATTTCCAGATGTCGACGCGGGATTTGAATCACGTCGAGCGTCGAGAGTCGCGCAGCCCCCCCGACGCGGCGCGAGGCGACGAGAGACCCGCGACGCGTCCCCAGCGTCGTCCGACCGCGCGCGCGGCGTCTGACCCTCCTTCTTCCCTTTCCGCGCTCGCGGCAGACCGCGCCCCAGCAGATCGCGCCGAGGTCCGGTGCCGCGCTTCGCCACGCGTCCCGGCCGAGCGCGCCCTCGCGCCGCGTGCGCGCGTTCGGGAACGAGCCCTCGGAGTACGGCCAAGGCCGGGGCGCTTCGTACGACGAGGTGTTCGGCCTGGACGAGGACGAGAACGCGCGCTTGGCGGCGAAGCGCAACGGGTCCGGCGACGGCGACCGAGGCTCCGCCAACTTCCGCGCCAAGACGGGCAAGATCGGCGACGTGCTCGAGCGCGGAGGCGACGGCACCGACTACGGCGGCGAGACGGCTTCGATCAACAACGACGTGCCCATCGAGGGCACGGTCGTGGAGGACGGAACGGACGCGAGCGCGCCCAACAACGTCGTGGACGGGGGCTTGAACCTGGAGGCGTCCATCCTCGCCGGCGCCGTCGACGCTTCCTACGTGGACGCGTCGCAGGGCGCGCCGCGCGGCGCTCCGAAGCCGACGCCGGCGGTGTCGATGGGCGACCAGACCATGGACGACCTGTACGCCGAGATCGCCAACAAAAACAACATCGGGGACGGGGACGACTTCGGGACCGGGGACGACTTCGGGACCGGGACTTCGGGACCGGGACCCGCCGGTCCGACGCCCCCCCCCGTGGCGGAGCGCGTGGTTGTGGATCAGCACGGCAACCCGGTGCCGCCGGCGTCTCCGGAGCCTGCGCTTCCCGAGGACGCGCCCCCCGCCTCGGAGGCGTACTCCGAGGTGGAGGTGATGCCCGAGGTGGGCGACAGCGTGCCGGACGCTGCGCAGGGCGCGGTGCAGGTGAAGCGCGGCCCCTCCGCGATGGACGAGCTGATGATGGAGCTGGACTCTTCGATGTACGACGACGACCTGACGGTGGAGACGGTGCAGCTCATCAAGGTGCAGTTCCGCATCGAGAAGGCGGTGGAGTTCGGCGAGGTGCTTCGGATGGTGGGCGGGCACGAGAGCATGGGGTCGTGGTCTTTACGCGCGTCTCCCGCTCTGAAGTGGAGCGAGGGCGATGTCTGGGTCTCCGACGAACTCGAGCTCCCGGTGGACGGCGTCTTCGTGTACAAGTACGTCGTCACGGACGCGAGCGACGCGGGAAAACCCGTGGCGTGGCAAAAAGGGAACAACCAGGTTTTGACGCTTTTAGCGTCGGACGCGCCCTCTTTAATCGCGCAGGATGACTGGTCCGGCGATCCATCGAAAGCGTACACCATGCGCCCGAACGGAGAGGGGAAGATGCAGGCGGAAACAAGATTGGTGCAGAGATTAGGGGACGCGGACGCCGCGCTCCACGAGAGCCGCATGGAGGTTATGGATTTGAAGGTTGAGGTGAAAACCGCGCAGCTGCAGAGCGCGGCGTTAAGAGAGGAGGCGAGGCTGTCGAGCAACGTCCGCTTAAAGCTCAAGCAGCAGCTCGCGGCGGAGAAGAAGCGGAGCGAGGTGCTGGAGGAGCAGGTGTTCGAGTGGAAGCAGAAGTTCAAGCAGATCACATCAGGGGCGGCGCCGACGTCGAAAGCGCCGGCCGAGGAGGAGGAGAAAAAGGCGTGATCGGATCGGATCGTCTTTTTTTTCGTCAATTTCTCGATGATCTGACAAAAATGCTTTTTTTTTCCACGGAGACGCGAAGCTCGCGAACGCGTTTATACAGAAAGCTCTATTCATTCATTCTTCATTTGAGCAACGTCTTCATGATGCTCACGCACTGCGCCTTGTACCCGCCCCCGAACAGGTTGTAGTGGTTCAGGTAGTGGTACAGGCGGTACAACAGCCTCCTCTCCTCGAAGTACTTTTCGGTTTTCGGAAACGTCGCAAAGTACGCGTCGTAGAAGGCGTCCGAGAACCCCGCGCACCACGACATGCCGAACTCCGCCTCGTTGTGCCCGTAGTACGTCGCGGGGTCGAACACGGACGGCTCACCTGACACGGTGCCGATGTTCCCACTCCACAGGTCCCCGTGCAGGACAGACGGCCGAATAGGGTTCGTCTCGTCGAACGGCTCGAACCACGTCGGGGTCTTTTCGATGACTCGTTTACCCAAATCGGACAAAGCGCCGTCTTTCGCTAGCGACAGCTGATGTTTAATGCGCCGCTCGCAAAAAAAAGTCACCCAGTCGTCACACCATGAATTCGGCTGCGGCGTATCACCGCACGTGTTGTCCACCGGGAACCCGAACTTTCCTAAACGCGCCTCTGTGTGTAAACACTCCGCTAAGTGCGTTTTCGCGAGCGCGGCGCCAAACGCGGCTTGGTCGCCTCTCGGACCGAATTCCAGAAAGTCCATCACGATTGTTGAGTCGCCGTCGCGGCACCCCTCGGACGTCGCGCCCGCGAAGTGCACCTCCGGGATCACTAACGTGTTGGCGTGACGCAGCGCCCTTAGACCCGCGGCTTCGCCCGCGAACATCTCGGGACCTCTTCTCGATGCCTTCACGAAGAGCCTCTTCCCGCTCTCCGTCTCGGCGACGAAAAAGGAGGCCCACCCACTTCCGCCCCTCCCTTCCCACTTCGTCACCGAGCCGAAGTCCATCGTGCGCTCGATGAGGGAGGGCAGGGAAGACGCGTCGTCGGAAAAGGCGCCGAATCGCGACATCGCCGAGCCGCGACGAGAGGAACGCGCGTTGTCCGCGCCGCCGCGGCGCGATGGACGCGGCGCGGGTCGGAGCGGCCCCCGGGAACGGGATGACGATCCGGACAATAGACGCCCGGCCATCGCGCGCGGGGCCCGCGAGCGACCCGACGCGCGGGTTCCGACCGCCGCGGCGAGGGGAGGGGAGACCACCATGGTCGGAAGCGGGCGGACGCGGGGACGCGCGCGAACCGGCGCGGGGGCGAATCGGGCGCCGCGCGACGGAGGCGTGCGCGGAAGACGACGACGGGTGCTCTGATGAGCTCCTGCTGACAAGCGTGTTTCCACTTGTGAGAATCATTGCATCGCGCGGCGCGGCCGTTTCGAGACGCCTTGACGACAGTCTACAAAGCTCGGCACCTGTTTTCGCGCCTCCGCGCGCGCTCATATGGAGAAGGGCGTGACGTTTGTCTTGACGAGCTCACCCCCCGATTCCAAACGCCAGTCAATCCGCTCGCCTCTTTGGTGTCTCTCGATCATCGCCGCGAGCCGAACGTTCCCCCGCGCGCGCGCCCACTCGTTCGCGGCGCGCTTAACGCCGACGCCTTCGCGTCGCGTTCGCGTCTCGGGTTCAGGTTCGCGCGACGACGAACTTCTTTTTTTTTTCGTCGACGCCTCCGGCGCGCGCTTTCGCGCCTTCGTTTCGTCCTCCTCAGACTCGAGCACGAGCGCGTCCGGCCTCGCGCCGAGAACGCCTTCGTTGATCGCGCCGTTCTCGAGCAGAAAAAGCGCGAGTACCTCGTTGCCTCGAAACGCCGCCTCCATCAACGGCGACCACCCTTCGTCGTCTAAAACGTCGACGTCGGCGCCGAAGCGCTCGACGAGCTCTTTCGCGCACGACGGCGACCCGAGCCTCGCGGCGATCCCGAGGAGGGTCCGGCCGCCGTACGTTAAACTTCGGTGGTTCACGTCCAGGCGCGGCTGCTTCTCGAGCGCGCGACGCAGCGACACAGGTCGATCGAGGCGCAAAGCGCCCAACCCGGAGGCGTCCGCGCGTTTCGAGTGCGTAGCGTTACCAAGAGCGCTCCGACCGGGCTTGGTCGTGACGCGCAGCATCAGGAGCTCGTGCGCGTACCGGTCGTCCTCGATGCGGCGGCGCAGGGCATCGAGGTAAATGTCCCGCCAGGGCTTGCGGGGCATGCGCGGCGCGCGGCCGAGCTCGAGGCACAGCATGCGCCACGCGCCGCACGTCGACAGAGCGTCGCGCCATCGCTTCGAGACCAGTGAGAGGCGCGCGAGAGACTTCGGGTCGCCAATCAGGCGGAAGACGCGGGCGAGCGCGTCATCCTCCAGGGACACCAAATCGACCACCGAGTCTCTTCCCGACGTGGACGCGGAGGGGAGGAAGGCGGCGTCCTCGGGGCGCTTCAGGGAGCGCTCCATCCCGCGCGACCGCCAATGGCTTTCGGGACGCGCGTCGTCGCTTTCGCGCCGTCCGGGAAAATTTTCAGCGGATTATCCGAGCGCGATTCTCTCGGCGTCCCCACAACGCGAGCCGCGCGCGGAAGTCGCCGCGGACAATGCACGCGGCGAGCGCGCCGCGTGCACCTTTCGCGCCCGGCGCGCGCGGGCGCGCCGCGCGGGGACGCGCGCCGAGCCGTTACCTACGACGCGCGGCGACTGCGCGAGCGAAGATTTCGGGGGAGGGGCGCGTTTCCGACTCGGACGCTGGCGAAGCCACCTGCTTCGCTCGGGACGGCGGGGGCGCGGCCGAGACGCACGCCAGCACACGACAGGTGCGTCTCTTCCAGGGCTCCACCGCGTTCGTGGCCACCGCGACCGCCGCGACGCTGGCGCTCGGCGCCTCGGCTCCGGCCCCTCCCTTGGCGCATTTTTTCCGCGCCGAAGCGGCGGAGTCCGCGCTCCTTCGCCCGGAGGCGGAGGCGGCTCTGGCGGCGGAGCGCGAGCGCGACCGACGCGCGGCCGAGCGCGTGGTGGACGCGTTCCTGGCTCTTTCGCGCGAGGACCAAATAAAGGTGGTGGATAGGCTCGTGTTCGCCGCGGACGCTGACCGGCGCGCCGCCGCGGCGGCGGCGGAGGCGGAGACGGAACAAATCTCCTCCGTCTCGGAGTCTTCTTCTTCTCCGTCTCGAGACTCTTCTTCGGAGACGACGCCTTTTTCTTTTTCTTTCACTTCGCGCGAGAAAGAAAGCGGGTTTCGCGACGAGAACGACGCGCTTGAGACGAAAGAGGACCCGTTCGCGGCGGCTGACGCGCGGGACGGGTGGCCCGCGCGAGACTCGAACGGCGAAACAAAAGATGAAACAAAAGACGCGAAAGCCGCCGCGCTTCTCGCGGCGCCTTCGGTTGCGCCTTCGTCGGGGTCGGAGACGCCTTCGTCCGACGACTCTAAAACCGACGACACAAACGACGACGATTCTTTCTCGACGCTCGCGCGATCGTTCGCGCGCGCGGGCGAGACCGCCGCGGGTGGGGTTCGAACCGCCGCGGCGACGGCGGCGCTGCGCGTCTCCGAGGCGGCGCCCGCGGGGCTCGTCGCGGAGACGTTCAAAAAGTTCAGAGACGGCGCGTTTCCGTTTTCCGGTTTTCCCTTGGACGCGGACTTCGGCGTGCCGCTCGCGTTCGCGGGGCTCATCGCGCTGGCGATCGCGCCCGAGATCAGGAACATGACCGGTGGGGACGCCGGAGACGCGACTGGGGACGGCACTGGGGACGCCGGGGATATCCCGAACGCCGAAACGCGCGAGACGGGTTCTTCCCCCGCGGAACCCGTTTCGCCGGGACGCGTGCTTTGGTCGCGGCGGGACGAGGGACTCGACGGTACCGACTCGACCGACGCTCGCGTCTCCGCCGATGTCGATCGCGACGCTTTTCCCAACCCGCAGAGAAGCGGCGGCGTGCTGTGGACGCGCGCCGAGGACGACGACGCGGCGTTAAGGCGGCGCGAGGCGCGGAAAAAAAACGCGCGGAGGTCTCCGCGCGCGGGCGGGCGCAACCGTCTCGAGGACGCGCCGACGCGCGAAAAAACGCCGAGACTAAAAGACGATACGAACGACTCCGGGTCGTCCGCGTTGGGTCCGCCCACCGTCCCTTTAGGCCGGGGGTTGGGTCCGGTGGAGGACGAGAACATGGAGAACGTGCGTTTTTCGCAACGAAAGTGATGCACTAGAGTCTAGCTAGACGTAAAATGCATCCTGTAGCGTAGTCACTACGGTGTCCGTCTACTACCGTCGAACGACTCGTAAAACGTCTCGTCGAAAAACCGAACCGAAACAAAAGCGCTTTCAACGCGATTATAAAATCGCGGCGGGCGCGCCGTCCTCCGCGGGGGTCCGGTGGTCCTCCGCCATCGGCCGTGACTCGTACACCGCCGTGACGATCATGTCCCTTCTGTTCCCCGTGCCCTCGCCCCGGAACCCCAGGAACACGATCTCGGTGGTGCCGTTTCCGTTTTGGTTCGACGGGAAGAACAGCGTCAAGCTCGACACCGCCTGGAACTGCGTGAAGTCCGTCTGGTACTCAAGCTCGCCTCGCAGATCCTCCGCCAGGTCGAAGCTCTGCGTCGGCTTGCGCCGGCTGGCGTTGTCGAAGCTTATGTCCCCCGCGGGCTTGTTCACCCACACCTTCATCGAGCTCGGCGCCTTGCCGCCTCCGCCGCCGATGATCATCAGGCCTCGCACCTTCACGTCCGACACGAACGGGACGTGCACGATGAGCTCGGGGTCGTCGTCGTCGCTTCGAAGCGGGTCACCCGCCAGAGTCTGCGTGCGCTCGTCCCACGGTCGAATCACGCGCGCGGCAGCCTCATCCTCCTGCGCGTTCAACGCGCTGACCCGCGGGTGGTTCACGTACCCGTGAAGCGACGAGCCGCCGCAATCCTCGCCGCCGCAGTCGTGGTCGTGCGAACACACGTCCCCTCGGTCCGCCATCTGCGCACGAAAAAGTGCGCGTCGTGTGTCCCGACGGACGAAAGAAACATCATTATTAGGCCCACTGCCGCTCGTCTCCGCGGCACTGCGCGTCGCGCCGCGCGGCGATGTCTTTCGAACGCAAGAAGCCCGGCGCGGCGGCCGCTAAGGCGCTCGGGGGCATCGCGGCGACGTTCGGCATGGCGTTCGGCGGGCTCGCCGTCATCACCGGGGTGTGCACGGGCGTGTCGCGATCGCTGGTGGTGCGGCAGAAGCGAAGCGCCGGGCACGTGTGCGTGGTGTGCGAGGGGCGCAAGTACGTTCCGTGTCGGACGTGCGACGGGAAACGGGCCATCGAGTGGCAACCCCTGGCTCGGCCGAACATCCAGAGGCTGTGCGTCTGCCCCACGTGCGGGGGGGACACCGGGCTGCAGAGGTGCAACAACTGCATAGGGCTGGGGTACGCGTAGCGAATGGAACGAGGGAATCGCGAGAAAAAGCGCTTTTTGGCGAGAGCGAACGGGTCGAACACCGTAGTTTTGGCTTCTGCTTTCGTTCGATACAAGGCCACCCTTTTCTTCGCGTGATCAACATGACGACTCCCGGTATGCCGCTCCATTAAGCGCCGCCACATTAAACGCCGCCGATACACGGCGGGTATCTACAATCGTAGACTGGCCGCGCGCGTACGTAGACTATCAACGCGTACCGTCGTCGGCGTCCCCGGCGTTCGCTTCGCCGTCGTCGTCGCCGTCGTCGTCGTTTTTCACCGCCGCGAACAGCATACCCCGCCTCGCCCGCTCCGCCTCCGCGCGGAGCTCCGCCTCGGCTTCGTCCGTCCACTTCCCCCACGGCCCCAGCGCCTGCGCGCGTTTCCACTTGCGCTCCTGCATGATCTTCACGAGCGGCGCGTTCCCCACGCCCGTGACCAGCAGAAGCATCGACCCGGAAGGCGCCGCGTCCCACACCTTCCCCACGTTCGCGTCCAGGTCCAGAAGCGCCGCGTCGCGAGCCACGCTCTCCTCGACGTCGTCGTACGACGCGTCGGAAGCGCCCGAGTCAGAGGCTTCCGAGTCGGAAACGTCCGCGTCGGAAACGTCCGCGTCGGTGGTTTTACGACCCTCCTCGGTCTCCTTCTTCTTCTTCTTCGCCCGAAAAGTTTCAAACTCCGCCTCCGCCTCCGCCGCGGGCGTGGATCCCAGGCTCGCGCCCGTGGACGCCGCCCACCGCTTCGCGGCGCCGTCCAGGTGCTCGTAGTACCCGCGTAGGTGCGCGAACGCGAACCGGCTCGACCCTAAACTTAAGTTTAGGGTCGAATTCGAATCCACCGCCGACACCAAACGCGCGAGCGTATCCGCGGCGTCGGCGTCGGCGACGCACGCGTGCGTTTGTAAACCCGGGGGCCGCAACCCGTCTGGGAGCAGAGCGTC
>Ga0209666_1004334_pt1 | contig 10031 bp, 18 predicted proteins | sample SaaInlV_125m_DNA_FD_184679 | JGI IMG/M metagenome (GOLD analysis project Ga0209666, IMG submission 184679) | Marine microbial communities from expanding oxygen minimum zones in the Saanich Inlet - Saanich Inlet SI037_S3LV_10m_DNA (SPAdes)... | ecosystem: Environmental > Aquatic > Marine >...
GTTCATGGTTCTTTTTGAATGTTTCGAATTTTTGGTTCTTGGATTTTGTCGAAGTCCCCGTTTTTGTAGTCTTCGAAATCTTCTTGTATTTTTTGCTTGATTTCATTTTTACAATTTTTAAGTGTGTTGAATATACTTACAAAACTAATATTTGTCGCCGCTGCAATTTTACGGATTGAAAGATCGGTGTCACGATATAATTCCGTAAGTTTTCGATTGTACCATGACCAAGATTCCATTTCTTGATCAATGAGTTTGCATATCTTGTGAAATGCTTCTTGTTCTTCAATATCGTCTTCAGCGACCAACTGAATGATGTTTTCTTCGTCATCCAAGGAAACCTTTGTGATTTTGTTTTTCGCGTTGTAAAACTGATATGTGATCGTTTTGAGGGTGAAATACATATACCCATCGGACACCTTGCCGTCATGGATAATCTTTTCCGGTGTCGTGTACTTATGAAGGGCCAAATATGCCTCTTGTACGATGTCATGTTGATATTGATTTTCACCAAACCGTTCAACAAGTTTAATCCATTTATCATGGTCTTTTGCTACGTATTTGAGCCAGTCGGCGGATTGTTCCATATTACGGTAATTGATACAAAGAAAACACAACATTGAATCCAATATTCTCGACCGTCTTCGTGATCGTTGTGTGAATATAAGATTCCAACCATTATCCCAAATATTGGCGCAAGTTGAATTTCGGCATTTTTAATGTGGCCAAAAATCAAAACTATTGCGAATAATATTAATAAGGAATAAATCAAAATAATACTGTTTTTTGTGTTTTCTGTTCACCCATCAAATTCATACCGCCAAATTCATATCCGATATTATTTGGAAGCATCTTCAGACGGATTGGGTTTTCCAAACTTGTCGGACGTCCGCCGGTTGAATATTCTTTGACCTTCAGCACGTGAAGTTCCATTATGTTCCAATATTCTTTTGACTGAAAATATCGATGTATTGTGTTAAATGACGAACAACGATTCGCCCACTTCACACCGCCTTCAACTTGTGAATAAGACAACGGCATTGGAAACCCGGCCATTGGATGTGTAATCGGATGCACCTTACGACTTGATTCCGTCACACCGTGCATTGAAACCATTAATGTGATCTTGTGTTTTTCGGCAAACAATCGCATTTCACTTGCAATCATATAATCCAATTCGTGTGCGCCGTATGCCTTCATTTCTTCTTTTGGTTTTGCAAGTGAATTGTAAGGGTCTATAAATGCCGCAGCCATTGGCAACGCGTTATGAATCCCAAGAATTTGTTCAAGAACATCTTTGTAAGTACATAATTCTTCAACCTTGATAATTTTAAAATGTTCATATGTCCATTCAATGGCTTGTTCAATTTCGTCTTCACTTGATGTGTCGATTGGTTTTTGAATTTTATATTCAATGATTTTTTGTGCAATTGATCCCGCAGTATTTTCCGAAGACCAAATCGCAAATTTCAAATCATATTTTTCAGCAAACAACGTCATCAAATAAACACAAAATGTCGTCTTGCCCACTCCGGCATGACCGGCATAAACATCCAAGGAACCGCCAAGTTTAAGACGAAAATGTTCGTCAATTTCCGGGATTCCAATTCTTAAACCTTGAACAACATCACCATTCTTAATGGCAAAGATTTCGTCTTTTATTGTGTTTTTATCTATGATCATAAAAAAAAGGGGACAATGTCCCCCTTGATATTAAAACGGCAAATCAACGTTTGCTTCTTTGCGGTCCTGGTTTTGTGTTGCATTTGTTAGTCCAACGGTGCGGTCAATTTTCCAACCGCTTAATGATGTGAAATACTTCACTTCGTTTTTTGGACTTGTCCATTCACGTCCGCGGATGTTAATTCCGATTTCTACTTTTTCGCCTTGGTCGTAATCTTGCAACAAATTGATTTTGTCGTTTAAGAATTCGATTTCAAGTGTTTGTGGATATTTATCGTCAGTCGTCAAGATTAATGATTTTTTGCGCGTCTTGCCATAAGTTGATTCTTGACTGATTTTTCTGATTGTACCTTGTACTAATTGTGACATAATAATTGAGATATTTAAATTTAAAATAAGTTCTTTTGATTTTACTTCCCGGTGATGACATAATTTTCGATTGATTTTGCCAATGCGAATCCATCACTTGATTTTAATCCGGGATTTCCTTTGATGTAATCAAATGCCGTTTTTGCGCTTGATTGTCTAATAATTTGAATTTGTGTTTCGTTCATCTTACTTGTTTTTTAAGTTGTTCAACTTCGTTTAATTTTTCCAACAACATTCCGATAAGTTCGGATCGTGTCATTGTGTGTACATTTAAATTGTTCATATTTATTTATATTTTATGCTAATATAACAAAAATTTTTAATAAAAAAAAGGGATGCTTAAAAAACACCCCTTCCCTATGAACAAAAAAACACAATTACGTCATCCGTTTAACTTCCGACGTATAATGATCAATCTTTTCGATTAATTCATCATTTGTAAATTTAACAAGTTGTTTTGACTTGATAAACATTTCTTCGGCAAGTTGTTGACCGAGTTTTAAACCGAATTCATATTGTCTTCCTTGGTCGTACATGTTGCATTTTAAACATTGGGGTCGACAATTATTTTCATCCCAACGGGTTGCATACGAACGTCTTGATTGGAAGTGTCCATTTTGGATATTTTTCCAAAAATATTCACGTTCACACGTCCAACATTTTACCATTCCACGATTGTCCGAATATTTAAGTCTTATATATTGGCTGAATATTACGTCAAGTTTTTTAATGATTTTTGATCGTGTCGGCTTCTTTGAATTCTTCGGCATCGTTTTACGATTAAGCAATTAATTTCCGATTAAGTCTATTTATCCAAGTGATTAAGCAATAAATTGCCGTCGGTTTCATTGAAACCTTTTAATTGATTGTAAATAAATTTTGAATCCGATTTTACTTTGTTTTTTTCGTATTTTTTTGAATCTGTTCCAAGATTCGTGTATTGAATTGCATCCAATTCCAAAAGTTGATTTGTTCTTTCAAGAACACTTAAATTAAAATCTTTTGCGATTTTTTCTGCTAATTTACGAATCGTCATTTCTTCACTCATTTGTTTTTATTTATTATAAAATTAAACATTATTAAACCACTAACCCGCCAAAGTTCGACGAATTTTTTGATATTTTCAAGAAGTTGTTTGATTGTGTTTTTAACATTATCGTCCTTGACCCTTATATTTTTTAGAATAATATTTGGACGATTTCAGTTGTGACTGTTTGGATTTCGAATGAATTCCGGGGCGTTTTTTCTTTGGTTTAAAAGTATGTTGATAAGTTATTCCCTTGGCCATTATTTTTGATTTGGAAATTTAACGCCAATTTTATCCGCCGTACGCGCTCCGAAGTACCCACATAAAACCCATGTGAGCAACGACGCCGTGTCTTCAGTCGGAAGACCCATATACCACCCACCAACATAAGAACAAACCAATACGGCCAACGTAAGGGGACGAACGTTTCTTGCAAGCCAAGATTGACTTCTTGAATCCGAAACCCATCTTCTTGTGACCCCGTCAATTTCAGCACGTTCGTTTTTAAGTTTTTCAAGGGCGATTTGTTTGTCGGCGTCCGACATATCCGAACCACCAATGATTGCTTGTATTACATTACCAACGGGTGTTTGTCCGGCAATTGCACCAACAACATTAGGGATCTTACTTAATAAGAATTTTCCGACATCGGTGTCTTTGAATTTTTTCTTATCCATATTGTTGATCCCGTGGTGTTAGTATGTCCAAATGACGTTGGGGTCTTTATCTGAATGTATGTCGCCGGAATCGATATGAATGAATGTATTTCCGACCCCCAAACGCGAAAACCCGGCTTGTAAGAATGACTTGACCATGTCGTGACGGTCACGGGAATTGTTGCAATGTACGTCCGCCGCGATTCCTTGCAAATGAGCGGAATTTGGTTTTCCTCCGACTTCTTGATTTTTGTAAATCGTGCGGTATCCCGAATTGATACGCATTGACCTTCCGTAAATTTCACGGGCGTTGTCCAACATTTCAAGGAATCTTGTGTCCATGTTCGTTCCACTTCCCGGGTGATCCGGGGAATCGAATTCGGATAAGGTAAAATATTTCATGAAATAATTTCAGCAATTAAAACAATAAAAACAAAAACGTGTATAATTATCATGTGCGGTTGATGTGTTTTCCACTTCAATAAATACCAAGATTTAATTTGTTGAAATTTGTCTTTTATTATTTCCTTCATAATTATTTATTTTTGTTGTGTGTACCGTCGCAATATCCATTTGGATTTGTCGTGTTTCCACATTTACATTTTACCTTTTCCATGTTACTTATTTTTTGGCGGATTGTTTTTTGTATCGTAATCGATTGCCGCCTTCAAGATTATCTTATCCATAATATTGTCTTGATTTTCCAATATTTGTTTTTGTAAATCAATCACCATTCCTTCTAGTTGATCTTTTGCCTTGACAAGTAATTCAATTTGATGTTCCTTCTTTTCAAGGTTTGTTTTTAATGCATTAATGTCGTCCGGTTTGCTTCCGGTTATTGTTGACACAGTAATTCCAATTGATGCGCTAATGGTTCCAATTAACATCATTACAACTTCTTTGTTTGTGTCAAGAACCGGGTATTGTATCAATACAACAATAATCCCAATAACAAACAAGAAAATAAACAATGATCCGACATAATGTCGAATTTCTTTTGCGACACCGTTTTTTGGAAGGTTCATTTTAATTTTTTATTGATTGATATTATTGTATAAACAATGGCCAACAACAAAGAAATGGCTTGCAAGATTGGATTTATTGAAGTGACGCTAAACGCAAGCGCGATCAAGTTCGTTGCATATATCTTTAAATCTTCCATTAGTCATCTATCATACTAGTAAATCCACGTTCAGATTTTAGCAAGTCGTAAGCCTTTTGGATTTCAGTACGATCACCGCTTGGAAGTTCATAAATTTGCGAATGTGTTTCAAGTTCAAAATCATTAATATCAGCATCACGGACATCCTTAGACGAATAACTTCTGTAGCAAAAATTTATCATTCTAACGTCTTGCAAAACTTCATCTTTGTAAATATTAGCAACAAAAACACTTGCCGAATTAATATTAATATATTTGTTTTCATTTACTGTTTCTGTTTCAACTTGTACAGGTACGCTCACCGTTACAGTTTGCCCACTATTTTCGTAATTAGGGTCATCGCTTGGTAAATTTGGCGGATAAGTGATTTGTTGTTCCTCAGTATCTGTAGGATGTTCTGAATATGTAAAGGTTGAAAAATTTCCTGTTAATCCCATTTTTTTAAATTTAATCTGTTACACTTAAAAATGCATAGTAGCCATTTGTTGTGTTATTTGTATTTAATTGCACCAAGTTATTTGTAGCATTTGCGTAGTTAGTCGCGCTAAATCCACTTGGATTGTTTGTTCCACCCGTTGCGGATGCTTTTGTGATTGGACAAGGACTGCCCGTGTTTATTGTAATCTGTATAAACGTAAACCAATTTGGCACAAAACTTAAATAATAACGAGTTGTTGTGTTTTGAAACGCTTTTATGTTTGTTGTTCCAGGTGATTGTCTTGTTTGTGCTTGATATGCATTCCAAGAAGTTGTCGCGTATGTGTCGTATGAATTTGTCTGTGGATTCAAATACTGAATGTAATACGTTCCCGAAGGGTCACCTGCGCCAAAATAAAACCCTGAACCTGAAGCTGGTTGCACGACTGTTGGACTGTAAGGTGTTAAGGTTGCTAAATTAACCCGCGAACCTATTGTTGTTCCTGCGGAATTTGTAGCATATGCCCAACAATAATAAGTTGTTGATGAACCAAGACCAGTAAATGACCTTGAATATGTTCCAGTCGTTCCACTAACTGTGTATTTTGTATTGTTTGCCGCTGCTGCTGAATTAGTGCCAAAATAAAATCCTCGTTCGGTTATAGTTGCTCCCCCGTCACTTGTCACATTTCCACTCGCAGTTATTGAAGAAGTTGTTGCACCGCTTAATGCATTTGTTGTGACGCTAGGTGCGGTTGAATCGCTTAGTCCGTAAAAATCGGTCATTGATACTTCCCCTGATGATAACCCTGCATCGTCTCTGGCTTGGAATAAACTAATATCAGTTGTTCCTGTTTGATCAAACTCTGCTTCTATATCTGCAATAAGGGCAATTTCCCCACTTCCTGTAATTGGCATATATTATCTTTTTTCTAATTCATCAACTTGTTTTGATAATTGTTTGACGGCTTGGATTAAAACACCAATTAAACCATTGTAATCAACAGTAAGTGTTTCTTCACCGCCTTCAAGCGATTTTTTGGTTCCGACAAGTTCGGGAAGTACTTTTTGAACATCTTGTGCAATTACACCGCCCGATTTTTTATCGTTTGATTTCCACGTAAATGATACGCCATTCAATTTTGAAATTGTTTGCAAGGCGTCTTCATAAGTAGATATATCCTTTTTTAAGTTTTTATCTGAAGAAACTGTCGTCGATGCTGCAATAACATCACCTTCAACGTGTAAATCTCCGTCAGCTTCAAGACGCATTTGGTTTAATGAATTGACATAAAAATCCATTTGTGTGTCAGCGGTGAATTCAATATAATCACCCGTATCAACCCCAATATGTGTAATACCGTCACGCAAATCAGATTCAACACTAAATTGTTCATTTGTTAAATCAAGACCGGAACCCGCAGTATATTCCGTATTTGTATCTACAAATGAAGCGGTTGCCGTGTCGACAAAATCTTTGACTGCTGCACTTGTTGGAAGTGTTGTGTCATTGTCATTTGATGCAATGCCTTCAGATTCAGTCACAACCACGGTCGTGCTTAATTTATCCATATTGACCGCACCATTATTTATTTTTGCGTTTGTGACCGCATTTGATGCAATTGTCAATGCAACTGAACCCGTTACGTCACCCGTGTGTGTTGCGTTGTAAAGATTTGTCGATCCTTCAGTAATGTCGTCTGAATCCAATACAACCACTCCGGTTGCACCGTTTACCGAATTAACATCACCGGCGTCGTCGGTGTATAATTCCGTAAAGTTGTCGTTGACTTTGTCAAATGCGGTTCTTAATGGATCACCTGTTCCGTCATTTGCAGTTGTTCCAATATTAATTGTTTGTTGTGCCATTTTAATTTTTTATTTTATACTTCCGTTGCGTCTGCTTTTATTGATGTTGTGTCGGCTGAATACGATGTCGTATCAACCGTTATATATGAACCCCCGGCGGTTAATGGATAAACAATTCCCCATCCGTTCGCTTCGTTTGCGTTACCCCACCAAGATTCCGGATATATTGATCCAAATGCCATATTTATATAATTATTTTTTTGCCTTTTTGTTATACAATGAAGTCAAAAATGTTTTTAATTTGACGACGTTTTTTTCTTTTGGTTTATAAGTCTTTATAATACCCATCCCGTGTATGATTGTCCCGTTATTGGTGAAATGTCTTCGTTTGTGTTTGTGTTGTATTCCGGATATTTGGATGGTGCGTTGAATGATAAATGATCAATCAATCTGTCGGCATAAAATTGCATTGTGTCGCGTTCTTTTTCGACCAAATAATCCACTTCTTCCTTCGACACCGTTTCACCCGTTTCCGATGTGTGTTTAAAAACACCCTTATTCCCGAACGTATATGAAGCAAATGGGATATATTGAACCGCTGCGGCATGAATCAAAACGGGTTTGATATAATCATTAACCAATGTCAAATAATCACCAGTAAGTGACGATCCTTCGATGTCGGTTTGAATCTTTTCGTATAAGTCCGTCCCAAGCAATTGTTGAACGGTGATTTCTTGTGCAATAAGCACATATTGAATGAATTTATCCGTGTCGATATTTCCGCTCAAACTTGTGTATTTAATCAAGTCTTTCCGTGAAATCATTAAACCTTTTGCCATTATCCTTTATAGTTTGGGTGATGTCCGCGATCTGTTCTTGTGATGTTAGCTTCCGAAACTTCTTTTGGATTTTTTGGAAGTTTAAATCCTTCGCGAACCGCTTGACTTACGTTCACAAATTTGGTTCCGTCAAGTGCGTTGCCACCCCATTCAGTTCCGTCTTTTTTTAGTCTTTTTTTATAAATACGTCTTTCCCATCGGTGGTAACAATTCACCCCACCTTGGAACTTAAATAAAGAATAATTTTGACCCTTGTGGCCGTGTTCTTTATTCACCCCACGCGCTGACATTTGTCCAATATCTTCTTTTCGGAATATTTTACCATTGCGCATCATGTTTTCACAAAATGGTCTTGATTCACCTTTTGGTTTTCTGTTCGTTCCTTTTACGTATTTATATCGAACCTTGTATTGTTTGTTGTCTTGTGTTGATTCTTGTGTCGCGGATAAATGTAATCCATTTAAATATGATTCAACATCAAAATCTTCGGGTTCGTCTTCGGTGTCTTCGACATCGAGAAGTTCGTAATCTTCAAGATTTTCGTCTTCACCCAAGTCTTTGATCATTTCCCACAAATCATTTGCCGTGTCGTCATCTAAGAATGGACGTTCGTCACTTGATAATTTGACACCGGTTTCTTCTTCACGTGCTTCGTCGGTGATTGCATTATCTGTTTCAATGAATTCCAACGGTTGAAGTGTTTTGAAGTATAATTTTAAGGATATGTCGTTGACTGCAAGGATGTCGTCCATTGCTTCACAAATCATATCTTGATAAGGTCTTATCGTGACGTTGTTAAACAACAAAGATGCCGTTTTTATTTCATCGGCATTTGATCCAAGACCATTGTTTTCCGTTCGCATTCCCAAAAGAAGCGGTGACGTTACACGGTGCGCAATGATAAGTTTATTTTGGCACTCCCTTGAAAGGTATTCGTAATGACTTGGCGCGTCGGTTAAACTTATATCGTCAACCGTTGTTTTTGATTCTTGGTTGTTGTTAAACGAAACAATCACTTTTTCACCCTTTGACCCGGTAAGTTTGTTCATCACATCATTTTTGATGCGAAGTTGTTGTTCCATGTCCGGTGTCCCGTTGTTAAAATTGACAACCTTCGTTCCCGAAAATGAATTCTTGACGTCATTGATTAAGAAGTCAGAAATTTCACATTCAAGTTCGGCGTATGCCGTTTCATAATCTTGTGGACAATAATAATCATACCCGGACACATATCGTTTGATTGTTTTGATTTCCGGTTCTTTTCCATTACCAAAACCAAATGCCGCGATTCTTTTTGGTTTGTCATTCGGTTTTACTTCATGCCATTTCGGGTGATAAAAATATGCTTCGATTTCACCCTTGTCGTTCATCTTTTCAGCACGCAATGTTTGTCTTGGGAAATGTTCAGCACTTACAACCCTACCGTTTTGATATAAAACTTGAAATGAGCCTTCACCAAGCATCTTAAAATCAAGAATGACCTTACGCATACACGTGTCGGAAAAGATTGATTTCATGGCCGCATATTGATCCGGTTTGCTTGATGAATCAAGTGCGTCAATACCCTTTCCATAAACCATATTTGCAACACCGTTAATGATTGCACCATTGGTCGTTGAATTGACAAATAAGTCAATCAAGTATTGGTAATAATTATTGTCAACGCCATAAGCAACCCAATCTTTTCTTTTGTCTTCGATGACCTTGGGTTTAACGTACGACGATAAATTTATGATGTGTGTATCCATTATAAGAATATAAATTCATTTTCTGTTGTGTGCGGTGTATATTCAGATTCATTGACCGAATACGAAGAAACGGTTTGATTTGTGCAAAATATTTTGTCCTTAAACACGATTTCCGACGATGTTATTGTCAAAAGATAAAATGTGTCTTCTTTTAAACTGAACGTGTCGGAATGTTGGTAGTAATAAAGATTTTCTGTGAATGTTGTCACGTCTTGATTGTACACTTCGGCGTTTGTCGATTCGTTTACAATCTTAACCGTGTATGTCGTCCCTTGGGTGTATTCCCTTGGGATAAAATTTATCGTTTGTGACGATCCGGAT
>Ga0209666_1004344_pt1 | contig 10017 bp, 8 predicted proteins | sample SaaInlV_125m_DNA_FD_184679 | JGI IMG/M metagenome (GOLD analysis project Ga0209666, IMG submission 184679) | Marine microbial communities from expanding oxygen minimum zones in the Saanich Inlet - Saanich Inlet SI037_S3LV_10m_DNA (SPAdes)... | ecosystem: Environmental > Aquatic > Marine >...
CGCTTCCTCAGCTACGACTGGGGGCTCAATCAGGTGCGCGATTAAGCTGATTGGGTGACCCCTACAAACACCCCGTGATAGACTCATTTACGGAAGAGTATCATCCCCGGTGGGGTGCCCGGACTTCAAACCCGGTGAGGTCTGTAAAACAGGCCTGGTGGGTTCGACTCCTGCCTCTTCCGCCATTTATCAGACCATCATAGGGCTTGCACATTAATCTTTTGCTTTATATACCCCAAAAAGTAGAAAAAATTATTGGTAGAGCGTGCCTAAAACAGTTGAAAAGATGTTCACGGAAATTATCGCCGTTTAGCGATAGAGTGCCCACCTTAAGTAGGTATTAGAACTTTTAGTCTGCTTGCGCCCCGCCCATAAAATCTAAAAATGATCATGCTCAGACTCCACTCTGCGCCCCTTTTTTTTGCACTTAAAGATTCCCTTTTTTGCCGGTATCTACTAACCTATCGGGTGATAAGCATTGATTATCACAAAAATAGAGAAAAACTATGAAAGCGCGGACTTGTTTATGAGATCGAATGTTGTTGGTTTAGATTCTTAAAAATTGTTCAGTGAAAAATAATAAAAACCTAAAAAGAGGGGAATATATATGTCAGCTAAAAGCTCTGCTTTTTCAAAGTATAACTCCAAGAAGGCGTTACTCAGTTTAGCCATTTCTGCGACAATATTGGGTGCAAGTCCATCTTTATTTGGTCAAGATACTGATGGGTCCGTTCGCGGGTCGGTCATTGGATCAAGCTCTAGTACGACCGTTCAAGTAGTAAGCACGGACCGCGGCACTGTACGAACCGAAGCCGTTGATAATGACGGGGGCTTCAGAGTAAGTGGCTTAACCCCTGGGTCTTATGAAGTGCGCGTACTGCAAAATGGAAATGTAGTAGACACGCAAGAAGTATCAGTATCACTCGGCTCTACACGAGCGATTACAATGGGCGTCTCGAGCGCGGTAATTAACGAGATCGTAACAAGCGGCCGACGTCAAAGTCGAGTTGATACGGCTATTGCAGAGTCAGGTTTGGTCATTTCAACAGAGGAAATTCTTGGTCTCCCTATCGCTCGTGATCTGACTTCGGTCGCCTTGCTCGCGCCTGGCGCGAATGCTGGCGACAGTCGGTTTGGTAATCTTGCTTCTTTCGGTGGCGCTTCAGTTGCTGAAAATACAGCGTTTATAAACGGACTAAATACTACGAATTTTCGAACTGGGGTTGGCTTTTCCAGTGTGCCTTTCGAATTTTATGACACCATACAAGTCAAAACAGGCGGCTACTCAGCTAAATACGGGCGTTCACTTGGCGGCGTAATGAACGCTACGACGAAAAGCGGCACCAATGAATGGGATATGGGAATCAATCTTTATTACAATGAAGACTTAGATACGAGCCCAAACACTTATGCATCTGCTAATGATTTAGACGTGAACGAAAAAACCAATGGTGAGGTATACCTGTCAGGTCCAATTATCAAAGATAAGCTTTTTTTCTATGCTCTTTATAACGATAAGCAAAACGATTCACGATATGCAGGCATTCAATCTGGGCGCGATTATGACTCGGTTTTAGACGAAGGCTTCTATGGTTACAAGCTCGACGGCTACATCACTCCTAACCATCACGTTGAGTACACAGAATTTTCCGATAAACGCACTACAGTGGAAACCGTTTATGGCTTCGATGGTGACACGTTCGAGCGAGGAGACCTCGTCGGTGACACGCTCTACGAAAGTGGAGGCAAAAACTGGATTGCTTCCTACACAGGTAACTTTGGTGACGATCTTCAGGTTTCGCTATCGTACGGTGAAAATGAGGCAGATCGGACTACTGCGCCTGCGAGCGCTGCTGTTCCTGTAGTTTATGAGTACCTAGGGGGATTTCAAGCGCGCGGAGACTGGTCGAATTTCACTGTGTCAAACGGGGATGACCTTCGAGAAATGACGCGGGCGGACATTGTCTGGACAGGGTTCAATGACCATGAAATCAGTTTTGGTATAGATAACGAAGATGCTTTTGCCAATGAGGCGACGGTAAACTCAGGAGGTGTTTATTGGCTCTTAGATCCTGAGAATGTATATAACGGATGTACAGCAATTGAGTGCCCTCAGGGTGCTAACGTCCGTAAGCGCACCTACAGTGTAGGTGGTGCTTTTGAAACCAATTCAGAGGCGTTTTATCTTCAGGACGTCTGGGATGTAACTAACCAGCTGACTCTTGAGCTTGGAATTCGTAATGAATCTTTCACCAATAAGAATGCAAGTGGAGGCATTTTTGTTGAAGTAGAAGATCAATGGGCACCGCGTCTTTCTGCGGTATACGACCTAACCGGCGACGGCACCTCCAAAGTCTTTGGTAGTTTTGGCGAGTATTACTTACCCATTGCAGCAAATACAAACATTCGTATGGCAGGTAATGAGACCTATATTCATGAATTTTATGATTGGGACGGTGTAAGTAAAGATTCTCAGTTCGTGCCGCAAGGTTTAGGTGGTACGCCGTATGACACAGTAGTTTATGGCGACGGCACTGTGCCAGACACGCGATCCACTACAGACAAAAACCTCGAGGCTATGTACCAAGAAGAATATATATTAGGCTATCAGACCACGCTAGATTCAGGTCTTCAGCTAGGTGTTAAAGGTATTTACCGGGCGCTAGGCACGACGATAGAAGATGTAGCGATTGATGCAGCAGTGATCGATTATTACAATTCTACAGGGTCCTGGTCAGGCTCAGGGACAGTAGAGGATGTGTTCAGTGGCTTCCATCAATACGTGCTGACTAACCCAGGCGTACCGATGAATATCTATATTCCTGAAACGGATGAGCAAATCAATCTTACAGCTGCACAACTTGGGTATCCCGAGGCAGAACGAGAATACAAGGCCTTAGAATTCACACTTTCGCGTCCGTTCGACGGCCGTTGGTCTGCTGATATGTCCTACACTTGGTCGGAAAGCGTAGGTAATCATGAGGGTTATGTTAAGTCGGACAATGCTCAGGATGATGCTGGAATTACTCAAAATTTCGACCAACCGGGTCTCGTTGATAACTCTTACGGCAGGCTTCCGAACGATCGAGCGCATACTCTGAAGGCTTGGGGTAGCTATCAATTTAACAATGGCCTCAGATTGGGTGCTAATTTATTGGCGCAATCAGGCAGGCCAATTAGCTGCTTTGGAGTTCACCCAACTGATTCATTTGCTAGCGACTATGGAGCCTCTTCTCACTTCTGCCAAGGAAGAAAAGTTGGCCGCGGTAGCTTAGGGCGCACTAATACATTGACTAACCTTGATCTGAATCTGCAATACGACCTTGAAGTATCGGGGCGCACTGTGTTGCTGAGTATGGATGTATTTAATGTATTGAATTCTGCGCGTATCAGCCGATTCAATGAGAATGGCGACACTGACGGCGGTTCTGTGGAGCCCAATTATGGTTTGCCACTCGCTTTCCAATCACCCCGTGCAATTCGATTAAGTGCTAGGTTTAACCTCTTCTAATTGGATCGTAATTAACGTGCGACTGGCTTGCACATGACAGTTAAAAATCCGAGTTACCACATGATAGCTCGGATTTTTTATAGCTTTATTCATAGGGTATCGGGTCGCTGTTTTTATTCGCCAAGGGCAGAACCCAAACGACTTCTCTCTGGAGTGTTAAGTGCAGTTAAAAGTGACCTACTTTGCGTCCCAATCACGATGGCTATTATAGCGTCTGAATTTGGCTATGATTTAGCAAAAATTACAGCCGTCCTCAACCACGCGAAATTAGTCGAAACCGCGGTTATGTGCAGGGGGCAGTTGGTTCATTGAAAGGTATGCTTGAGGGCTTTGAAGGAATGGTGCTTCGTTCGTTCGAAGTTCCGCCATTTAGTAATCTTGATTAGTTCATGGGCAAGTAGCGTGTCGGACAGATAAGCCTCGCCCGCTAATCTAAAGATTAAGCAGTGGTATTTGCTGAAAATTATTGATGCGCCTTTTGGTGTTGACTGGGGTTAGCTCTGGCATGCTTTTTAGTTTCTAACGGTAAGAAAGTATGTGTCTGCCTCTTCCGCTAAACTCTCCCCTGTAACCATCCCTTCTGTTTTGAATTTCTCACAGTACGCGCGTAGTTTAGACCGAAATTTCGCTAATGCTCAGCCTTCCAGTCCATCGCCATTTTTACGCGCCTTTCGACTGAGGGATGCGTGTAAAAAAGCCATTCCTGCAGCGCACCCGGCCGAGGGTTTCGGTACTCAGCGGTCTTAACAAGGGCAGAGGCAAGCACGTCGGGGAGCTTGACCGCGTTTAGCGAATACGCGTCGGCTGCGCTTTCGTTCATCCGTGTTACTGCATTGTTTAATGGCTGTGCCAGCGACATAAGCGTGGCAAGTATGAAGACGAGTATAGGCAAGGTGGTTGGGTCAAAATTCATTCTGATTCACTCTCGGCTCACTGCCTCGCACTCGCCGGCGCCATCTTCCACTCGTGCTCAATAACCTCTGGCACTACCTTGACGCCTGTGCTGAATTTTAGTGGCTCAACTGTGCCGCTAGGGAATGCTAGCTCGACATAGTAGGCGGTAAAGCCCGTCTCGGGCGGGTCGAGCTTTATCTGATAAACGCCGGGTTCTTTTTCGCTCAGGGCAGTCGAGGTGTAGGCGCGGCCGATTTGCGCCTGCATAAAGTTGCGCTCGCTCGGGTTGCTCGCCTGCCACAAAAGTACCTCAAGGGGTTCGTCGAGTGTGAAGACTGTTATTGTTCCGTCGCCAGCGACCTCCCAGTTGTAACGCGGCATCTGCACGTTTTTCACCACGGCGTGATACCACGCATCGACGCTGTCCATAACGTCGGTGTCCGCCATGCTGTGGTTGGAGTTGGGAACATAGCGCAGGTGTTTCTCACCAACCAGTTCATCCCAATAGAAGCGCCAGGAGTCGGGGATGAAGAACTCGTCTCCGGTGGAGTTGAGCAAAAACTTCGGCAAGGTGAGGCGGTCGCGGTACTCAAAGGGCTCGACGATTTTCATCAGCTCGGCGAATTCGGGGGTGCCCATCCAGGCGATATTGCCGTTTAGCACGTAGTCACTCACGGCCAGAGAGTAGGCGCCGTAGACGCTGAAGTGATGCTTGAAGCTCTCTTCGAGATTGAGCACGTCGATCACAATCGGCATGATAGCGATGACACGGGGATCGACTGCGGCAGTAGTCCATGTTGTCCAGCCGCGCTTCGAACCGCCGGCCACGACAAACTGGTCGACTGTGGCTGCGGGGCGCGCCTCGGTCTGCATCAGGTCGGTGATGGTATCCATTGCGCGCACGGCGGCTTTGGTCATAGGTAGACGCAGGGGCCACTTATCATCGCCGGTGCGCAGATACTTATCCCAGGTGTAGGCGATAATGCCGTCTTCGCTGCGCTTGCGCCCATCGTCATCGGCGAACACGAGGGGCTGGCTCGGTACGCCGTAGAGTGTTGACACTACGGTACCGGTTTGCAGCGCGCGCTTAATGTCGCTTTCGGGTGCGGCGCCGCGGCGATTCCCCTCGTTGCTGCCACCGGTAAGGTAAAGAAAACCGATGTCGCTAGTTACGTCGGCGGGCACGGTAATCACGAGCTCATGCACCCACAGCGGCAGATTCACCTCGGCCTCGGTGAGCCACTGCTGGCTGACCATCTCGACGATATAGGTCTTATAAGCCTCGCCCCGAACCTCGCCAGAGACGACCTCGACGACTTCGTAGCGGTAGTTGCCATCGGGTGCTTGCACATAACGGTCTAGCGCGGTGAATTCGAATCCTGCGCTCGCGGCGAACGCGGGCAAGGTAATAAATGCAAGCAGAAGGGAAAGCAGAGGGGTAAGCAGCCGCGCGAATAACCCGCGAGCGTAATCAGGTTTCTGTGCAAGATTCATTGGGCAGTCTCCGTTCGAGTGCAGGAAAATAATTTCTAGATGATTCCACGAAAATTATAGGAAGTGAAGTACGCAGGCAGGCTCGGCAAAAGCGCAACCCGCGAGCAGAGTGCGCTGGCAGACTTCGATAGAAGGGCTGGATATAAGGGTTGAACAGAAGAGTTCGATAGGAGGGTTGGATAGCAGGATTAGATAGAGGAATGCGTTGTTTGGTGGAACTCTGGAGTTAGAGCCGCTCTATCGCCACGGCGGCGCGTGATCCAAAATCAACAATCTTGCACCAGACGCGCAGGCCAAAATGATTGGCTGAGCCCAAGGCTAGCTCGGCTTCTTGCTTGTGCTCAATTTCATCCTCACGGCAGTTTGCGAGTAGGTCTCTGAGCTCTGGAAAAAGATTCTCTCGGTCTAGGCGCTCTATTTGTTGCAAATAATGCTCATCAACAAACGTTTCAACAGCTGCGATGGTGGCATAAATCGCTCGCGGGCCTAATAAGCTTGGCAGAGCGCCAGTGACAAAGCCAGCTGCGCTCCACAATGGCAGCAGGCGGCTGCGCGACTTAGCAGGAATAACAGAGTCTATTTTCTGAAGGTGATCCTGCTCTGTCAGCAAATGATGTTCAGCGAAGCGCCTGATTGACGCATCCTTGCTCGCCCAAAGTATTCCGCGGTAAATGGCGACCGCGCCGGTTTCGCCCGCTTGATCGGAACGCAATTCGCCCAATAGCCAGGCGGGTAGGTGCTTGCTATCAAGTTGCGTTGTTGCAGTGTCGTTCATGGCATTTGAATCCTGTGCTGAGCCTTTTGTCTAATATTGGCAAAGCGGACACCAGTAAAGACGGCGCGACGAAATCGCCTCTTTGAGAATGGTTTCTCCGCAGGTGTAACAGTCTTGATTCTCTCGCGAGAAAACCGTGTGGCGATACTGTCCCCGCCGGAGCCCCTGCTGCTTGAGTTTTTTGACCAGTGCGGGCGCATTGGTTATGCCGCCCGTTGCATACGCTTGCTGGCTAATTTTGAGAGTGCTTCGGGCTAGATCGTTAATTTGTTTTTTGGCCAAGTCGCAGGGCCGCGCGCGCGGGTTTATGTTGGCATCAAACAGAATCTCGGAGCGAAGATAATTACCAACACCTGCGAGAAATGCCTGATCGAGATACAGAATGCCGACAGAGCGTTTTATAAACTTAGGCGACGAGAGCCGCGATGCGATCTCTTGCCAAGTAAGCACCGGCGACAAAATGTCTGGGCCGATTTTGGTGAGAAACGGATGCTGCGCAATGCCATCGGCGTCTAACACATCAATTTCCGAGGCGCTGTAGAGCAGTGCGCTGTGGGTAGCTGTGTGCAATGCAAGCCTAAGTGAGCGATTCGTCTTAGGCAGTGTTCCATGCTTCACAATATACCAGCGCCCGTAAAGTTGGTTGTGAGAGTAAATGCTGAGCCCGTTATCGAAATGGATCAGGAGCGCTTTGCCACGCGTTTCGAGTGCAGTTACCTCTCTCGACTGCAGATCAGATTCGAATGGTTTTAAGTGTGGGAAGGCGAATTCTATACTGTTGACGGTCTTGCCTTCGAGCACTTTGGCTATTTTGTCAGCTGCTCGGCGTATTTCGGGTCCTTCGGGCATAGGGCTTCTGCTAATTGAATTTTTAGGGAAAACGTCTAGCGGCGATGACTAGATCGCTTTGCGCATCGATTGAGGCCCATGTTTCCTAGTTTGATGGTCGCCTAGTTTAATAACAGGAGCCTGATTTGATTTTGATCAAGTTAGCGCTTTTTCACGCATCCATACTTTAAGCGAAATTCATTAAGGAATTTTCAGGAGGCTGCATGTTTGAATCCAACACGATCGCCGTCGTCATCGATCCCGAAATCGATAATAGAGCCGTTGTAGAAAAAGCCATTGCGATGTCGCTCGTGAGTCACGCGGAACTCGAGATTGTCTATTCTGAATATGTTCACTATTTGGAGGATGGGTATTTCTATGATCCAGTTGTCGCAAAATCACTGCGCGAAGAGCACAGCAAGGTGAATAAAAAAAGGCCGAAGAGCTCGCCCAGCTAGCGCGCGATGCAGGCTTAAGTGTCAACGTGGTTGCTCTTTGGGGAAGCCCTGCACACAGGTCGCTGGTCGAGCGCATCGCTGCTACCCAGCCGTCTCTCGTTATAAAGAGCACCTCGCACCACAATCGCCTCGCGCGCATTTTTCTTTCGAATGAAGACTGGGAGCTTATTAGGCATTGCCCGGTACCTTTACTTCTGGTGAAGGGGCTTCCTTGGTCAGAACCGCCCATATTCGTCGCGGCCGTTGACCCCGACCACCTGCGCGACAAGCCAGAAAACTTAGACCAAAAGCTCGTGGCCCATATGCTGGAATTGCGTGTTCGATTTGGCGGTGAGGCACATCTCTATCATTACGATTGGCTACCTCCTCTGTCTGGCCTTTATCCTATTAGAGTTGATGCGGCGAGCGAATCCGCAAAGCTTGCCGAACTTGGAGCAATGAATGGTATAGACCCAGCCCACTGTCACTGGACTGATGTGGTTATAAACGATTCGTTGCCTGCGCTGGTCGAGGAGGTCGATGCGGCGGTGGTGGTCATGGGCGCCATCTCTCGCTCTGCGATAGATAGGGTGTTTGTGGGCAGCACTGCCGAACGGCTTTTGGATGAGCTGGTGTGTGATGTACTGGTTGTCAAGCCAGATTAGGCGCTCGCCCTCACGGCCAGCGCCCGTTCAGTGTGAGGCTGATGCAGCGCTTAAACTCGCTTCGTAACTCTGCTCTTTGATGGGCCAGTGGAGTAAAGCAGCGAGCAGACCGAGCGCAGCGCCCGACAGCCAGATGCCGTCGTAGTTGCCGGTGGTTTCGTATAGATAACCACCCAGCCAGACCCCGCTGAAGCTGCCTAACTGGTGGCTGAGAAACACGAGTCCGTATAGATAGGGCATATGCCTTACACCAAAAAATTGTGCGACAAGACCCGAAGTCGGAGGGATTGTGGAAAGCCATAAAAAGCCCATCGCTGCGCTAAAGCCTAAGATGCTAAACAGCGACGGCGGTAGCAAGAGGAAAGCCAAAATAGCAATCGCACGTGCAACATATATCGCAGACAGCATAGTGTGTTTTGGGCGTTTGCCACTTGCAACGCCCGAATAGTAGGCGCCGAAAATATTACACAATCCAATCGTGCCGATGCTCCACGCCCCTACCTGCGGGGTAAAGCCAAGGTCGACGACATAGCCTGGCATATGCACTGTAATGAAGGCGAGGTGATAGCCGCACACATAGAAGCCGACGAGTAAAAGAACATAAGAGCGGACAGCGAGTGCCCTGCGAGTTAGCTGCCAAAGACTGATCTCTGCTGTTCCCGCTGGCGCTGCGCCTGCTTCGTTGCCGTAGCGGGCGAGGGGGATCACAAAGACAGCCATGCCGAATCCCAGCAAGCCCATTAGCTGTAAAGCCCCCAGCCAGCCCAGCCAATCGATGAACACTTGCGCTGCTGGCACAATTAAGAACTGGCCCGCGCTGCCTGCAGCGGTGCCAATCCCCAGCGCCCAGCCCTGTTTCTCGGCAGGGACTGCGCGGGCGATTGCGGGCAATACGATGCCGAACGAGGTGCCAGCGATTCCGGCGCCTATAATCACGCCAGCGGTCAGGTTAGCGCTAAGAGCGGTGGTGCTGGACGCCATACCTAGCGTGCCTAAACCATACAAGACAATACCGCCAAGCAAGACCTTGGTGGTGCCGAAGCGGTTGACGAAGCCCCCGGCGATTACTGCGCTTATGCCCCATGATAAGTTTTGTATCGCCAGTGCGAGTGCTAAAACATCGCGTCCCCAGCCGTTGGCCTCACTCATTGGTTGCAAGAATAGGCCAAAGCCAGACCGCAGGCCGAATGAAAGCATAAGCAGCAGGCAGGCGCTGATCAGGACAGGCATGTAGCTGATTGGGCTCTGGGTAGTGTCGCTCATTTGGATTTGCCTGTTTTTAAAAGCTGAGAATAGGTAATCGGTGCAGAGAAGAGTAACTGGTTTTTCAAAAATGGCGAACTTTGTTCATGTGTGTATTGTAAACTTTATTCTTAGGGGTAAACCTTGCTAAGGTAGCGTTCGTGTTGCGCG
>Ga0209666_1004354_pt1 | contig 9994 bp, 10 predicted proteins | sample SaaInlV_125m_DNA_FD_184679 | JGI IMG/M metagenome (GOLD analysis project Ga0209666, IMG submission 184679) | Marine microbial communities from expanding oxygen minimum zones in the Saanich Inlet - Saanich Inlet SI037_S3LV_10m_DNA (SPAdes)... | ecosystem: Environmental > Aquatic > Marine >...
GTTCAGATGAAAAAATTGAAATTGCAAAAGCTAATGGCTACGCTCATGTTATTAATTACTCCAAAGATGATTTTGCAAAAGAAGTTATGAAGATCACAAACAACGAAGGTGTTTCTGCCGTTTTTGACGGAGTTGGAAAAAATACCTTCAAAGGTTCAATAGCAAGTTTAAAGCCAAGAGGTTTAATGGCAAGTTTTGGAAATGCATCAGGACCTCTCGATCCAGTTAACGTACCGAAAGATATTCAACCGAAAGGTCTTTATTTAACTAGACCTTCAATTGCTCAGTATTTTACAAATAGAAAGGAGCTGCAAGCAGGAGCGGACGCTGTTTTTGAAAAAATTAAATTTGGAATGATAAAAATAAAAATTTTTAAAAAATATAAATTAGCTGAAGCAAAACAGGCTCACGAAGACTTAGAATCTAGAAAACTTACAGGTCCAGCTATTTTAATTCCTTAATGAACAACAAAGTTATATCTCCCTGCATTAGTATTTGTAGAACTGATCCAGTCACAGGGTACTGTTATGGTTGTGCTAGAACTAATGATGAAAAAAAACATTGGAAAGAAGAAGATGTTAAAGACCAGTGGAAAGAAGAAAATTTAAAGATAATTGTAACTAGAATGCAAGGTTGGCAACTAGAAACATTTAAAGAATCTTACGAACACAAAAAAAATGAAGGAATATCTTTATTTAAAAAAGAACAGTTAGATAAAAAGTAGAAATTATAAATCTTTTTTCATCGAGTCCATATCGCTCAAATGATATTTTAAAGCCTGATTGGAAAGTCTAATTTCTTGTAGAAATAAAAAGATTGAAATAATCATACATATACAGCAAGCTGCAAAAATTGATCTAGCTACCTGAAGATAGCCCATATAAAGCATTAGTACAGTAGTCATGTTAAATAAAAACCCAAAAGCTGCAAAGCCCATTGTGTATTTAAGTAAATTAGTTCTATTATTAAGAACGTGTAATTGATTTTCCCACTCAGGCGGTGTTCTTTTATCAAAGGTTAATTGATCGTGTAATTTTCTAATTAATCCACTAAGTGTATGAAATCTATTGCTATACATTGTCATCATTAAAGGGATGGCTGGAAACATTAATGCTGCAACTGTGTAATCTATATCCATATCGAATCAAATTGATTATGTAGATAGTGTTTGATATTTACAAGTAGAATTTCATGAAACATTTAAAAATATTTGTAGAATTAACCAGATTAAATAAGTCAATCGGTTTTATGCTTTTATTCTGGCCCTGTTCGTGGGGATTAGCCTACGCTTATTTGACAAACCAAAATTATAACTTATTTGTTCTTTATTTAATTTTGTTTTTTCTTGGCTCAGTTCTAATGAGAAGTGCAGGATGCATCGTCAATGATATAGTTGATAAAGATTATGATAAAAAAGTCAAAAGAACCAAAGCCAGGCCTATTGCAGCTGGAAAAATATCTGTTAAATATTCTTTAATTTACGTGCTGATTCTTTGCTCTTTAGCTTTTCTTGTCTTGATTCAATTTAATTTATTAACAATTAAACTTGGAATGGGGTCAATGATTCTCGCTTTTTTATACCCTTTTATGAAAAGAATTACCTACTGGCCTCAATTATTTCTAGGTATTACTTTTAACTGGGGAATAATTATGGCGTCAGCAGCTATAAATAATGATGTTTCTCAAGAGATCATTCTGCTTTACTTATCAGCCATATTTTGGACATTGGGCTATGACACCATTTACGGAGCGCAAGATATGTCAGATGATGAAATTATTGGCTTAAAGTCAACTTCTATTAAATTTAAAAAAAATATGAAATTATTTGTGTCTTTATCTTATTTTACTAATGTTATGATAATTTTATTTTTATTTCAAAGCTACTTAGGAATAAATATTTTCTCTTTTCTACTTCTTATGTTTATTTTAAGCTTATCTTATCAAATAATAGGTTTTAAAAAAAATCAGCCTAATACTTGTTTAAAAATGTTTAAACTTAATAATTATTCGGGTCTTTTTCTGTTTTTAGGTATTTGTACAATTAATTTATAAATGAAATTTCAAGAGTTAAAAATTATATTAAAAAAGCTTTTTACACAGTATGTAAGAAAACATTTAAAAAGAATTTTAGTAGCTCTTGTTTTATCTTTAATTGTTGCTGGAAGCACATCTGGAATAGCTTGGTTGCTTGACCCAGCAGTTAAAAAAATATTCATTGAACAAAATAAAGTTTTTGCATGGTCAATACCGTTATTAATTATCATTGCTTTTTCAAGTAAGGGTTTATCTCTTTATTTGGCAAGAATAAATATCATTAGAGTAGGAGAAGAAGTTGCTGGTGCATTACAAAAAAAAGTTGCAAATAATATTTTAACATCTGACATCACAACTTTAGATAGTAGACATTCTGGAAAATATATTTCAAATGTTATGTATGACACACTACATGTTCAAAATTTGGTAAGCTCTGGTGTTTTAAATATAATGAAAGATACTTTTTCTGTAATTGCTTTAGTATCTTTGATGTTTTATCAAAATTGGAAGTTAGCTTTATTTGCAATTTTTATGATGCCTTTAGCTGGTGGATTAGCAAAATCATTAGGAAAAAGAGTTGGAAAAGCTACCGCAAAAGCTGGTGTATCTTCTGGAAATCTTGCTTCTTTTTTAGGTGAAATATTCAAAGGATCAAAAATGATTAGGATTTATCAAAAAGAAGATCAAGAAAATAAAAAAGCACAAGAAGTTATAGACGATTTGGTGGAGAAAAATATTAAAATTGGTAGCATTATGATTAGAGCTACACCAATCATGGAGACTTTAACAGGGTTTATGATCGCAGGATTTATTGTTTTTTCAGGAAAACTTATTGCATCAGGGGAACTTGGTGTGAATAATTTTTTTTCATTTCTAGCTGCAATGATGTTAGCCTATCAACCAATAAGATCTTTAGCGACTATAAATATGGTTGCATACCAAGGTGCGGCTGCATTTAAAAGAATAAATGAGATAGTTGATAAAGAAATTGAAATTAAAGAAGATGGTGATCAACCAAAACTAATTTTACGTAAGTCCGACATAAAATTTAATAATGTAGAATTTAAGTACAATACAACTGAAGAGAAGGCAGTCAAGGATGTTAGTTTTAAGATACTAGGTAATACAATGGCAGCATTTGTAGGTCACAGCGGGGCTGGAAAAAGTACTATAATTAATTTACTTCCAAGATTTTATGACCCCCAAAAGGGATCAATAAGTATAGATGACCAAAATATTAAAAATGTTTCACTAAGCTCCTTAAGAAAAAATTTATCAATGGTTAGCCAAGATGTAATATTATTTGATGATACAATTAAAAAAAATATTGCTTATGCGAAAGATAACGCATCTCAAAATGAAATAAAACGAGCATGTAAATTTGCGGCGGCAGACGAATTTATTGAAAAACTTCCTAATGGGTATGACACTTTAATCGGAGAAAATGGAGTCAGATTGTCAGGAGGACAAAAACAAAGAATATCAATAGCTAGAGCAATACTTAAAGAATCTCCAATTATTTTGCTTGATGAAGCTACATCATCTTTAGATGCAGAGTCAGAAGAAATTGTACAAAATGCTATCATGAATTTAACAAAGAATAAAACAACTTTAGTAATAGCGCACAGGCTTTCCACAATACATAATGCTGATAAAATTTTTGTATTAAAAAATGGAGAAATCATTAATTCAGGTGATCATGAATTTTTAATTAATAACTGTGAAGAATATAAATCTTTATATAAAAAACAGTTAAAATAAAATGGTGCGTCTATATAGAGTTATAACAACACTAATATATCCATTTTTACTTACTTTAATATTACTTAGAATATTTTTTAAAAAAGAAGATCCTGTGAGATATAAAGAAAAAATTTTTTCCTCAAATTTTAACATAATAAAAAAGAAAAATTTTAAATTAATTTGGTTTCATGCGGCTAGCATTGGGGAGTTTAAAAGTATTTTACCAATAATTGAAGAGCTTAATAAAAAAAAAAATAAATTAGAATTTTTAATAACAACTGTTACATTAAGTTCAAGTAATTTAGCAGAAGAAGAATTAAAAAAATTTAATAATGTTCAACATAGATTTTTTCCTTATGATATAGAATTTTTAATTCGTAAATTTTTAAATTTGTGGAAACCTTCTGCAATTTTTTTGGTAGACTCAGAAATTTGGCCTAATTTAATTTTAAATGCTGATGAAAGTAAAATTCCATTAGCAATTATTAATGCTAGGATAACTTCTAAAACATTTAGGCGATGGATGTTTTTTCCAGAAACAGCAAAATACATTTTTAGTAAATTTAATATGTGCATTTCTTCTAACTTAGAAACAAAAAATTATCTACTGAAACTAAACGTAAAAAATATTTTTTATAATGGAAATATAAAACTTATTAATAAAATTGTTGAAAGTAAAATGAATATTAAAAATAGAGAAATTTTAAGTAAAAATAGATTTTGGATTGCTGCAAGTACTCATAATGAAGAGGAGAAATTTTGTTTACAGGTTCATTTAAAACTAAAGAAAAAATATCAAAATATAATTACAGTTATAGCCCCAAGACATATCGAAAGAGTCAAAGATATAAAAAAATTATGTGACAAACTTGCTTTAAATAGTCAAATATTAGACGATAAACAATTTATTAAAAGAGAAAGAGAAATTATAATAATTAATTCTTTTGGATCATTACCAGCTTATTTTAAACTAGCAAAAAGTGTTTTTATTGGAAAATCAATGATAGAAAAATTAAAGAATGTGGCTGGACAAAGCCCTATTGAAGCTGCAAAATTTGGATGTAAAATTTATCATGGACCTTATGTTTATAACTTCAAAGAAATTTATGAAATTTTACAAAGTAATCATATTTCAGAAAAAATAAACAACACAGCTCAACTTGGCAATAAGTTAATTAAAGATTTAAAAAAATTAAATAAAGAAAACAATCGAATTCCAGAATTAATTAATAATTTGGGACAAAAAACATTAGCTGATACTATGAAAAATATAAATAATTTTTTATTCAATGAAATTAAATAAACCTAAATTTTGGAATAAAGAAAATAGTTTTTTTTCATTTTTTTTTATTCCTTTTACCTTTGTGGTATTGATAATTATTTATTTAAAAAAAAAATTTACAAAAAAAATAAATTTTAATATCCCTATTATTTGTATAGGTAATATATATGTAGGAGGTACAGGAAAGACACCCTCTGCAATAAAAATTGCTGAAGAACTTGCGCTACATGGAAAAAATCCTACAATTATTAGAAAATTTTACAAAGAACATAAAGATGAACATTTTCTTATTAAAAAAAAATTTAAAAATTTAATTTTAACCAAAGACAGAATTAGTGGAATTAATAAAGCGATAAAACAAAATTTTGATAGTGTAATTCTTGATGATGGATTTCAAGATTATAAAATTGCTAAAGACATAAGTATTTTGTGTTTTAATCAGAAACAACTTGTCGGAAATGGATTTGTTTTCCCCTCTGGACCTCTTAGAGAAAGTTTAAATGCTTTAAAACATGCACATATAATTTTAATAAATGGAAGAAAAGATATTCATTTTGAAAAAAGAATTTTAACAATAAATAAAAATCTAAGTATATTTTATTCCAACTACAACCCAATAAATTTAAATGAATTTAAAAACAAAAAGTTATTAGCTTTTGCGGGAATAGGAAATCCTGAAAACTTTTTTGATTTACTCTCTAAAAAAGGTTTAAATGTAGAGAAAACGTTTTCGTTTCCAGATCATTATCAGTTTAATGACTCTGAAATACTTAAAATTTTAAAAATTGCTAGAGACAATAAGTTTCAAATCATAACTACTGAAAAAGATTATTTAAGAATAAAAAATTTATATTTAAATGAGATAAAATATATTAGGTTGTCGTTAGAAATAGAAAGTAAAAAAAAATTTTTAGAAAAAATCTTGTCTTTATATGATAAAAATAATTAATTATTTTTTCCAATCGATAATAATATATATGTTATTTTTTATTGGACGATTGATTGGTATCACTCTAAGTCGAAAAATTTTTTCTTTTTTATTTCTCATATTAGGACCTTTATTTAAATCAAAAATAGTAATTGAAAAAAATTTAAATATTTTTTCAAAAGATATGTCAGAAATTGACAAAAAAGAAATTATTACAAATATGTGGAAAAATTATGGAATGACATTTATTGAATATATTTTTTTAGACTCTTTAAAAAATTCTACATCTCATTTAGAAATTGATGGTTTTGAAAATTTAAAGAAGATTATTAAAAAAAAAAATCAAGCAATCTTTGTATCAGGTCACTTTGCAAACTTTGAATTAATGTCTATGGAAATTGGAAAAGTGAATATTGATTTAGCAACTATATATAGACCTCTAAATAATTTTTTCCTAAATCCTTTTATGGAGTATTTAAGAAAAAGATATATTTGTAACAATCAAATTCGAAAAGGAATAAATGGAGTAAGGGAAACAGTTGATTACATAAAAAATGGTAAAAGCATTGCATTGATGATTGATCAAAGAGTAAGTGAAGGTGAAAAAATTAATTTATTTGGTAAACCAGCATTTACAACTACCTTGCCAGCTCAACTTGCTTTGAAATATGATTTGCCAATAATTCCTGTTTTCATCAAAAGAACTAAAAATAATTTCTTCAAACTTGAATTTCTAAATGAAGTAAACCCGAGTAATTTTAAAGATAAAAATGATTTAACAAAAAAATTAAATAACGTGCTTGAGAAGATGATATTGGACAATCCTGGTCAATGGATTTGGACACATAATAGATGGAAGTAGGAGCAATATTATCTCTTTTTAAAATTATTGTATCTTACTTTAGCTTCTACTGGTGAATAATAAGCTTCTTGTAAATCAACGTTCCAGTAGTTTAAATTTTCTAGTGCTATTTCTTTACCTGAAATTGAACATAAAACATATTCACCCGCCTCTACAATATCAAAAGAATTGTGTTTAAAGATAAGTTTAGCTTTTTTTTTTATCATCAATAAATTATACAATATAACATCTAAGATGAATATTGGATTAATAGGCAGTGGTGGAAGAGAGCATGCTTTATGCCAGAAATTATTTGAGTCCAAATTAACGAAAAGCATTATATGTTTACCTGGTAACGCTGGGACATCAAAAATTGCCAAAAATATAGATGTTGATATTCGAAATTTTAATAAAATTTTAATTTTAATTAAACTTCATAAAATAGATTTAGTAATTATAGGCCCAGAAGAACCATTGGTAAAAGGCTTAGTTAATTTTTTAAACAAAAATAGAGTAAAAGTTTTTGGCCCCAACAAATATGCTGCAAAACTAGAAGGATCAAAAGCGTTCATGAAAAAATTATGCAAGGCAAATAACATACCAACAGCTAAGTTTAAAATATGTAAAAATAAGAAAAATGTTTTAGATTTTATTAAAAATAATAATTTTCCAATGGTTGTAAAGGCAGATGGGTTAGCTGCTGGTAAAGGTGTAACAATATGTAAAACTGAACGTCAAGTATTAAATATAGCTTCAGATATATTTAAAGGTAAATTTAAGTCATCAAAAAAAATTGTTTTAGAGGAATTTTTAAACGGAGAAGAAGTGAGTTTTTTTATAATTGTAGATAAAAATAATTTTAAATTTTTTGGATCAGCACAAGATCACAAACGAGTTGGGGAAAAAGACACTGGGCCAAACACTGGAGGTATGGGTGCGTTCTCACCGGCTCCAATAATTAATGACACTATAAAAAAGAAAATAATTGAAAAAATTGTAAAGCCAACTTTAAATGCTCTCAAGAAATCTAAAAAATCATATAAAGGATTTTTATATATTGGATTAATGATTAAAAATAATGAACCTTTTTTAATTGAATTTAATGTAAGAATGGGTGACCCAGAATGCCAAGTAATAATTCCTAGACTAAAAACAGATTTAGTAAAAATTATTTTCAATGCAGTAAATAATAAATTAAAAAATACTTCAATTAAGTGGGGTAAAGAAAAATGCATGACTATTGTCCTTTGTTCAAAAGGATATCCTGGAAATTACAAAATTAATAAAAAGATTAATAAAATTGATAATATTGATTTAAAAAAAAATAATTTTATTTATCATTCTGGAACAAAAATTAAAGACAATCAACTTTTTTCAAATGGAGGTCGTGTTTTAAGCATTTCTTCCACTGGAAACAATTTTTCAATAATTAGAAAAAAAATTATTAAATTGATAAAAAAAATAAAGTGGAAACATGGTTTTTTTAGGAGGGATATAGGATGGAGAGTAGTAAAAAAAAATGAGAATTATTAGTGGACAACTTAAAGGAAAATCAATTTTATTTATAAAAAATAATACAACTCGCCCTTTGAAAGACTCTGTAAAAGAAAATATTTTTAACATATTGGAACATTCAAATTTAATTGAAGTAAAAATTAAAAATGCAAATATTTTAGACCTTTATTCTGGCACTGGTTCATTTGGGCTTGAAGGTATTTCTAGAGAAGCGAATAAGGTTGTATTTGTAGAACAAAATAAAAATGCTCTTGATCTGCTTGAAAAAAATTTGCTTAATTTGACTAATTCTAAAAAAGTAAATGTAATAAAGGATAAAGCTGAAAATATTCATATTTGGGCTAAACGTAATGAATTTAATGTTTTCTTCTTGGACCCACCTTTTTCTGATTTCCAATTTATTCAAACTCTTAAAGTTATAGAAAAAAATAAAATTTTTCAAAAAAAGCACATAATAATTATACATAGAGAGAGAAAAACAAAAGATAAAATTGGAGACTTCTTTAATCCATTAATTGTAAAAGAATACGGGCGTTCTAAAATAATATTTGGAAAATTTAATTAAGAAGTTTTTTTGTATAGATTTTTACCTGTTCAACAGCAGGCTGATCAAAAGGGTTTATATAAATAAGATTTCCTATAATTATAGTTTCTAAAATATAGTAAGAAAACAATTCACCGATTGTTTCTTCATTCAAAAGTTTTATCTTAAATTCTCTAAATGGAATTTTATTTTTTTTAAGAGAAAAAATGATTGCGTTTTTTTGCGCAATCTTAATCTTGTTTAAATTTTTGTTGTGTATATGATTTGTTCTATAAGTAAATTTTTTTGAATTTATTTTTTTGTAAGGCCTTTCTTCTAAGCTAAATATATGAAATAGCTTGTCTCTTGGACCATCCAAATATAGCTGCAATAAACTGTGATGATCTTTAGGAGCATTAGATATCATAGGTAAAAAGCCTTTTCCTTTTTTTCCAAGGCTTTCGGCAATCAATTGCTGACACCAATAAAGAAACTTATTTAATTGAGGTGCGTAATTTAAAAATATTAAGTTAGTTTGTTTTTTTTGTTTAAGAATATTTGCTAATTTTAATGTGCTATCTTTTAAAAAATGTTTATTTTTTTTTAAAAAATTTTTTTTTATATTTTTTCTAAGCTTATTTATATTTAAACCCATTAAGTAAGCAGGGACAATACCGACTTCTGATAAAACTGAGTATCTCCCACCAATATTTTTTTTATGTTCTATAAAAAATAAATTAAATTTTTTTGACAATTCAAATAATGTATTATTTTTTTTTTCAGAAATTAAAATTATATTTTTCTTGTTTTTTTTTATTACATCAAGAAAGAAAAAATTTGATAACGTTTCTATAGTATTTCCAGATTTTGAAATAATTAAAAATAAAGTTTTAGCTTCAGCATTTTTTTTTTTAAAATTATTAATTTTTTCTTCATCAATATCATCAAAAAAATAAATTTTTTTTTTTATTTTTTTATTTAAAAATTCATAGATCGCTTGGATTCCTAAGATAGATCCTCCCATACCAATTATTGCAATTGTATTAAATTTTTGAAATTTTTTTAAATCTTTAAAGTCAAAGTTAAATTGATAATTACTACTAAGCACGTTATAAATAGTTTTTGAAG
>Ga0209666_1004359_pt1 | contig 9991 bp, 6 predicted proteins | sample SaaInlV_125m_DNA_FD_184679 | JGI IMG/M metagenome (GOLD analysis project Ga0209666, IMG submission 184679) | Marine microbial communities from expanding oxygen minimum zones in the Saanich Inlet - Saanich Inlet SI037_S3LV_10m_DNA (SPAdes)... | ecosystem: Environmental > Aquatic > Marine >...
GCGGCTGGCCGCGTAGATGGTGAGGGGGAGCACAAAGAGGATGACGAGGATGACCCAGCCGCCGAAGAGGCCGGCCGCGAAGCAGCCCACGCCGTTGACGAGGTGGCGCTGCATGACGACGGCGAACACGAGGCCCATGGCGACGACGATGGCCAGGGTGGCGATGGTTTGGTCGTACACTTGCTCCGAGAGCTTGACCTCGTCGAAGATCAGGTTGCCCTCGTGGTCGACCTCCTGCGCCACGACGCCCTCGGCCCACGCCCAGCCGAAGCGGGCGCCGCTGATGCTCTGGCCGACGATGGCGATGAGGATGCCGACGGCCATAATGGGAAACCAGATGCGCTGGAGGAGGCGGTACTGCGTCTCGTTGCTCACAAACTTGGCGGCGGCCGAGAGCTGCCCCACGGTCGTGCGCCCGCCCGTATCCTGGTTGACAGAGTTGTTGAGGTTGCGGCTGAACTCGGACGTGGTGAGGGGCAGCAGGACGAGCACGAAGAGCATGACGAGGATCGAGGCCAGGTCGTACCATGTTGCGTCCCAGTCGGCCTTCCACCCTCCCTTGGTGCCCTTCCAGAAGATCTGCGGCACGCCGTGGTCGGGTTCGGCACCCATGGCGGTCACGAGCGGGTCGTCGCTCGACTTCTCGCAGAGCGGGCGTGGCAGGTTGGTGTAGTAGAACCCCCACGGCGCCGCGATGAAGATGACGTAGAAGACGATGGCGACGATCACGGCGAGGTACCCGATGGCCAGGCGCCTCCGACGCGACGAGCGCGTAGTGGACGCAATCACCAGGCTGTCGCGGATGTTGTTCAGGTTGGTCGACGCAAACGCATACTGCTCCGCCAGCACGAGGGGCATGAGCGCCTCGGTGAGGAAGAAGACGATGGAGTCTCCAAGCAGGAAGCAGATGGCGAGGAACATGGGCACGTACGCCCAGATGCTGAAGCCGAAGCGCTGGCCCAGGTACATTCGCGCGCGCGTGTTGTACGACGAGGTGTCGTTGAAGCCGTCGACGTCGAAGAAGGCGTACGGGTACAGGAAGGGGCCCGGCTCGACGCCCGGCAGCGGGATGCCGTAAGTGCCATCCCACGCGTGCGAGCCCACGGACGCGAACTGGAACTGCGCGACGCAGTGCGCGTACATGTACTTCTTCATGGGGTCGGTGAGCACCGCAGCCTCATCGGTCCCGCCTGCCGGGATGTAGTCCACGCCGACGGTCTGCGCGTCGCCGGGGCAGTTGACCGAGAACTCCTGCAACGGCCACGTTTCCTTGCGGTCACCGTCGCTGTTGAGGCGGCCCTTGCGGATATTCTTGATGTACAGCTCCCACTCGGTGTCGACAAAGTGGCCCGGGATCATGGCCGAGCCGCCGGCGGCGACGGTGGCGGCCGACTGGGCAAACTCCTGGTGGTCGTTGGAGATGTCGGTGAAGGAGAGGCCGTAGATGTCGTCGCACGACGTGGGCACATCGAGCATGTCCACGAGCGTGAGCGCCTCGAAGACCTGGCTGAAGTTGAGGCCAACGTTGACAAAGGTGGCCGGGTCGTACCCGAAGGCCGTCTGCCTGCCCAGTACGTGGGCGACCTGCGCGGCCATGACCGTGCGCAGAAAGTTGCCCGCGTCGTGCCAGGCGCTCGCGTCCTTCGTGGTGGTCACGCCCTGGCCGTCGGTCACCGACACGATCGCGTCATCGTGGTGGTAGGCGTAGTACACGCTGTGCACGGTCGCGCGCAGCGTGTTGTGGAGCTTCAGGCGGTTTCCCTGCTCGTCGTTCTCCTTGCAGTCGATGTCGCCGTTGTTGTAGTCGAGCTCCTTGAGCTGGGGGCGCGTGAGCGTCTCCACGCAGGTGCCGAGCGTGGTGAAGTCCTTGGTCTTGGACGCCGTGAAGAAGTCGTCCGCGCGGTACTCGACGAGCGAGGTGATGAGGAAGGCCAGCGCGATCGCGCTGAGAATTGCGGACGCCAATGCGGCCACAAGCGTGACGATGCGGTAGTTGACCTTGCCCGCCATGGCGCCTCTGCGCGCCAATCACGCGCACCCACGTCCACACTCTGCCCTTAGTCAAAGGTTGCAAAAAAATTGCTTATGGTTTGGCAGCAAAGGTGGGTGCGTGCGCATTCGTGTTTGTGGTGCGCAATGGGCAAGCCCTGCTCAAAACTATAACCAAGGCTCCCTCGGTCTCATCGCACACGCACACGCACACGCACACGCACACACACACGCGCGCGCGCGTGCGCGTACGCCTCGCACACGCTCCCCACTCCCCCGACACGCGATTGCGCGACACCCCGAACACGCCTGCTCCTTCCCCCCTCCCCCCCTCTCAGTGTGATGGCAGGAGCGGCATGTACACCGCGCCCGTCTTGCGCTGAGGCACCACCGCCACCGTTGCCGATGGCACGCGCATGCCCGACAGGTCAAACTTCATCCGCGAGGCCGGTTCGCTCGAGATGAAGTCGTACAATGCCAGGCGCTCCTCCTCCTCTTTTGCGGCCTCGGCTGCTGCAATGGCGGCCTTCACCTGTTGCTTTTTGGCCGACACCTTTTCGGTCGATTTCATGGCCGTGCTGCTCGTCGTTTTGTCTGGGATCGCGTCGTACACGGCCTTCAGCCGGATCAGCAGCACCGCTGTCCAGATGGCCGAGAAGGCGTATATGAAGATGTAGATGATGAGCCTGGGCGTGTCCGCGCTGCCCTTGCCATCCGAAAAGGCCACGTCGATCTCCTTGTCCAGCAGCGCCGCGGACTGGAACACCGGCATCCACAGCAGCAAGAGACTGGCGGCCATCCACGCGTACTGGAACGGCGCCTTCAGTGAGTCGACGGCCCACTTTTGCCGGTACCACGAGATGGAGGCCGACGTCCAGAATGCCGCCCAGGCGGACATGAGCACGTCCTTCGAGAACGTCTCGAGCATCGCGTGGTCGTTGTCGCTGGCCTTGATGGCCTCGTACCAGTCGTCACCCGAGACGATGCTCTGCGTGATGAAGAGGAGCTGGATGACCAGCGCAAACGCGATCATGATGAGCGCGATCTTGTCCATGCGCGCGGTCGAGCCCATCTTGACCTTTTTGGCGTCCTTGACCAGTTCGGGGTTGATCATCGCGCGACCAATGACCTGCTGGAAGACGACAAAGAGGAACGTGAAGACCAGCAGGATGCCGATGAGGTGCTCCCCGAACCGGCCGTAGCGCCGCTTGCCCCACGTAGTGCCGAACGCTCCCGACGGAACGTGCACGCCCAGGCCCTGCCAGTCCTCGCACGTAGGCGTGATGTAGTAGTGCGATTGGGTTGCTGGGTCGATGTAGAAGATCCAGTAGATGACCAGCAGGTTGACAAACTGCGCCAGGTAGATAGGCCACCCGATCTGTGGCCGCACCAGCTTGATCGGCTCGAACTCGCCAGTCCTCCCCGCCCACTTCTGCTTGATGTTGGTCGTGACCCCCAGGAATTTGAGGAGGTACACGCCCATCGGCGCCCCAGCGCGCACGAGCATGAACCCCGCGACGTTGGCCACCAGGATGGCCCAGATGGACGTGCTCGAGAGCCGGTAGGCAATGTACAGCTCGAGCTTGGACTTGGGGTCGCTCAGGATGTCCCCGGCCTTCTCCCTGGGCTTGACGTACATGTAGTCGTAGACAAGTTTGCCGATAAAGTGCAGGCTGCGGTCGACGCGGTTGTCGACCACAAAGGGCGCAAGCACGTCCGGGATGCCAAAGAGGCGGCCCTGCTCGAATAGGCCATACTGGAGCGTCGCCGCGCACACCTGCCCCGAGAGCTTCTTGGTGGAGCCCTCATCTGGGCGGTGGCGGTAGACTGGCGGCGCGGGTGGGGGAGGCGAGTACGTTTCGAGGCCGCATTGCTCCTCGCGTTCGACGTGCTCGTTCTGCTTGGAGTACTCCGTGACGGCGTCCGCATTCGAGAACGTCAGCACGTTTCCGGGAGAGGTGGGGTTCATGGAGTTTGCGCAAAAGTCGTACGCGCTGAGGTGGTCGCCCTCCACCAGTCCACCGTCCGGTGAGCTGCCCGCCTCGTACACGTCGTTGTTCCGGAAGCACGCGCCGTTGTTGTGGTAGCGGTCGTAGTAGCCGGCCAGCGAGAGCGCGAGCAGGCGGTACAGCTGCTTGGTGAAGGTGGTGCCTGCGGGGATGTCGGCCGTCGTGTACAGGAGCTCCTGCTGCGAGGAGGCCGCCTTGAGCTCCTTGCGTACGTGGCAGCTGTGCTTGCACATGCTGTCAAAGGGGTCCTTTTTGTCAGACTCCTCCGCGCACGAGCTCCGCTCCTTCTGGTACCGCGAGAAGGCGGGCATGGCCGCGATGTAGGCTCTTGCCACTCGCGACTTCAGGTCGCCGTACGCCTTGCGCTGCTGCTCCGAGTAGAATGGCTTCTCGTCCGGATGGTCGGAATTCTCCTTCTTCACGAGGCACGTGCGGCGCTCGAACGCGTTCATCTTCTCGGTGAGGGCCGGCTCGTCATCGATGTCATCCAGCGTGGGCGTGATCGTCGAGTCGTCCATGAGGTACCCGAGCGCCAGCAGCTCCTCCGCGTGATCGGTGCCGTAGTCGATGTACCCGGTGCCCTCGCACACGGTGATGTCGTCGTCGTAGCCCGGCAGCTGCTTGCCGGGAACTATGCGCGCGCACATCGCGCGGTCCACCTTCTGCATCCACGTCTTGTAATTGGGCTCGAGCGACGCGCCGTCCCACCCAGCCGCTGGAAGTGCGCCAATGGCCTGCAGCAGGTACATCGAGTCGGGCGTCGGCATGCCACACGGCGGGGACTGTTTCACGGTGCCGTCGGCGTTCTTGTGCTGCGTAAACTCGTTGCGTTTGAAGTCGTCGACGTGCTCGTGCATCACGATGAAGGTCAGTATCAGCACGGTGAGCGAGACCGCAATGTACAGGACGTTGGAGATCAGCAGCCAGAAATTGGTCTTTCCGGGCTCATTGTACAGCCATCTGTGCCACTTGTCCTTGAACGCCTTCACGTCGCGCCATCGGTTTCGGCCCACTTCCGATGCTCTGGATAGGGCGGCCGAGCCGGCCGCCCTGGCCCCGGCACCGGCCACGGCCGCACCGCGCGCCAATCCTCCTCGCGCGACCGAGGCATACCGGCGTCCGCCAGCGCGCGCCTGGGACAACGACAGGTCGGTGGGAACGGCCAGTTGGTTGTGGGGACCCAAGTTCAGCTTGAACTCCATGGGCGTGCGCGCGTCGCGCGCGCGTCCGCTCCACGCCGCACCCCCACCTTTTGCACCAGCACCGCCTCTCTCTCCTTTCACCCGCAACGAAAAGGTTATGGCGCAGGACGGCTCGGTGCCCGCTCAACGCGATAATAATAGCGCACCAACGAGGGTGGCCCACGCCCTCGGGGTCGGTGGGTGGCAAGGAAATTTGCGACTTGTGAGCTCCCTCCCCAATCGAGCGCGCCCGATCTCAATGGAGCAGGTCGTGGCATCCCGAAACCTGCTGCGCCTCTGGTGCAAGTCTGGCCTCACGTTCAAAACGCACGCCCCAGTCGCGGCGAACGTGGCAGTGGCAGTGGAGGCGGCAGCGGTCAAGCGCGAGTCGTCCTCCCCATCGCCGTCGACCGCAGATGCCTCCACGTCCTCGTCGCCCGCGGCCAATGGGGAGGCGCACTCGCCGTACACCCTGACCAGCGACCCCGGTCTGGATCGCATCCTCGGGATCGTGCGCGGCAGCAAGGGCACCAAGTCGGTCGTGGGCGCGCTGGCGGCGGCGGCGGCGGAGGCAGAGGCGGGGACGAGTACGCACGAGGCCGAGGGCCCCGGGCGCGGACGAGGCAAGGGGCGCGGTCGCGGGCGCGGGCGGGGACGCGGGCGCGGCCAGGCGGGGAGCCAGGTCGCGAGCGCCATCGACAAGGACGGCCTCCTGCGGGCGCAGCAGCTCCTCGGCCCCCTCAAGACGCTCGGGCGGGCGGGCGTCAAGGACAAGTGGATACACGCGCCGAGCGGCATCCGCGTGGCCGTGCAGCCGGGCGAGCTGGGGCTGGACGCGTCCACGATCTGCCGCATGGGGCGATCGCAGGAGTACAACGACGTCGAGAATCGCTCGCGCATTGTCATGGACGGGGTGTTGCAGTATAGGCGGAGGATGGAGGCGGCGCGCTAGGGACAGAATATGTTGGCCCAAGAAATGCGCGTCAAACGCGCTCGGGTGCGCGGGTGCGCGGGTGCGCGGGTGCGCGGGTGGGTGTCATGTTTCGCGAATTCTTTTTCAGGCCCTGTCCCACGGCACTCTGGGCGTGGGGAGGGTTCGTGGTCGTGGTGGGGTACGCCTTCTTCCTGGCGTACGTCAAGGCGCAGCTCAACGAGTTCTACGAGCGCTTCTACAATCTGCTGCAGAAGGGCGGCGACGTGGATCCGCCGAGCGGCGAGTACGGCGACACGTACGCCGAGTATCGCGCGCAGGTGGCCAGTGAGCTGCAGTCCTTCGTGCTCATCGTGCTGCCCCTCGTGAGCGCCACGCCCGCGTGCAAGTGGGCGCGTTCGGCGTGGGCCTTCCTGTGGCGCATGTCGCTCATGCAGGCCTACCTCGAGGCGTGGGACACGCAGCGCGAGCCGATCGAGGGCGCGTCGCAGCGGCTGCACGAGGACACGCAGCGCTTCGCCTCCGGCCTCGAGGGCTGCCTCATCGCGCTGCTCGACGCCGGCTTCACGCTCTGCGTCTTCACGCCCATCCTGCTCGGCCTGAGCAAGCAGATCGCGCCGCCCTTTGACATGGGGCGGCTCGACGACTCGTGGCTGTGGGGCATGGCGTTCACGTGCTCGCTCGTCGGGCTCACGGGCGCGGCCCTCCTCGGACAGAAGCTCGTCGGCCTCGAGATCTCCAACCAGAAGGTCGAGGCGCTCCTCCGCAAGGACCTCGTCCTCCTCGAGACGACGCCCGCCGTGATCGTCGGCACGCGGCCCTCGAGCGAGGACCGCTACGCCGCCTTCCTGCCGCAGACGTACTTTCGCAACACGCTCGAGAGCCTGCAGAAGAACTACTTTGCGCTCTTCAAGCACTTTGGCGTGCTCAACTTTTGGCTCTCGCTCTTCGACCAGGTCCGAACCGTTCACTCGAACCCTGCAAGACCGCGCAAGACCGCGCACAACCGCGCGCGGCCGCGCACTGGCACGCACGCACTCTACGCACCGGCGCAGCCGAACTCGCACCCACAACCCTGCAACTTGTGAGAGCAACTCTGGCGACGGCCGCCAGCTTGGCGTGGGTCCCCTTGACTGGGTTGCACCCTTCCGCACGCACACGCGCCGGGAAACCCCACTGGAAGGGTGCCCGGCGTGTCCCGGAAACCCACTTGGTGCCGGGACGGGGGTTACGCTGACCTCCTCACTTCCGCAACGCTCTTTGGCGCTGACGGAGGAAAAGCGGGTGGGCAGCGGAACCGCTCACGCCGCTCACGCCGCGCGCCGCCCCGAACCCGCGCCCGGAAGCGGCCACTTGTGTTCAGGCTTGCACCTTTTTTTGAGCAGGTGATGGTCATCGCGCCCTACGCGATCGTCGCGCCGCTCGTCTTCGCGAGCGACCCCGACAAGCGCATCACGCTCGGCACGCTCATCAAGCTGAGCAACAGCTTCGAGAAGGTCTTCTCGAGCCTGAGCGTCATCTCCGAGAACTGGGGCGCCATCAACGACTTCCGCAGCACGTACCGTCGGCTGCGCGAGTTCGAGGCCAAGCTCTACCCGTCCGTCAACATGTTCGGGTGGCGGCAACCGCGCATCGGCGCCAGCATCAGCCGCAGCGCGAGCGGTTCGACCTCCACCACGCAGCTCACCGAGGTGCGTCCGCGGGGCGAGACCGTGCACGAGGTGCTGGGCGAGCCCGTGCCACCCGACGAGCGCTCCGACGGACCCTCGACGTCGAGCGACAATCGGCCGCCGCCCCAGTACGAGATGCGCGTCTGAGTTCCAAAAACGCGCAGCAGCTTGCGGGCACGCGCGCGCGTGTGCGTGTGTGGGTGTGGGTGTGGGTGGGCCGGTGGGTGGGTGCGTGCGTGGGTGGGTGGGCTAGGGTGGGTGGGCGTGTGCGCTGCGGGGCGCGTTTCTTATTTTTTGCGACTTGTGAAACTGGATTGAACGCACCCGAGCGCAAAAGGCACGCATGCCCTTCTCCTTGGCGGACCTCCCGAAGGAGCTCTTGGAGGAGATTTACCCGCACGTCGACATCCCCTTTGCCCTTCGGATCACGTGCCTCGCGCTGCGCGATGCGTTCACCAACCCGCTGATCGAGCAGTTTGATAAGCGGATCCGCGGCGTTCCCTTGGACCGTCGCGACAGACCGCACAAGACCAAGACCGCGTTGGACGACGTCGTCCAGGACGTGCGCCTGATCGCGTGGGCGTGCGAGAACGGGTGCTACTGGAATAACCTGCTGGCGTACCGCGCGGCGGCGTGCGGCCGCGAGGAGGCGCTCAACTACCTGTGCGAGTTTCAAGGGTTGGTGATGGACTTCTCGCACTCCATGATCGCAGCGACGCACGGTCGCCTGGTGACGCTCTCCTGGATGTACGCGAAGGGGGCGGGCACGGTGTGGAACGAGCTGACGTGCAACGGGGCGGCCAAGAACGGGCACCTCCATTGCCTCGAGTTTGCGTTCACTCGCGGGTGCCCGTTCTCGAACACCGGCCTCAACGCCGCGGCGCGCAACGGGCACTACGTGTGCGTCGAGTTCATGCTGATGCAGAATGCGAGGAAGAGCCACTGGAGGCGGTCCGATTGCACAGCGTGCGACTACGCGGCCGAGGGTGGCCACATCCGAGTGCTGGCATTGCTTCGCGAGTTCCAGATCCCGTTCACGAGGGACACGGCCGATGCCTGCGCAAAGGGTGGCAACCTGGACTGCTTCGAATATCTGATCGAGCAGGGTTGCCCTCACGACTACGAGTGGTGCTTCCAGGAGGCCGCGTGCTCCGGCCACGCCAACATCGTGGTCTACATCGCGTCAAAGTGGGCACCCGGCCACCCATACTTCCACGAGGAGCTCGTGGAGGACCTGGCAAGCTACGGGAATCGGACGATGCCCGTGCTCAAACTGGCGAGGGAGTGGGGCGCCAACTTCAACAACGAGATGCTCGTGCCGTACGCGGCGCAGGGAGGCCACTTGGAGTGCATGAAGTGGCTGATGGAGCAGGGCGCGCCGCTCAACGAGTCGACCACGAATTTGGCCGCCACGGGCGGCCACCTCGATGTGCTGAACTGGGTGGCCGACCAGCCAAACATGTGCTGGGACGACGACACCTACGACGGCGCCATCCAGTCGAAGCACCTGCACGTCCTCGAGTGGGCGTACAACACGCGGAAGGTGGGCGGCCCGTGGCAAGGAAGCGTCCTGGCTGAAAAGGTCGCCAGGACCGGAGACTTTGAGATGGCCAAGTGGGTCATCAACAACGGCTTCGTGTGGGGCAAGATCGCCACGCGGATCAACGTGAAACTGTCGCAGAAGCTGGTCGGGTACCTCGAGAAGCACACCTCGAGCGTGTGAAAAGGGGGTGCGCGAGAGGTAAAAATCATAAGGAAAAAGTGTGCCGAGTTTTGGTAAGACGGACAAGAGTCTCCCGCTAGTTTGTGAGTGGACCCCTCCGCCCCTCAAAAAGAAAAACCTCCCGGTCGCGTACGTGGTCCAAGCATGACGGACTTCAACACGCACCCCCAGCCGCGCACCTTTGCGCCCTCCAAGGAGGACGTCCTCCAGAACCTCGAGTACTTCTTCGGCGCGCCGGTTGCGCCCGAGAAGCTCAAGGACTACTCCGAGCACCACGCCATGACGTACCACTTCCCGGGTGAGCACGCCTCGGCACCATAGCTGTCACCAGCCTCTTGTGCTCACCCTCCGTCTTTGTGCTGCGCAGACGCCTACGCGGGCCAAAACACGAAAATCCGCGACACGCTCAACAACCTCATCCTCAAGTCGCCGCAGAACTGGCAGACGACGGTGCGCCAAAACGCATTCTCGTGGGAAGGGCCACGCGC
>Ga0209666_1004364_pt1 | contig 9983 bp, 1 predicted proteins | sample SaaInlV_125m_DNA_FD_184679 | JGI IMG/M metagenome (GOLD analysis project Ga0209666, IMG submission 184679) | Marine microbial communities from expanding oxygen minimum zones in the Saanich Inlet - Saanich Inlet SI037_S3LV_10m_DNA (SPAdes)... | ecosystem: Environmental > Aquatic > Marine >...
CGACTCGATCTCGGGCACGGAGGCCATCGCCTTCTGGCGCGACATCTGCGCGTCGCTCTGCTTCCGGCACCACGACGACGACGTGGAGATGATGCAGGTCGACCTGCGCCCGGGGCTGTACGAGGGCTACCAGACCAACGTGCGCAAGTCGCGGTGCGACTGCTACGCGTACGACGACCTGGCCAAGCTCAACGCCACGGGCGAGGCCATCGCCGAGCCCGAGGTGTCGCACGAGGCGCCCAACGACTTGGCGATGGCGCGCTTCCTGTCCACAGCCACGCTCGTCAACAACTACGTGGGAGAGAGCGCGGTCGACAACGGCCTGCGGTACCGCCGGTTCATCAACACGTACGCGGTGCACCGCGACGCGTGGGACGACTTCTTCGTGGTCGAGGAGCAGTCGACCGTCTTCCACAAGCTCGCGCTCGAGCCGGGCTACCACTTTGAGGACGGGGGCGGGATTCGCGAGGCCCTGGACATGCACTACAAGGTGGTGAGCGGCGTGCGGGAGATCGGCGCGTGCATGCGCGAGTGCGCGATGGACTACGAGCACCGGATGAACTTTGGGACCATGGTCTTCATCGAGGACGAGCCGGGGCCCAACTGCTGGTGCGTCGCCAAGGACCTGCTGTTGCCCGAGTACGACGACCGGATCGTGCACGATCCCAGCGACGAGGGCAAGAAGATCAAGGTGTATCGCACCAAGCTGTGCGTGGGCGTCGCGGGCGGATCGGAGCGCAGCGTCGTCTACCGCAAGGGCGTCAAGGGCGCCAACGCGGTCTGCACTGGCATGCCGGTCGGGGCGGGCATGATCTTGGCCAACGGCTCCACCTTCCTGAGCCGCGACGCTGCCGACGACACGCGGCCCATCGACGTGCAGTGCAAGTCGGCGTGCGACGCCAACCCCGACTGCTCCATGGCGCACTCCTTTGTGAGCGCGCGCACCGCTCTAACCCCAGCGCGCGCGCGCCTCGCCTCGCCTCGCCTCGCCTCTCACCCGTGCCATCGCTGCTGCTGCCGCGCAGGTCGAAACCTTCACCGTGCAGCAGCTGGCGCACGCCCTGCCCCCGCCGCCCGAGCCTCCCGCGCCGCCCATGCCGCCGCCGCCACGCGTCCCCCCCTTGCCCCCCATGCCGCCCGCGCCGCCGCCCGATGGCATCATCGGCCTGCGCACGTGGTCGCCCGCCACGTACAACTCGGCGCCCGAGGGGCCCGACGATGCATCCAACGCCCTCTTCTACCTGTACTGTAAGCCAGCCACGCTTTCAAACCTCACATTACAGCTTGTTGTACACCCCAATTTGCGCCAATTTCCTACACAGGCGGCTTCGGGACCGCCTGCGGAGGCAGCGGCGATACCGCCGTTACCGGCTTCCGCGCGCCCTTCCACAAGTCGGTCTCGCAGCTCTCCGTCCTCCAAACGGCGCGCAACATGATCGACCAGGGCACGTACCGCTCGAGCGCGTGCCCGTACGAATGCTCACGCCGCATCACGCGGCACGAGGTGGTCAAGAGCAACGAGGCCAACATGCTCTCGGGGCTCGGGCTGATCGGCGAGGGCTTTGCCTACCCGGGGCACGCCGACTCCAACTCCGGCTTCTCGCGCTTCCAGGGCTCCGGGAGCACCGAGGGCCTGCTGCACCCGCTGCACATGAGCCACAACGTCACGATGGACGAGTGCGACACGATCGTGGAGCGGCACCAGCTGCTCGCGCCGCACGGCGTGTGGATGGTGAAGCAGGAGCACCAGGACGGCTTCACGTCGGCGGAGCGGCTGGGCGACTGCGGCCTCTTCCTGGGCGCGCGCTCGTCGGTGGACGCGGACATCTGGCGCGCCTTTTACAGGTACGCGCGCATGGTCCTGCGCCTCGGGCACGTGGATGCGTGGCTGGACGACGACATCGCCGAAGCGGTCGTGCACTCGTCCGCCGAGACGGCGTGCAACTCCGCCACCTCCAAGGTGTGCCTCTGGTGGTCCGAGTTTGACCTTGACGACGAGGAGTACAGCTGCCGGCCCAAGCGCGACGCGAGCAACATCGTCACGCCTTCCATCCTGCTGGCCACGCTCGCCGAGAACAGGGTGGCCTACCCGCCGCCCTCGCCGCCGCCGCCCGCGCCGCCCTCGTTGCCGCCCGTGCCCTTGCCACCACCTGGCGCCATCCGCTGCGAGCTCTCGGGAATCGCGACCACGAGCGGGTACAAGGTGCCCGCATACGACACGACCCGGGACCGGAACGTGCCAGTGCAGAAGAAGTGCTGGCGTTGGGATGTGGCCAACGACTGGCCGCCCTTTGTGGCGCACCGCGACCTCTACCGGCCGCGCGACCGGTGCGCGGGCGGGCGCTCGCGCGACGTGCAGTGGGAGGGCGGCTTCAAGCAGTCGCTGATCACCAAGGGCACGTTCGACCCGCACTACCAGAACAACGACGACTGCCCGTGGAAGAGGCTCGAGTTTGAACCTGCGAATTTCAACGCGCGCGTGAAGATTCGCGATCGCCTCGAGGACGGCTTCCAGTGCAGCGATGGTAGCGATGGCACACAAACCGCCGCCCAGAACGGTGAAGCAAACTGCGAACTGGGCACAAACATGCAGAGTTGCGGCATCCGCAAGAACCTGGTCGTGTTTGGGTTTGCCTTCATGGAGGCCTTCACGGCGTACACTGGCACCGACACCACGGTCGGGGCAGCCGCTTACGAAATGGCAACGGCGTCAGATGACCCAACCACGTCCTTAGGAGTCGGGCATAACGCTGTCACTATCCTCTGCGTCCTCATCACGACCGGCACGTGGGGCTTGCCGGGCACGCGCAGCGATAAACAATGCCACGACGGCGGGCCGGGGTCTGTGGGCGGCGATTGCTACTACGGCACGGACTCGGCGTGCGGTAAGCGGCGGTTTGCCTTTGAGATCGAGGACGCGGGGCCGGACGTTCCCGACGACTCGTGCGCGACTGCGGGGAATGGCCGATGCGAGGACGGCCTGATGTGGAGCGAGTTACCGCCAGGCAAGAACCCGTGCGCTCCCAACACGGATTTGACCGACTGCGGCTGGCGCCCGCCCAAGCGGCCGGTGCGCGTGGGTGCAAACCCGAGCATGGACACCTGCGACATCGCCACGACTGCGTTCAATCCGACGTCGACCAACGACGCGAAATACGCGCACAGTGCGCTGTGCTCCGACTTCAGCGACGACCTGTTGCACAACCAGGACCTGCAGCTGCGACCGGGTTCCGACCTAACCGCTGGCGGCGATCAGTGCGGCCGCGGCACGCAGACGGCCACATGCAAAAGGGTGGCCGATCACACCATCGAGACTCGGCTGCGCACAAGGCAGTCGAGTGGACTCTACTACGACATGGACAGCATTACTGTGGCGGTGAAGGACGGCGTCGTGGGGACGCTCGCGTACGTCAACCACCGGTACCACGAGAAGGCCGTGTACATGAACCCCAACATTGCGGGACAGGGCGAGTGCGTGTCGCCGTTCAACATGCTGCACAATTCCGATGGCGACCTGGTGCGGCCGCGCATCTACCACGGCCACAGCCATGGCAGCAGCTTTGTGGACGAATTTGCGGTGTGGTTTGACAAGGGCGAGGGCGCGGGGGATGAAAAGCTCCGCGACAACATGCGCCTGTGGGTCAAGGAGATCTGCAGCGACGGCGGCGAGGGGTCGGTGCGCGTGCCCATGCAATTCAAGGTCCCCGACATCGCGCTCGGCTCGGCGGCAGACGTCGACACCAAGTTCTTCTACGACTTTGCGTGCCCGTACGGCTCGCAGCCGGAGGCGTGTGCCGGCTACGAGCGCGAGGGTCTCCAGCAGTACCAGGAAACCATGGACGAGCTGGAGCAGCCGAGCGGCCCCGCCTTCCCCAACTGCTTTGACGAGAACGTGCCCGATTTCGAGTGCTGCCACGCGACGCACGAGTTCCGCATCCACGGCGGGCCGGGCAAGATCGGGCAGGTGGGCTTTGACGACCTGCAGCACTGCGCGCTCACGGAAGCGGGCACCAATCCCGACCTGCCCAACCTAAACAACTACCAATCAGCCGGCGTCGACTCGATACACCCGTGGCAGGGCGTGACGCCGATCGTACGCCCCGACGATCCCGTCGAGCAGTGGCAGAACAACGGATTTGCCCTGGGTGGACGCGACCTCCCGGCCGGATATTACACGAACATGACGCGCACGAGCTGCCAGGCGCTGTGCGACTCCGATGCCACATCCAATTTCTACACATACGTTCCTAACCAGCTGCCGTCTGCATACTCAAGTTCAAGCGCAACGCCCAAGCAGTGCAACAGCATTTCGGTGTACAGCCACTTTTGTTGGCTGTATGAGCTGGATGCTAGCAACTACGGCATGGGGACGCTCAGCGGTGTGGGCAGCGAAGCCCTCAGCAAGCTGCCGAACACGGAGTACCAGTGGTCCGAGATCACAGGAGACGAGGGGGACTGCCCGCTGCACTACACGAGCTACCACCACACGACCACGGGGTGCAAGGCCTTCTGCCGCGCGGCCTTCCAGCGCGAGGGCGACGACAACACGTGCATGCCCGCCAAGCCCGAGTGCGCCAACTGGCTCGACGCCAACGCCTTTCCCTCCGAGGAGTACACCACCGTCGACGCCGAGTGCATCTGCGGCGCCAAGCTCGAGGAGTACCAGGAGTCGGGCAGGTACGTCAACACGGGCTACGACCACACGGGCACCGTGTTGCAGGGCCAGCGGCGCGCGCTGCACGAGGACGACGGCGTGGACGACGGCCATTGGGAGTGGCCCGACGCCATCCCGCAGGGCATCGACCAGTTCCACGGTAAGACATCAATCACATCTCTCGAACACACACACACACACACACTCACCCAAACACACACACGTACTTTCCACCGCTGGTCCAATCGGATGGCTCCACGTCTCTCCATTCTTCTCCGTTCAAATCTGGCACGTTCAAGCACCGAAATTCATACACGACCCCGTCTTGAGCCGTCAACCTTTTGGGAATGGTGCTTGACCTCTTCACGGTTGATCGTTGAACAAGACGTTGACCAGGGTATGGACAAACTTGTTCCTCTGCTTGCCAATACTAACTCTGCGATAGCCACCAATGGCACTGGGAAAATATTTGGCACCAGCCAAATTTTGCACACGGCCAAAGTTTGAAATACGCAACACGCAAGCGCTCTGCTTTCCCATATTTGACTCACACCACCGTTTGCAACTCCCCCTTTCTTAGCACAGTCGCTTTGTGTGCAGGCGCGCACTTTGACGTGGGCGACACGTGCATCGCCGAGATCATGAGCTTCCGCACCGACCTGCTCAACGGTTCGCAGTGCGACGACTACCTCGACCTGCCTGCGCCCCCCGTCACCGAGTACGATCCCACAAACGAAAACGCCCCGGCGATGTGCACCGAGGACGGGAGGACCGACGACCAGTGCTGCGTGATGAGCCGCGGCGTGGCGCAGGCGAGCCACCTGTGGATGCAGAGTGAGGACATGACCACCAACTCGGTGGCGCTGAGCTTTGGGAAAGCGAGCATCGTGGGCACAGCGGTGCACACGTCGCGAGTGGCCGCCGTGGGCAACTTTGACGACGACGACTTCCCGGACATCCTCATCGGCAACCGGCTGTACCTCAACCGGCAGTGGACAGCGTACGTGGGCACGTCCACCCATTTTCAAAATGCCGGCGCCCTGGCCGACCTCGCCGATCTCGAGTGGACGGACTTGCACTCGTGCAAGGCCCTGTGCCACGCCACGGTCGGCTGCAACGCCATTGACTGGCGCGCTGCGGGGCCGAGGCCGTCCGACGGCCTCGGCTGCCATCTGCGCACCGTGGCCGAGCCCGTTGACCCATCGGGCTTCACCGACAACGCCGATAACGAGGTGCACGTCCTCGCGCCCACGGGCAAGGGCTTCGACTACCAGCACGGCGTGCAGATCGGGCCCAGGGACTTTGCGCAGGTGTACGCGGGCGACGTCGACGGCGTCGCACCCGACGACGTGGTGGCCGTCTACGAGGACGGCGCGGTCGAGGTCTTCCTCACCAAGTACGCGCCCGCCAATCCGCTGCTCGCGGCGTCGGGCGGCGTCGGCTTCCACTCGATCGGCCTCGTGATCGGCGCGGGCGTGGCCACCGTGACCACCGTCAACTTCATCGGCACGCTGCACGGCTACGGCACCACGTGCCGCGGCAAGGACTTTGGGTGCACCTCGCCGGAGCGCGCCGTCTTCGTGGGCACGTCCGACACGGACGACTACCTGTGGGTGAGCCCGCGCGTGATCGTGCGCACGCGCAACGCGGACGGCGAGGACCGCCGCCTGTCCGAGTCGTACACGACCACGCCCACCACCGTAACCACCGGCGACGTCGCCGGCGACGACGTGCAGGCGTCGTCGGCGGCGGCCGGCGCCGTCGCCTCCGCCGAAGCCACGATCGACTCGCCCACCACCACGCTCGACGCCTTTGAGAACACCGAGATGCTTGACGACGGCACAAACTGCTACGCCAGCTACGGCGCGCGGTGCCGCTCCGACAAGCCCAATGCGCGCGCTGCGGATTGCACGCCGCCCACCATCGCGCAGTACGTCTGCCCCATCGACTTCCCCACGTGCGTGGGCGCCTACGAGAGGTGGGCGAAACCCGTGGCGTCCACCAACTGCAACCCGGACACTCAGGTGGAAGGAAGCTACGCGGTTCGGGAGTACGACTTTGCGACCAACGCGTTTGCGGGCCTCAACGCGCAGGGCTCCCAAAGGACGATGAGCGGCACGGTGCAGGAGTGCAAGGACCGCTGCTCCGATACCGACGGGTGCGACTTCGTCTCGTACATTGCCGGGGCGCAGTCGTGCCACCTGCGAATGGCCGTGCTGCCCTTTGTCCCGTCTGTGTGCACCAACGAGGCCGGGACCACCCACTACTCGCGCACGCACAAGTACGGCGCCTGCTCCACCATAGAGCCGACGCTGAGCATCCTCTTCTCGCCGCTCAAGGACACGCGGCACCGCACGCTCTCGTCGGCGCGCTTCTACACCAGCCTCGCCACCGAGGGCGTCGACGCGCACCAGGCGCTGCTCATCGGCACGGGGCGCGAGTCGCCCAACGCGCTCGCCTACCTCGGCTTCCCCGGCTTCATGGAGCGCTACGTGGGCCAAAGCGAGACCGGCGTAGAGACGGTCTCCGTGGCGGCCATGCGGCTGAACCGGCCAAGCCAGGGCGACGACAAGGTCGTGGGCGTCAACCTCTTCTGCTTTGCCAACCGGGGCGCCAAGAACGCGTGCGCGCGCGTGGACGTTGATCCCGACTTGAGCCGCTCCAACAAGGTGGTGGGCGACCTGCGGGAGAGCAAGGTGAAGCAGCCGGGGCCGCCGCCGAGGCCACCCGCGCCGCCCACCCCGAGCCCACCGCCCGGTCCGCCCTTGCCCTCGCCGCCGCCGCCCTCGCCGCCGCCGCCCAACCCTTGCGGCGGGGACGCTTACCAGCTCTACACGTCGGCCACCGGGAACCGCAACGTCATGGAGCTAAAGTGCCACCTTCTGCACGATGGCAACGTCGGCAACCTTGCGCGCATCAGGAGCCAATCGGAGCAGAATGCAATCGTGGCCCAGATTAACCAGGCCGTCGCGGACGGCACGGTCGTTGCAGGCGCCTGCTTTTGGATCGGAGCCGCACGCTCGCACGTGATAGGCCAGTGCAGGCGCGTTAACCAGGCCAAATGCGCATTGGACAATTGGCATTGGGGCGACTACGCAACCCCGGCCGGTCCCGGCCCCAACTACGGAGATGGCTGCGGATACATCAACCCATCGCCATCGGGCGATGGCGGCATCTATTACGGCGCGTGCGGAACGTTCATGGGCCGTCGCGGCTCGCCGTGGTACGACACCACCAACCCCAAGTCAGGAACAGTGCAAATGGACTACCAAAACTTTGCCACGGGTGAGGGCGTGGTAAGCTGGGACCAATCCACCTGGGACGAAAAGGTCACGGGGATAATCTGCCACAGCAGCCAGGCCTCAAAGAACGGCTTGTGGTACGCAAGGGAGCCAAGCGAGATCTACCCTGCAGTGTGCGAAAAGAGCTGCCCACACGAGGCCTACGATTGCAATAACGACGCGCACCCCAACGCCTGCAATTGCAACGTGGAGTGCGAGAACTGCTACTACGGCTACGGCGGCGGCGACGCGAAGAGTTGCTGCGATTATCCCGGCAACCCGTACTGTGGCCGGCGCTTGGATGAGCAGGGGGAGGACGAGGAGGCAAACCGCACAAGCATCGCCCCAAGCCCACACGAGGCGCCGCTGGACCCACCGGAGTTCCCCTCGCTTGCGCAAGCCGAGCCGTCGAGCGGGGCGCGGCGCTTGGCCGAGGAGAGCGTCTGCAACTACAAAGGCCCCTTTTCGGTCAAGACGGCGGGCGATACAGCCGGCGCAGAGTGGAGCACGTTTGCGACGACGCTGCTTATTGCCAACACGCTGCACCCATCGCCGTTTAGCTCCGGCTACAGTTCCGAGGTCACGACTACGGGCGCTGAGGGGGTCGAGGAGTGCAAGGCGCTGTGCGACCGGACGCCCCTTTGCCAGCACATCATGGCGATCCACTCGTGCGTTGAGCAAAGCGACCTCGTGTGCTACCTGTTCACGACGAGTGCGCCCGCCGGCTCCCAGACGAGCAACTTTGCCAGCGATTACGGCTGCCAGTATCCCTCCTTTGACACCTATGCGGACAGGTTCGATCGTGACTGCGCAAACAAGATCGGCGGCGGCATCGCCCCCATGTTTGAGTTTGGCGACGCCGACGAGGAGACCACGGATGTGGCGATCTCCTACCTGGACACCGACGACTACCCGGAAGTCATCACGAGCAGCGGGCGTGGGATGGTGCGCGTGTACCGCGGCACGCAGCACGCGCTCGAGGACGGCGACTACTCGGCCATCATGCCCGAGACAATGGACGAGTTCAAGCTCACGGGGGAAATACCGATGCCGCCGCCCGAGCCGCCCTCGCCGCCGCCGGCGCCGCCCGTGCCATTGCCGCCCTCGCCACCGCCGCAGCCACCGCCGCCCTCGCCACCGCCGCCCGCGGCTCAGGCAATGCCGCCCTCGCCCCTTCCGCCCTCGCCGCCGCCGCCCTCGCTGCCCTCGCCGCCCTTCCAGCCGCCTCCGCGCGCGTGCTGGGACGGACTAAAGTGCATGCAGGCCTGCATGACCTGGAAAGAGCAAGCTGTGTTAATGTCCAACACATACGACCGGAGATGCAAGTACTGCTCTTCCACCTACCGTACCGAAGATCATATGGGGAACGTCTTCTCGGGGTGCAACTCTCCCCTCTGGGACTGCAGTAGCGCTCAAATGACGCTCCAAGAATACAACGACGCGTGGAGTTCTTGCCGCGACAGCTGGTGCGGCGCTTGTGGCGTAACGCGCTACGAAGGCCACGTCGTCCCTTTCGCTGGGGTGACTGGGTCAGTCAACTGCCCGGAATCTGGTTACCCGGATGGTTACACCACCCCAGCGACTCACAGCCCTGGTGGAGTTAGCCTAGAACTGATTGGAGACGAGACTGGGCCTGGCGACTATATGATCAAACGTGACGACGACGTCGGGCTCTGGATGCGCGGGGGTCCGACGCCCGAAAGCCCTAACGCTGACGCTGGTTACGTCTACGACGGGGCCATTTCTTGCTTCAGGCACCTCTCCATGCGTGGGGATTTGAGGCCGCCGATCTGTTATGACGAGACGAACATCTGCCACCCGAATTTTGCGGGCTCGGGCGACCTCGGCAACTTCAGAGGAACCGGCCAGACCACTTTGCCGGATGCGATCACCAATGCCCCGTGCACCACACCGTTAAACCAGTGCAATCGCCGGTTGCGGGCCTCCAACCGCACCGACGACGCCGACGCCACCACCACCACCACCACCACCACCACCACCACACCGGCGCCGGAAGGCCGGCGCGCGCAAGCCGACAACGACCCCAA